>Ga0134128_10011524_pt1 | contig 10567 bp, 7 predicted proteins | sample KB31754_FD_96462 | JGI IMG/M metagenome (GOLD analysis project Ga0134128, IMG submission 96462) | Terrestrial soil microbial communities with excess Nitrogen fertilizer from Kellogg Biological Station, Michigan, USA - KB3-175-4 | ecosystem: Environmental > Terrestrial > Soil > Unclassified ...
CATTGCGCCAGCCGGCCAGCAGGTAGCACACGAATGGCGTCGCCACGGCCACCGCCACCAGGCCGATGAGCCAGCCCAGGTCGGGAATGGTGACGAACAGGCGCACCCCGCGGCTGAGGAACATGTCCTGCTTCCCAGCGGCGTCCCAGGCGGCCACACTCAACCCGCCCCAGGGCTCAAAGCGAGTCAGGATGCCGGCGTAGCCGGCGGTCACCGCCAGGCTGGTGGCGGCGAGAAAGGTTTCCGTCTTCATTTTGTCCTGGATAAGGAACATGAGCGCCAGGGCGAAGCTGAGAGCGCAGGCCGCATAAGCCAGCATGGCCAGACTGACGTGCACGTGCAGCCAGGTGGACTGCAGTGCCGGGACCAGAGGGTGAACGTCGGTGCGCAGCAACTGCATGAGCACCACCCCCACAATGGCTACCGGCATGGTCACGGTGCCGATCACCTTCACGCCGTACTTCTTCTCCGCCACCAGGGTAAGCGCGGCCAGGGTCCAAACGAAGCTGAGCAGCATTTCATAAACACTGGCAAAGGGCGGGTGCCCAGCGACGTACCAGCGGTGGGCCACGGCGGCGGTGTTGGCCAGTAGGCCCGCCCAGGTGGCAAGCGAGGCATAGCGCACGTAGCGTTCGGTTCCGGTCACGCCAAAGCCCAGATACAGAGCGCCGGCGCCGCTGTAAAAAATAAGCGCGGCGTAGAGCAGGTTGGCCTCGGTGAACAGATTGCCGCTTTTCACCACATTCAGAAACGCCATGAACAGCAGGAAGGCGATGCCCAGCCCCACCAGCACCACCAGCAGATTGCTGGAGGCTGCGGGTTGCCGTTCGACGCGAGTGCGAGCCATGATTTCCCTCCCTTAAACGCTGGCCAGCGAGGCCTCGTGCGCTGAGGCACGGGCCGGTGATTCCCGTTTCAATTCGGTTTGCACTTCCTCCAGCAGGCGGTGGAAGCGCTGCTCGAAGGCGGGGCGGTTCTTGTTGCAGGCTCCGCCGATCCACAGCGCCGGGCGGCCGCGTTCATCGCGCACCACCATGGCCCAGAAGCGCATGTGCACCAGGTAAAACGCGGTCGCCAGTCCCAGCGCCATCACCAGGCAGCCTGCCCACACCAGCCACTGCCCGGGCTCATGCGAGACCTGCAGTCCGGTGAAGTAGCCCATTCGCAGGTCGCGGAATTTGAAGCTGTAAGGCGACTTGCTGTCGTGCGCCACGTCAGGAAACTGGGGAAAAAGCCAGACCAGCGCCGGCTGCTTCGCCTTTTGCGTGGTCACTTCCAGCTGGATGGCGGGGTTGTCCGGCTGATTGGAGCGGGCATAAATCTGGTTGTCCTGAATTACGAAATCAGGGATGAAGCGCGCCAGGCGAACCGAGGTTTGCGGGTCAAGCTGCGCTTTCTGGTCCAAGCCCAGGGAAATGTCCTGCGCCGCGCCCGGACCCTTGGCGGGAGTGGCTGTCAGCATGACCTTATCCAGCTGCCCGGTGGAGCCATAGCTGGACTGGTAAACACGAATGCCGCCAAAGACCAGCGGATCGTTGACCACAATCTGCTTGCGTTCGGCCTCGCGTCCGTTCTTCAGCACCACCAGGTTGGACCACCAGCGCTTGGGAGTGCCGTCGGAATAATTCTCCTGGCCGGCGCCGTCGCAGCGGATGGCGAAGGGAAGCGCGCGGGTGGCGCCGTTCTGCAATTGAATCTGGCTGGCCTGCTGCCCGTTGGTCAGAGCCAGGAAACCGCGGTAGCCCCACAACGCGTCCACGATGCCGCCCAGGAATATCAGCAGCAGGCTGGCGTGCACGATGTAAACCGCGAGCAGAGAGAAACGATTGCGCTCCGCGTAAAGCGAAACCTGGTTGTCTTCCACCACGTGCTGGGGATGCAGGCGCTGCTTCTGGAAAATGCGATGCGCCGCAGCCAGCGCGTGCTCCGGGTCATGCACCGGAATCTGCTTCTGCACCGGCAGCGAGGAGCGGAAATGGGAGTCGGCGCGGCGGTAGGGACGCGCGTAGAAGCGCCACACATTGGGAAAGCGCTCGATGGAGGCGGCCACAATGGTCAGGCATAGCACGCCCATGAGCAGAGCGAACCACCAGGCGTGAAAAACGTCGGTCAGGCCGAAGCGGTCGAGCCAGGCCAGCATTTGCGGCGAGTAGGCGCGCTGCAGAACATCGGCATCGGTCGTCGGCCGCTGCAGGATGAACGTGCCGGCGGCGGAGGCGATTACTACCAGAATGAGCAGGATGATGCCGGTGCGCACCGCGCTAAGCGTTTGCCATATGCGGCGTCCGGTGGAGCGAGTGGGTCCCGCCATATACCCTTCCTTCCCACGATAAGAAGGAGCACGTGGGGAGCCACAGCAGGGAGCAAGAGCAACGGCCTGTAAAGACGCGACTTAGCGGATTGGCGGCGGGACGCGGAGCGGCCTGGAGGTGGGCCATATCACACAGCCCAGGCTTTAACTGCGGGGATTTCACGCATTTGGGGCCCGCGGGCGGGGGTGTAGTCGCATCGAGAATGCTGCCGGTCACAGCCGCGTGTGACGTGAGTCCTATTGGCGGGAGGGGAAGGCGGGGGAGCATGGTTCCAAACCGGGACAGTTCCGATTTGGGACAACTGGAGGTGTCTCTTGGCCGTCTATTTCTGCCCAAAAACATGGTTGGGGCATTTCACGTGTCCCGCTGTGGGAGATAGCCCATCCGGGGAAATCAAATCCTCCGCACAAACTTCTCCCGACCTCGATTCCAACCCTGAATCCACTGCCACCTCAGCAACTTACAAGCAGCCTGCCGCCCTGTCCCGCTACGGCCCCGGCGCGGCGAGAGGCGTGCTGAATAGCGGTTGGAGGGTGAAGTGAAGCTCACCGGCAAACGCGTATTGTTTCTCCTCCTGCTGGTTCTGGCATGGGGCTTGCCTGCGGCCGCCGCGGAACATCCGGTGCCGCTGCCCAAAGATGTGCAGGACAAGAACTGCCTGGAGTGCCACGACGACAAAACCAAGGGCAAGGCGGTGCATTCCGCCATCGCCATGGGCTGCAGCACCTGCCACAACGTGAAGAGCGACGGCACCGCCACCACGGTGGAGCTGGTCGCGCCGAAAAACGAGTTGTGCTTCACCTGCCACGAAAAGAGCAAAGAAGAGGTCCTGCACAAGCCCTATGAACAGGGACAGTGCGTTACCTGCCACTCGCCCCACAGCAGCGATTTTCCCAAGCAGACGCGGGCGGAAGGCAACGCGCTTTGCCTGGCCTGCCACGCCGATCGCAATGTGAGCGGCGACAAGGTTTCTCTATTCGCGTCCCAGGAAATTTCAGCGCAGGAGTTTGCTGAGGTTCCCAAGATCCTGCCCAACGACAAAGCACAGATCGGGCACCCCTTCGCCAGCCATCCGGTAAGCGGCATGGCCGACCCCACCAATCCAGCGCAAAAGATCTCCTGCCTGAGCTGCCATGAGCAGCACGCCTCCAGCCAGCAAAACCTGATTCGCACCGCGAAGAGCGACAAGAACGGCGACATCTGCAACACCTGCCACCAGGCCTACGAGGCGCAGAAGCGGACGGAGAACTTGAAGAAGTACGGAGCCGCCGAGCAGCAGAACGAAAAAGATTTTCAAGACAAACAACGGCGCCAGGCGCAAGAACAGCCGGGGGCGCCCAAGAACGGACCGGACAAGCAATGACCCCACGCACGCACATCACTTTCATCTTCGGTCTGGCGGCGGTGAGTTTACTGCTGGCCGCAGCGCAACCGGCATCAGCCGGCAACAAGAAAGGCGACAAGGCGCAAGCCGCACCCACGAACCTGGTATGGCCGCTGCCCCCGGACAAGCCACGGGTGAAATTCTTGGCCGTCTACTCCAGCAATTACGACATCGAGCCCCGGAAAAAGCGCTCCTGGGTAGACAAGATGGTGGGCAACGGCGACCCCAACGTGGTGGAAATGTTCGAGAAGGCGGCCGGCGTGGCCAGCGACAGCAAAGGCCGTGTCTACATAGTTTCCAGCCAGCGCGCCATGCTCTACATACTGGACAAGGAAAAGCACCAGGTCACGAGGGTGAACGGCGACCGCGGGCTGCAGTTCCGCACCCCGCTGGGTGTGGTGGTAGATGCCAAAGACAACTTCTACGTCGCCGACGCGCAGATGCACATGGTGTTCAAGTTCGGGCCCGATGCCCATCTACAGGGCACCATCGGCGCGGAATCGGGCCTCAAAAATCCCACCTACATGGCGCTGGACGAAGGCCGCCGCCGCCTGCTGGTGGTGGATTCGCGGCTGCACCAGGTGCTGGTCTTCAACCTGGATACGCTGCAACTGGAGAACAAGGTTGGCAAGCGCGGCGACAAGAAAGGCGAGTTCAACTACCCCATTGCGGTGGCGGTGGCGCCGGACGGCAGCCTGGCGGTCAGCGACACCGGCAGCTGCTCGGTGGAAGTGTTCTCCGCGGAAGGAAAGTTTGTGCGCCGCATCGGGCGGCAGGGCACGCGTCCCGGCGAATTTGTCCGCCCCAAGGGCGTGGCTTATGACAAGGAAGGCCACTTGTGGGTGGTAGACGCTGCCTTCAACAATTTCCAGATCTTCACCCCCGACGGCAAGGTGCTGATGTTCGTGGGCGCCTACGGGCAAAACCCGGGCGAGTTCAACCTGCCCACCGATATCTACATTGACAGGAACAACCGCGTGTACGTGAGCGACAGCCTGAACGCGCGGGTACAGATTTTCCAGTTCCTGGGAGGGAACTGACATGAGTTCTGACGCGCACGAAACGTGCGGGCAGAAGTTTTACCGCAGTACTGCATGCAGTAGCTACAAGAGTTGTGCAACTCATCTCTATCGGGAGGTTTTATGAGAACGGCAAAAGCACTCGGCCTGGTGGTTCTCGTTGTGGCCCTGACAGCCACGATGGGCTTCGCCAAGGTCGGCAAGAGTGCGATTGTAGGCGGGCCGCATGATCTTCGGACCGAATTAGGCGGCGGTTCCTACACGCTCTGCAACTACTGTCACATTGCGCACAAGTTTTCCAATGTGACAGCCCCGGCCACGGCTGGTCCCTTGCTCTGGAACCACACGCTGTCGAGCAAGACGACCTACGGGGTTTACACCAGCTCGAGCTTCTCGGGCTACAACACGGACATCACCGACCTGGGCTCGGTGAGCACGCCCACGGTCAGCAACCTGTGCCTTTCCTGCCACGACGGCACAATCGCGATTGACTCGTGGTATTCGGCAGTTCGGGCAACGCAAAACTCGGTGTTCATGCCGGCAGACCGGACGGTCACCGATCTGACGCAACAGCACCCAGTGAACTTCACCTACAACGCCGCCCTGGCCAATGCCGCTGGACTCCTGGTTCCGGCGAGCACGACCTCGGTGGACGGCGCAGGTGAAATTCCCCTGTTCGAAGGCAAGATGCAGTGCGCCACTTGCCATGATCCGCATAACGCCAGTGGCATTATGACGCAGGCTTTCCCGACCCAGACCAGCGGGACTTTCTGCACCTATTGCCACAAGTAAAAAACTTCGGGAGAGGCGCAGTAGCGCCATTTGGCCTGGGCCTCTCCCCCCTTTCGAATATGCAAGTCCGGCGAGGCAGTGATGAAGTGGGCGAGCACAACCCGGATACTGGCCATCGCGGTCCTGCTGTGGTCTCTGCCCTGCGTGGCCCAGTACGGCTACGAGGAGACCGAGCGCTGGCACATGAAGGGCACGGTGGGAGTGGACGTGTTCAACACCGGTTACACGCCGGTGGTGAACGGCCTGGGCGAATCCTCCTCTTATAACGATGTAGCCGGAGACTTCGGCCTCGACCTGAGCGGTTTTCTGAAGGATCCCAAGCTGCTGCAGTTCGACACGAATTTTAATACCCAGCGCGGCGCCACATCCTTGACGGGGGGCGATTATGGCAGCAACCTGCTGGGGGGCGGAGTTTCGCTGGCGTTTTTGCCGGTCAGCCGCTATCCCTTTCACCTGGTGTACCGCAAGAGCGCCTTCGACACGACCGGCAGCCTGTTCGGTTCCAACAGCAACTTCTCGCAACTGAACGCCGACTGGACGGTGGACCTTCCCAACCTGCCGCGTTTCAGCTTCAGCCATTTGAGCAACAACAACGATGTGCGCCTGGCCACCTCGCTGACCGATACCGGGTTCGACCAGTCGGACTGGGGCTTCCGCGCCCAGGATACGCGCGCCGGGTGGCACTGGAATGCGGGCTACAACTTCGGCAAAATCAATTCCAGTGCCGGAGGCGTGCTCAGCTTCATCTCCGGACTGAAGGAGAATTACAAGACGCTCTCCGCCAACGCCTGGCGCTCCTTCTGGGATGACAAAGCAGTGCTGCAGATTGATAACCACGGTGAGATGTTTCATTACTCTCTGCCCGGAGACGGCAGCAGCGACAACAAGGACTGGCTGAGCCTGGCCACGCTGCGCATCCAGCACACGCGCAAGCTGATGAGCACCTATTACTACTCCTTCTCGCGAGTGAACCTGAACAACCAGGAAAACGGCCTTTTGCCGGGAGTGGCATTTCTCACTGTGCCCCAGGTGGATACTCACAATGCGGGGGCACGGGTCGAATACCAGTGGTTCGAGCCGCTGCGGGTCTTCCAGGAAGTCCGCTACTATCACAATTCGCCATTCACCACGCAGTTCGAAAACCAGACCTCGCTGGCGGAGTCATTTTCCGGCTTCACGGTGCAGAAGCGCTTGCGAGGCTTCGACCTAAATGGCACCTACACCCTGCGCTACGACTTCATGGGCACCAACTTCAGCAACAACGCCCATACCTTGTCGAATGACGTGGAAACACGCATAGGGTGGGGCGACGTGAGGCGGGTGCACCTGACCGGCACCTATCGCTATGACAAATACAATTATGTGCAGCAGATCGGCGGCTTCAGTACCGATAACCGCTACGGAGTGGAGGCGGAAACCACGGTAGTGCCCGGGTTTCGCTTCCGGGGCGCGTACGAGCACGGCAAGCTGGAACTGCTCAACATCTCCGGCGACATTGCCAACCATTACAACAACTACACGGCGCAGATCGAGACCCGCAAGCTCATCCTGACCGCCGCGCGGGGAGTGAACAATGGCGCGGGCGCGCTGTTTCCCTCGGATGTGATGCAGCAGCAGTTTGTGACCGCGCCCCTCCCCCTGGCTCAATTGCTGGCCACGCCGCTGCTGGGACGATTCACCCGGGTAAGCAGCGTGGGGCTGACCGCGCGCCTGCGGCGCAACCTGGACCTGGGCGCGGATTGGCGCAAGGAAAACGACCTGCTGTTCAGCGCTCTGCAGAATTACCGCATCTGGGAAGTGCGCGGGGAATATCGCCTGGGCAAGATCACCCTGGATGGCGGGGTGGGAAACATGTTCACCCAGGTCAATACCAACCTGAATACCAGCGGCTTGAAGATCAATCGCTATTACATCCGCATCAGGAGGGATTTCAACTTTTTCTGAGGTGGGGCTTTGAAGAGGATGGCAATGTCGAAAAAAGGAATGGCTGGCGTGGGGACCGGCCTGGCACTGTTGCTGCTGCTTTTGTTCACCTGGCCGCAGACGGAAGCGTCTTCGAAGCCGCCGGCGGTACTGCTGCCGCCACAATTGGAATGGGTGGGCATGCTGCGCAATGCCGCCGATGTCAATCCCAAGCCCGGGCGCTTCAAAAAAATTCTGAAAAAAATCATTGGTCTGGACGACCGGCAGAAAGCCATGCTGCTGCCCAATGGCGTGGCTGTGGACGCGCAGGGCCGGGTGCTGGTGGCCGATACCAAGCAGCGGGTGGTGCACGTTTTCGACGCCGAGCGCAAGAAATATAAAACGCTGCGCGCCCCCGAGTCCGATCCCTTCCTCTCGCCCATTGCCATCGCGACTGACGCAGCGGGGAAGATCTACGTCACCGATTCGGTGCGGGCGCGGCTGTTCGTTTTCCGCCCTGACGGCAAGTTTGCCGGCACCATCGGCGGCATCACCAAAGACGAGAGCATCTTTAAGCGTTGCACCGGCCTGGCCATAGATAGGGAACGCGGCCGCATTTACGTGGTGGACACGCTGGCCATGCAGGTGGTGGCTCTGGGCATGGACGGCAAGGTCATCCAGCGCTTCGGCAAACCGGGCGACAGCGCGGGCGAGTTCAACTATCCCACCCACATCGCGGTGGACACTGACGGCAGCTTATGGGTAATGGACTCGCTGAACTTCCGCGTGCAGCACCTGGACGGGAACGGCAAATTTCTCTCCGGCTTCGGCCACCTGGGTGACGCCATCGGCGAGTTCGACAAAGCCAAGGGCATCGCGCTCGATGGCCAGGGCCACATTTACGTGGCAGAGAGCCGCGACGACCGGGTGCAGGTCTACGACCATGAGGGGCGCCTGCTTTTCTTCTTCGGACAAACGGGCGCCGCCGCCGGGCAGTTCTTCCTGCCTGAGGGCATCGCTACCGACGGCAACAACCGCATCTACGTGGCCGACGGGTACAACCGGCGGGTGCAGATTTTTCAGTTGCGCCCGCAAGCGCAAACGGGAGGAGGCCAATAATGCGCCGCCGCCTTCTCATCCTGGCGCTGATGGTATTGGGAACCGCGGCCGCGGTCCGCCTCTCGGCCCGGGGCAATGTGGCCGCCATCATCAACTCCAAGCACGATTTCCGCGCCAATTCCGGAGCTGAGATCCGCTCGGTCGCGGGGCGCGACGCCTGCATCTTCTGTCACACGCCGCATAACGCCGGCGCCGGCAATGGCACCGGGACGGTGTTGTGGAACCACAAGGTTTCGCTGCGGGATTTCTCCACCTATACCAGCAGCACGCTGCAATCCATGGTCACGCCCATCCAGACGCAGGACGTCTCCAAGCTGTGCCTGAGCTGCCACGACGGCACTATCGCGCTCGGAGATACGGTCAACGATGGACTGATTGAGTTCGTGCAGGGGCAGGGCTATCACATCCCCTCCAACTCCGGGGACAACCTGGCGAACGCGCAAGGCTTCTCCGACGACCATCCTTTCGGGTTTGTGCCCACGACTCGCGGTGAGGTTCGCCTGCCGCCGCCGGGCGATCCCGTCCACCTCGACGGCAACGGCAAGGTGCAATGCACCAGCTGCCATGATCCGCACCAGGAGAACCTGGATGCGACCGAAGGCAAGTTCCTGGTGAAGCCGAATAATCAGTCGGCGCTGTGCGTGAGCTGCCATCAGCCCGCGGGCTGGGCGACTTCCTCCCACCGCCAGCCGCCCGATCCCACTGAGGACATGGCCTACAGCAGCCAGCAGGGCGCGCACACCGGCTATCGCGGAGTCAGCCAGAACGGATGCGAAAGCTGCCACCGCCCGCATTCGCCGCAAGTGGCGCAACGGCTGGTGAAATTTCCCGAAGAGCAGACCTGTTACCAGTGCCACAACGGCACCGTGACCCGGCTGAATGTGCAGGCGGAGATGAGCAAGACCTACCGCCACCCGGTGGAAATCACACCTTCAGCGCATGACGAATCGGAGGCGCCGAATTCCGCCATGTACACCATGCCGGAGACCAGCCCGGGAGCCCCGCGGCATGTGGAGTGCGTGGACTGCCATAATCCGCACAACGCGAACAACCGGCCGGGAGTGGCGCCCCAGGTCAGCGGCGCGCTGATGGGAGTGCGCGGCCAGTCCTCGGGCAATACTTTCCTGCTGCAGAGCGCCAACGAGTATGAGATCTGCTTCAAATGCCATGGCGACAGCTCCAACAAGCCGCAGCTGATGGATACCGGCATGGCTGGAATCGGCTACGGGCGCAATCCGCTGCGGCAGTTCAACCAGGGGAATCCCAATCGCTTCAACCAGCGCATGGAATTTCAATACAGCTTGTCGTTCCACCCGGTGACGCGGCCGCTGAACGCCTCCGCCGGGCCGGGAGGAGACGTGCCCAGCCTGCGGCCGGCGCCCGTTTCTCCAGGCGGCGCTCCCCTCCCCGCGCGGATGCTCTCGCCGGTGAGCTACATCTATTGCAGCGACTGCCATAACAGCGATACCGGGCGCAACCTGGGCAGCAGCATGGGTCCCGCCGGCCCGCACGGTTCCAACCTTCCTCACCTGCTGGAGCGGCAGAGCGCGCTGGAGCCGCCGCCGGCCACCCCGGGCCTGGCCAGCGCGGGCGTGCCTTTTTCGGTAAGCAGTTACGCCCTGTGCGATAAGTGCCACGACGTGCAGAACAGCATCATGCGCGACGTCAGCTTTAAAAAGCACGCGGAACACATTCAGCAGGGGGCTGCCTGTGCCACCTGCCACGACCCCCATGCCTCCTCCGCGCCCATGCTCATCAACTTCGACCGCAGCATTGTGGGCCCGGCGAGCAACGGAGTGCTGCAGTACACCCGCACCGGTTTGGGACACGGCACCTGCACCCTGACCTGCCACGGCCAGGAGCATCAGGGCCTGGCTTACTGACCATCGCCAGACCGCCGAAAAGTGCCGGGCTGGGTTCGAAAAACTTCCCCGTCGTGCGCTGCATCACTCCGTGCCAGCAGCGAAATCGGCCGGCAATTAGAGTTGAGCGCCAAAACGGTGGACACCTACCGCGGCCGCATTTGCGAAAAACTGGGC
>Ga0134128_10011525_pt1 | contig 10567 bp, 7 predicted proteins | sample KB31754_FD_96462 | JGI IMG/M metagenome (GOLD analysis project Ga0134128, IMG submission 96462) | Terrestrial soil microbial communities with excess Nitrogen fertilizer from Kellogg Biological Station, Michigan, USA - KB3-175-4 | ecosystem: Environmental > Terrestrial > Soil > Unclassified ...
AAAACCGAGGTTCGCGGTGTTGCGGATGATCTTGAGCTTAGGCTCCCCGGGGAAACGCTGAGAACAGAGTTCAAGACTAAAATCCGAAGACGCGTTGTCCACCACCCGCACTTCATTTGCCTGGGGAAGTGCAGAATCAACGCACTCCGCGAGGAGCGGCCCGGCATTGTAATTAACGATAATGACGGAGATGGGTAATTGTCTTGCGGGGGGGTTATTCATTAAAACATGAGCGAAAGGATGGGAGTAATTTTTGATCGGCCTCCACTTAGTTCTTGAAGGTACAGGTTGGCGGCATTGGGCGAGGTTTATTAAGAGTCAAATGGGTTGATCACGGCCACGCCGGTTGAGGCAAAATGCCGGGTATTTCTCGTAGCGACTTTCAACCCGTGGGCCAAGGCTGTGGCTGCGATCAGCAAATCGGCTCCATCATTTCCAAGACGGGCAGAGAGGATACCCCAGCGGCGCGCTATTCCAGGTGTGACAGGCAGTACCCTGTCGTCATAAATACGCAACAAATCCTCGATCCATTGCGTAAGTGATTTTGCAAACGCGGGTTCATCCTTACGCTTCTTTTCAATGCCACGCTCGATTTCACCGATACTTACCACGCTGAGGAACAGATCATCGTCCCGAAAAGCCGTAAGCCAGCGCATGACTTTCGGCGATGGCTGATGTTTTCTCAGCTCTGAAAGAACAACCGTATCCAGCAGGATCATGAAAAATCTACATCCCGCAATGGGAGGGAAGCCTGTTCAATGCTCACCTCACCATCTGCATCCTTATCCTTCGGTATGGCCAGCAGGTGAGCGATGAAGCCCGGGGCGGCCGCTTGGGCACTGCGCTGAAGAGACTCAAACACCTGCTCTGAAAGAACCACTACCGCGCGTTTACCGTTACGCGTGATATGCTGAGGTTCGCCGCGCAAAGCAGCTTCCACTACTTGGCTAAATTGGGTTTTGGCATCTTGGAGCCGCCATTGACTTGAGGGCATTCACTCTCCATACTGGTCAGATAATCTGGTCTGATTATGGTTGCTTAAATAGTCGCTGTCAAGGTTGCAAAATACAGGGGAGCATCCGGCTACCCCAGATGACAATCCCTTTGCCGCTACACGCCGCCGCTGATCCTACGCATCGGGCGGCTCGCCAGCGCGCGCGGCCTCGATCGAGGCGATGTCGATCTTCCGCATCGTCATCATTGCATTCATCGCGCGCTTGGCGGCGGCGCGATCCGGATCCTGCGTCGCCGCCAGCAGCGCGCGCGGGGTAATCTGCCACGAAAAGCCCCAGCGGTCCTTGCACCAGCCGCACACGCTTTCCTGGCCGCCGTTGCCGACGATGGCGTTCCACAACCGGTCGGTCTCGGCCTGGTCGTCGGTGAGGATCATGAAGCTGACCGCTTCGTTGGGGATGAGCATAGGACCGCCGTTGATGCCCAGGAAATCGCGGCCGCAGACGGTGAACTCGACCATCAGTTCCTGGCCCTCCAGACCGGATGGCGTGTCCGTGGGCGATGCGCTAACCTTGCCGACGTGGCTGTCGGGGAAGGTGGCGGAATAGAATTCCGCTGCCTCGCGGGCGTTGCCGTGATCGAACAACAGGCAGGTGACGATCTTCTTGGACATCTTGTTCTCTCCTCTCAACTTTTCCGGCCTGACTTCGAGCCTTCCTGTTCAATTAGCTCCGAACCTTCCTGAGATATGCATTCCCAATGCTTGAACCATGCGCTGCGACCGAGGAGTTCATTAATTCTTTTATTTCAAAACTGATCAGATAATCTGATCTGATTGTGGTTTTCTTAAGCAGTGACTGTCGTCGGTGATAGATTGCAGCCTCGCTTATTTTATATTTCATCAGTCAAGCGGCGGGCTGTTGTGGGCTGTTTTCCTCGAAAACCGTAGCCGTTTGTCCAAGGTACGCCAGACATTCATAATCCCGGCGTGACGATCAGCCTGAATCTTGCGCCGCTTATCCCACATTCCGGGAAGACCTTTGATTGCATCCCGCTTTGCTCGCCAGATCACTTTACTCTGCCCGCGCGTGGAGAAATATGCCACAGCTACGAGATTCAAAAGGACGTGGATGGGGAGTAGTATCCAAAACAGAGCCCCGGGCATATTTTTTACAAACGTCCAGACCATATTCCGGTGGCCGTGATAAACAGAAAAATCGCTATTCTGGCCGCCAGAACTCATCGAGCCGACGTGATGCACGATCGCATCCGGGACATAGCGGCACGTATGACCGCCAAGTCTTAGGCGAAATCCGAGATCGATGTCTTCGACATAACAAAAAAAATCTTCATCAAACCCCCCAGCTTCTATCAAGACATCTCTACGATAAAGCGCTGCACAGGCACAGGCAGAAAAAATCTCGCCTGCGATATCATCCGCGACGTTTTGATAACGCTTATATCCATCCCGCCAGACCAATCCGGAAAGATGGTATACATCTCCTATACCATCGAGCGTAGTGGGCAACCCATACACTATCTGTCGTGAGCCAAAGAATGCCACATCAGGATGCGCATGGGCAGCCGCCACGAGGCGCTTTAACCAATTCGCATCGGGTAGCGCATCCGGATTGAGCAGGGCTACCAGCTCAGTATCGCATTCCTTTATGGCATGGTTATTCGCTGCCGCGAAGCCAAGATTGACCCCAAGCATCCTGACTGTAACACCCGGCACCTGACCGGCGCGCTGAGCAGAGCCATCGGTACTGCCGTTATCCATCACAAGAATGCGAGCCGGCGCGAGCGTCTGTTGTGTCAGACGTGTGAGGCACTCATTCAGTAAAGCTCCACCGTTCCAATTTACTATTATGACCGTAACAGATGTCACGTAAGACCTCGATCACCAGCTTTTCTTTATCGCAGATATGTTGCGGATGCGGCAGATGATTGCACTGGAACGATAGATGCTAAAACATGAAGCATCACTTGCCGGAGTCTCCTGCCTCTAAAACTGGCTTGCAAAAATAAATCGATTATTACGATATATCGCGTTATCGAGTTCGTGTAGCGGGTGCATATGCAGCAGAAAGTGGTTTCGTTCGATTCAACAACATATTTTTCTTATGCAGATCAAGATAAACAGCTTCGTAATTCTTGAGTAAAGTTGCAGGGTCGAACGTGGCGGCTGCCGCAGGAACTCGTTCAAGATGGACCAGATACAGCTTCTTCTCTTGCGCATATCCAGCGATTATTTCAGCAACGGTTTTTATAGGTACATTCCAGTCTTCGAGGTCGAACACTGTCCCTGCAGGTCCCATGCTGGTAGACATCATTTTTTTTACTTCCCCAACATTGCTCGCCAATACAGGACGATTGGAGTAAAAACAATCGATCAATACAAGTGGACAACTTTCCCCTACGAAACGCGAAGGAAGAAAACCCAGATCTGAGGTTGCAAAATAATCACAAGTATTTGCCCGGAACCCCAACAAATGTATGTATTCCTCACTTCTTATGCGTTTTAACCTCTCATACTCGGGGCCGCTACCGATCAGCAGCAAATGGATGTCCTTTTGGCTGATCTTTCTTGCTAAGTTAACCGCTTCAATAGCTTCCTGCCACCCCTTTTCGGGAATCGCCCGGCTAACCAGGCAAAGCAGGAAGGCGTTTTCGGGAACATTTATTTCGGCCCGCGGAACTGGGGATATCGATACGGGGTCCGGCGCGTTGTCGATCTTGACAAAACGGGTCATATCAAAAGACTTGGAAGTGAAAGGCACCAGGTTTTTGTCAGCAACATAAACAAATTTCTCTACCCGTTTTCCCAACAGAGGAAGAATTTGCGCCAACTCTGCCGGTGGAATTGTTTCATACATTCCGTGAGTCGTAACAATCAAGTCAGCGTTCCGATTATGCTCCAGGAAGTTACAAATACTTACATCGACCCATCCATGGTGCGAGTGTACAAGCTCGATCCCCATGTCATCAATTACCGAGCTTAGCTTATCCAGAGTATCCAATTCCAACAAGGGTATGTCGTCCCGCAACATTCGTCTCACACCATATTCCGTAGGTGCTTTATTGCAGTTGAAAAAGGTGATGCCGTAACCCGCCGTCTTCAGCATATTGGCAAGCCTGATAGGGAATGTCTCTCCCCCTCCTGCCGTTAATGCATATGAGACCATTAATAAGTTCGGTTTCCGCTGGAGCGAAAGATGACGAATTCGCTCATAGTCATAGCATTTTTTAAACAAATCATCCGAGTAATCCGTACGGAATGCGTGCCAGTGTGACTTTAGCAGATGTTGTTGGCCTTCAAATACTTTGTCCTCAACTCTATATAATCTGATTACCTCTGCTGCAACTTGTTCATGTTCCTGATAATACACATCCTTGCTATATGTGCTCAACGACGTGTTCGTCTGGTGAAGCCGGTAGAAATTGGTGGCTTCCGGAGTGTAAGCTACTAATCCGCCTCGTACGACATGCAGATAGAACATCCAGTCCCCGCATATTCTCATCTGCCTCCATTTTTCGCTCCGGAGTAATTCCAGTTTTCCCGGATGACGAAATATCGCGCTGCTGACGTTCGGTATGATGTTTCTGATCGCCCATGCTTTATTTACCAAGTGATGCGCCGACATAACAAAGGAGTTATGCCATAAGTCGGAATCCACCTCTGCTAGATATTCCTCCAGGCTCCAGATCGGTTCTCCAGACTCTTTCTCAACAAATGTGGTTCTGCAATAAGCAAGCATTACAGTCTCATTCACAAAGTGTTTTACGAGATCCGCAACCAGATTCCCGGAGCAGTAATCATCGCTTTCCGCTATCCATACTAAATCTCCAGACGCTAACTCAAATCCGCGCTTCCATTGATTGAATACTCCTCCGGAATTTTTTTCATTAAACTCGCATCGAGTCGTCTCAGGATAGCGCTGCCGGTATTCTTCCAGAATAAGCTGGCTCTCGTCCGTAGATGCGTCATCGAGAAGAATGACTTCAAGATTAGAGTATGTCTGCCCATAAATCGAATCGAGCCGCTGTGGAAGAAAGCGAGCGTGGTTATAACTGGGTACGATTACAGATACTTTAGGATTGAAATCTATAGAGACGGATCTCTTAGGCCAGTAAAGACTTTCAGGAGTGAAAACGAAAGAGGAGCGGTCTCGGTGCAGGTATTGCTTCCTCAAGTATAGCTTCAGCCTGACGAAAAGCAGTTCATGCAATTTCGGAGATACTGGGTATATGGTCCTGCTTGAAAAATCTCTGACCAGGGCATACCAGTGACGGACTGCAGGGTTGGAGGCGTATTGCTTTACCATGTAACTTGCGGTACGCCTTATCACCGGCGCTGCTGTGCTCCTAACCCCTTTCAAGTGATGCGACATCGGACGTAATGGCGGCAATTCGCTAACCGGTGGAGCTATAAAAGCCGGTCACGCGACCATCTCGCTCCGCAAACGTCTCAGTTAATCGGGCAACCTCTGCTTCACTGTCGGTCACCCGTTTATTGAGGGCAATGATCTGCTCATCCTGCTCGGCTGGCGATTCAACTCTCAAGGGCAGACACAACCGTGAATTTAGCATCTCGTACGGGTCACACCCGGTCACCTGTTGTTGTATGGCGGATTCCAATTCCACAAAACGTTGAAAGTCCTCATCTATAAAAGCGTAGCCCGCGGCATTTGACGAGCAGTTAATAAAGTCCTGTTTGGAAAAAGTTTGTTCTTTGGAATTTTTACCGAAATCGATAGACCACATTGTCCACTCGGCTCATTCCAATGAAAGTATGGTATCAATAAAGTCGCCGAGACTTTGCTGCTTAGGGCCTGAATACAGCTCCTCATTAAAGGACTTTTTTCCTTTCGGCATTTTTAATGCCTCTTCAATTACTTCCACAAGATTTTCTCGAACTGGATCATAGGGAAGAATATTTTCGGAAATCTGTCTCAATAAAAAGGCGTCCCTGTTTTCAAAGGTATTTGTCACCGTAGGTATTCCAGAGGCGGCAGCTTGAAAAGCTATAACACCGGGATGAGCGGAATAGATCATCGAGATTACCACGTCACTTGAAGAGATCAGTTCAATATAATCCTTCTTCGGTAACTTGCTGATCACATAGACTGATGTACCGCTTACTTTATACGAATAGCGTGTATCAACGGAGCCAACCATATAAATCTCGTATCCGCTATGTTTTTCACAGAAGTCCTGAACAGCTCCCATCAGTATCTCGGAAAGATTTCTTCGATGAAAAGACTCTGGACGGAAATAAAAAAAGAGACGCTTCATCTTTTCAGGACGTACATCAAAAACTTCAAACTTGGGGCTGGTTGTAAAGACGCGTTGGTGGCTCAGTAATTGTCTGTCTATAAAAAATTTCCTTAGGAGCTCCGTGGACACTACAATATTTTGTGCCGTTGCTACCGCCTTTTCAGCCTCGACGTATTCCGCACCAAAAGGAAAGAATCCAGATTCGAAGTCCTGGCAGTAATAAATTGTTCTGTTCGGATCGTTGTAAATTTGTTTTGCCTTGTTGAAAAGCTGACTGTTAAAGGCGACAACAAGTTCGGGGCGATATTTAATGCGGTAGAGTTCTCTTTCTTGAATTACCTCGATTCGTCCGGAATAACGGGTCGCGAGCCGAGGATTGTATTTTTCGCTCTCCACGGAAATGATAACCCTGGAAAATTTTTCAAAAATCGGGGTGAAGTCATGGAAAAAAGCTGTGTATCCTGCAAAAAAAAGATCATCCTGTAAATGAGAAAAGAGAACCAAGAGAAATGGTTCAGAACTTCTTTGGAGCCGGCTTAAATCAGTGGTATGCCGTGTTAAAGGGCGAAAATGGGTAGGAGCACTTAACCCAGCAGGAAAGTTTGGCGAGGTTGAAAATACTCGTTTCAATTGATAATTGCTCCAAGCCCTTCCTTCGTTTTGTCCTGCCATACAGTAATGTATAAAGCCGCAAGAGAAAATGCCTTGGGCTATGGCTATCGCGACATCAGGATTTGCATGAAGGTAAAACTTTTCGTCAAAATCAATGAGGCTCTGTTTTTTTTTGATATGAAGTGACAACTCATGCTGGAATTGCAAAAAATCCATATTTTTATAATCGGATTTTTCATGAGCCAATCGATGCAATTCACTCCACTCATCCCCTACGGCATCCCTTGATTTTCTTCTCGCTGGAGTGAAGCTTGATCTTTTCAATACTAAGCTCAGGCGCCGCAATATTCGGAATTTTAGTAGTTTTGGCTGAGTATCTATAATAAAGTTTATTAGTTCCTTTTGATTCTCAACGTGTTTTATCCGTTCAATTTGTTCCGGTAAGATGGGCGGGGATATTTTTATCCATCTATATCCCGCGCGCTCGCACACAAAGAAATAAAGGCGCTCTATTACATGAGCCAAGGTTCCGTCCTGTTGGTCATTCTCGGTTGCAAATTCATCCAGCAAGAGATTGCGATCCAATAAAGGCTTCAGTGCGTCCGATCTTGCCCAGAACATAGAACCTGATGGAAAGTCTATTGGCCCATCCAATGACAACTTTATATTCAGTTTGCGAGCAAATTTTCTTGCGTTCTCAAAATTCCAGCCCCAGCCAACGGAATGGCGGACGGGCTTATAGTGCTGAGGAGCAATTATTCCAAGTTTTGGATCACTCCTAAACGATTCGAAGATACTTTCCACTATTTTTTCCGATCCTAGAAGCGTTTCAAGTAAATAGTGGCGCCAGCCACTCCAGTTCTCATAATGCGGTGACCTCTTTGTATGAATGTGAAGAAGAAATTCATAGTTGTCATATGCATCACGACATGTGATTAGCTTTGGCGCTATATCCCTTCCTCGATTGGGGGCTATCCGAACCTCAATTTTCCCCTGCGTCCACGGAGGAAAATAATTTTCGATTATTGATTTCTTTTCTTGAGAATCAGTTGTAATTAATAGATCAAAGGGCAACGGTATATTTTTAAGGTATTCTCTGAACTCACCTGACATTTCGGGATAAAACATGTGGCATATTACGGCCACTCGAGGTAATGGGGCCTCCCGTCTGTCTACGCAATAACCTAAGGGAATAGCCAAACAATAATCATCAGTCGGCGGAGCAAAGTGGGGGACTTTAGCGCGATCAAGATGTCGTGCCCTCCATTCATATAGTTTTTTGCCTAATTGGAAAGTACCAATCCACCAGACGAGCTTGGCAGTACGCCTGCAATATCTCCTAAAGCTGGGCATTCTGGTCAGTATTCGACGCAGCGGAAACGACATTTTCCAGATTGTGCTGTTCTCCACGGCTGTAAGTTGGGTCTTTGTTTCAAAATAAGCCAGGTCGAGGCTGGTGATCTGATTATCCCGCTCTGCTATGGTCTGCTCGAGGTTGGCGATCTGCGAATCACGCTCAGAAATCGTCTTATCGGGACCAAATAGGGGCTGACTTCGCAACAACAACTGTTCTGGCCACTGGTTTAAAAATCCTTGGGACGCACGTCCAGTGACCTGTTGGTGAACGATAGACTCGCGCTCAATGAACCGCCCAAAATCTTCGTCTGTTACAGGGAATCCGGCAGCAGCTAAAGCTGACTTAACAAAGTTTCGTCGCGAAAAAGTTTTTCTTGCTGAATTTACGCCAAAACATCCAACTGTTTCTATTGTGCCCAACAACGAACGAAACAGGAGCCAGCCAAATTCAATATCATCGCTTGCTGACCATTCTGCATCGATAGGGATAGGTTGTCCGCTGTTGTTAACAATGATGTTTTGGGGAATTATGTCAAAAAAAGCGCCGGGTACTTTATCGGTTAATTTCAATAAGCTAACGGGTTTTCCCTTCTGATCAGCAATCAGGGAGAGCAAATTTATATAACGTCGAATAAACATGCCGACTTCTTCAATTGACCACCCATCTCGACTAACTATTTTTACAAACTCCAGAGACAGGGGGAATCCTTCTACATAGACGGCCTTATCTGGACATGTAAATTTGATAATCCGATCCCCGCTGTCACTACAACGGCTAACACTCAGCATCCGGTAATTAACCGCCGTCTTATTTTCATCAAAATGGTAAAAAACAGTTTCCTTACAATATTGAGGAGCTCTATCAGTACTGTAGTGATATCCCAGGACGCCCGGCTTGATGATTTTTTGTTGAAGTGGCGATGCCACAATCAGGAAAGAATTTGCCATATCCAAAGCCAACCCATTCTTGAATACTTCAGGCCAGGTTAACTCTAGCGAAAAATTCGTGTTCGGAGGAAGCTGAGGGTCGCGCCTCACGCTTTGCCAAGCCAGGGCAGCGCCATCGAATTTTTTATCGAAAAGACCTTCTTCCGTCAAAATCGAAACGGGTAACTTGTAATCTGGAAATGGAGCCAAAAACTCGACCGTAGAGAAATCGGCTTCTTTCATTAGGTTGGCGAGCGCCACCCGGCCAAAAGTTTGAGGTTGCTCCGGGGTGTAACGGCCTTCAAGACCGTACATCGGTTGACCAAGATGATCTTCTGGCGCGCCGGCGAAGTATTTCAATCCTAACTGGTTTTCAATGGCTACGATCAGTTTACCTCCAGGTTTAAGCAGCGAACGGACGCGCTGGAGCATGGTGAGAGCAGGGTTATTGCTGGAAATAAAGAGGTTCGCATATTCAAGAACGCCAATAAGAGTAATCACATCAAACCGTCGGTCGCTCTGAAACTCATCAAATTTTTCCGCTAAAACTGTGACATTTTCCTGGTCTCGTGTTCTGGAACGGGTGATGCAAGCTCGGCGCAGGCTGCCCTCGAGTGCTAAAACGTTAGCGCCGCATTCCCCTAAGTAACGCGTAATTGCGCCGCAACCAGAGCCAACCTCGAGAACTTCCTCCCCGCCCGAAAGTTCGAACGGCCGTAAAATATTGGCGCGGGTACTGGATAGATGGTAGAGCGTTGGCCAATCGGTACAGTGCTGCCGTAGCTCTGGAGAAAAAACTGTAATATCGATTGTCCGTTCAATAATCCTGGCAATACGTAATTCAGTTTCATCGCCATCGCTATATGAGATGCTGGTGTAAGCAGGTCTTGACCATATGCCTTTCAATTTATCAAACGTGTAACTTGAGCTCAGCAATTGATTTACCATCGAGATTCGTGAAGTAAATAGGAAAAGAAACCAACGCCTTTTCAGCGATCGTTTTCGTTACATTCTAATGGAGTGATATCCGGGTCACTGACAGGTGAAGCCCAAGGTCGGCAAGGCCGTGAAAGCGGGCATGCGGCGCAACTATAAAGTGTATTGAATCGTAACGCCGGTCGTGCGGAATGATGTCTTCCCCTTCCCGGGTAGCGACGCCTATCGAAATAAAGTAATCACCTGGTGCAAGGCTGCATCTGAAATCGCACTTCGCCTGCACTACCGATCCTTCTTTAAAGAGCACTTGCAATTCGGTTAACTCGGCCATCTCGGAGTTGATGCCGGATACGGTCACGCCATCCTTTGTCTTGACCGTTATGCCGAGTATAGGGCGCAACACGTCTCGGTAGAATTTTACAGATACAGCAAGTGTGATAATTTCGCCTGTGGTGATAGCTGAAGGATATGGCTCATCGTTCGCGCCCAGATAGAAGTCAAGAAT
>Ga0134128_10011526_pt1 | contig 10567 bp, 5 predicted proteins | sample KB31754_FD_96462 | JGI IMG/M metagenome (GOLD analysis project Ga0134128, IMG submission 96462) | Terrestrial soil microbial communities with excess Nitrogen fertilizer from Kellogg Biological Station, Michigan, USA - KB3-175-4 | ecosystem: Environmental > Terrestrial > Soil > Unclassified ...
CGCACCATCGAATCCAACCGCGTCGTGACCGGAGTCACCTGGGTCGACGGCGAACTCTGGCACGGCACCTGGGAGGGCGACGAGAGCGAGTTGCGGCGGGTCGATCCTCGAACCGGTGAGGTCCTGGAAGGGATCGAGATGCCGCCCGGCGCAGGCGTGTCGGGCCTGGAGTCCGACGGCGCGGACCAGTTCTTCTGCGGCGGCGGAGGCAGCGGGAAACTGAGAGTGACCCGTCGGCCGAGACGTGTTTCCGCTACCGAGCCGCGGCCCTCCGCGCCGTCTGACCGGTGAGCCTGCCTATCAGGTCCACGTAGCCGGCGATATACTCCGCCATGCCGAGATTCCGCTCCGCATAACGTCGTGCCCCCGCGCGCAGGCGGCGCGAGAGCACCTCGTCCTCCAGCAGCGACAGCACGGAATCGGCGAGCCCCCTGGGATCGAAGAACGACGTGAGCAGGCCGTTGCGGTTATGCCGGATGAACTCGCGCACCGGCTCGGTGTCGCTGGCAACGATCGCGCAGCCGCCGGCCAGCGCTTCCCGCAGCGACCAGGAGGCGACGAATGGGTATGTCAGATACACATGCGCGTCCGAGCGCTGCAGCATCCGGAGATAGGTTCGATAGTCGATCCGGCCGGGGAACAGCACCCGATCGGCGTCGAACTTGCCCGCCATTTCCTTTTGCATGATTGCCCGCCAGGTGGTGCCGTGCGGGGCCGCGCCATAGCTCACGCCGTCGCCGCCGACCATCACGACCCGCACATCCTTGCGCGCACCCAGCAGATGCGGCAGCGCCCGCATCATGATGTGAAAGCCGCGATAGGGCTCGAGGTCGCGCGCGACATAGGTGACGAGCTTGTCGGAGGGCGCGATCTCCGTCTCGCCGATCCGCAAGGGCTCGCGCCGTAGCTCGGGCTGGGGCTTGCACAGTTCGAGGTTGACGCCCTCGGGCAGCAGGGTGATCTGCTCGTAGGCCCATTCCGGGTAGGTGGAGAGCTGCCACGCCGTCGGGGTCTGGCCGTGCCCGCCGAGATTGAGGGCGAGCAGGTTGACCGCGTTCTTCGCCCGGATCCGCGGGAAATCGCCAAGATTGGTCGGGAATTCCGGATCGAACCCGACGTCGATCCCGTCCGTGTGGTAGAAGAACTCGTAATAGCCGAGCAACGGCACGCCCGGCCACACGTCGCCAATATGCAAGAGCTCGCCCCAACCGTGATGGCCGATGACGATGTCGGGCTGAAAGCCGAGACCCTTTAGGCTGGCGGCGGTCCGCGCCACCGCCTCCGCGCGGCGGGACGCGGTCTCGAACTCCTTGACGGTCCAGTGCGTGTCCGCCGGCGGCGGGTCGGGGCGCCGGTAGGGCACCTTGCGCACGCCGGGGATCTCGTTGGCGTTGGGCTGGGTGATGAAGACGATCTCGTGCTTCCGCGCCGCGACGAGATGGCGGACGAGGTGCAGGAATTGGCCGGGGAAATTCTGGTGGACGAAAAGGAACCGCACGCGGGCGCTCGCGACGTTGAAAAAACAGGGACGAAAAATACCGAGTACTAGCGTGCTCGCCGGGGCTGGCCGGCGGATTTCAGCACACGGGCGGTGCGCGGCGCGGCGGATGCGAGCTCCGCTCCCGTCGCGCGCCGGACCGATGGGCCGGACGTGTCCTTCCGTCGCAACTCGACCTGGAATGCCTCGAGCGGCGCGAGACTCTCCGTCTCGCAGGCCGCGCCCGCGGAGACCGGGCCGGACGCCGAGCCGTCCACGAAGGTCGCGCTATAGCGGCACTCATAGGCATCGGCCGCGGCGCCGCGTAGCCGGACGCGCAGCCCAAGAACGGGAAGCGCCATGCCGCGGCTGCCGCAGAACTTGCCGCCCTCGATCCACGGCGACAGCCAGCCGCGTCCGAGCACCGCCTGATACTCGATGTCGGCCAGCGCGATGCCCTCGCGCGGCGCGATGCCGAAACCCTCGATCCAGTTCTTGCTGCCCCGCTCGCCGACCCACTCGCCGATTTTCACCGCGACGTCGCCGGTGCGCGCGACATGCGCCACGAGTTCGGGCGCCGCAACGAAATTCGCCACGGGCGGCGCGGCGGCGGGATCCGGTTTCGCTGCCTGCGCGGGTTCCGGGCTGAGCCGCAAGACCTGGAGCCGGGGCGCCGCCTCCGCGGCCTGTCCGGGCGACTGATAGATCGTCACCAGGATCTGCGCCTGCGCGGCGTTGACGCGGACCAGCGCCGCGTCGTCGGGACCAGCAAGCCAGCCGTCCTCGCGAAAGGTGGAGATGCGAACCGCGTCGGCACTCGGTGCATCGCCGGGAGAGGCTGAAATACGCACGCCCGGCAGGCCGGTGGCGTCGCGCGCCGAGGTCGCGGAGGGTGTCTGCAGGATGCAGAACAGGCCGGAATCCAAGGTCATCAGATGGCCCGAGACCTTGAGCTCAGTCACTCGGCTGGCCGGGTTCGCGGCGGCGGCCGGCTGGCCCGGCGGAGCGCTCCTCGGGAGCGCGGTGGCGGCTTCGGACATTCGTTCTCGCTGTGGCTGGCTGGGGGTCGCGGAATGGGGATATGTCAAGAGGACGTAAGGGCGCAATCGAAGGTTGCAGTCTGGCGGGTGCATTGATGACGGGTCTGCTGCGCAATCGCAAGGAGTCTGTCGTTGAGAGCGGCGGAATTGATGCCGGGCGGCAACAGCCAGCCCCTTCCCCTCTGGCGGATGCGCTCAGCCTGCGCGCCGAAGTCGAACGCCGCCACGTCGAGGCCCGCGCGCCAGGCTTCGGTCAGCGTGAAGCACCAGGTCTCCGGCGTCACCGAGGGAAGCAGCGCGAAATCCGCTTGCCGCGCGCGGATGAGTGCTTCGACCTCCTCCGGCCGGTACGGCCCGGTGATGAACACCCGGTCGGTCACGAGCAGCCGCTCGTCGTCGATGGTATGGCCGACCACGACGAAATCGAGCGGCAGCCGCCGCCGGGCCGCGTCGCGCGCCGCGCCGAGCAGCACGTCGTAGCCCTTCTCGACGCCGATCGCGCCCAGCACGCAGACCCGCGCCGGGCCACGCTGCGGAGGCTTCGGTTGCGGCATTGCATCCGGCTCGGGCTCCAACGGCACGATGGCCGGCGCGACGGTGGGAAAATACCGGGCCAGTCGAGCCGCCGCATCGCGCGAGGGCACATTGACGCGCTCGGCGGCGCCGAGAAATCGCGCCGATCGGTCCCGTAGGGCGGCGACGGACATGCCATCGGCCATGTACCGTCCGTGATCGGCGACGCAGGTTTCGCAGTCGGCGACGTCCGGCTCCCCGCAGTAGCGCCCGTTGCCGCCGACCAGTACGAGTCGTGGACAGAACCAAGCATAATCATGAACATCCACGCGGTACGGCACGCCGAGCCGGTCCGGCAAGGTCATTACATCCGGCTCGTGACCGAGCAGATGATGGAACTCGATGTGGGCCGGCCGCTGGCGGGCGAGAAAGCGCGTCAGGGCCGGCAGCTCGATGGGCAGGGTGAAGCGGAGATTGGGAAAGCCTCCGGCCGGCCCGTCGCCGAGCACCACGGCGGCAGGCGCCGGGCGGAGCACGATCGGGCGGAAACCCTCGGCACGGAGTGACGCGCAGCGCAAGGCGAGGTGCTGCTCGACGCCGCCGCCCTCGTCGTGACTGACCAGCAGCACGGATCGGCCGCCGCGACCGAGGGTTTTCCAGCGCACGGTGTCAAGCTTGCGCCGCGGGGATGCCAACGGGTCGGCCGCGCGGAATTCGGCGATCAACGCGTCGTAACCGGGGTGCAGGCGGTTCAGCACGCGGCTGTTCCGCGCGGCCAGATACGCCCGCGCCGCGCCGAACGAGCCCGCGCCGCGATGCGCGACGAAGGCGCCCGGCACCGCGACGTGGCGCCAGCCGAGATGGCGGGCACGCCGGGAGAAATCATTCTCCTCGCCGTAGCCCTGGGCGAACGCATCCTCCCGCAACAGCCCCACCGCATCGAGGCAGTCGTGCCGGATGAACATGCAGGACCCCACCGCGGTTGGGATGTCGATGACGGTACCGCGGTTGGCGCGGTGGGCCCGAGCGGCGAGCCGGGCGGTGCCGGCACGGTCCGGCGCCAGGCCGGGCCGGTCGGGGTCGGGATAGCTCAGGATGGTCGCGTCGTTGGACAGTGGACAGGCGGTGCCGATGTCGGGCGCCGAGTAGGCCGCCGTTTGCAGGCGCTCCAGCCAGAGCGGCGGGGTCAGGGTATCGCTGTTCAGCAGCACCGCGTCGCGGCCCGCCGCCAACCGCAGCCCGGCATTGGCGCTGCGCGGAAACCCCTGGTTCTCGCGGTTGCGGATCAGGCGGATCCGCCGCGCCTGGGCGAGCCGATCGAGTGCCGCGATCAACGCGGGCTCGCACGAGGCGTCGTCCACCACGGTCACCCGCGTCCCGGGTCCGATCGTGGCGAGCACGCTGTCCAGGCACTCCGTCACGAGGGCAAGGCCACCATGAACCGGGATGATGACGTCGACCTCGCGTCGACGCGGCGGGGTTGCGGCCGGCGGCGCGCCCGCGACATCGGCCGCGACGGAGCCGATCCGGCCTGCTCGGCGGGTCGGCGTACGGGAGGGAAATTGCCGCGCCACGCCACGCGCGACGGCGGCGTCGGCGCGTTGTTCCGCGCCGGGGTCGAGCGGACTGCCGAGCAGGTCGCGGCCATCCCGGCCGACCACGCGCAAGGGGCCGGGCGGCAAGTTCCCGAGCGCCGACGCGGATACGTGGAATCCGCGTGGACGGGCCAGCACGGAAGACGACGGCAAGGCCACGTCGGGGTCGGTCGCGCGAATTTCGATTTCCCGTTGCGGGCGCCCGACAGAGTAGACGCGCAGGATCGGATCGGCCCCGGGCTCGGCGGGGTGCCATGCCCAGCCCGACAGGCCCCCCGCGTGGCACTCCACGCAGCCCTCGGTGCGGCGGATGGCGGCGAGTTCGATCGGGCTGCCGAGCAGATCGCGCCCATCGGCCTGGATGCGCAATTGATCGGCCGTGATCCACTCGGGCGGCAACTGCCGCTCGCCCCGACCTGGTTCGCCGGCCAATCGAATCGGCTTGTCGTCCAATGCGGCGCCGAGCAGTTTGACCGGTCCTTGCAGCGCCACCAGCAGGCGCCCGTCGCCCGACACCGAGCACCATCCCGGCGCCCCCACGGCGGCGGCGATCGCCTCGGCGGCGAGGTTGGCATCGGGGGCGCCCACGTGCCGCGACAATGCTCGAGCCAGCGCCTCGGCGGACGCGTCGGGATCCGCGAGACGGAGCGAGGTGACGGCAAGGCCGAGCCAGGCCTCTCGCACGTCTTGCCGCTGGACCACGTCGCGGAAAAGGGCGGCCGCGCGGGCGGTGTCCCGCTCCAGGCAGGCGGCCGCGAGCGCCAACGCGACGGTGAGGTCGTCCGGCGCGATCCGCGCCGCCCGATCGAGCCAGCGCAGCGCCGCGTCGGTGTCTCCGGCCGCCAACGCGGCTTGGCCGTGCTGCCAGGCCAGCGAAGCGTCGCGCTCGGCACGGTCACTCATCGCCGCGCCGCGAGCCGCCGACATGGTGGTGGAAGGCGGCATTCGCGACCCGCCGTCCGGTGATGGCCTGGGGGCATGATCGAGGGAATGCCCGTCCGCTTCGGACCGTCGCGCAACGTGGTCCGAGCCGCGAAGCAGTTATTGAACGCGACCCCGACGAGGCGGCGGAAGATCGTGCCGGAGAGGCGGCGCTCGGGGGTGAGAGCATGTTGGCCTTGGCGGATCTCGGCCGCGCCGCCGCTCGGGCGTGGCGCATCGAAGCGGAGCGCGGCCGCAAGCCGGGTTTCACGCGTGAACCCAAGGAGACGATAGGACAACTCGCCGACGCTCGAGCATGGCGGCGCGGTTGCCGCGGCGCTCACTGGTCATCCGACGGCTCGCCGTTGTGGCGCCGCACAACGGCCCTCGGAGCCGATCGCGCCGGAAGCAGGTGCCGGGTCAATCGCCGGCGGCTGCGCGGGCCGCGAGCGGATCGGACGTGTCCGCCGAGGGCGGCAAGGTGGCGAGTTCGGCCTTGGCTTCGGCAAGTCCCTGCGCCGCGGCGCGTTCCAGCCAGATCCGCGCTTCGACCGGATCCCGTTCGCCCGCCACGCCACGCGCGAGATAGCGCCCGAGCATCATCTGCGCATAGCTGTGGCCGCGCTCGGCCGCCGCGCGAAACCAGCGCTGCGCCGCCTGACGATCCGTCGCCACGTCGTGGCCGCCGCCGTTGAGCGCGCCGGCCGAGAACATCGCGCCGGCGTGTCCCTTGTCCGCCGCCTTGATAAACAGCGCCAGCGCGCCGGCATGGTCGGTGGGTCCGCCACGCCCGTTCACCATCATTTCGGCGAGCGTAACCTCGGCGTCGACCATCCCGGTCTCCGCGGCACGGGCGATCCAGGCGCGCCCCTCCGACGGGTCGGCTTCGATCCCGCGCCCTTCCGCGAGCATCCGGCCGTACAGGAATTGCGCGTTGACCACACCGTCGGCTGCCCGGCGCAGCCATTGCGCCGCGCGCCGCTCGTCGCGCTCGACCCCGACGCCCTCGGCCAGACAGAGGCCGAAATTGAACGCCGCGATCAGGTCGCCGGCCTCGGCGGCCTGCTCGAACCATTCGCGGGTCTTGAGCTGGTCGTCCGGCGCGGCGAGGCCCTTGAGCACGAGATTGCCGAGCTCGGTCTGGGATGTCCGGTCGCCCATCTCGGCGGCGCGGCGGAGCCAGGACGCCGCCTCCACCGGGTCGCGCGCGATCCCGGCGCCGGTCAGATGCAGCAGGCCCATCGTGCGGGTCGCGCCGCGATGGCCGGCCTCGGCGGCGCGACGGAACCAAATGGCCGCCTCGGCATAGTTCGGCGGCAGCGCACCGCCCTTGGCATAGAGATCGCCGACCAGCGCGGCGGCCTCGGGATCGCCCGCCAAGGCCGCGCGGCGCAGCCAGGACTCCCCCTCAGCCGCATTGCGCTCGACGCCGCGACCTTCCATCAGGGCCAGCCCCCAGCGCGCCTGGCCGTTGCGATTGCCGTTCTCCGCCGCGTGCCTATAGAGCTGGGCGGCGGCGTTCAGGTCCTGCGGCAGGCCGGCGCCGCGCTCGGTCATCATGCCGAGCAGGTACTGCGCGGTCGGCAGACCGGCATCGGCGGCGTGGCGCATATGCCGCGCCAGTTTTGCGTGATCGTCCCCGTCTTGCGTGCGATTGGCGAGCGACAAGGCATAACCGAGCGCGCCTTGCGGACAGCCGGCCTCGGCCGAGCGCTCGTACCAGCGCGCCGCCTCATCGAGATCGCGGATCTGCTCGGGTCCCGAGCTGAGGATGAAGCCGAGGATCGCCTGGCCGTCCGCCGAACCAGCCTCGGCCGCGCGACGGGCCCATTTTTCCGCCCGCACGAAGTCGGGGTCGCTAGCCTCGTTGGCCATGAACAGCGTCGCCGCCGCCCCGGCACCGGGCGCGCTGCGCGCGCCGTTTGGGCTCCCGAGACCTTGGACATAAAGTGCCGCCAGCACCGCCTGCGCTTCGACAAAGCCCCGCATCGCGGCACGCTCCAGCCAGCGCACGCCCTCCACTCGACTGACCGGCACGCCAGCGCTTTCGAGATAGCACCGGGCCAGTCGGAACTCCGCCTCGGCGATGCCGGCGCGGGCGGCGCGGGCGAATAGCGGAAAGGCTCGGACCACCTGCCCGCGATCCGCGAGACCCTTGGCGCGCCGCAGCGACGCCTGCGCCGAAAGGAGGCCGACCAGGCGATCGGCCAGCGTGCGCTTCCCCCGAGGCGCCGACATCACGGCTCGCGCATCCCTTCCGAGGCGACGGGCAGCACCTTCGCCATCAGATAGGAGAGCACCGTGCGCTTGCCGACCTTGATGTCCGTGGTGACCGGCATTCCCGCCGTCAGATGGAAGCCGTTCGGCACGCCATGCAACTCGGTGCGGTCGATCGCGATCCGCGAACGGTAGAACGGCTCCGTGCTGCCGGCCGGAACCGGCACCGACATCGCGCCAAACTTGCTGCGCTGCTCGTCCTGGCCGGTGAAGCTGTCGGCGCTGATCGTGCGCACGGTGCCATAGCCCAGGCCGTACTGGGTGAACGGGAAGGTATCGAACTTGATCGCCACCGAATCGCCCAGATGCACGAAGCCATCGTCGCTGCCGGCGATATTGGCCTCCACCTCGAGCGGCGCGTCGGCCGGCACCAGCGTGATGAACTGGTCGCCCGATTGCAGCACCGACCCGACCGAGACCTTCGCCACTGTCAGCACCGTGGCATCGCGATCGGCGCGCAGCTCGACCAGCTGCCGGCGCAGCTGTGCCTTGTTGAGCGACTCGCGCGCGTCGCTGAGTTTCTGGGTCTGCTCCGAGAGTTTCTGCGAGACCTCAGACTTCCAGTTCTGCTCGTACCCGTCGCGCTCGGCGCGCATCGCCTCGAAATCGCGCCGCGCGGTCTCCGCGGTCTCCACCGCGTTGGACAGGCCGCGCTCGATTTCGAGCCGATTGTCCGTGGCGGCGAGCGAGTTGAGCCGGCTGCCCACCTGCAACCGTTCAAGCTCCTTGCGCATCGTCTCGACCTGCATTGCCACGGATTTGCGCTGCTGATAGGCGGCGGCATCCGCGATGCTGCGCTGAATGGTGGCCTGAAGCCCGCTGAGCTTCTGGCGATAGGTCTCGAGCTTGTAGCTGCGCTCCGCCTGGCGCTGCGAGAAGATCGCCGCTTGCAGCGCCAGCGCCGGGTCGAGCCCGGTATAGGTGAACGCACGCCCCTCGGCCTCGGCCTGCAACCGGGAGACCTCGGCCTGGAGGCTGGCGACCTGCGCCGCCAGGGCGCCGACATCGGCGGCGGCGAAGGTCGGATCCAGCTGTGCCAGGACGTCCCCGGCATGGACCGCCTGCCCCTCGGTGACGTTGATCGAGCGCACGATCGCCGTCTCGAGCGGCTGGACCACGAGGGTCGGCGTGCGCGCGACCACCTTGCCCTGCGCCGTCACCACCTTGTCGATCGGGATCAGCCCCATCGCCAGCAGGCAGGCGAAGAACAGGCTGGTGACCACCCAGATCGTGCCGCGCGCGGAGCGCGGCACCGGCACGTTGAGGATGCCGGCGGAGGGTGACTGGAACTCCAGGATGGCCGGCAGGGTCGGGTCCTTCCTGCCGCCGCTCTGGCTAATCGCCTTGGGCAAGGGTCGGAGCGAGCGCTGCATGGCGGGAGCCTTGGGTTTCGAGATGACGGTTCTGCTGCAGCCAGAGCTGGCGATAGATCGAGCACCGCTCGAGCAGCACGCGGTGCGGCGCGATGTCGACCACGGCGCCCTTGTCGAGCACCAGGATCTGGTCGCATTCGGTCAGCGAGGACAGGCGGTGGGTGACGATCACCATGGTCCGGCCGCGCGCGATGCGCAGCAGGTTGGCGTTGACCAGCGCCTCGCTCTCCGGGTCGAGCGCGCTGGTCGCCTCGTCCAGGATCAGGATGCGCGGATCGGTGATGAGCGCGCGGGCGATCGCCAGGCGCTGCCGCTGGCCGCCCGAGAGGTTGGGCGAGCCCTCCTCGATGAAGGTCTCATAGCCGTTCGGCATCCGCTCGATGAATTCCTCGGCACCCGCCAGCCGCGCGGCGCGCACCGCGTCCTCCAGCGTGAGGCCGTGACGGCCGGAGATGAGGTTGTCGCGGATCGAGCCGCGGAACAGGAAATTCTCCTGCAAAACCACGCCGAAGCTCTGGCGCAGATGCCGCAGGTTGATCTCCCGCAGGTCGTTGCCGTCGATCTTGAGAAAGCCGCTGTAGTCGCGGTTGATGCCCTGCAGCAGACGGGTCAGCGTCGATTTGCCCGAGCCACTGCGCCCCACGACGCCAAGCATCGTGCCCGCCGGAACCGAGAACGTCACGCGATCCAGCGCCGGGATCTTGGTGCCGCCATAGGTGAACGTCACGTCGTCGTAGCTGATCGCGCCGGTGAAGCGCGGGCGCAGGCCGCCGCCGGCGGTGTTGGTCTCCATCGGGCGGTTGAGCACCGAGGCGGCCTCGCCGATCGCGGCACCGACCTCCTCGTAATCCTCGATCAGCTTGGCGAGCCCGACCAGCGGCTGGGCCACGCGCATCGACAGCATCATGAACGCGAACAACCCGCCGACCGCGTAGCCGGTGCGGTCCGACAACGCCATGTAGGCGCCGATCAGCACGATGCCGATCGACATGAACCGCTCGATCGGCGTCACGATGGTCTGCGGCCAGTTCGACAGCTTGCCGAACGCCATGCGCCATTTGCCGACATCGGCGACGCACTCGTCCCACACCGCGCGGCGCTGCGGCTCGAGGGCGAGGGACTTCACCGTCTTGACGCCGAAGATCGTCTCGCCGAGCGCGGATGCCTTGTTGGTCTCGGCCTGCACGACCTTGTTGAAGATCACCCGCAGCGGGCGGAGATAGGCGAGGATCACCAGGGCGATCAGCATCGACCCGGCGAGCACCATCCAAGCCAGCGTGGCGTTGAGATAGAACAGGAACGGGATCAGCACGAGCAGCGTGATGAGGTCGAGAAAGGTGGTCAGCAGCTTGCCCGTGAGAAAGTCCCGGA
>Ga0134128_10011527_pt1 | contig 10566 bp, 8 predicted proteins | sample KB31754_FD_96462 | JGI IMG/M metagenome (GOLD analysis project Ga0134128, IMG submission 96462) | Terrestrial soil microbial communities with excess Nitrogen fertilizer from Kellogg Biological Station, Michigan, USA - KB3-175-4 | ecosystem: Environmental > Terrestrial > Soil > Unclassified ...
ATATTAGTAGTTTGAACGACTATCGTCAAGTCAAATATTCCCCCGCCGCGCCAGGGGCGACCCCGGGGCGTCGGCGCCTCCCAGAAGCAGCGCCGCCACCCCGGCCGCCGCCCTCAGCGCGTGGCCGTTGCCATCGCACTCGGGATCGTAGGAGCCGATGCCGAAGCCCTTGATCGGCGCGTGGCGTCGGACGGCCTCGATGGCCTTTGTGAGCGCGTCGATCGTCAGCCCGCCGCGGGGCGTCCACTGGTTGGCGGTCGCTTCCACCGGATCGAGTACGTCGAGATCGACGTGCACGTACACGCCGTCCACGGCGCCCGACAGCCGCTCGACCGCCGGTCCGACGTCTTCGACGCGGGCGATTCGGCGAACGCCGACGCGATCCAGGAGGGCACGTTCGGCGGGCTCAACGTCGCGCGAGCCGACGAGCAGGACACGCTCGCCAGGCACCGGCGAAAACCGTGGAATGCCGCCGGCGATTCGCTGCCAGCATTGTCCGGTGAGGATGCCGATCCCCATGCCGTCAAGGAATCCCGATTCCGTGGTCTCCGGCGAGTGAGACTCGCCGTGCGCGTCGAACCAGACGACGCCGGTCGTCTCGCATCCGCAGCCCGCGATCGCGCCAACGCAGATATCGCAATTGCCGGACAGAATCAGCGGGAACGCGTTCGTCCGCAGGCTGTCGTGAACCCGATCCGCGACCAGCGCGCACAGCTCGAACGTGGTCGCAATCTCGGTCGTGAATCCGGCCGACGCGCGAACGGGATTGACGGTGATCGTATGGCCCAGTCGCGTGAGCTGCGGCTCGAGCGCGGCCTCGAGCAACCGCTGCGGGCCTCGTCCCATGCGCGTATCTGCGCGCCCGGAATCGTAAGGAACGACGATCACGGAGACATCCACGCCGACAGCCTCCCCCGCGCTCAGCGGTTCGCGACGTTGAGCGGCCGCTCGCCGCGCCTGATCAACTCGATGTTGGCGGCCACCGCGTCGGCGATCTCGCCAAACGACTGCTCCGTCACACCGGCCACGTGAGGGGTCGCGATCACGTTCGGCAGCGCCAGCAACGGGTCGGACGGCGCGATGGGTTCCTGCCAATAGACGTCCAGGCCGGCGCCGGCCAGGTGGCCGCTCGACAGCGCGTCGTACAACGCTCTGTAGTCGACGAGCGCGCCCCGCGCGGCGTTCACGAGATAGCTTCCGCGCGGCAGCGCCGCGAGCATGCGCGCGTCAACCAGCCCTCGCGTCTCGTCACACAGCCGCGTGCACACCACGAGGATCTCGGTCTGGGCCAGGGCCGCCCCAGCGTCGCTCGTGGGGTAGCAGCCGTCCAGGTGGAATGCCGCGACCTTCGCCGCTCGAGGGTCGCGCGTTAGCCCCAGGACCCGCGCGTCAAGTGCGCGAAGGCGCCGGGCGAGCGCGAGCGCCGTGGCGCCAAGGCCGCAGAGGCACACCGTGCATCCGGCCAGCATGCGTCCGAGCGGCGCGCCGAGGACGCCGGAGCGCACGTTCGCCTGGGCCAGGTCCAACTGCCGAAGAACCGCCAGCATCAACAGCAGCGAATGCTCGGCCACCGACTCCGCGTTGCCGCCGGACGCTGGAACTCCGGCGACGTGGATTCCACGCGCGCGGGCGGCTTCGAGGTCGACGCCTTCCAGGCCGGATCCCCACTGTTGAATGAGCCGCGGGCGGCTGGCGTCCATGACGTTCGCGTCGATTCTGAACATCATCGGAATCAGGACATCCACGCTGTCGTGCCCGACCGGCACGCCAGGGTCTGTCCAGAGGCAGATGTCGTCATCGGCGCCGGCTGGCAGCCGCTCGCGCAGCAGCGTGCGGGCGGACGCGAACGTGTCACCGCAGAACAGGATGCGCATCGTCGTCGGTCGCCGCGATCCGGCCGCGCGACCCGACAGCGAACCGGGCTCACGCGGCCAGATACTTCTTGAGCGGCTCCCAGTAGTTTGTCACCCACCCCTGTGCCAGGTGATCGCCCTGTCCGGGGGGAAAGCCCGTGTGATCGAACGTCAGCCTGGTCTGCGCGCCCTGTGCGGTCAGCGCAAATCTCGCGATCGAATACCAGCCGGCATCCCAGTCCACCACGCGCCACGCCTGGACCAGCCGCTGCGCCGGGACCAATTCGACGTGCCGTCCGACGATGTGCCCGCCGAAGAGCGAAAAGCTCTCGCCGGCTGTGCGCCCGATCGCGGCGGGCGGCGCTTGCGGCACCGAGCTGAATGTCGTCACCTTCGTGAACTGCGCGGCCTCGGTCAGCGCCGCGTACACGCGCGCGGGCGTCGAGGCGAACAGCACCTCCTGGTGAATCGCTTCGGCGTTGCGAGCGACGTCGCCGGCGTCGGTGCGTGCGCGCCCGGACGGCGCGTCGTCACGCGTCGTCGCGCCGGCGCGCCGCGTGGCGGCGCCGCCAATCATCATCGCCGCGACGGTGAGCAGCTGCCGCCGCGTCGTCGAAGCCCTCGGTCGAGTGCAGTCGGACATGGATCCTCCATCCGCAGGGAGCTGCGGTGCGCACGATCGAAGCGCGGGGCGACACTATGATCAAGATCATATTTCGCCGGTGTGTGATTCTGGAGGTCCCGCTATGCCCTACCCCGCCGGCCACCGCGCCGCCGTCAGGACCCGGATCGTCGACAGCGCCCGTCGTCTCTTCAACCGGCACGGATTCGACGGCGTGTCGATCGCCGAGATCATGCGCGGCGCCGGGCTGACGCACGGCGGCTTTTACAGCTATTTCAAGAGCAAGAGCGACTTGTACTCGAGCGTCCTGGCGTGCTTCTTCACGGATCCCGAGTGGCGACAGTGCTGGGACGGCGTGCACGTCGATCTCTCGTCGTCGAACGTGGGACCGCAGGTGGTGCGCGCGTACCTGTCGGTGCAGCACTTCGAGGACGTCGACCACTCCTGTCCGATGATCGCGCTGCCGACCGACGTGGCGCGGAGCGGCGTCGACGCGAGGCAGGCGTTCGAGACGGTGTTCAAGGCGATGGTCAGCGTTCTGGAGCGGAGCGTCGTCGACCAGTCGCGTCATCGCCGGCGCGAGGCGCAGGCGATCGCGGCGCTGTGCATCGGCGGGATGGTGGTCGCACGGGCGGTCGTCGATCGCGACGCCGCGGACGAACTCCGCAGTGCGTGCGCCGCGATGGCCCTCCGGCTGGGGGGGTGGGAGCGACGCCGGCGGACGAAGCGAAGCGGAACAGGGCGGCGCGCGGCCGGGTAGCCGTTCGAGCGCGCAGCGCCCGCGAGGCGACCGCATCCGAACAGGCGATCAAAATATGTTCGGGATCATCTCGCGCGGTTTCTGCAAGATCGTCGCGCATGTCCCTTCAAGATCTTCAGCATCGGGTCGTTCTCGTCACCGGCGCCGGGCGCGGCATCGGCCGCGCCATCGCGATTCACGCGGCCCGGGCTGGCGCACGCGTCGCCGCGCTGAGCCGTTCGCGTGAGGAACTCGACGGAACGGTCGAGGCCATCAGGCGATCCGGCGGCGAGGCGTCCGCGGTGGTCGCGAGCGTCACCGACCCGGACGCCATCGCGGACGCGGTCGATCGGATTCGGCGGACGTTCGGCCCGGTCGACGTCCTCGTCAACGATGCCGGCGCCGTGGGACCGATCGGGCCGTTCAGCGAGACCGACCTCGCGGAGTGGTGCGCGGCCTTCGACGTCAACCTCCGCGGAACGGCGGTGTGCACCCGCAGCGTGCTGCCGTCGATGGTGGAGCGCCGGATGGGCCGCGTCATCAACATCGCCACCGGCGGCGCCGCGATCGGCATGACGCACCTCTCCAGCTACATCGTCGCCAAGACCGCGGTGGTGCGGCTGACGGAGTGCATCGCCAACGAGCTGCGGCCGTACGGTCTGTCCGTGTTCGCGGTTGGCCCTGGCACGGTCCGCACGGCGATGTCCGAACACTCGCTCACGACCGAGGACGGCCATCGGTGGCTGCCCTGGTTCCGGCGAATCTTCGATGAGGGATTCGATGTGACCGCTGACGCGCCGGCCGCGCTCGTGACCGCGCTGGCCAGCGGACGATACGACGCGTTGTCCGGACGATTCGTGACCGTCGCGGACGATCTCGATCGGCTGCTCGCGGAGGCCGATCGGCTCGACCGGGAGGACCTGTACGCCCTTCGAGTCAACCGCCTGCCCGGCCGCGCCGCGAATCCGGCGCTGCGGTCGATCAACGCGGCGGCGACGGCGCCGGCCGGGCTCACGCTCCGCGTGGAGCGGGTGCTGCCCCTCAGCCTCGAGGACGCGTTTTCGGCGTGGGTCGATCCGGCGGCCATCAGCCGCTGGTTCGTGCACGGGGCGGGCGTCCGCTGGCTGAGCCCGCCGGAAGTCGATGCGAGGGCGGGCCACGGTTTCAGGTTCCGCGTCGCAAGCGAGCAAGGGGCGTTCGACTTCGCGGGCGTCTATCGCGAGCTGACGCGGCCGAGGCGGCTGCAATTCACCTGGCGATGGGAATCGCTGCCGATCCTCGAGGGCCCCGGCGACACGAGCGTGTCGGTGGAGTTCGAGGCATCGGCCGGGACGCGGGTCTCCCTGGTCCAGCATCATCTGCCGCACGCCGCGGCGCTCGACGCGCATCGGCGCGGCTGGGAGCGCTGCCTCGACGGGATGGCGGCGCTGTCGCGGACAGCTGGAGACGGCGACCGCATCGCAACTTCCGGCGGCTAACCAGTCCGCGATCGCCTTCGTCCTATACAATGTAGAGTCACGTGGACACCTACCTTGGCGAATTCGAACAGCTCGTGCTGCTCGCGATTGTCAGGCTCGGGGAAGACGCGACCGGCGGGGCGGTCCGTCAAGCCGTGGCAGACGGCAGCCGGCGGACGGTCTGGATCGGCGCCGTGCACACCACGCTCGATCGCCTGGAGCTCAAAGGTCTGGTCCGTTCGCGCGTGATACCGCCTGACGATGCGCACCAGCGTCGGCGGAAGATCTACGGCCTTCAGCCGAAAGGTCATGCCGCGATTGAACACGCGTACCGGACCTGGGTGCGCATGACGCGTGGTCTGAAACCGAAGCTGGAATCGTGACGATCCGAACGACTCCGCCTGTCTGGGCGAGCCGGCTCGTCGCCCTGATTGTTCCAAGCCGCGATCGGGAATTCCTGATCGACGACCTGGACCACGAGTACCAGATCCGGCGCGCACGCGGCCGGAGGGCCCTCGTCTGGTATCTCGCTCAGGCCGTTCACGCCGCGATCACGCGTCGGGTGCCGATCGCCGCGCTCTCGGCATCGCATTCGACCGCCGGAGGCTCGATGGGCGCCGGCGTCTGGACGGACGTGCAGAGCGCCTGGCGCAGCAGTCGCCGCCAGCCCGGCGTCACCACCGCGATCGTCCTGTCCCTTGGACTCGGGCTTGGAGCGGCCACCGCGATCTTTTCCGTCGTCCGGGCCGTGCTCCTCGCGCCTTTGCCCTACGAGCAGCCCGATCGTCTCGTCGCGGTCTGGAGCCAGTGGAATGCGTCCGATCGCACATGGGTCGCCTCGATCGACGTGCGCGACGTCGGCGCTCGGAGCCATCTGATCGACGGCATCGCGATGTGGACCTTCGATCGCGTGACGATGACGGGGACGCGAGAGGCCACGAGCCTGAATGCCGGAATCGTGACCGCCAATACCTTTGCGGTGCTGGGCGCGTCACCCTTGTACGGCCGGGTATTTACCCAGGCCGAAGCGCTGGCGGCCACCAGGTCCGGCCGGACGATGTTTGCGGTCCTGAGCTTCCACCTGTGGCGCAGCACGTTTGCGGGCGACCCCTCGGTGATCGGGCAGACCATCACGATCGATGACAGCCCGGTCATCGTGCTGGGTGTGATGCCAGACCGCTTTCAACTGCCCACCGACTTCGCGAACGCCGCGCCGACTGATCTCTGGACGCCGATCGACAACGATCCGGCGATGAACGAGGGCGGCCTCAGCTATTTCGGCGCCGCGCGGCTTCGCGGCGGCGTGTCGCTCGCAGCCTTCAACGCGGAACTGGCCGGTCTCGCCGCGGACTTTCTCCACAGCGGCCGTCACGCGGACGCAACGCGTTTCACGCTGTTCGCGCAGTCGATCGACGATGATGTCGTGAGGAGTGTGCGGCCGTCGATTCGCGTCGTCGCCGCCGCAGCCCTGGTCCTTTTTCTCATCGGTTGCGCAAACGCCGCCGCGCTGCTGATCGCTCGCGCGGAGACGCGGCGCCGCGAATGGGCCACGCGTACCGCTTTGGGCGCCGGCCGGTGGCGCCTCATTCGGTCGCAGCTCGCCGAAAGCGCCCTGTTGTCACTGGCGAGTGGAGCACTGGGGATTGCCCTGGCGCTGTCTGTCACACGAACGCTCGAGGCCGTCGGGCCGACGGCGATTCCTCGAGTGAGCGACGTGACGGTCGATTGGAGCGTCATCTCGTTCCTGTTCCTCCTCGGCGTCCTCGCCACAGTCCTCTCGAGCCTGGCGCCGGCGATCCATGCCGCTCGGCTCAACCCCGTCGAGGGACTCAAGAACAGCGGCCGCACTGCGTCCGCCAGTCGAGGACGCCTGCGGTTTCGCGCCTTTCTCGTCGTGTCGCAGCTGTCGTTCGGCCTGCTCCTGGTGACGGGAGCTGGGCTGCTCGGGCGCTCGCTCCTGGCGATGCGACATCTCGACCTTGGATTCGAACCCAGCCACGTGCTGACGGCTCGAGTGGCGCTTCCGGCAACCCGCTTCTCGAAGCCCGAGGCGGTCAACGCGTACGTCGGTGCGCTCACCGCGCGCTTGCGTGCGCTGCCCGGCGTCAGAGCCGCAGGTCTGGTCCGCGTCCTTCCGCTCGCGCAGACGATTGGCGATTGGCCCGTCACCGTGGAGGGATTCGCACCGCCCCCGGGCGTGCGGCCGGTGGGAGATTGGCAGGTCGCTACGGCGGGGGCGCTCGAGGCCCTCGATGAGCATCTCATCCGCGGACGCTTTTTCACCGACGATGACACCGCGGCGACCCCTGTGGTCGTCCTCGTGAATGAAGCGATGGCGCGGACGTACTGGCCTGGGCGAGATCCCGTCGGTCGCCGCATGCGGTTTTCCAACGAGGAGCCATTGGTCTGGGGCACCGTCGTCGGTGTGGTCGGCGACGTGCGCCACAACGGTGTCACCACCGTCGTCAGGCCGAAGTTTTACCTGCCGTACGCCCAGTTCGTGGAGGCCACCGGCGACAAGCCGATCAGCGTGGGGACGATCGTCCTCCGTGCTGACGGTGATCCGATGTCCCAGGCCGCGACGCTGCGGTCAACGGCGGCATCCATCGATCGGTCCGTTCCTGTCTCGGCTGTGCGTTCGATGACCGACGTCGCGGACGCCGCGCTCACGGCGCCTCGGCTGACGAGTCTCGTCGTGACCGCCTTCGCCACCGTTGCGCTGCTGCTCTCGGCCCTCGGGCTGTTCGCGTTGTTGACCTACGTCGTCGCGGAGCGCACGCAGGAGCTCGCCATCCGATCGGCGATCGGCGCGAGCACCGTCGAACTGCAGCGCCTGGTCCTGGGGCAGGGCCTCCGGCTGGCCGGCCTCGGCCTGGCCATCGGACTTCTCCTGTCGGGCCTCGCGACGCGTGAGCTCACGAGCCTGTTGTACGGGATCCGACCGTGGGATCCGGCAACGTGGCTCACAGCGCCGGCCGTGCTGCTCGCGGCGGCAGTCGTCGCGTCGTTCGTGCCGGCCCTTCGGGCGGCCGCGACCGAACCGGTGCAGGCATTGCGGCAGGTCTGAGCGACCGGCCGGCGGCGCGCTCGGGGCTGCCGCCGACCTACACTTGACAGCCTAGTGGACGTGAGTCACACTCTCCACTATGTCGCCTAGTGGAGCATCGTCCCGCGCCGAACTCCTGCCCGGCACCCTGGATCTGATCGTGATGCAAGCCCTGGCCACGATGGGCCCGCAGCATGCGTACGGCCTCGCCGCGCGCCTCGAACAGGTCTCCGACCATCCGCTCACGCTCCAGCAGGGCACGCTCTATCCGGCCCTGATTCGCCTCGAGCAAAAGGGATGGATCAAAGGCACCTGGCAGAAGACTGAGAAGGGACGCGAGGCCAAGTACTACGGCCTGACTCGCGCCGGCACTCGCGCGCTGGGTCACGAAACCGCGCGATGGCGCCGGCTCGCCAGCGTGGTCGACGCGCTGCTGCCCAAGGAGCGCTAGTCATGTCGGGTCTTCGACGCCTGCTCCTGCGCCTCTACCACGCGATCCGGCCGGGCGCCGGCGAGGCGGAGCTGGACCGCGAGCTCCGGTCGCATCTGATGCTGCTCGAGGATGAGTACGCGCGCCGCGGCCTGACTTCGCAGGCGGCACGGCTTGCGGCGCGCCGCTCGGTTGGCGGCGTGACTCAGGCGAAGGACCTGCACCGCGAGGCACGATCGATCCGTTGGCTGGACGAACGGCGAGCCGATACGCGCTACGCCATACGGACACTTCGCCGAACGCCGGGATTCACGGCAGTGGTCGTGTCCACGCTCGCGCTCGGCATCGGCGCGAATACGGCAATTTTTTCGTTGGCCTATGGCCTGTTGCTGCGGCCGCTCCCCTACCAGGATCCCGGCCGGCTCGTCGTCCTGCGCGAGACCGACCCTCGCGTCGGCCCGGTCGGCGTCTCGTATCAGAACTTTCTCGACTGGCAGAAGACCAATCGCACGTTCGCGGCGCTCCAGATGGTCGTCAGCAGGGACTTCAATCTCGCCGGTGTCAACCAGCCTGAGCACGTCGGAGGACAAGCGGTCACACCGGGATTCCTGGCGATGCTGGGCGTGCACCCGCTAATCGGCCGCGACTTTGAGGCGCAAGGAGCGCAGCCGGGCACGGCGCGCGTGGCACTCATCAGCTACCGCTTGTGGCAGACGCAATTCGGCGGCGATCCGGCTGCCGAAGGCCGCACGGTGACCCTCGACGGCCGTCCGACGACCATCATCGGGGTTCTGCCGGCCGACTACCTGCCGATGGAGCGGACCGACGTCATCGAGCCCATCGGCGTCTGGGCCGCCGACCACGCGGATACGGCGAACGAACGGGCGGATCGCAGCGATTCTGTCGCGGTCGGCCGGCTGGCGACGGGCGTGGCGCTCGACCAGGCACGCCGCGACCTGGCGGCGATCGCGTCGCGGCTGTCCACGGCCTATCCCGACGCGGACGACGGGTACGGGGTCGCGCTGCAACCGATTCGGGACGCGCTCGTGGGCGACGTGCGGCCGGTGGTCCTCGTGCTGTGCGCCGCGGTGGGCTGCGTGCTGCTCATCGCCTGCGCGAACATTGCGAATCTCCTCCTGATACGCGGCGCCGGCCGTGCACGCGAATTCGCGCTGCGGCTCGCCATCGGCGCGACCCGCGGACGCATCGTCGGTCAGCTCCTCGTCGAGAGCCTGGTGCTGGCCGCGTGCGGCGGAGGGCTCGGCTTGCTGCTCGCTGTGGCGGGTATCTCAGAACTGGCGCGGCTGATGCCCACCGGCAGCCTGCCGGCGTCGAGCATCGGCGTGAACGCCGCCGTGTTCGGGTTTGCGGGGGCCGCGGCCCTGCTGTCGACGTTCCTGTTCGGGCTGATCCCTGCGATGCGCGCGGCGAAGGCGAACGTGCGGGCAGACCTCAAGGAGGGCGGCCGGTCGCTGAGCGGCGCGCACGGGCGGTCGCGGGCGGTGCTGGTCGTCGTCGAGGTCTCGCTCGCGTTGACGCTGCTCACGGGCGCCGGGCTGATGATGAAGAGCCTGTCCCGCCTCATGGCGGTCGACGGAGGCTTTCGGCCCGACCATGTGCTGACGCTGTCGATGAGCTTGCGGAGCGAGAAGTACCATGCCGAGGCGGCGGTGATGTCCTTCTGGCGCGTCGTGCTCGAGCGCGTGCGCGCGCTGCCGGGCGTCGACAGCGCGGCGCTCGGCGACGGCGTTCCCTTGACGGACCGCCACGACCGAACGGACATCACCGTCGAGCACCTGCCCGTGCCGTCGCCGGGAAGCTTTCCGCATCCCGACGTCCACATCGTCAGCCCGGGCTACGTGCGTGCGCTTGGCGTACGGCTCCTTCGCGGCCGGGTGTTCAGCGATGCCGATACGGATCGCGCGCCCACCGTGGCGATGGTGAATGCGACGGTCGTCACCAAAGTGTTTGGCGGCTCCGATCCGGTCGGCCGGCGGTTCATCTTCGGTCGACCGTCTGCGTCGGAACCGCCGCACTGGGTCACGATTGTCGGCGTCGTCGGCGACACGAAGCTCTACGGACTCGAGAACCCATCCCGGCTCGAGGTCTACATCCCGCTCGCGCAGGACGTGTCGGCCGACATGCGTCTGATCGTGCGCTCGGCGGGCGATCCCGCGGCCCAGACGGCGGCGATTCGCGCCGTGGTCCAGGGAATCGACCACGATCAACCGATCGCTGACGTCTCCACGATGACGGAGCTCGTGGACCATGCGACATCGGCCCGGCGCGTCACGCTGATCCTGCTCGGGGGATTCAGCGCCGTCGCGCTCGCGCTGGCGATCATCGGCATCTATGGCGTGACGTCGTATTCGGTCGCGCGGCGCACGCGCGAATTCGGCATCCGTACCGCGCTCGGCGC
>Ga0134128_10011528_pt1 | contig 10566 bp, 9 predicted proteins | sample KB31754_FD_96462 | JGI IMG/M metagenome (GOLD analysis project Ga0134128, IMG submission 96462) | Terrestrial soil microbial communities with excess Nitrogen fertilizer from Kellogg Biological Station, Michigan, USA - KB3-175-4 | ecosystem: Environmental > Terrestrial > Soil > Unclassified ...
TGGGGTGCAGCTCGCCGGCGTAACCCACCACTTCGCCGGAGCGCAGCTTCAACACGGCCGCGCGGCCAGGGTGGAATGCCTGGTGCGAGCCCTGCTCCACCACCAGGTCCACGCCCGTCACGTCTGCAACCAGGCGTGCGGCGTCGACGGCGTCGGCCCAGTCCCAGGCACGCGGCGTGTGGCCCGGTGCGGCCGGAGTGTCCTTGCCTGTGAACAGTGCGCCAATGGTGAGCGGCTGGTAAGGGATGCCGTCGTCAAGGGCGTCTAGGACGGCATCAGACGGCTTGGCTCCCAGCGGGGGGATGGAGGCGGTGCCCATGGTGCCCGATGGCAGGAACACCAGTCCGGACTCGAACAGGGCGAGGTCGTGGAAGCCCCGCGAGTGGTTCCGCTTTGCCGTTTCGATCAGGCCCGGCAGCACGGAGGTGCGCAGGTACCCGAATTCCTCGCTGAGCGGGTTGGCCAGCTTCACGGCCTCCCGCGGGGCGCCGGCTTCGGCCACGCCGAAGGAATCGTTGGCCGCCTTGGACACAAACGGATAGGCCAGGATCTCCGTCAGGCCGGAATCGGCCAGTGCCTGGACTGCACGGCGTCGCTGCTGCTGCGTGCGCGAGTACCCGCGGCCGGGAGGGGCGGTGGGCAGGGTGGCGGGTATCAGGTCGTAGCCCACCAGCCTGGCCACTTCTTCGGTCAGGTCCTCGGGGGTGGCCAGGTCGTGGCGCCAGCTCGGGGCCGTGACGGACCAGCCGCCGTCGGCCGCCTTAACCAGGGCACCCAAGTCGGTCAGCGTGCCCTGGATCTGCTCCGGTGTGAAGTCGATGCCGATGCGGGCCGAGGCGAATCCTGCCGGCAGGAAAACGGTGACGGCCGCCGGCGGGGTGCCGACGTCGGTGACGGTGGTGTCCTCGGTGCCGCCGGCCAGCTCAACCAGCAGGTTCACGGCACGCTGGGCGGCCTCGTCGGCAACTTCCCAGTCCACGCCGCGCTCAAAGCGCTTGGATGCCTCGGACGGCAGCTTGTGGCGGCGCCGCGAACGGGCAATGGACACTTCCTCAAAGTGGGCCGCCTCAACCAGCACCCGTGTGGTCGAGGAGGTGACCTCGGTGGACGCGCCGCCCATGACACCCGCCACGCCGATGGGACCGGATGAATCGGTGATCAGCAGGTCCTCCACGTCCAGCTTGCGGACCTTGCCGTCGAGGGTTTGCAGGGTCTCCCCCGCGGCGGCACGGCGCACCACAATGTCGCCGTCGAGCTTGTCGGCGTCGTAGAAGTGCAGGGGCTGGCCCAGCTCCAGCATCACATAGTTGGAGATGTCCACAGGCAGTGAGATGGAGCGGATTCCGGCCAGGCGCAGGCGGGAGGACATCCAGGTGGGAGTTGGCGCAGCCGGGTTAATTCCCCGCACGGTGCGGGCCACGAAGCGGTCGCAGCCGGTCAGGCCATAGATGGGCGCCTGGTCCTCGAGGCGGACGGGATGGCCCGGGCCCGTGGCAGCGGTGACGGAGACCAGGGCCGCCGGGTCGGTAAACGGGGTGCCGGTGGCGTGGGCGTACTCGCGGGCGGCGCCGCGGATGCTGAACACGTAGCCGCGGCCCGGGGTCACGTTGATCTCGGCGGCGTCGTCAGTCAGGCCCAGCAGTTCCAGCGCATCGCTGCCCAGTTCGGGGTCCAGGCCCAGGGTGGAGAGCACCAGGATTCCGTCGTGGTCCTCGCCTATCCCCAGCTCGCGGACGGAGGCGATCATGCCGGCGGAGACATGGCCGTAGGTCGTGCGCGGGGAAATGCGGAAGTCCCCGGGCAGCACTGCCCCGGGCAGGGTGACAACCACCTTGTCGCCCACGGTGAAATTGTGCGCCCCGCAGACAACCTCCTGGATGCCCGAAGGCTCAATGCCCTCCCCCACATGGGGCTGCACGGCACCTTCGGGAACCACGCGGACCGAGCACCAGTTGATGGTCTTACCGTTGGTCTGCGGTTCGGGGCTCATGGAAAGCACCTGGCCCACCACAATGGGTCCGCTGATTGAATCCAGCGGGCGGTGGACGGCTTCTTCCTCAAAGCCAACCTTGACCAGCTCGGTCATGACGTCTTCGGCAGTTGCTCCTGCCGGCACCTGCGCATACTCGCGCAGCCAAGTCAGTGGAATACGCACCGCTTAGATCTCCATCCCAAAGTGTTCGCTGAATCGTACGTCGCCCTCGATCATGTCGTGCATGTCGGACACCTCGTTGCGGAACATCAAGGTCCGCTCGATCCCCATGCCGAAGGCAAATCCTGAATACTGGTCCGGGTCAATGCCGGCCGCGCGGAGCACGTTCGGATTCACCATCCCGCAGCCGCCCCACTCAATCCAGCGGGGGCCGCCCTTGGCGCCCGGGTGCCAGATGTCCAGCTCGGCGGACGGCTCGGTGAACGGGAAGTAATTGGGGCGCAGGCGGATGCTGGCTTCCCCGCCAAACATTTGCCGGGCAAAGTGCTCCAGCGTGCCGCGCAAATCCGCCATGGACAGGCCCTTGTCAATGGCCAGGCCCTCAAACTGGTGGAACACGGGCGTGTGCGTGGCGTCGAGTTCGTCGGTGCGGAACACCTTGCCGGGGCACAGCACGTACACGGGCAGTTCGCGTTCCAGGAGGGAGCGGACCTGCACGGGCGAGGTGTGGGTGCGCAGCAGCAGGTGGGCCTCGGGCGGCTCCACGAAGAAGGTGTCCTGCATTTCCCGGGCGGGGTGGTCCGGCTTGAAGTTCAGGGCGTCAAAGTTGAACCACTCGGACTCCAGCTCCGGGCCTTCGGCAATTTCCCAGCCCATGCCCACAAAGATGTCGCTGACGCGGTCCTGCAGCGTCGAGAGCGGGTGGCGGGCTCCTGCCCGGCGGCGGCGCGGGGCGGCCGTGACGTCGACGGTTTCCTCCACCAGGATGCGGGCGGCATCCTCGGCCTCGAGCACCTCGGTGCGGGCTGCGAGCGCCTTGGCGACACGGCCGCGCGAAGCACCCATGAGCTTGCCGGCGGCAGCCTTGAATTCCTTGGAGAGGGCGCCAATCTCGCGGTTGGCCAGGCTCAGGGGCGACTTTTCGCCGGTGTGCGCCAAGCGGGCGGTCTTGAGCTCGTCCAGGGTGGACGCTGCGGCGATGGCTGCGAGCGCAGCCTCGACGGCGGCGCCGATGGCGGCTTCATCCCGGGGGTCCGGCGCTGCGGCGGGTTCGGTGGAAGATTGCGGCGCTGGGGCCGTCTTCTGGGGAATGTCAGACATCTACAGTTTTTACCTAAGCTCGTGTGCGAGTAAGCGGCGGCGTAGCTCGGGCCGCCTCACCCAGTCTAGAGGACTGCCCGGGCCGCACTGAATCGGGCCGGGCCCCTTGGCTGCCCAAACGGTGCCAACTCTTAATCCGTCCGCCATCCCCTTCCTGCCTGCCCCTTGCTAGGCTCGGGCCATGGCCACCTGTCCACGCCTCCATTCCAGGCGTACGACGCCGGGCACGCACCTGGCGCTGCTGGCCTGCCTTGCGCTGGGGCTGCTGGCAGGGGGACTGGCGGGGTGCAATGTCCTGCTCCCGGGCCGGGTAACCCACTACACGCCCGGTCCGGCGGCAATTCAGGACAAGGTCGACTGCACGGTTCCGTCCGAGTGGCGGCCGGGCTATGGCCCCACGGCCCACGCGGCGCAGCTGATGGGAAGCGTTCCTCCGGGCTTCATTACGGTAGGCGTGGTGGAGTGCTCTCTGGCATTTCCCCGTGAGGCGGCCACGGCCAAGTCCTCGCCTGCACGGTCCACCATCGAGGAACGGCACCTTTCCGGCAACTTTGCGCCGCTGCTGGCGGCCCTCGCGGAGCCCAGCGACCGGCAGTCGGGCATTGCTTGCACTGCCGACGGTGAAATCGTCCCTTCACTGTGGCTGGTCAATGCTGCGGGGAAGGCGGTGCACGTGGCGTGGCCGGTGGACGCGTGTGGCAAGGCCAGCGGCAAGCCAGCCACTGCGAAGGCGCTGGCGGGGCTGAAGACTGTGTCCGCGAAACCGCTTGAAGTGCAGGTGGCTCCATGAACGGGCCAGAGCCTGCTTTCGGCCGGGCGCACCGGCGCCCGGCGGCGTGGACCGTTTCCCTGATGGCCGCCCTGGCCCTCTGCGTGTCCGGGTGCAACGCTTCCGCACCTGGCATCACACACTTCACGCCGGCCAGCGCCGCCCTGCAAGCCACGGCGGACTGCCTGGCCACCTCGTACTGGAATGAACCCCTCATGACTGCTCCCCCTGCCGTGGCGGACACGATGGGGAGCGTGCCGCAGGACTTTGTGCCGGCGGACGTGGTCACGTGCTCCCCCGGACAACGCATCTTCCGGCAGGTCAGTGACGAGCCGGCGTGGGCCAGCATCTCGGAAAAGCACTACTCCGGGGACTACGGGCCCCTCCTACACGCCTTGGCACAGCAGAGCGACCGGGCGGAGGGCGGCACCAGCTGCGTCTCGATGGCGGAGACCATCCCCGACCTTTGGCTGGTCGATGCAGCTGGGAGGGCGGTCCACATCGAGTGGCCGCATGATGCCTGCGGATTCACCAAGCCCGGCGTCCGGGAGGCCCTCGACGCACTCACGCCGACGTCGTCAAAGTCCATAGACTTCCGGCCAGCCGACGCCGTAGAGCCGGTCACTGCACCGCCCGCCCGCATCCTGGCCCGCGTCAATTGCCTGACCACCGCCCATTGGTATGAAGGCAACGGCACGGTTGATCCTGCCGCCAAGGACATGGGCAGCATTCCGGAGGGCTTCGAGCCCTTCTCGGCAGTGGAATGCACGGCCTTTGGCGACAACGTGACCGATGGCAGGGGCACCTGGCGGACCATCACGCAGAAACGGCTCACGGGAGACCTGGTGCCCCTGGCCAAGGCGCTTCATTCGCCCAGCGACAAGGCGGTGGGAAAGCTGGTGTGTGAGGCGAGCCTTGAAATTATCCCGGATCTCTGGCTGGTGGACGCGGCAGGCAGGGCAATCCATGTACAGTGGCCGCTGACCGCGTGCAAGAAGGCCAAGCCTGGAACCAGGGAACTCCTGGCGCAGCTGCACGTTTCGGAAACGACCATCCTGAAGGCCGTGCTGCAACCGGTCCCCCAGCCCAAGAACCTCCCCACGCCAACGCCAACGACGGCGACAACGCCAACGAAAGCTGCACCGTGAAAAGAGCCCTGCGGGCGCGCCAGCTGGCCAATGCCCTGAACCTGTCCACGGCCGCCGGCCTGCTGCTGGCGGCCGTGAGCCGGACAGCGGTGGAACGCGGCCCGGACGGCCTGTTGTTCGGTACCGGATACCGACCCAAACTGCCCTTGGCCGGCGCGTTCACGGTGGGCAACGTGATCTTCTACCGGGCAGAGCGCGCCTTCATCGACTCCCGCCCAGACCTGCTTAAACACGAGGCAGCCCATTCCACCCAATACGCCTGGTGCCTGGGCCTGCCATTCCTTCCCCTCTATGCAGCCTGCGCCGCGTATTCGTGGTGGCGGACAGGGGACCCGGGCAGCAGGAATTTCTTTGAACGCAGCGCCGGCCTTGCCCTGGGCGGCTACCGGGAACTGCCCACCCTCACCCGCCTGCCGGCCTTGCGCAACAAGGCGCGCCGGACGTAGCTTGGCCACAACGGCAGGCGGGCGCACCGCCGTCGAACATCACCGCGGAGGGCAGCCACATGAATGACACCACCACACCGGACACCGTGACAGTCAGCGGGCACGGCTCGGTTTCCGCGGCCCCGGACCAGTTCCACATCAACATCGGGATCGAGGCGCAGCGGGGCACTGTCCGGGAGGCCTATGCGGACGCTGCGGCGGCGCTCAACGCAGTCCAGGCCAGGCTCATTTCACTCAACGTGGCACGCGACGCCATCAGCTCCACTGCCCTGGATGTGCGGGCCGAGACCCGTTGGAAAGACGGTTCTGCTCCGGAGGTTACCGGTTACACGGTGTCCTCAATGCTCACCGTGCTGCTGCGGTACGGCGACGGCGCCGAGGACGTGATTGCAGCGGTGGTGGATTCGGGCAACGACCACGTCCGGCTGAACGGGCTCAGCCCCACCATCTCGGACCCCGCGGCAGCCCGGGACGCGGCCCGGGCCATTGCCTGGTCCGAGGCCCGACGCGCCGGCGAACTCTACGCCGGGCTGGCCGGACGCACCCTGGGCGCAGTACGGACCATCACTGAGGACCAGCCGCAGCTGCCCGGTCCGCTGCGCATGGCCAACTTTGCCCTCGCGTCGTCGACCGATGCGTCCATGACCATCGAGCCGGGCCAAAGCAGCATTTCGGCAGCGGTCACCGTGACCTGGGAACTGGCATAGCCGGCTGGCAGCTCAGGCCTCGGGAATGGTGATTTCCCGCTTCAGGATCTTGCCTGTTGGCCCCTTGGGCAGGGTATCCATGATGATGACCCGGCGGGGGAACTTGTAGGCGGCCACCCTCTCCTTGACGAAGTCGCGGATGTCGGCGGCGAGAGCCTCGGGATCGTCGGCTCCCTCGGCTCCCGCCTTGAGCGCCACGGCCGCATAAACTTCCTCGCCGTGGATGTCGTCGGGACGGCCCACCACCGCGGCCTCGGCCACCGCAGGGTGTTCATAGAGGACTTCCTCAACCTCGCGGGGGTAGACGTTGTAGCCGCCCCGCAGGATCATGTCCTTTTTGCGGTCCACGATGAAGAACACCCCGTCCGCATCCTTGCGGCCCAGGTCCCCCGTGCGGAACCAGCCGTCGGGTATGGCAGCCGCCGTGGCTTCCGGGTTGTTCCAGTACCCCTTCATGACGTACGGCCCTGCCACGGCAATTTCCCCCACGGCGCCGGGTTCGACGTCGTTCCCGGCGTCGTCGACCACCCTCAGCTGCGCGCCGGCCACCGCCGTGCCAACGGAGCCGGGCTTGCGGATGCCGTCCATCTGGTTGAAAGAGACCACGGGAGAGGTTTCGGACAGGCCGTAGCCTTCAAGCATGGTGGCGCCAAAGGTGTTTTCAAACTCGTGCAGGACTTCCAGCGGCAGCGGGGAGCCGCCGGAAGCGGCCAGGCGCAGGCTGGAGAGGTCATAGTTTTCCCGCCCGGGCGTGCGCAGCAGCGCAATGTACATGGTAGGCACACCCTCGAAAATGGTGACCCTGTCCCGCTGGATGATCTCCAGCGCCTTGACCGGGTCGAATTTGGGCAGGATGGTGACGGTGGCGCCGGCCAGGACGGCAGAGTTCAGTGCGCAGGTCTGCCCGAAGATGTGGAAGAACGGCAGGCCGCCGAAGATGACGTCCCCGTTTCTGCTGCTGAACAGGCTGACCGAGACCTCGGCATTGCTGCGCAGGTTTTCGTGCGTGAGCTCCGCACCCTTCGGCTTCCCCGTAGTGCCCGAGGTGTAAAGGATGACGGCGGTGTCGTCCTTTCCGGCTGAGGCCACCTCGGAAGGGGGCTCCAGCGGGGCCAGCAGGCTCATGAACGCAGCGTCGATGGGGATGATCGCCGTGCCCGTGTCGGCGGCGCCCGCCGCCACCTCCCCCATGACGCCCTCCCAGGCAAAGGCAAGCACGGCGCCGGAGTCCAACAGGTGGTAGGCCACCTCGCGCGATTTCAGCAGCGGGTTCAAGGGCACCACAATGGCCCCGTAGCGCAGGATTCCGTAGTAGATGGGCGGCATTTGCGGCAGGTTGGGTGAAATCAGCGCCACCCTGTCCCCGGGCTTGATGCCTCGGGAAGCCAGCAGGGCCGCCACCTTGGCACTGAGCACCTCCAGTGCGCCGAAGGTTATTTCAATGTCGTCCATCTTGATGGCCACGCCCGCCGGATTGTTGTGTGCGGACGTGCCCACGATGGTGGCCAGGTTTGTCATGACAGCTCCTCTTTGCGGACGGAATCTACTAAGAAATGGGGATGAACGCCGGCCCCATGCCTTCAGCCTAGCGCCCGCCGGTGTGATCTGCGCCATATTGGTACCAGCCGGTAACAGCACCCGCCGCCCGGTCCGGACAACCATGCGGGAAAAGTCCATTGACGGATCTTAGAATATATGTTCGAATTACTTTTATGAGGTGGAACGCAAAGGAACTCAAACAGCCGCTGGACACGCCGTTGCTCCCGCGGGCCGGACTGGTCAAAACCGTGCAGACTCCGGAGTTCGCGGGGGTGACTTTCCATGAGGTGCTGGCCAAGAGCGCCCTCAACAAGGTCCCGGCCACCTCCACCATGCCATTTGAATGGACAGTGAACCCCTACCGCGGCTGCTCGCATGCCTGCGTCTACTGCTTCGCGCGCAAAAGCCACACTTACCTCGACTTTGACTCCGGCGCCGATTTCGACTCCCAAGTGGTGGTGAAGGTCAACGTGGCGCAGGTGCTGCGGAAGGAGCTTTTCAAGCCCTCGTGGCAGCATCCCCACGTGGCCCTGGGCACCAACACCGATCCCTATCAGCGGGCCGAGGGCCGCTACCGGCTCATGCCGGGAATTATTTCTGCCCTGGCCGATTCCGGCACACCGTTTTCCATCCTGACGAAGGGGACGCTGCTGGCCCGGGACATTCCGCTTCTGCAGGCGGCAGGCCGCCAAGTGAGTGTGGGGATGGGCATTTCACTGGCCCTCCTGGATGCCACGCTGGCCGCCGCCGTCGAACCTGGCACCCCGTCGCCCAAGGCGAGGCTGGCGCTGATCGAAAAATTGCGGGACGCCGGCCTGCCGTGCGGGGTCATGGCCATGCCGATCCTGCCCTGGTTGACGGATTCCGAGGAGTCCTTGGATGCTTTGTTCGCTGCGTTGTCTGCTGCGGGGGCCACCGGTGTGACGGCCGGCGCCCTGTATTTGCGCCCCGGCACCCGGGAATGGTTCATGAAGTGGCTGGCACAGGAACACCCTGCCCTGGTGGGGCGCTACCAGCGACTCTACGGTCAGGGGGCCTACGCGCCCAAGGACTACCGCCAGTGGCTGGCGGCACGGGTCAACGAGGCCAAACTCCGCCACGGCTTTGCCGGGCAGGCCGGCTTTATCCACGATCCACGCCGGGAGGAGGCCAGGTACCCGAGCGGCAGCCTGCCCATGGACTTGCCTGGCCACGGTGCCGGGCACCGGGGTGAGGGACGCAGGGGTGAGGGACGCAGAAAGGCGGGGGCTGCCGTGCATGCCCCCGCCCTTGTCCCTGCCGGTCCTGGCCATTCCGGCCACGACGGCGCATCCGACGGGCAACTGGCCCTGTTTTAGCAACCATGCCGCCGGATGTGCGCCTCCCTATCCGCTCTTGCGCCGGAATTCACGCTTGTGCGAGGCAGCTCCGTGCTGGGAATTGATCTTGGCGCCGTTGGCTGCTTCCACACTTCCATGGCGCTGGTTCTTCTTATTTTCCAGTGCCTGGCGGAACTTTTCCTTCATTTCGTCACTGGCACCGGCGCTGGCCGGCGCTGCGTCGTTGTGGTTCTCGGACGATGTCACTGCACAACCTCCTTGCGCTTGGGTAACCCCCAGTCTGGCACAGGGCTGCCAGAATTCAACACCTTCAGTTTGGCGTGTTCAGGGCGAGCAGGGCGTGGACGATGGGCATGTCCGCCGGTATCCACGGCAGGGCCAGCACTTCGTCTCCTGCCAGGTCCACCCAGCGCAACACGTCATGGTCCTCCAGCGGTTCGGGCGAGCCCCCAGTCAGCTCTGCCAACCACACCCGCATGGAGGCCTTGATGCTGAGGGGCCAGCCGTCCGGCGTCGGGCCTGCCAGTTCCGCGCCCAGCCGGACCGTCACACCCAATTCCTCGGCCAGTTCCCGGTGGAGGGCCTGCGGCGCAGTCTCCCCTGCTTCAACCTTGCCGCCGGGGAACTCCCACATGCCGGCAAACTCGGGTGGCGCCGTGCGCCGTGCTGCCAAGAGGCGTGTCGGGCGGAGCAGGGAGTCCACCAGCGCGCCTCCCACTATCTGCCGGGGGATCGGCGCGGGCTTGGTGTCATGGGAAAGGGTCACATGGCCCAGCCTAAGGGAAACTAGAATGGACCGGGGCACCTTCACCACGCCAGGGCCTTGATTCCCGGCATCGATCCAGCATTCCGGCAGCCGGCGCACGCATTGCAATAGTGCGGTGACGACAACTTCCATCAGTGAGAGCACACTTCATGAGCACCTCGACCACCTTGTCCGGCACGCGGCGCGGTTCGGCGAACTCTGCCGCCTGGGCCATTTTCGCCCTCGCCATCGGCGGTTTCGGCATTGGAACCACCGAATTTGCCATGATGGGACTGCTGCCCAATGTGGCGGAAGGCGTCCACGTCACGGTGCCGGAAGCAGGCCATGTCATCTCCGCCTATGCCCTCGGCGTGGTGGTGGGCGCGCCACTTCTGGTGGCCTTGAGCGCCAAGTGGCCGCGCAAGACCTTGGCGCTGGCGCTCATGGCCCTGTTCACGCTGGGCAACCTGTCCTCCGTTTTTGCGCAGGACTATGTCACCTTGATGGTGACCCGCTTCGTGGCGGGCCTGCCCCACGGCGCCTATTTTGGCGTGGCGGCGGTCCTGGCCGCGTCCCTGGTGGCGCCTACCAAGCGGGGGCGGGCCATTGCCATGGTCATGATGGGCCTGTCCGTTGCCAA
>Ga0134128_10011530_pt1 | contig 10566 bp, 10 predicted proteins | sample KB31754_FD_96462 | JGI IMG/M metagenome (GOLD analysis project Ga0134128, IMG submission 96462) | Terrestrial soil microbial communities with excess Nitrogen fertilizer from Kellogg Biological Station, Michigan, USA - KB3-175-4 | ecosystem: Environmental > Terrestrial > Soil > Unclassified ...
CATCGACCGTAGCAGCTTCCCCCGCGCCCTCTCAGACAGAGGGCGTTGTTGTTTCCGCACCTTCCGCTGGCACAGATGCACAGCCAAAGGCGACGGACACCAACACTCAACCGCTCTCGATCGAGGAAGCGTCCAAAGCGTTCAGGGCGAAACTGTCCGACGCTGAGAAGAACACCCCTCTCGAAGTCGAAGACACGAGTGCAAGCCTCGACCCCAATGAAGGGTTCGAGCCGCCTGTACTTGGTGCAGATGGCAGATGGCGGCACAAGGACGGATCATTTGCACCTGACCCTACCAAGCCGGTAGAGGAAGGCGCTGCGACTGATCCCGCGACCGATGGGGCAGACCCGAACGCACCCGCCACCGATCCAATCGCTGACCCCAACGCCACACCGGCAGGGGCGCAGCCCGAGCCTGTAACGGTGCAGTTGAAGGGCCGGAACGGCGAGGTCAAAGAAGTCGAGGTCACCGACCCTGAATTGGCTGATCTGCTCCGCGCAAACGCGAACGACGGAATGCGTAGACAGGAGTTCGATCGCAAGAGCGCAACGCTCGAAGCAGGATTCGCAGAGCTGAACGCATTCAAGCAGATGGTAGCCGAGAACCCGGAAGAAGTCGTACTGGCGCACATGACGCCAGAAGCTCAGACCAGGCTCGCTGAGTCTCTCATTGCAACGCACTGGGATGCACTGGTTCAACGGATACTTGAGTTGGACGCCGACCCATCGAGGCGTGCAGTTGTCGCCGCCGAGACTCGCGTACGGCGCATCGAGCAGGCGCAGCGCTTGAACGAGATCAGGGCATCGTCTGAACGGGCCGCACAGATCGAAACAGCAGTCCGCGCAATGATCCCCGAGTCGGTTGACGAGTCAACGGTCAATCGGTTCATGGATGACGCGGGATCGGACGTAGCACGAGCACTACAGGCAGGAACCAACGTAACGCCAGAAAGCGTGAAAGAAATACTGGCACCCCGCATCGCGCTCTATCGCTTCAACGAAGCCAAGGGCCCGACAGTCGTAGGAGCCAATGCAGTACCGAGTACAGCAACAACAGCCTCCCAGACACCCGCTGTAGCGCGTCCCGCCGTGAGTCTCAAGCAGACCCCGGCTGTGACTGGTGCTACTCCGGTAGTTGATCCGGCGAAGGCCGCAGCACGCACCCAACAGTTGAACGCGTCTCGCTCCATCAGTGCCGCTGTAGCGCCATCAGGCGCCGGCGCCCCTGCCGTGAGAGCACCCGCAGTTCCCAAGGGCGCAACCATCGAAGAGGCCTCCAAGCATCTCCGCCAATCTCTGGGCAATAGCGGATGGAGCGCGGCGGCGTGACGAGAGGCCACCCCATAGCAGCACTCACGTAATAGCAACTCACAGGAACAATGTCTACCACAGGAACGCAAGCGTCCGGCACTATGACCGGGCTGAACGACATTCTGAAGCAGGTTTACGAGCCTGCTCTCAACAACAACATCGTCCAGGATTCCGAGCTTTGGGATCTTCTGGTCGAGCAGGAAGGATTCGAGGTATCGGAAGGACCGGACGGTAAGCAGATCAATCTCGGTCACATCTTCGCCGGTGCTGGTGGCGTTGGGTACATGGCTGAGGATGACTACCTGCCGACCCCTTCGGCTCCTGTCATCAAGCAGTCGAGCATCACGATCAAGCAGGCCGGTGGAGTGGTCGAGCTTTCCGGTCGTACGCTTCGGCGTGTGAAGCAGGGACCGGCAGCGTTCGCGAACTGGGCAGATGAAGCCCTTCCGATGCTGGCACAGCGCATCGCGTTCCACAAGGACCGCGCGCTGGTCGGTGCAGGTACTGGTATCCTCTGCAAGATCAATGGCACTCCCGACGGTACGGGCGACGGGATCAACGCAGCGTACGGCATCACTGGGCTTGAGAACGCGGTCTACACGATGCTGGAAGGCGACAACCTTCGGTACTCGCCAAACGCTGACGGTTCCTCGCCTCGCGCGAATGCAGTAACTGTGTCCGCCGTCAACTACGCTGCCTCCACGATCGACACTGGCGGCACCACTCCAACGTCGGCGGCAAGCGGCGATTTCGTGTTTCTGGGTGATGCGAACCTTGCACCGTCCGGCACGAAAGACCCGATGGGTCTGGAAGGAATCATCGACGATGGTACCAACGTCGCGACGTTCCAGGGCCTCGCTCGTGCAACCTACCTCAAGATGCAGGGTCAGGTGATCGACTCGACATCTCTGTCGTTTGGTGGAGTGCTGTCCGAGGATCTGATCGACTACGGTGATTCACTCGCGCATCAGCGCGGTGGTGGAAAGCCTGACGTTCTCATTGCCTCCTACTCGGGCATTCGCTCATTCTGGAAGTCGCTCAAGTCGGATCGTCAGATCATGAACCCGGCTGGTGCTTACACGGGTGGAAAGAAGACGGACGGCCTCAAGATGATTCTGGGTGATCGTACGCTGACGCTCCGTCCGTGCCGCAAGGTGCCGGACTCGCGCGCGTATCTGGCCGAGAAGGCGTCACTCAAGCTGTACCGGATCGGCTCTGGCCGCTGGGACGACACTGACGGTTCGATCTGGAACCGCGTCGTCAACTCGACTGGACGCAAGGACGCGTTCTTCGCGGCCTACATCGAGGAGTACGAGGTTGCGTGCAAGACTCCGGCTCACAACATCAAGTTCACCAGCTTGACGCCGGCGTAGTCGGAAGCAGTAACGAGTAAGCGACTGAGGGCGGCGTTCACACTTCCGTGGATTGCCGCCCTCAGTCGTGTTCGTAACCATATGCGCGCACTCCGGCGCTGTTTCAAGGGAGCCGTAGCAAGATGTCAGTAACCGATGCAAGAGTAAACAAGAGCGCGAACCACGCGGTGCACACGCTCAACTTTCCAATAACGACCGCGATTTCCCAGACGGCGTTGCTGGCCGGTGCGTGGACGCCGGGCTTCAAGTTTCAGGTAATCAAGGTATCTGTGTTCGCCACAGCCGTCACGGCTACGATCACAGCCGACGTACAGATAGGCGGTACGTCTGTACTGACGGGTGCAGTTACACCCGTTGCAGGCACAGAGACGGCGGGCACGCTTTCCAGCACGCTCAAGAACGTTCGTGGCTCTGCGTCTCAGCAGTTGCAGATCAAGTACACATCGAATGGAACGGGGGCCGGTACGAATCTCATGGTCTCCGTGCAGATCCGTCCGTACCCATTGAACGGCGAGATCTAGCAAATGAGGGTATCGGTAGCCGGGTTCGGGTCACGTATCGCACCCCCTCACGTGCTCAACGGGTTGCGTACTCTGGACCCGGCCTCCGACCTCATTTACCTGGGCTCTGGTAAGTGGATACTGGCACTCTTGAAGCCATCGAGTGAGAGACGGATACAGGCCTCTCGAATGCTTGACCGGCTGGATCAGGAGATCAAGCACGGTACGAGTCGAAGTGCTGAGTCAATCAGGCAGAGAGCGCGCTTTGCTCTACTCGTGTATGCGGGCTATCAGGTGATCGACACCTACGAAATACAGGGCGACCCCGATTCCTCGATCGTGCACGACTACGCGAGAGCTCTGTGGATGCTCCGGCACAAGTCGGAAGCCGAGCAGATGCGTGACGCCATTGAGAGCGCGGAGAAGCGACAAGCGCAGGAAGCGGCACGCAAGGATCTGATGGACGAGGGGCGACACAAGGACGCATGGAGATATGCGTTTACAAGATCGCACGCAGTGACCCGCAATGACAACCACTTGGGCCAGATCGTACCAAGCGGGCGAATCAGACACACACTCAAAAAGGACGCAGCGTAACCAATGGCAAAATGGACTGACGAGCAGTTGCTGGCAAATATCCGGTACGGACCGGCCATCATCGGGCAGGAGATGTACGACGCGGTTCAAGAGTGCGTAGTTCGCACTAAGGCGAACAGCAAGGGTCAGAACGTTCTAGGCCCCGGCATACTTGGCTATCCGAAACTGGAACCGAGCGAAGTGCCAGCCACCCGCGAACAGCTTGAAGCGCAGCCGTACGCCACACTTCGCGGTCTCGCATCCGAGCACGGCGTTGAAGTGGTCGGCAATCCCAAGAAGCCCGAATTGATCGACGCGCTTCTGGTTGCCGGTATCGTGATCTCTGAAACGGATGCGGAGTAGCTAGTTGGCGATCCAGCTACGCGATGTTCTGACATCTGCAAGGGACAGACATCCGGCATTCGCTAAACAGCGGGTACCCGATGCTGTCCTTGCGCGGTACTTGACAGACTACCAGCGCACGCTGTTGAGCAGGGCAATACATCGCAACTCTAGTTTCCTCACTCAGACGGCAAGCATTGTCTTCGACCTGTCGCCTGATAACGCTATCGGTACAGCAGGGGCCGGTACATCTGGCGGTTCGGCAGGTTCCGTGGATTCGACCGGGCAGACCCTTTCGCTGTCAGAGCTTCCAGTTGGCGAGTCGATCGAGATTGATACGGCGGATGCCGTCGTTCTCGTTTCTTCGACGGTCGTTGCGAGCGCTACAAGCACAACGACTACCGGGACATCTGTAAGCTGGACGACAAATGCTTACGCTGGCGATATGGTCGAGATTGTTGCGGGGCTGGGTGTCGGGCAGGTCCGCTCGATTGCGAGCAACACATCGGGCACCCTGACCCATGACGCATGGGGGATTACGCCGAACGATACGAGTCTCTTCCGGATCGTGACAACAGTCATGTCATCCGATGGGACGGCCACGGCTGTTACGCAATTCCCGACGACCTCAACGGCATCAAGCTATCTGGTCCGGCTGAACGCGCAGGGCGTTCCGTACATCGACCTCACTAAGCCATTGGTTGCGACGTTCGACGTTGGGATTCCGTTGCCTGTAGCGAAACGGGTACTAGGTGGCTCCGTGCGTTTTATATCTGCAACGCGACAGGCTGAACCGCTCACTCTCGTCAGCTATCAGGAGCGGTTCAAGATCATGGGAGCGTACACGGCCTACATGCAGAGCGGGTCGCTGTTCCTGATAGGAATGCAGAACGACTGGGACGATGTGCAGTCTGTTGACTTGCGATACGTACCCGAGCCGCCTTCTCTCACATCGCTTGACGACTACTTCCTGCTAGGCGATGCAGCGATGCCCACACTAACCGCTCGGGCAGCGTACTTCGCTGGCGTCCGGGTTTCGGGACTGCCAGACATGCCACAGATCGACACACAGAGTTTGCTCGCTGAAGCTACGGAATCAGAGGCTGCCTATCTCGCGGAGATCGGTGCTGCCAATCGTGGCGCGACCAGACGCATTAGAGAGGTGTGGTAGCAATGGCACTCACTATGGCGCGTGCGCAGGATGGAATACCAATTGTCCAGAGTACCACGGACAGGGGTACGCGCTTCCCGAGCCCCGCCGACGATCAGCGGGTATTCAACAAGGGCACCCACTCACTTGAGCGCTACAGCGTGTCGTCGGGCGGATGGGTTACTGACTCCGCGTTCATGCCACCGAGTAGCATGGTTGGCGATGGCGTAAATGATGACACGGCGGGATTCAATGCGGATGCCCTTGCGGCTCTCGGTACATCGGGTGTGGCTGGAATCCTCGTGTTGCCGCCCAAGAGTTACAAGCTGAACGGGGCTGTCACCGTCCCTGCCGGGGTCGTCGTTGATGCGACCGGCTCGGTTTTCACAATCGCCGCGTCTGTGTCATTCGGACTCGGTGCCGAGTGGCACGGTGGTACGATTCAGTGGACGACAACGGGCGCCATAGATGCGTTCGTTCCAACCGCAGACAAGACGAAATTCCGGGATGTCGAGTTCATCGGATCGGGCGCGATTGGAACAGCCGGAAGCGCGTTGTATCAGCGAGCCATTAACGGCACCAAGTACAACTCTGGCACCGTAGAAAGATGCCGGTTCTCGAATATGACCGTGGGCGTTTGGGTGGGTGGTTCATCGCTCGACCCGACACCTTACGGCTGGCGAATCACTGACAACGACTTCACGAACATCGTTGGTTATCGCGGGCAGTCGGAAGGCTATGCCGTCCTATTCACGCCAGCCTCTAGTGGGTGGATCACACACAACCGTTTCAATACCATCGCACGGCATCCGATCTACCTGGCCGGTGGCGCGTGCCGGAACCTGGTTGCGTGGAACAACATCGACACGGCTGATAACGTCGGCATTCAGTTGAACACGTCTCTGTCGCAGCCGGTTCAGGATCACAATACGATCGCGTTCAACGAAATCACGAACATAACCAAGTCAATCGCCTACGGCTACAACTCGGCGGTCGGAATTGGGATCTACGGCAACAACACGAACACGATGGTCGTTGGTAATCGGATCAGCAAGTTCGTGGACATCGGCATTCAGTGGTCGTCGCCCTCGACAGATCATACAAGCAGCGTGGTCGGTTTTGGTGCGTTCATCACGAAAAACTGGATCGACGGCAATACGGGTGTTGCCTGCTCTGATAGCTGCATTAGGACGGACGACCCTGACGATTGCGTTGTGACTGACAACGATCTGATCGTGGCGAACAACACCTATGGGATCGTTACGAGTGGGGCGTTGACCCTGGCTGTGTCTGTCTCGTACTACCAGCGCAACCGCATTCGGACAATGGGGTCGGGCTCAACTGGCGTCAGGATCCAAAGCACGAATGGAGCTCATACATTCGGCCCGAACGACATAACGGGACCGGGTACGGCGTACGACACGACCAGTGGCGGTGGTGGTTTCGCCGTCCTCCCGGTAGATGGGTACCTCGGGCTCGGTGACAACGACTGGACGTATACCCAGGGAGTCACACCCCGTACACTCAACCAAACGACAACCCTGACGGCCAATCGTGTGTTGACGTTGGGCACGATTGGCGCGGGCGCCGGCAGCGTCGTACGTGTCGCGCGTCCGTCGAGCGGGGCCTTTACATACACGGTGAAGGACGGGAGCGGCACGACCATTAAGGCGCTCTCTACTGGTCAGTGGGTCGAATGCCTCTTTAATGGCTCGGCGTGGCAGAGCATCGGAAGTGGCTCGCTCTAAATGACTACCACCTGCAACGACATCATTACAAGGGCGCGTGCGTTTAGCTCTAGCAATGGCCCGCTAACGGCAGATGGCTCGGTCATGTTGTCTCGCATCCGAGCGGATCAGGCTGCGCTATTCAGCAAGGTGGCAGAGGTCAATCGCGACTACTTCAGCGCTAGCGCCAGTGTCACAAGTACCTCCGGTACATCGGGCCGGACGTTCGACGTATCGGGCCTCACATTTCCGTTAGAGCGCATCCTGAAACTGGTATTGGCTGATGGTCGGGAACTGAATCAGGTGGACCCGCTGGACATTGATGGTGAATTGGCACCCCGCTACATAGCCAACGGGTTTACACTCACGGAAATCAACGGCGAATGGGGGGCGTCTGGATCGGTATCTGCCACCCTCAGTTACGTGAGAGGACCGACCGACATCGATCCCGCCGGCGACCTCGCACAACTGGTAAGCATACCGGACAAGTGGACCGACTTGCTCGTTATACCCTTGTCGCTCTTCCTGTTCCATGCAGACGTAGGCCGCGATCCGTTAGAGGGTCAGCGATTGCAGAGCCTGAGCGATGCGCGCCTGCAAGACTTCTTTAACTACATCTCGCATCTCGGCGGAGTGGAAGCAAGACGGTTCATTATTCCGAGCCCATCGGGTAGCAAGAACTGATGGGTGGACCTCCCGGGATGCTGGCAACGCACGCATTTCTACCTCTATCGAAAGGCGCTGTCGATTCAGCCAACCCGTCGTTGGGCCTCGATGGGGCAGTCAGATACGCGCGTAACGCCATTGTCTCAGGTATCAACAAGCTGTCGATAAGGCCCGGTTCCGTGGTCGCGATCACATTGATGGACGATCAAGGCACACCCGCTGAAGTAACGTCAGTCCGGCACGTAGGCCCGTTCGCTGATGGCGCTGTAGCTATCGCCTATTCGAGTGCGACGAGCAAGGCCTACCTGTATCGCCTGGACGCTTCACTTACCGGCTACTACAACACATCTGGCACGTTCACAGCAAGCTCGACAGCGGCACCGATAGCCGTCATATGGTCGAGCCTAACGGGCGTCCCCGATGTATGTGTCACCGAGGGATTGGGGACACTCTACATCGCCCACACGGTGGCTAGTGACGCCAATGGATTGTACTGGCCGACAAAGACGTACACCGATTTTTCATCTTCAATCACGAGCCTTGCGGCTTCGGGTACTGATGGGTCAAGTACGGGTTCAGATACAGCATACTTCAACGGTGTAATTGCCTACCAGCAGGCTTTGTGGGGCTGGGGATACGGTGCAGGTTCGACAGCGGCAACCGGGTTCCGCCCCGAGATGGCGCGGTTCAGTCCGCCATCGTTTGGCAATCTCCAGCTATCCGACTCGATAACGGTTGGTGATAGAGTACGGAGTCAGAGGGAAAGGATCGTAGGCGCGGGGATAGCTGGCGAAGCTCTGATACTTGGAGCCTCCAACATGGTAACACAAGTTACCGGCTACGGTCGTGATTCGTGGTACAAGAGACCGTTGGATCACAGTTACGGATTCGTTGGCCCCAAGTGCATGGTGAGTGCTGGCGACTATCTGTATTACTGGTCACGGCGCGGTCCGATGCGTATCGAGGGGATAGGCGATCCCGAACCATTATGGGATGCGATACCGGCTTTCATAGCCTCTGTAATCAACATCAGCCACATCGTAGCTGCATTCGATCCCGACAGAGATCAGGTCATGTTCCTGGTTGACACTGGGTCGGGCTTGAACACGATCTGTGCATTCGATACGAGGCGTAACATATGGCTCGGGCCTGATAGTGATTACGGGATAGCCGTTGCTTGCGCCAATGTTGTTGAGCCGTATACGGCTAGCACAGCCTCGCCCCCGAGCGGGCCATCTGGCGCTCCTACGACTGCCAGTACAACCGGAGTGGGGCAGACGACAGCCACGGCCAACTGGACGGCGGGTGATGCGACAGCACAGACGGAAATATCTCTGGCCCCGCAATCGACTGGGGCTTTCAGTGTCGTCACTACGCTCTCGCCGGGCGTTTCGTCCTACACGTTCACCGGCCTCTCGACCTCGATTCCGTACGAGTGGAGAGTGCGCCACCTTCTAAACGGTCAGTACTCAAGCTACCTGGGTCCTGTTACGGGCTCCGAGTTTACGACAGCCGCAACGACGCTGCTACAGCCACCAACCGGCATTTCGGTATCCGGCCTCACACTTCATTCCGCAGGCGTCAACTGGACAAACTCGGGTGAGTCTGGCGTGTCAACCGAAGTGTGGATGAGTACGAGTGGCGGATCTTACGGCTTGATCCAGACGGCGGGAGTCGGCAGTTCAAGTGCGACCGTAACGGGCCTCAACTCGACACTCACGTATGGCTTCGAGGTGCGCCACGTTCGCTCGGGTTCAGATCCTTCGACCTTCGACGGCCCGGTCACGATCGACATGAGTACGGGCGCATAGCGTGGGCGCAGTTACCTACTTCGGTGAGTCGTCTGGGGCCCGCGTTTTCCGGTATGGTACGGGCTTAGTCAACATCGGAAAGACTATAGGGTCAAGCTCTGACTACCAGCTCGACATCTACACATGGGACGTTGCACCATCGAGCGAGGTAGGCGACAACGTGTTTCGTTCAATCGACGTTTCCTTCAACTGCTCTAATGGCTACTCGATTGGCATTACACCGATAGTGGATGGCGTTGCGCTGAACGAGCAGACATTTAACGGTGCCGGAACGGGTGAGCAGCAAACGCAGGCATTCTTCGCACAGAGAGGGGCCAGGCTCGCTGCCAGGGTCAGGACGTTGGCGCGTCAGGGTGACATCGAGATGCACAATGTGGCGTGTTCGTACTGGCAGATAAGGACGAATCCATAATGGTTCGCATCCTCCCCAATCCCCCCGAATCTCCGAATATCCGCGCGCTCTCTCAATGGGCGCGCGAACGCTTTACGGGCTCTACGTCCACAACAATCACACTCGCGAACAATGCGGTGGCGGGAACGGAGTTCGTTTGGAAGAACGGAGCGCTGTTGGATCCTCCGCCCGGAACGGCGTATTCGATTTCGGGCGCTGTGATAACGCTTGGATCTTCTCGTTTGACTGGTGATGTGTTCGTGATCTCGTACTACTTCAGGAATTAAACAATGTCTTGGTTTTCGTCTGCATTAGGACTCAACAGAACCCCGCACACTTCGCAAGATGGCGCGATCAAGACGGCTACTGCTACCGCTGGAACCAATGCCGGTCAGGATCGGAACCAATACCTGACGCTAATGGGCGGTGGACAGCAGGCCCTCGATACGTCGATCAGCTCGGCTATGAGTGCGGCCATGCCATCGTTCATGCACCAGATGCAGAACGTGCAGGAGTCGGGGGTACGCAGGGGTATCTCGACTGGCGATCTCGGGACGAGCTTCGAGGGCGATACCGCTAGCGCCTTCCAGAAGAACATCGCGAATGCAGCCGGTAGTCAGGCCATGAACCTGTTCGGTACACAGTTGGGGGCCGCACAGAATCAGGCCAACACCGATCAGAATCAGTATCTCGACATGCTGACCGGGAACCGTGATTACG
>Ga0134128_10011531_pt1 | contig 10565 bp, 14 predicted proteins | sample KB31754_FD_96462 | JGI IMG/M metagenome (GOLD analysis project Ga0134128, IMG submission 96462) | Terrestrial soil microbial communities with excess Nitrogen fertilizer from Kellogg Biological Station, Michigan, USA - KB3-175-4 | ecosystem: Environmental > Terrestrial > Soil > Unclassified ...
ACCAAACATCAGTTGCGTGAAATTGCCCTGGCGCAATTGTCAGGTTATTTCCCCCGTCTCGATGCTCAGGAAACACTGGTACATCTCGCTGGCGCGCGCGGATCGCAAACCGGTTCGGACTGGACAGTACCGCTTCAAAGCGCACCGAACTTCGGTTCCATAATGGTGAACCCCGTGAAGGCGCCTACCTATAATCGCCATTTTGTAGTGAACGGCGCCAATCTGACCTCAGGGGGGCAGCAGTTGGGATCCATCGTTTCAACGGACGCCCTGCGTTTGTCCCATCTGGATCTGCTGCGGAAGAGGCTTGACGATATGGATCAGCCGCTGCAATCCGTCAAACTGGCAGGGGATCGGGCCGCGCAGACTTCCAAGATGTGGGTATTTCTCGCCACACCCAATCAGTACTCGCTCCTTTTGACCGAAGGTTCGTTACGTGCATTCCAGCAGAATGCCATTAATCGAGCGGCATATTTTGACGAGCGCCATCCGCTATTTGCCGGTGAGGTTGGAATGTGGAATGGCATTCTGGTGATCAAGAATGAGCGCGCGATTCGCTTTATGCCTGGCGAAAGCACGAGGATAGTTACTGCAGCAAACACGGCAACTGCAACAGAAACCGATCAAGCTGTCAATGGAGCATTGACTGGTGGGTATGCGATCGAGCGCGGATTATTATTGGGCGCACAAGCACTGGGTGTCGCTTATGGCAAAACCAGGGTCAGCGGAATGCAGTTCGGATGGAAGGAGCATTGGTATAACTTTGAAAGTAACCTGGAAGTGATGGGTGAGAAGGTTTGTGGCAAAGCGAAAACCCGTTTCTCTATCGACGATGGAACAGGTTTCAAGGTACCCACCGACTTTGGCGTGATTGCGGTTGACTCGGCTGTACCACTTTAATCCGTTTTAACCAGTTTGATACAGTGAAAGCGGGGCTTTAATGTCCTGCTTTCACCCATCACCTTTTCGAGAGATATAAATGGCCACTTTTAGCGCACCAGATCTGAATAGCAAAGCGATGCCCATGGGCAACTATGGCAACGCCGCGGTGGTTTATGGGACAGCAATGCCCTCATCCGGAGTGGCTGGAAGCATCTATCGTCCGGTCAGAATCCCGGCTGGCATGAGTGTTACGGCGTTACGGATAGTAAATGACGATATGGATACAGGGGGTACCACGTTTGCTGTAAAAATCGGCTATACCCCAGTCGAGCCAGGGCAAGGTCCTGTCGAGGATGACGATTATTTTTCCGCGGCTACAACGATTTTATCCGGTGTGGCTCTTACCGACCTGAGATTTCAACCCATCAAATTCGAAAAAGATGTGTATGTTATCCTGACGGTAACTGTACCGGCCGCTGCGTTTGCTTCGGGCAATATCACTGCAATCGTTACGGGCGAGGCGACAGGCGTTAAGTAAAAGCAAGCAGTAATCAGGAAGTCAAAGGCGATTCCAAGAGGCTCTGGAATCGCCTTTTTATTGAGGATTTCATGTGCCAAAAGCCAAATATATTGCCACCGGCATCAAGATTGACAGCATCAATGGCGTGGGATTGCGCTGGGAACCGGGCCAAGTGCGGAATGTAAGCGCTGAAGTTGCTGAGAGGTTGTTCGTCTACTCCGATACCTGGATGCGCGTCCACGATGAGACGCCGGATAACGTTGTGCCGATCGGACTGGCGCAAGCAGAGAAACCGGTTGAAGAACCGCTGCCGGTGATCGACTTTCATTCCATGAGCAAAAAAGCTCTGCTTGAGTTTGCCGAGCACAAATACAACGAACGGCTGGATAGGCGTCAAAACGAGGGAACGATACGGCATAAAGTGATTGCCCTGTTTTCCAAGAACGAAACGCCGGACTGATGTCATTCTCATATCAGTCAATTGTCGAGCTGGCTCGCATCCCGCTCAATGACGACGACAAGACGCGTTATCCGGATACCGTATTACTGTCCTTTGCCAATCAGGGGATGCTGCAGATTCTCAGACAGCGGCCGGATCTGTTCATAGGTGGATTCAACAACCTGCCTGATGGGGAACGCGCCTTGGAGGATACTTTTCCGCTACCGCCTATATGCCTCCAGACAGTAGCAGATTATGTCACGGCCAGAGCAGAAATGTCTGACGATGAGCATGTCAATTCCGGACGTGCGGCTCTGTTCATGCAGTTGTTCAACTCCGGGGCGCAACCATGAAATTCTGGAGCGATTTTTATGATCTGCTTATGCCAGATCTGCCGGGATGCCCAGCCGCTGCAGCCGACAGTGCATTGCGTCAATCCTCTATAGCATTTTGTGAGCAATCCCTGGCTTGGCAAACCGAGCATCTGCCTGTCTTCGTAATGGGGGGCATTGCGGAATATGCCTACTCCCCCCCTGAAGGCGCAGCAGTTCATGCCATCATACATGCAGTGTTGGATGGAGAAGAAATAGAGCCTTTTGCCTGCGAGAAGAACATCACGATCAAAAACTTGCGCCGCCAAACGGGCAAACCACGATATGTTCTTGGCGGTCCATCTTCGCTGACCCTGGTTCCAACTCCGGATAGTAACGGGGTATTGACAATAACAGTCGCGTTAAAACCTTCGACCCTCAGTACAGGGATTGACGACGCGCTATTTCACGAATATCGCGAAGCCATCATTCACGGCTCGATGGCGCGGCTAATGCTATCACCTAAAAAGCCCTATACCAATATCCAGCTAGCTGCCTATCACCAGCAACAGTTCATTATCAAGACGGGGGCGGCAGGCGTGAGGGTAGCCAGAAGCTATGCCAGAGCGCCCTTCCAGATAGCAATCCTGAGACGAGGATAAAACATGGGACTCAAGTTCTCGAATTTTGGCAAGGCCATCATCAGTTCCGCTCCCAGTGGGACAATGGGATTGAGCTTCACGGTAGAGGCCGGAAAGGGCGTTCTCTTTCCATCGCCAGGCATCGGCGATTATTTCTACGGTATATTCAAGGATGCTTCCGGTAACCGGGAAATTGTGAAAATCGAGGCGCGTACGACCGACAGCTTAATCATCGCGCAAGGAGGACGAGGACTGGACGGTACGGCTCCCCGTACCTGGGCAGCAGGCGATTACTTCGTTGCCGGCGTGACCAACATCGCCCTGCAGGAATCCCTTGCAAATCCAAATCTCCAGGCGCTTGGCGGCCTGGAAACGTCAGCCGATAAGATGGCATATTTCACTGGACCGGGCACAGCCACATTGGCGAATCTGAGTTCCTATATCCGGAGCTTGCTGGATGATGATAATGCGGCGGCTGCGAGAGCGACACTAGGCGCTGCGCCGGCCAGCCTCATTCCCCCCGGAACCGTTATGTCATTTTTTCAGGCGACGGCTCCGGCAGGCTGGACTCAGGTCACGACGCACCATAATAAGGCATTGCGTGTTGTGGGAAGCACCGGTGGCGGTTCCGGCGGTTCAGTCGCGTTCACGTCGGCCTTTACGTCGCAGGCGGTTTCGGGTTGGAACAGTGCGACAACATTGACTTTGGCGCAGATACCGGCGCATACGCACTCGATTTCGACGTATGGAGATGAAACCGGAACTGGCTTTGTTTGTGCTGGCTCTGGCACATTCATCAGTAATATAAATTCGTTCGAAAATACGGGCGGCGGGGGCTCACACAGCCATATTTTTACCGGCACGGCCATCAACCTTGCCGTGCAATACATCGACATAATCATAGCGAGTAAGGATTGATGGAAATACGTACAGCAGATTGTCCGCTGGGAGCAAAGTGTGAAGAACTTAAGCTCGAAGACGGCAAACCTGTTCTCTATCGATGTCCATGGTATGTGCAGGTTCGCGGCGTAAATATCAATACAGGACAGGAAACCGATTCATGGGGGTGCGCCATAGGCTGGCTGCCCACGCTGATGATCAACACTGCCAATGAATCCCGCAAGGGCGCCGCAGCCACAGAATCCTTTCGTAATGAGATGATGAAGCACAGCGAGAAAACGCAGCAGGTGCTGCTTGTGGCAGCGCACATGGCGAACAGGAAGGTTCAGGGTAACGGTTTATTGGAGCAGGGCGAGATATGCGAGTGACAATCATTCGGGACGACAGCGTGGTTGGAATCGATGGCGTATTCAGGAGAGTCGATTTATCGTCATTGAGGGCCAATGTGCGCGCCGTGCAGTGGAACGATACAAGCGGTCATATAGAGTATGACGATACTGCCAATACGCTGCTCACAAACATAGCGGAGTTTCAGTCATTCGTGGATCTATGGAAAACCGCGGCGCCAGAACAAATCACCTCGTTGACTGCACCGAGTCCGGATCAAATGAAAGCAGCAGCTGTCGCCCGGATCAACACTGCTTATCAGTCCGAGGTAAGGGAATTGACAGCAGTTTATCCAGAGGAAGAAGTGAAAAGCTGGGCGTTACAGGATGCGGAAGCAAAGGCATGGTTTTCGAATCCTCAAGCCAATACTCCCTGGCTGGACAGCGCTGCTGACGCTCGGAATATGAATAAGGCAGATCTGGCGACCAAAATTATTGCCAAGGCTGCTGCATTTGCAGGGGCACATGGCCAATTGACGGGCAAGAGGCAGAGATTACAGGAGATGATTGCTGCGCTCGGCGATTTTCCTACACGCCGGCAATTGGATGACATCAAATGGTAAACACATGATCGAAACTTTTTAAACAATACGACAAGATGCGGCATAGCCGCTTTTTTTTTGCCCGAACGGGCTTTTTTTATTCAATACCCAGGAGAAATTATTGTGACCATGTTCCAACGCAAACGCATCAAAGCCATTCAGGAAGAAGTGGAAAGACAACATGCCGCAGTTGAAGCCCGCGCAGATGGTTTATTGGAAAAGTTGAAGGAGTCGAAATGGACGGCTGCGATATTGCTGGGTGCGGTCGTATTTGCAATCGTAGTTTTATGGAGTTTGTCCTGATCATGACGGACGATGATGGCGATCATGAGATCGCGAACAGGACAGAGAGGCGACGGGGGCCATCCACCTACACATTATCCTTTGGTGGAATTATTGCAGTGGCTGGCCTCGTTGCGTCCGGCGTCGCGACGTACAACGCGTTGCAAAATGACATTGCGACCCTGAAACGAGGCGAACTGTATCAGGAAAGAACAAATGAACGTCTTGATGAGGAAATCAAATCGGTGAGAGCTGAGCAGCGCGAAACGATGAAGGAATTCAACGACAAGCTCGACAGAATCATCGAGAAATGGGCGAGAGGGAGAAAGCCATGAGGTATTTGCTTGGAGCTTTGTTTCTGGCGTCATGCACAATGTTTACACCTTTGGTGACGAATGAGCCGCTGGTGACGAATGAAACGGTAACGGAACCATCTGTTCCAGCCGTACAACCGCAAACATCGATGAGCGTTGCGGAGGTTCCGGAGCGAAAATCGGCAGCATCTCCCGTTCCGGAAATATCCTCCTGCGCCACACTGGATGCAGGCGATATGAAGGAGACCATAAAGGCGAAGCTGGATTGCATCACAGAAAATATTCCCTGACATCTGCATACCGATACGCATAAATGAGCATGGGACACGAGGGATCATGAGATGAGCAAGCCATTGTTTAACCAGGGAAGGTCCGCTGTAGCGTTATTAGTGGTGGCTGCATCAACACTGGTTGGAATCGCCGCGCACGAGGGGTATAAGGATGAGGCGTATATCCCCGTGCGCGGGGATATACCCACCATCGGATTTGGTACGACCACGGGCGTGAAAATGGGAGACAAGACAACTCCGGAGAGGTCTTTGGTCAGGCTGCTGGATGAAATCGAGGGTGTTTATGCGGCTGGAGTCAGACGCTGCGTGACCGTGCCTCTATATCAGCATGAGTATGAGGCGTATGTGAGCCTCGCTTATAACATCGGTGTCGGGGCATTCTGCCGAAAGGCCTTACCTGGAAAACCGCCTAATCTTATCGACTTGATTAATGCCGGACGGTATGCGGAAGCGTGTCAGCGCATAGAGGCATTCAAATATGGCCCCGGTAAAAAAGTACTGTCGGGCCTCGTAAAGAGACGGGCTGAGGAACGGGCATTATGCGAGGGACGAAGAACTGGTTTAAGGCAGGATAGCTCTCCTGGAACAGGAGATCTGGCGGAGTGAGTGCATTCAGGATTTCCAGATTTTCCGGCCTTGTGCCACGGCTGGCAAAGCATTTGCTCAACTCGAATCAGGCTCAGACGGCGACCAATTGCAACTTTGCCGGCGGAGATTTGCGACCCAGAAACGCGTTGCTACTTGTGTTTTCTCCACAGATAGATGGCGAGATCCGGTCGATGTTCAGGATCGAAAAGGATGGAAACGAGAAGTGGCTAGCCTGGAGCCGGGACGTAGATGTAGCCCGCTCGCCTGTTGCGGGGAATACAGCGCAGCGATTCTACTACACGGGTGACGGAGAGCCTCGCACCTCTGACTTTGAAATGGCGACAGCCGGCTCCGGGATTTATCCATCCACTTGCTACGTACTTGGCGTTACACCCCCAGTCAACGAACCACTGGTAATGGCGTCAGGTGGAAGCGGAGTAGTGACTTCCCGTGTCTATGTTTACACATTTGTCACGCAATGGGGGGAGGAGTCGCAGCCTTCTCCCGTTTCCATAGTAACCAGTGGAAAGATAGACGCAACCTGGATGATTTCAAATCTGGACGCAGCACCCCCCAACTCCGGGGCAATTATTGCTGTTTTCAAGAATTCTCCAGCTACCGGCCAGGCGGAAATCAGCCTTGATACCGTCTTCGGCTTAAGAGCGCATGAGGAAATCAGGTTTGAATCAGTATCAGGAATGACCGACTTGAACGGCCGATTTACCCTGATAAGCGTAGACCCGATAACGAAAAAGGTTGTCATATCCCTTTCTACGAACCAGGTCTACGCTGGTGGGGGGGAGTGGAAGCGCCAGGCGCCACACAATACCGGGGGAATGAACAAGCGCATCTATCGGACGCTTGCCACTTCGTCAGGGACCGAGTATCGCTACGTCGCAACACTTTCAGCGGTTACGAAAAGTTACAGTGATACTGTTCCTGATACGGTGGTTGCATTGGGAGAAGTATTGCCCTCCACGAACTGGGAAATGCCCCCGGCTACCATGAGAGGCATTGTTATGCTTGCGAATGGAATTGCCGCAGGATTCACGGGTAATGAGGTATTTTTCTCGGAACCGTTCAAACCCTATGCCTGGCCCACTTCGTATCGCCAGACATACGATCAGGAAATTGTAGCGATCGCTGCGATGGGTACCACGTTGGTTGGCATGACCAAGGGCAATCCTTTCACCATTACCGGGGTTGAGCCTGCGACCATGGGCGGGGGAATGGAGAAGCTGGGGGTGGCGTGGCCTTGCATGTCGAAGCGAGGGGTAGCGAATTTTGCATTTGGCGTTGGATATCCTGCTCCGCAAGGGATGGTAATGATTGGGACAAGTAGCGATATTGTCACAAAAGACCTGTTTACCCAGAAGGAGTGGTCCGAACTGAATCCCGACACCTTTATCGCGACCTCTGCCGATAACCGCTATTACTGTGGCTATTCGGCTGGAGATAGCTCCCTCATGTTCGTGATCGATAAGGCGGAGAACGCATCCTTTTCAAAAATCAACCAGAACATCAGTTGCATCTGGACAGATCCCATAACCGGCAAGCTTTACGTCGCCACAAACAAGAAAATCTATGAATGGGAAGGGGATACGGGCACCAAGCTTTTCTATGAGTGGAAAAGTAAACGGTTCGTTACTGCGCCACTGGTTAATTATGGTGCGGGGAAGATTGATGCCGATTTTGAAATGACGGAGAAAGAAAGAGCAGCGGCGCAATCCTCCTATAGGGAGGCTATCGCTGCCAACCAGACATTGATCAGTTCTTATTCCATGAATGACGGACTGGCAGATACATGCCTCGGTGAATACGAGATTGGGGGTGATGCGACACAGGATATTCCTCTCTTATCCATGGATTCCCTGCAATTTCAATTATGGAGCGATGGGTCGCTGAAGTTTGCTAAACAGGTTAAAAATAGCCGGGCTTTTCGGCTCCCCGGCGGCTATAAGGCTGATAACGTCGAGTTTGTGTTATCCGGCAATGTGAAGGTGAACAGCATTGTTCTGGCTGAAACAATGGATGGATTGAAGCAGGCATAACTGCCATAAGTCCCAATTGAATGGCTGGATTGGCGCTCTCGGTTAGATCTCTCGAACCGCTCAAGATATTTCAAGCAGTTTTTTCTTCCTGATTTTTGTCACCCAAACGCGAGCCGCCCCTATTCGGGCGGCTTTTTTTGACTATAAGAAAAGGAATTTTGTATGGCGAAGTATGTGCATTCCGATGTACTGGATGGTGGACTGAATGCGATAAAGAACAATGCGAGCCGTATGCTGCTGTTGAAGGCATATTCCTTTGCTGACAGCTATGCAACCGTTAATGCTAATGCAATTTGTGCGGTTGCAATGGCGCCCGGAGATTATGCGCTGTCAGGGGCTGACGGCGCAGCTCGCATTCTGACGGTCGCGGCCCGCAGTGGAACAGCGTCAGCCAATTCTGGCGCCGCTCCCGATCTTCACATTGCCTTCACGGACAACGCGAGCAAAGTTTTGCTAGTGACTGATGAAACCACCGATCAGGTGGTAACGAGCGGCAATACAGTCAATTTCCCGAGCCTGACTTACACCAGTTCCCAGCCCATCTAACTCAACCTGGCGATATTCCGGAAATTAAACTATGGCAACAATTACCCAAGCGCAAGGGGTGCGCAGTGCGCCCGTGCTCAATCTGGGAACGCTGGCAAACGGCGCCTATATAACCTCGTTAGCCATTGATCTCGGACCTGCTATTCCATTGGATGTCACTTTAGAGATTGAATGCGATCCTAATGGAATTCCAACCGGAAACCGTCAACTCATATTATTCACAAAATTATCTCTTGATAATGTGAATTTTGGGAGTGGCCCGGAAAGCGGCACAGACATCACTAACGAGGCTGACTTGCACTGGATCGGCACATTGTCGTGCAATGACACAAACGTGCACCGAAAATTTTTCAGCCTGCAAGGGTTGCCTATCAGCCGTTACCTGAAGCTGGTCGTAAAAAATGAGATGGGTGTAGCGCTCAGTTCAGGGAACGTTTACAGGGCGGATATCACTGGCCTTTCCACCTGACCTGATCTGCTGACATGTCCTCGATCATCCTGCGAAACAGGTTTGTAAGGCAACCTCAGCATGCGGCGCCCATTGATTATGCCGGCCTTGCCAAAGGGATACGAATATTGTGGAATCCCGCCACAGGGCCAGTCGATCTGGTTACCGGGCGAATCTGGACAGCGGGCGGCAATGCGGCAATTGTGCCGGGACAAAACGGCAAGGTATTTTCGTTTGATGGCGTCGATGACTATTACGCGCACACGGGCTATCCCGAACTCACGGGCAATGTCGGCACCTTCTTCATGTGGTGCCCGCAGGTGGGCATCGCCGATACGAACGGCCACGTGCTCTTTGGCACATCGTCTCCGATTGCCTCGTCATACGAAATCTATCCGGACCTCAAGGTTTCGATAGGATCCAACACGCCAAGCAGCAGCAGCCTTGCGTCGTGGTTCGGTACGGCAAGCCGCAGCATCGTGTTTGCCTCGGGCGGCACGGCCGCAACCACAAAATGCTATCTTGACGGCATCGACAGCCTGCTGAGCTGGATCGATGCGCCGCGCGGGTGGGGGGAAGGCGACAAGAATTTCAACCTTGGACGCTATGTAGGGGGCAGCCTGCGGGACTATAGCGGCACCATCCTCGTTGCAGGTTTCACCGATGCGGTATGGGGTGCAGGCGAGGTACGCGCCTTCCATGAAAACCCGTGGCGGCTGTTCAAGACACCTGCAAGAAGGCTGTGGCCTGGTGATTCAAGGCTTGGGTTAAGCGGCGTAGCTGCAATACAAGCAAGTAGTAGCAGTGCGGGAAAAATTGTTCAACATCACGTGCTTGCTGCTGTGGGATCAACACAGGCAGGTGGCGTCAATACGGTCAAGGTCCTACAGAATCAAACTCTTGCGGCGCCTGCTCTCGTTCAATCCAACCTGAATAGCGCTGCTGGCATTACCAGAGGTGTTGCCCTGGCTGGTGTCGTAATCGCGCCGGCCAGAACTTTGAGCGCGGGAAAAATAAGTCAGGCGCACATACTCAATGGGAAGGGGTGGATACAGGGGAAGACTCTCCCACGGGCGGCAATCACGCAAACTCACACCCTGGTTGAAGCCGACCTGGCGCAGCTTAACGCAGGCGATGTCCTCCCTATATCCATCGGCAGTGGCACGCTTGTTGGAACACCCTTCACGCAAGCCAATGCTAGTGGAACGGGCGGTGTTACCCAGATACACAGTCTTGTCGCTACGTTTTGCAGCCAGATCAATAAAGCAAGCGCCAAAGCGATAAGTGATGGGGTTGTGATTGAATCCGCGCTTATCAGCAAACCTGCCGAAGCGACCTATATCAAGAAGCCTGGCATTACGGTTGGGACACCTCCCTGGCTGAAAACCATCCTTGAGATACTGACCGGGCGGCGCGGAAACCGAG
>Ga0134128_10011532_pt1 | contig 10564 bp, 5 predicted proteins | sample KB31754_FD_96462 | JGI IMG/M metagenome (GOLD analysis project Ga0134128, IMG submission 96462) | Terrestrial soil microbial communities with excess Nitrogen fertilizer from Kellogg Biological Station, Michigan, USA - KB3-175-4 | ecosystem: Environmental > Terrestrial > Soil > Unclassified ...
GCACTTGTTGGTATCCACCTCAAGCATGTCATATATTGAAAGTAAATCACCATTTATATTCTCCATTTGAGAAAAGCATCATTATTGAAAGAACTAAGCAATACATAAAAGACAGAACATAAGAATGCTTTATGACTACTTTACTTTCAGAAAGAAAAGAGAAATGCAAACTAAAATATGTAATTAATTGATTTAACCTTTTTACATATTTTCATAATAAAGAAATATTTCTTAAATGAACAGAGCCTTCTAAATTTTCAAAGTTTTATAATATATTATTTTTTCATATACTTATAACAGCTTTCTATAAAATTGTTTGAAATATTTGAATTAATAAAATGAGTATGCATATAAGACGCAATACAATTGTTTAAAGAAAATCCGTCATGCCCCTCAATAATTCCTTTACCTCTTCTTAAAGTATAAGCCATCTTTATGTCTTTATTGTTGTTTATTATCTTTGAATAATGAAATTCATGACCATGAACTGTTTTTATGTTTCCTAATATTGTTTTTGAACTATTTAGTATTGCTTCAGTATATCCTAAAGTTAATTTTCCTGTCATTATTGTCTCTGCATCAAATAAACCTACCATTTTGTACTTTTTCTTATTGTTTTTATATTTTGAAATTGAATTTGTTAAATACATTAATCCACCGCATTCTGCATAAATAGGCATGTTATTTTGTGCTAATTTTAAAATGTTCTTTTTTATAGCGTAATTCTTTTCTAATGCATCTGCTATTATTTCAGGAAACCCTCCACCTATTATTATTCCATTGCTGTCATAAGGAATTGTGTTGCTATCAATTGGACTGAAAAATTCTATCTTTGCTTTTTTTTGAATTATTTCTATATTATCTTTGTAGTAAAAATTAAATGATTTATCTAAAGCAATTGAAATCTTGATTTTATTTAAGTTTGATTCCTTAATATTGTGTATTTCTTTATCTTTAATACCTAGTTCGTTTTTGATTTCGCTATTTCCAATTTCAATTACTTTTTCTATATCGATGTTTTGAGAAATGTTTTTGGCATTTGCAACTATATTGTTTATTGATGTTGTTTCTAATTCTCTTGTTGGAATTAATCCTAAATGTCTTTCTTGAAGTTTATGATCTCTATTACTAAATATTTTACCTATTATAGGAACTTTTATTTTTGATTCAAAAGCCTCTAAAATATATTTTAAATGCCTGTCGCTTGCAATTTGGTTTATTATAATTCCTTTTATCTTTATTTTTTTATCAAATTTTATAAAACCTAAAGTTATTGCAGCTAGTGACCTAGCGGCTTTGCGAGCATCTACAACTAAAATTATTGGAGTATTGAGGATTGCAGATAAGTGCGCTGTACTTGCATAGTTGTTTTTCCCTGATAGGCCATCAAATAATCCCATTACTCCTTCTAAAACTGCAAAATCTGAATCTTTTGTAGCAGTAATAAAAGATTCAAAGATGCCTTTTTTACCCATTAACCATACGTCTAAATTTTTTGAACTTTTCTTTGTAATTGCATTATGATATGATGGATCTATATAATCAGGTCCTATCTTAAATGGTTGCACTTTATATCCTTTTTTTCCAAGACCATACATTATTGCCATGGCGATGGTGGTTTTTCCAACTCCACTTGTTGTGCCAGCTATGATGACTCGGGGTATTTTCAATAACTATCTAAGTTTGTTAATATAAAATAAAAATATATTTTATTTTGCGTTATTGTATTTGATATTGTAATAGTGAGTTATGTAAATCAAAAAAATTAAATCCAATGTTTGCTTAATTAGATATTTAAAGCATGTCGATAATATAGATGTTATTGTCAGATGAATATGATATAGATAAAAAAGAATCAAAAAAAGATAATTATAATGTTGTAGATGATGCTCATAGCACATTAGGTGATTCAAGTGATAAAATCTATGAGAATGTTAAAGCAGTGGCCAATAAAAATAAAGAGCATGATAAAAATATGGCTACTAATATAAAAAAGAAAAACTAGAAAAAAAAGAGATGAAACACCTCTTTTATAGTTATCTTAATTTTGTATTCTTTTCTTATATTTAATTGTACAGGGTGTTGAAATAGAAAATATGGAAAAGAAATTATCTATATATTTTGAGAAAAATAAAAAAATTATTTAAATGTTATAAAACTTTTTTAACAAAAGTTTATAGCTTAGCTTATCAATATTACATATCTCTTTGTAATGGTGGTGGTAGCTGTCATCGTCGGTTAGCTAAAACTACTATATCAATTCAAAGACAACATTATTATCATAACATGTGTTTTGGCTTATTGCCACTATACATGTTATTCTTTAAATTATGAAATTGGTTTGATTGATCTTATCTTTTTAAAATTGATCTTTTTGTTCCTTAATTAGAAAATAGCAATAGAAAAGAAATAAAACCCTATTCAAAAACATTGATTTTGATACCATTATTTATATATTAATGATCTAATGGTAGCATGGTAAGAAAAGCTAAAGAAATTATAAAGGCAAATATTCAAAAAGTTATTTCTGATTCACAAAACGCATATGCAGATGAGTGGCTAGCACGACCCTGTTAACTTGAGAAAATCCTATATCTTGAAGATGTTCTATTTCTTCTATGATCAATAAAAGAAACAAAGAACCCCTTCATCATACATTGGTTATGGTTTGTATTTGTACTTTCTTTGTTTATCTTATAGGAATACATCTAATGCGTTATCGTTTTTACATTTAGTTAAGAGAAGTCATGTTGTAATTTGGAATTAGATTCAAAAATTGTATTAGTAGGATATATCTCTATAACAAACCTTAAATCATTGGTAAAACCAAACTTCAAAGAACAAATTTTATTTTAATATATAAATACTTAAATATAGTAAATAGAAATAGTTGGAAAAAAAGCTTATCTCACCAATCTTCAGTTTTTTAGTGATTTTATATGATATTAATCAAATTAATAAAAAATATTTTAAAATTCCAATTTTCAAATAATAAAAATAAATAATAAATAAAAAGTAACAGATAGGGCAAAAAATTATTATTGCCTATAAACAATCATTTTTGATATAGAAAGATGAAGTGAAACGGTTAATGTACTGCAGCATTACCGCCGGAATTTGCGTTACTTTGTACTGCAGCATTATTGCCTGAGTTGGTTACTCCTGAATTTGCACCTCCAGTAACTATGTTGCTTTTTTGATTTGCTGTATTGCTTTGACCTATTGATTGATGATTACCTGTGCCTGAACATGAACCTGAACCAGTATTTACTGCAGCATTACCGCCGGAATTTGCGTTACTTTGTACTGCAGCATTATTGCCTGAGTTGGTTACCCCTGAATTTGCACCTCCAGTAACTATGTTGCTTTTTTGATTTGCTGTATTTTTTTGGCTTATTGATTGACTAGTCTGTCCTAATACATGAGAAGGAATTCCAATCACTATTAAGAATAAAGTGGTAACAATTGCGATTGACGCTAAGATAGTATTTCGAAACATAATGAAGTACTATAAAAAACAACTATATTAACTTTTATATTTAGATCAGAAACGGGTAACATTGGAGGAACACTCCTATGTCAATTAAAATAATCGTTCTTATATCAAAATTTTGGACTTTCTTCTTTTTCTCTATTGTTTCTAATAGAAATAACATCTAAAAATATGGAAAAATCATTAAAAGAAAAAATAAAAATAATCAGTTCTGTATTACTGATTGTTTTAATACTAATTTATATCGAGTATTTAATACATTTTTAATCAGCTTTCCTCATAATTCAAGTCAGTTATCTTATTTTTTTCAATTATATTATGCTTAGTTATAATTATTGTAAGAAATGTATCTAATTTTATTTTGAAATTAAATTGAATATTGTTATTGCTTTAGTAATGCATGAAAGAAAAACAATTAATCGCATCTTGTTTTGTTATGAATTAACAATGCTTTACAATTTATACTACCTAGAGTGACTACATTCCAATACAATATCTTATTTTATATTTTATTATATTTAAAAGCATTAGATGCAATTTTATATGATCTATAGTTTGGTAAATAATAAAATGATTAATGAAATAAAATTAATTAATTATTTTATATGATCATATTCAAGTTATTTTAATTCATGTTTACAAACAAAAATTTATATTAAATCTAAAATAATTCTTGCAGATGATTTCTTTATATTTAAATAAAAAAATTATTATAAAGAAAATATGTTTATACCATATAGATAGAAGATTTTCTTGCTCATATTGAATACTCATTAAAAACAGAAAGGCACTATGGTGAGCATATATTTTGTTATATTTATTATGTATTAATAGAGTGTTTAAAACTTGTTATTTTGTTATTTGTTCTTTAATTGTTATTTTTCTTAGCTTTCGATTATAATCAAGTCCAAATCTATGTGATTCATCACGTATATGTTGTAGTATTTTTAATTCTTTTTTATTTTTAGGTAGACTTAAAGGATCTTCTGTAAAAGGTAAAAATATTTCTTCATTTTCCTTAGCTAAGGAAATACATTCTAATTTTTCAAGGCCCATTTTCTTTAATGTTTTCAAAGCTACATTCAGATGGCCTTTACCTCCATCAATAACTATTAAGTCTGGTAACTCTTTTGATTTTTCTTCTTCTTCTTCTTCTTCTTCTTCATCATTTTTTTCTTCAGTCTCTCTAACTTTTGTGTATTCATTATCAATTTCTATCTCTAGTTTATTTTTAAATTCTTTTTCCTTTATTTGTTGATTAAAATCTTGTTCCTTAATTGAATATCTCCTATTTATTATTTCTTCCATCATTGAAAAATCATTTTGATTATTGGTTCTTTTAATTTTAAATTTTCTGTATCCCTTTTTATATGGTACTCCATCAATAAATCTAGTACAGGCTCCTACAGCAAAATCGTTTCCAAAGTTAGATATATCAAAGCAATCAATTACATGAGGTATTTTTTTTAATTTTAATTGTATTTTTAATTCATCTAATGCAGGTTCATAACTTTTTTGAATATATGTTTTTAAATTACTAATTATCAATTCCATTATCTTTATTTTATCGTTAACTGCTAATTTTTCATCTTTTAATATCTTGTTGTCTTTGACTATATCGCTATTTTGGATACTGTCTTGATCAGTTATAGCATAAATAAATTCTATTTTTACATCATGTCCTGATATTTTTTTTAAAACTATTTCTAATTTTGATTTCTCTTGAATTATTTCATTAAGATATATTTTGTTAGGAATTATAGGATTTGAATAATAGTATTGGGAAATAAAGCTTTCAAATGAGTTGTCTGCTATCAAATCAAACTGATATTTTTTCATATCATTTATTACACCATTTTTACTTACAAGTGTCATAACATAAGCTATATTGTTCATCTTGTCATATATTATCCCTATATATTCTTCAACAGGATTATTTGAAAATGTGTTTTCCATTTTTTGATGAGATCTCAAGTTTTTTAATCTAAATAAAGTGTCTCGTATGTGTATTGCTTTTTCATATTCTTTATTAGTGGATGCCTGTTTCATTTCATTTTCTAGTTTGTCATAAAAATCGTCAAAGTCATGATTTGTTTTTAAAATATTTTTTATCATTTCTACATTTTTATAATATCCTTGCTGTGATATTTTGTTAATACATGGTGCATCACAATTACCTATATGATATTCTAAACATTCTTTCTTTGGTAATTGTTTGCAAATTCTGATTTTAAACATTTTTCTTAAAAGGCCTACTGTTAAAAATCTTGAACTTCCTTTTACAAAAGGACCAAAAATTTCGCCTTTAGGTCCCATAAATTCCCCATTTCTGTTTCTTCTTGTTACCAATAGTCTTGGAAACTTTTCATCAGTTATTTTTAAATATGTATATCTTTGTTGATCTTTAAGTTCTATATTAAAGAGGGGTCTATATCTTTTTATTAAATTTGATTCTAATAAAAATGCCTCAATTTCATTGTCTGTTATTATATAATCTATTTTTTTAATTCTAGAAATTAATATTGATGTTTTATTTTTTAAATTTATATTATCGTTAGAAAAATAGCTTTTTATCCTTTTATTGAGGTTTTTGGCTTTACCAATATAAATAACCTTTTCATGTATATCTTTCATAAGATATACCCCTGGCTTTTGTGGGAAAGTTTGATTGACTTTGTATTCAGGAATCTCTATTTCCAAGGTGTTAATGATATTATATGTAATTAATCATTTAAATTTCTTCGTAGTATTGACTTATTTTTTAATTTTAATGATGTTCTGCTGCTTTAAATTAAAGTTTTGAAATAGTTTTTGTTTTAGAAACTGTGTCGTATGGCTTTCTTCATTATTTATAATTTCTTGCGGGGGACCATTTGCTATTATCTGACCACCGTTACTTCCACCTTCAGGACCCAAATCTATAATCCAATCTGCTGCAGATATTACATCTAAATTATGTTCTATGATTATTATTGTATTTCCCATTTCTCTTAGTTTATATAGAATTCTTAAAAGTTTTTTAACATCTAGAAAATGTAGTCCTGTAGTTGGTTCATCTAAAATATAAAGTGTATTACCTGTATCTTTTTTTGATAATTCTGTTGCTAGCTTAATTCTTTGTGCCTCTCCCCCTGATAGTGTAGTTGCTGCCTGGCCTAAATGTAAATACCCAAGGCCCACATCATTTAGTAACTGTAGTTTGTTTGCTATTGATGTAATATTCTTGAAGAATTCTAATGCTTCTTCGACTGTCATATCTAGTATTTCTGAAATATTTTTTCCTTTGTATTTTATTGAAAGTGTTTCAGTATTGTATCTTTTTCCATGGCATTGATCACATGTTATATATACATCGGGTAGAAATTGCATCTCTATTTTTCTAACTCCTGCTCCTTCACATGTATCGCATCTACCACCTGGCAAATTAAAAGAAAATCTTCCGGGCTTGTATCCTCTTTCTTTAGACTCATGAATCGATGAAAACAGTTCTCTTATTTTGTTAAATGCATTAACGTAGGTAATTGCATTTGATCTTGGTGTTCTTCCAATAGGAGATTGATCAATTCCTATAATTTTGTCTATATTTTCTAAACCTTGAATCTTTTGATGTTTACCGACTATGAATTTTGATTTGTAAAAATGGTTCATCAATCTATTGTATAAAATATCATTTACCAATGTTGATTTTCCTGATCCAGATACTCCTGTAACAACAGTGATTAATCCTATTGGAAATTTGGGATTTATATTTTTTAAATTATTTTCACAAGCGCCTATAATCGATATAAATTTTCCATTGGTTTCTTTTCTTTGAATATTGTCTACTACTTTTACCTTGCCTGATAAAAATTCTCCAGTTATAGAATTTTTGTTCTCCATAATTTGTTCTATTTTTCCAGATGCTACTATATTGCCTCCATGAATTCCGGCAGATGGTCCTATATCAATTATCCAATCTGAATTTCTTATTATGTCCTCATCGTGTTCTACTATTATGACTGTGTTTCCAAGATCCCGTAATCTATACAATGTCTTGATCAATAAAGTGTTATCTCTTTGATGTAGACCAATAGTAGGCTCGTCAAGAACATAGAGAACACCTGTTAAATTAGATCCTATTTGTGTTGCTAATCTTATTCTTTGTGCTTCTCCACCTGAGAGCGTCCCTGCTTTTCTGTTCAATGTCAAGTAATTCAGCCCTACGCCTAAAAGAAATTCTAATCTGCTCTTGATTTCTTTGAGTATTTGCTTTGAAATGATTACTTCGTTAGGTGTTAAATTAATTTTGTTAAAGAAATCTACTGCTTTATCTATGGAAAAATTACACACATCCATTATTGAAATTTCATTAATCTTTACCGAAAGTGCTTCTTTTTTTAACCTATTTCCATTGCATTTTTCACAGGGTTTTTCTTTCATATATTTAGTTATTTCTTCTCTTTTTGATTCTGATTCTGTTTCATTATACATTTTTTCTAAAGTTGGTATTACTCCTTTGAATCGTCCTGAATATTCCCAAGAGCTTTCACTGGACTTTGAAATATAATTATAATTGATTTTAGTATCTGTTCCATATAAAATAACGTCTAATTGCTCTTGATTCATTTTTTCTATTGGCGTATTTAAATTAAAACCAAATTTCTTTCCTACATCTTTAAGCATTGATATTCTAAAACTTGCAAATTGTCCTGTAGTCCAAGGTTTTATTCCTCCATTAAGAATACTTTTGCCTTTATCTGGAATTATTAAATCAGGATCAAATTCTATTTCTATTCCAAGCCCATTGCATTTATTGCATGCTCCAAAAGGGGAGTTAAATGAAAAGAATCTAGGTTCTAATTCTGACAAACTTATATTACAATATGGGCAAGCATTTTTTTGGGAAAATAAGATATCTTTATCATTTAATTGAACTATCATTAAACCATTGCCCTTATTTAATGCATTTTGAACAGATTCAAAAATCCTATCTTTTTCGATGTATTCATTGGTCTCTATGATTATTCTGTCTATTACTATATCTATAGAGTGTCTTTTTTGCTTTTCTATTTCAGGTATTAGATCAAATTTTTCAAATTCATTTAGATTTATTATTCTTTTATTAAGTCGAATCCTTAAATATCCTTCATCTTTTAATTCTTTGAATAATTTTTCATGGATTCCTTTTTTTTCTCTAACAAGTGGTGCTAAAATAAATATCATTAAATTTTCTATATCATTTTTTTCTATTTCCTCGATGATTCTGTTTACTATTGAATCAATAGATTGGTGAGAAATCTTTCTATTACATTGAGGACAGTGTGGAACACCAATTTTGGAATATAATAACCTTAAATAATCATATATTTCTGTTATTGTCCCTACAGTTGAACGTGGATTTTTATTTGTTGTTTTCTGCTGAATGGCAATTGCAGGTGATAAACCCTCTATTACATCCACATCTGGCTTGTCCATTATTTGCAAAAATTGTCTTGCGTATGCTGATAATGATTCTACATATCTTCTTTGTCCCTCTGCAAAAATTGTATCAAAGGCTAAAGTTGATTTGCCTGAGCCTGATAGACCTGTAAATACTATTAATTTATTTTTTGGTATGTCTAAATTAATGTTTTTTAAATTATGTTGTTTTGCTCCTTTAATAATTATATTGTTATTATCCATCTTGTTTTCAAATATTGTTATTGCGATTTGATAACCAAAATTTCATTTATCTTTCTTAAATCTTCCCTTTGTTCTATTGCTTTTTCAAAATCAAGATCTTCTGCAAACTTATTCATTTGTTGCTCAATTTTTTTTGAAAGATCTATCAAGTCATTTTTTGTCATTGTCTTTAAATCTATATCAAATTTTGATACATTTGAGATTTTTTCTGGGACTTGCTTGATAATTGTTTTGGGTATGATTTTATTGATTTCGTTATATTCTATTTGTTTTTTTCGTCTTTTATTAGTTTCTACTATTGCTTCCTTTATGGATTTTGTTACAATGTTAGAATATAAAATTACTTTTCCATCTATATTACGTGCAGCTCTACCAAAAGTTTGAATAAAACTTGTGTAACTTCTCAAAAAACCTTCTTTATCTGCATCCATAATAGCGACAAGGGATACTTCAGGCAAATCCAATCCTTCCCTTAATAAATTGATTCCGACTAATACATCAAATTCACCAGCCCTTAATTGTCTTAATAATTCTGTTCTTTCTATTCCGTTTACTTCTGAATGGATATACCTTACTTTTATATTGTTTTTTGATAAAAATTCTGACATATCTTCTGCCATTTTTTTTGTCAGAGTTGTAACAAGAGTTCTTTGATTTTTCTCAGCCCTTTTATTGATTTCTTGTATTAAATCTTTAATTTGATTTTTTGTTTCTCTTATTTCTATTTCCGGATCAACAAGACCTGTAGGTCTTACAACCTGTTCGACTAAATTATAACTATGATTTAATTCATATTTTCCAGGTGTTGCAGATACAAAAATTACATTATTGAAATATTGTTCAAATTCTTCAAATTTAAGGGGTCGATTATCAAATGCACTAGGTAATCTGAATCCATAATCTACTAATGTTTTCTTCCTTGAATAATCTCCTTTGTACATTGCCATAACCTGTGGCAATGTTACATGAGATTCATCAATTATTAACAAAAAATCTTCATTAAAAAAGTCTAAAAGACAATAGGGAGGTTCTCCTGTCTTTCTTCCATCAAAATGCCTAGAATAATTTTCTATCCCATTACAGTAACCCAATTCAGTTATCATTTCTAAATCGTAATTTGTCCTTGACTTTAGTCTTTGTTTTTCTAATTCTGTAGGAAGATTGGGTAACCATTCTTCTAATTCTTTCCTTATCGATTTAATCGCATTATTTTGTACGTTCTCATCTATTAGATAGTGTTTTGCAGGAAAAATAGTTATAATTGATTCTTCTCTAATTGTTTCTTTGGTATCTTTATTTAATATAAAAATATTTTCAACTGTATTGCCAAAGAGACTTATTCTTATCATATCTTTTGAATATCCTGGAATAATATCTATTAGATCTCCTTTTGATCTAAAGGTTCCATTA
>Ga0134128_10011533_pt1 | contig 10562 bp, 8 predicted proteins | sample KB31754_FD_96462 | JGI IMG/M metagenome (GOLD analysis project Ga0134128, IMG submission 96462) | Terrestrial soil microbial communities with excess Nitrogen fertilizer from Kellogg Biological Station, Michigan, USA - KB3-175-4 | ecosystem: Environmental > Terrestrial > Soil > Unclassified ...
ATTTTCCCAGCGCCTGGGACCTCTGGATCATCACGCCCCAGGCCACCCCCGTCCTCGGAGGCACGATCGCCGGCATCGGCTACCAGCCGCAGACCATCACGCAGAACTCATTCTTCGGCGAGGCTTCCTGGCGATTCACTCCGCACCTGAAGGCAACGTTGGGACTTCGCCATTACCATTACAGCCTCAGCCAATCAAACACCGAGTTCGGCATTTTCACCGTGCTGGGTTACGAGGGAGACAATGTGCCGTATGTCACCCGGGAGTCCAACGGTGCGAGCGGTACCGTGCCGAAGTTTGACCTGGCATACAACTTCGATAGCGATCATATGGTGTATGCGACGGTCTCCAAGGGCTTCCGTCTCGGCGGCGTGAACCAGCCGGTCCCCGTGGGCGCGGTCGATAGCAGCAGTAATGCCTATCTCTCGGCCAATGAGTGCGCCATACAGGCGAAGATCCTGAATCAGCCCTGTAATCCGAGCCTGTTTCTTCAGGCTCCAAGCGATTTTGGCTCCGATACCGTGTGGAACTACGAAATTGGCGAAAAATCCAACCTGTTCGACCATCGGATGACTCTAGACGTAAGCGGTTACTACGAGCGCTGGCTGCATCCGCAGCTTGCCACCAACTTCGCGGGGGACGGAATCACTGCCAACGGTGCAGATGTTCGCATCGAGGGTCTGGAAGGGGAGCTCAGAGCACTTCTAACGCAGGACTGGCATCTCCTGGTCAACGTCGGCTACACATCGGCGAAATTTGTGCAAGCGAGCGCCATCACCGGATACCCGAGCGGTCTGGAAGTCCCGGATACGACGAAGCTGACGGCGTCCGCGGTCCTGCAATGGCACCATTCGCTCTCGGACGCTCTGTCGCTGGTCGGTTCCCTCGAGGACGATTACGTAGGATCGAGGTCCGATGCGCCCTACGGCGAGACGATCACTCTCTGGAACTACAATCAGTACTTGATCCACCTGCCGTCTTACTCTCTTCTGAACCTACGCTTGGGGCTCATTGCGGACAAATGGACAGCGGCGCTGTTCATTGACAATCTTACCAATCGCGAGGTGCTGCTCGACCCGCAGCCGCAGATCGCCCTGCAGACGGCAGCGTCCACTAGATATACGGTCAATCGCCCTCTAACGGCAGGTGTGGATCTGACGTATCGATTCGATTGAAGATGCGGAGCATGCCTATGCTGACCCATGGATTGCCGCTCAACTTCAGCGCTTGGATCGAGCACCATCGAGGGGATCTGCGCCCGCCCGTCGGCAATCAGCAGGTTTGGCGCAATTCGGACCTTATCGTTACGGTGGTCGGCGGACCCAATCAGCGGACGGACTTCCATGACGACCCGTACGAGGAGTTCTTCTATCAGTTCAAGGGTGAGGCGTCGCTGCTCATCACGGCGGAGGAGCGGTTCGAGCGGGTGCCGCTCAGGGAGGGAGACATTTTCCTGCTTCCCGCGCACGTGCGCCATTCCCCGCAGAGGCCACAGGAGGGATCGCTGGGCCTCGTGATTGAGCGCAGCCGACCCGCCGGGACGCGCGATGGTTTCGAATGGTATTGTGGAAACTGCGGGCGCTTAGTCCGTAGGGTGGAGTGTCAGTTACTGAGCATCGTGGATGATCTGCCGCCACTCTTTGCGGAGTTTTATGACCGCGGTGAGGCGAAGAGACGCTGTTCCCATTGCGACACGGTTCATCCGGGACGGGACTGGGCCGCATGGCATCATCAGGCGAGCGCGCTCACCGATGTCCGGTGAGCCAGACATGTTCATCCGTAATGCCTGGTACGTCGCTGCGTGGAGCTCGGAAGTCGCCGAGCGACCGGTACCGCGGACCCTCCTCGGGGATCCGGTCGTGCTGTTCCGCCGCCGGCAGGGGGGCGTCGCGGCGCTGCTCGATCGCTGTTGCCACCGCGGATTGCCGCTCTCGCTCGGCGAGGTACGGGATGAGCTGATCGTATGCGGCTATCACGGGCTCGCATATGACGGGGCCGGACGATGCGTCGAAATCCCGGGACAGGGGTTCGTATCTCCGCGGATGCGGGTCCCCGCCTACCTGGTGGTCGAGCAGGACGAGCTGATATGGATTTGGATGGGTGATCCTGCCCGGGCCGATCGCAAGCGGATCCCAGGCTATTCCTATCATGCCGATCGGCAGGAGTGGCCGCACGAGAGTCGAACCCAGCGCGTGCGCTGCGACTATCGTCTGGTGATCGATAACCTGCTCGACCTCACGCATCTCGCCTACGTCCACAAGCGTACGATCGGCGGCGATCCGGACGCTCACACGCGGGCGGAGTTCTCCGTCTCACCGACCGAGCGTGGCGTCAAATTCACGCGCTGGCTTCTGAATTCCATACCTCCGCCCACATACGTCGATGCGGTCGGATTCACGGGACGCGTCGATCGTTGGATGGAGTTCGAGTTCGTCGCTCCGGGCGTCGTGTATCAGTTCACTGGGGCGCTGCCCGTGGGGGCCGGGGCGTACGAGCGAGGCGAACGGCGGGGCGGCTTCGCGCTCAGGATCTTTCATGGCATCACGCCCGAGAGCGAGGACTCTTGTTTCTACTTCTGGTCGGGATCGAATGGCTACCGGCAGAGCGAGCCGGAAATCACGCACGCGCTTTTCGGGGCGCTTTCAGCGACCTTCGGTGAGGACGCTGTCATACTGGAAGCGCAGCACTCAAGTCTCAAGGCACGGCCGGAGCCTCTCCTCAGTACCGCGCACGATCGGGCGCGCGTGATCGCCGAGCGCAAGATCGACGAGTGGCTGGCGGCTGAGGCGGCGGATTTGGGGCAGACGGGAGCGTGAAGCGGTGAACTCATCGACTGTCGATGTCGGTAATGGCCTGCAAATCTACTACGAGGAGCAGGGCGCGGGTCCCGTGATTCTGCTCGTCCACGGCATGTGGGGAACGTCCCGGTTCTTTCGCAAGCAGCTCGAGGGGCTTTCGGATCGATACCGGGTCATCGCGCCGGATCTGCGCGGCCACGGCCGCTCGAGCATGACGCTCGACAATCAGACGATGCCGGCTTACGCGAAGGATCTCCGTGCCTTCATCGAGCGACTGGGGCTCGATGAGTTCGTAGGCGTCGGCTGGTCGATGGGAGCGTTCGTATGGTGGGAATATTACCGGCAGTTCGGCGTCGCCGGCCTTCGTGGTCTCATCGACATCGATCAACCACCGAGCGATTGGCGCTCGGCGCAGATCCCACGGGGTCTGATCGACCTTCCGGCGCTTCGCGACTGGCACTACCAGCTGCAGACCGAGCGCAATGCATTCATGCGACAGGTGATCCCGATGATGTTTGCCCGGCCTCCGGCGGAGGCGGATGTCGAATGGATGCTCGATGAGATGACTCGTGCCCCGGCGGTGGTCTCTGCAGCCGAGATGATCGATCAGAGCTTGCGCGAGTACCAGGAGATGCTGATCGATTATCCCGTTCCCTTGCTCGCCTGCAGCGGCGCCGAGAGCGCGCAGCCTCGCGAGGGGATGCAGATGATCGTCGATCGCGTGCGCCGCGGCGTGCTGCGCGTGTTCCAAGGCTGCGGGCATTGTCTCTTTCTCGAGGACGCGCCGGCATTCAATCGCGCCGTAGATGAATTCGCCCGCGAGGTCGCTCTACGAGGCTGAGCGCCGCGATACGGCGCTCGCAAGTCCCGCGCTCAGGAGGAAGCATGCGATGCAGAAGAGGGCTGTGGATGCGAAGCGGTCGCCCTCAGTATGGATGGCCGAGACGACGAGCGGCGCGGCCCCGAAGCCCACGGTGTAGAAGCCGGCCGAGAGGGCGACGGCACGACCGCTGGCATCGACAGCGGCCATTTGGCTGCGAAAGCAGGGCACCACGAACATGATCCAAAACGAGGCGAGGCAGCCGCCGAGGCCGTATGTCCAGCCTCTGTCGCCAAAGATGAAAAACGCCGCCGCCACGGCCATGCCGAGGCAGCCGGCTGCGAGCGAGAGGCGAAGTCCGAGGCGCGGACCCACCCAGGCCGCCACAATTGGGCCCGGAATACCGGCGAGCTGACCGACGCCGAGCCACATCCCGACTTCGGTGGGCGACAGGCTCTGATCGGCTCCAATGCGCTCGGCATACACCCAGAGTCCACTCGCTCCGCACCACAAGAGGAAGAATCCGACGAGCAGCGCGGCGCTGGCGAGGCGCGCTTGCACGCGCATGCCGGACACGGTGGCGACCGCATCTTGCGGTATGGGGATTCGCGAGAGGCACGGCAGGAGTAGAAGAGGCACGACGGCGAGCATCCCAAAGAGGCTCGCGGGTCCGGCGTGCTGGGTGAGAACCGGCGCCGCAAAGAGCGCTACGGAGGCGGCGACGGCGACGGCGGTGCCGATCATGGAAAAGAGTCGATGAGGATTGGCTGTCGCGCACACCGCGGCGCTCGCCGTCGCCATCACGGCGCCCTCTCCGAGACCGGTGAGAGCGCGTCCGACCGCAAATGGACCCGGTGAGTGTGCGAGCGCGCAAAGCACGTTCGCAGCCACGATCGCGAGGCTTGCGGCCGCGAGGATCGGACGCACCGAGCGGCCCGGGCGCAGGCTCGCCGAGACGAGCGCCGAGCCGATCGCCATGAAGATGAGCTCGAGCGTGACCAACCTGCCAGCGGCGGCCTCCGAGATCTGTGCCGTCTGCATCATGGCGACGAGAATGAACGGCATGATGAGCAGGGCGTACTCGCCAACGAGGGCGGTGAGCGTGAGGGCCAATTCCGTGAGCCGATCCGGACGGGGAGGCGCAAGGAGGGTCGCTGAGGATGAATTCATGGGTATCTTGTAGATAGAAAAAATGTTTCCGTATAGAAACATTCTATGATAAAAATCGATCCGGCGGCACGGGCATTTCCGTATGAGGGCGTACGCATAGGGTCAACCATGAAGGTCTTCGAATCCACTAAGACACTGGGCCCGCGCCGTGCGCGCGTCACACTTGGCCGGGCGGCCGCGCTCGCAGGCCTGGCGATTTTTGTGGTCGCGACCGCTGGCGCTCGGGTCATCCCGGTGTCACTTAACTGGACCGACATTGCGTCCGTCTCGAAGGCGGCCGTGACGATCGAAGTATGCGTCGAGCCGCCGCTGCGTCGGGGGCATCCGATTCACGACCAACTTTTTGCGGCGCTGCACAACCTCGGCGCCGATTACGCTCACCTTCAACCTTACAACATATTCCCGCGGCTCGCGGTGGCGGAACTCGAGCCACCGGCTGGCGGCCGGACCTTCTGGGATTTCTCCGCGGTCGACCCGATCGTGGCCGACTTCATGCAAGCGACCGCCGGACACCCGGTGGTGTTCAACTTTGGCACGCTCCCGGCCTGGATCTTTCAAACGCGGCAGCCCGCCGCCGTTCCGCGCGATCCGGACCAGGTGACCTGGACTTACAGCGAGTTCAACAAAGCGCAGGTGACTGCGGAGGCTGTTCGGCGGGCTGCGGCCTACCAGGCTCGGCTCGCGAGCTGGTATGTCGACGGTGGATTTACCGATGAGCTCGGGCATTGGCACTCCTCAGGCCATCATTATCACATCGCCTACTGGGAGGTGCTCAACGATCCGGATTTTGAGGACAGCCTGAGCCCGGCGGAGTACACGCGCCTCTACGATGCCATCGTCTCGGCAGTGCGCCGCGTGGCACCCGGGATGAAGTTCATGGGGCCTGCGGTCGGCGACGTCGCACACGCGCGGTTCTTCGCCTACTTCCTCAATCCCGCGCATCATCGGCCGGGCATCCCGATCGACATGCTGTCGTACCACCTTTTCCTCATCCCTGACTCGGACGAGCCTGAATCGGCGATGCCGTATGCGTTCTTTCACGAGGCCGACGGATATTTACTGTCGGCCGGCTACATTGACACGCTGCGGCGGGAGTTCGTCCCCGGCGCCAAAACCGATGTCGATGACATCGCGACCATGCTCCCCGATCCCCTGGCGCCGAAGCTCGCGCAACCGATTCCGGCAAGCTACTGGAGCCTTTCGGGCGGGGTATTCGCGTACCTCTACGGGAAGCTCGCCGTGCTAGGAGTGAGCGGCGTCGGGGCCTCCGAGCTCATCGATTCGCCGGGTATCGTGGCTGCCTCGACGCTGGTCAATTGGAATACGGGGCGTCCCAACGCCCGCTACTGGGTGTTGAAGCTCTTGCGCGAAAACTTCGGTCCCGAGGACCGCCTGGTGCGGCCGCAGGCCTATACGGTCCTGCAGCCGGACCCCTCACCGCAGGTCTACTTTCAGGGATTTATCACAGCGCAGGGAGCGCGCAAGATTCTACTCGTCAACAAGCGTGCGGCGGACGAGGAGCTGCGCATCGCGGGCGCGGCCGGAGGAACTGTGCAGATGGTCGATGAGTCGACGGGATCCTCCCCGCTCCCGAGACGGCTCGGGGTCGAACTGCTGCACCTGCCCCCGCTTGCCGTGGCCGTCGTTACCTTGGGCAGGTGAGGGGGGAGCGGTGCCCGACTGTGAGCTACCGCTCCCGCGGATCGACGAAGGCGTGCGTGGTGACAGCGAGCACTCGGGCGATTGGTGTGTCCCCCGCGTTCACGTACACGTGAGCCGACGTACTATCCATGTAGATGGCATCCCCGGCGTTGAGGCGGGTCGGACGATAATCCTCCGTATGGATCTCGATCGATCCTTCGAGGACGTAGGCGAGCTCCTCGCCCTCGTGGGCCGCAAGGCCGCCGGCTTCTTCGGGAGTCCTGGCCTTGATTTCCATGATGGCGATGTTCATTTTCTTGTGAGCGAGCTCGCTGCAGAGAAGCTCGAAGTTGTACCAACGCGTAGGCTCCCTGTGCCCGGTTCCCTTGCGGGTGAGAGCCCGGCGCCCGGTGCGCAGGTCGACAGCGTTGGGGCTGAAGATATCGTTGAGCTCCATGTCGAGACCCGAGGCGAGTTTGGTGAGCTGGACGTAGCTCAAGGTCGCAAGGTTATTTTGAACCTTCGAGAGCGTCGCAATCGGAATGCCGGTCATGCTCGAGAGCTGCCGCAGCGTGAGATTCCGGCTCCGACAGATATCACGCACTCTGGCACCGAGCTCGGGTGCCACTTTGTTCACCGTGCCTGCCGCTGGTTTCCCGGGGGTGCGGCTGGGCGCTGCTTTTAGCTTCTCGCTGCGGGAGGTGCGCATTTCGGCTCCAGGAACATCTGTTTACATCCAAATCGTTCGGAAACAGCGCAATACTACAGCGATTGATTACAACTGGCCAGCGCGCGAATCGTAAGCAGCCGTGAGCAACTACCGCGACAGCGCCTCCTTCGCCGGTCTTTGTGACGCCGTGGCGGAGCGGCGTCTCATCGCGGTGACAGGCAGCGGTGTATCCGCCGGCCTTGCGAGCGCGAGCGCGCCGCTGGCAACACTTCCGACCTGGCACTCGGTTCTCGAGCGGCTGCGCGAGCGCTTCGAAGCGCGACTCACCTCCGTCGAGCCCCAAGTGAAAGTGCTGCTCGAGGCGCACATATGGGACTCGGCGTACCTAATCGAGGCTGCAACGGTGATTCGACATGCGGTCGGCGCCGCCGAGTTTCAACGCGCGGTGGTCGAGCTCACCACTCCGCCCCCGGGCGCCTACTCGGCCCTGCATCGCCTCATCGAGGCACTTGAGCCGCTCGGCATCGTTACGTTCAATTACGACATGGGTCATGAGAATGCCTACCGGGCTGCGCATTCCGGAGCCGCTTCTCAGCTCAAGCGCGCGATCTACTCCGACGAAGCCAAGCTGCGTGAGATCCTCGCCGGCGACTTCGTGTCACGCTTTCTCCTCAAGGCGCACGGCTCGATTACCCGTGCGGGGACCGTCGTGCTCGACCGGCAGTCCTATCGGGAGATCATGCGCCGCCAGCCTGGCTATCGCGCTTTTCTCCATCATGTACTGATGAGGTTCAACGCGCTCATTGTGGGATTCGGGCTTACAGATCCGGATTTTGACGATGTGCTGGAAACATTTGCGGAGAGCTTCGGGGGCGGCGTGCGCGACCACATCTACATATGGAAGCGCGGCCAGCGTGCCGATGAGCAGGCGCGGGCCATCGTGCTGCAACGCCGGTATGGACTCGCCTGCATATTCGTCGACTCGTTCGAGGACGTGCAGTCCCTGATCGCCGACGCCAGCCGCGAGATGGGCCCGCGATTGCGAAAGACCATCGAGGGAACGCTGCGACGGAGCGATGACGTCAACGCCTTTCGTGAGGAACGGCGTACGGCTCACATAGCGCTCGGTGAGCTGAGCGCGGCGGGTGCAGCGACGGCCACTACGACCCTGCGAGCTAAGGTCGAGGATGCGGCTCTGGCTCCGAGCGTCAGGGCGGAAGCGGTCTACTCGTTAGGGAAAGTCCGTCCGATGCTCGATGGCACGGCGGAGTTTCTTCTCGGTCACGTGACTGCCGAATCGGATCCGGAGATCGCCACTTACGCGCTGGCCGCTCTTTTGCAGCTCGAGCCGCCCGTCGACCGGCGGCTTGACGCCTGGACGCGCGCGGCGGCGTCGCGTTGGTCGGCTTGTGACAGCATCGATCAGCGGATCGCGCTGTGTGGCGTGCGGGGAGGCAGGCCTCGCGCCCGCAAATACCTCGAGGCGCTCCTGGCGCGCTGGAATGCAACCCGTTCAGACCCTCCCAAACCATGAGATTGCCCATGCCCAACGCACAGAAACCGACCGTGGCCGTGGGCGGCCTCGGTGCAATCGGCTACACCGTGGCCGAGTGGCTCGACCACGAGGACTCGGGCTTCGAGCTTGCCGCCGTCAGTGCTCGTGATCTCGAGCGCGCCTTGGCCCGCACCGCCCGGTTTCGCAGCCGTCCTGTCGTGGTAGCGCCGGAAGAGCTGTCGCGATGGCAGATCGTGGTCGAAGCCGCTCCTGCCTCGGCCTTCGAATCCATCGTCGTTCCCGCGCTCGAACAGGCTCGTACCCTCGCGATTGCATCCGTTGGGGCGCTGCTGGCGCGTCCCCATCTGCTGGAGAGAGCACGGAGGACCGGCGCCTCGATCATCGTTCCGTCCGGGGCGCTGGCAGGGCTCGATGCAATCCGCGCGGTGGCCATGGGGAATGTCGACAGCGTGACGCTCGAGACGCGCAAACCCCCGAGCTCGCTCGCCGGAGCGCCGCATCTGGCTCGCAACGCGATAGATCTGAGCACCGTCACGTCGGCGACTTGTATTTTCCGCGGCAACGCCCGTGAAGCAGCCGCGGGCTTTCCGGCGAATGCAAACGTCGCCGCGGCGCTTGCACTCGCGGGCATCGGGCCGGAGCGCACGCAGGTCGAGATCTGGGCGGATTCCACCATCGAGCGCAACAGACATACGGTGCGAGTGGTTGCGGATAGCGCGACACTTGCGTTCTGTATCGAGGCGGTTCCCTCACCGGAGAATCCGCGGACCAGCCGTCTGGCGGCGCTGTCGATGATCGCTTGCCTGCGGGGCCTGGTGGCGCCCCTCAAGGTGGGCTCCTGATTGTCGGATCTTCTTGCCGGGCTGTGCGCCAAGGGGTACGATGTTCCCATTAGAAACGTTATTCCTGATGGGAAATATCAGCATCTCATGACTTCGCCGACCCTGTCTCTCGATTCCGCACGGGCTCTCGATGCGCGCGATCCCCTGCGCGGCTTTCGCTCGAAGTTCGGCATGCCGCGGGATCGCCTTGGGGAACCGCTCGTGTACCTTGGCGGCCATTCCCTGGGCCTGATGCCGCTCGCGGCTCGAGCCGAGATGAATCAGGAGCTCGACGACTGGGAGCGGCTGGGACTGCTCGCGCACGAGGGAGCGCGTCGTCCCTGGATTCCGTACCACGAGCTGCTGCGTCCAGAGGTCGCCCGGCTTTTTGGCTGCGCGGAGGACGAGGTCGTCCTCATGAACTCGCTCACGGTGAACCTGCACCTGATGTTGGCGAGCTTTTATCGGCCGAACGGACGACGCAGATCGATACTGATCGACGCCGGAGCATTTCCCTCCGATCGTTATGCCCTCTCGACGCACCTTAAGTGGCACGGGCTCGAGGCGAGCGAGCACCTCATCGAGCTCGCGCCGCTGGAAGGCGAGGATCTGATTCATGAAGAATCCATCGAGAGGCTGCTGGCCGAGCGGGCCGAGGAGATTGCGCTCGTACTTTGGCCTGGCGTGCAGTACCTGACCGGACAGGTGTTTGACCTCGAGCGCATCGCGCGGGCGGGAAGGCGCGCCGGCGCCATGGTCGGCTTCGACCTTGCTCACTCGGTCGGCAATATGCCGGTCGCTCTCGGTGAGCTCGGAGCCGATTTTGCGGTGTGGTGCAGCTACAAGTATCTGAACGCGGGCCCGGGCGCGATTGCCGGCTGCTTCGTGAGCTCGCAACATTTCGCCTCGCCGGTACGCGACCGCCTCGCGGGGTGGTGGGGTCACGAGATGACCACTCGGTTCGACATGCCTCACGACTTCAATGCTGCTCACGGCGCCCCGGGCTTTAACATCAGCAATCAGTCCGTGTTTGCCACGGCGCCGCTCATCGCCTCGCTCGCGATCTTTCGCGAGGCGCGCATGGAGCGGGTGCGCGAGAAGTCCATTGCGCTCACGGGATTTCTCG
>Ga0134128_10011534_pt1 | contig 10561 bp, 9 predicted proteins | sample KB31754_FD_96462 | JGI IMG/M metagenome (GOLD analysis project Ga0134128, IMG submission 96462) | Terrestrial soil microbial communities with excess Nitrogen fertilizer from Kellogg Biological Station, Michigan, USA - KB3-175-4 | ecosystem: Environmental > Terrestrial > Soil > Unclassified ...
GCGTCGCCTCGATCCGGCCCATCCCGGGCCGGCGCCGGCCAAGGTCGCGATGGATGAAAAGACTTTCCGCTGGATGCTCAACGAGGACCAGATGGCGACCGAGAAGCTGTCCGACGGCATCCGACTGTTCGCGCACGACCTGAACAAGCTGAGGGCGATGGTCGAGCAGCGGTTGGCGAAGGCGGCGTAGGACACATCCGCGCTCGGAGGCGCAACGCCTATCGTGTCGAGCGATTGACGGGACGTCGGACCGGACGCCCCGTCTCCAATCGGTTGCGGCGCGGCTCCTTGCGCCGCATCTTCGATGTCTCAGTCGTCAATCGGAACGCCGACGGAGCCAGGATCAATTGGATGGCCCGCCGGGCGGAGCGGTTTGCCGCTACCGGGTCGATCGGCCAGGCTCCAACTATTTGAAGCATTGCCGCAGGTGAGACAGCAGTCCTGACAGGCTTTGTCCCCTTTGAAGCCAACCCCCCAATACGTCGTGTTATCGGCCGTATATGAGCCGCCAAAACAGACCTGCTCGCCACTGTTGCAGCTGATTCGCAAGCTGTGTCGAGCGCTGTCGTTCAGATCCCAGTGCCGTGTGGCGGCCGGCCACGTCCAATGGCGATTCTTCGAAAAGACTTTGACCATAACGTTGAAGCGCGCTTTATTTGTTATGTTAAAGGTTGCTTCGCCGCTTTGCGCTGGACTTGCCTGGATTCCACAGATAAGAACAAGAGACAAGAGAGAGATTATTGGAGATTTTCTCATCGTCTCCTCCTGGGTTCTTTCATGCTCAGCAAGAAACCGAACTGGTCTTCAGGGTCAAAACCACGCGCCGGGCGCCGCCGAGCGCGTGGAACGCGCTGTCTTGCCCACGGACTTGGCGCATCAGCGAAACCCCGTCAGTGATCCACGTCACAGTCAGACGAATCGCTCGAGCAAAGCAAAGTGAATTGGCCATCCGTTCGACGACGCCCATAATCGCCGGCAACGCCGGCTCGTCCCTCGAGGTCCTGCGCGTCTTTCTCAAGCTGGGCCTCACCAGCTTCGGCGGGCCGGTCGCCCATCTCGGCTATTTCCGCCGCGAGTTTGTCGTCAAGCGCGCCTGGCTCGACGAGCGCGCCTTCGCGGAACTGGTCGCGCTCGCCCAGTTCCTGCCGGGACCGGCGAGCAGCCAGACCGGCTTCGCGATCGGGCTCACGCGCGCGGGCTATCTCGGCGGCCTCGCCGCCTGGGCCGGTTTCACCGTGCCGTCTGCGGCGGCGATGACTGCGTTCGCCTATGGCGCGGGCGCGCTTCACGGTCCCGTTGGCGACGGGCTTCTGCACGGCCTCAAGCTGACCGCGGTCGCCATCGTCGCCCAGGCGGTCCTGGGGATGGCGCAGAGGCTCTGTCCGGACCGGGAGCGCGCGACGATCGCCGTCCTCGCGCTGATCCTGGCCGCGTTCGCGAGGGCGGCATGGGCCCAGATCGCGGTCATCCTTCTCGGCGCCGTCGCCGGATTGCTCGTTTGCCGGCAAGGCGCGGACCTGGCTGTCGCGGCGGCCTCCGCGCCGGTCAGCCGGCGCATGGGGGCCGTGTTCCTTTGCCTCTATGCCGCGCTGCTCGCGCTATCGTTCGTTCCGATGCGCGCGGGCGCGGCGGCGCTGGCTGCGGCGTTCTACCGCTCGGGCGCGCTGGTGTTCGGCGGCGGCCATGTCGTGCTGCCGCTGCTCCGCTCCGCGGTCGTCGATCCCGGATGGGTCTCCGACAGCGCTTTTCTCGCCGGCTATGGCGCCGCGCAAGCCGTCCCCGGGCCGCTGTTCACCTTCTCGGCCTATCTCGGCGCGACCGCCGCCGTTCCGCCGGGCGGGATCGCCGGGGCGGCGCTGGCGCTGATCTCCATCTTCGCGCCGGGCCTCCTCATGATGATGGCGGCGCTTGTCTTCTGGCGGGAGGCGCGAGCCTTCAAGCCCGCGCGCGCGGCCGTGGCCGGCGTCAACGCGGCCGTGGTCGGCCTGCTCGGTTCGGCGCTCTACGATCCGGTCTGGACGAGCGCGATCCGCGCTCCGCCCGATTTCGCGATCGCCGCCGCGGGGTTTGCCGCTCTCGCCGTCTGGCGCGCGCCTCCGCTCCTTGTCGTGATCGGCGCCGCCGCCGCCGCGGTCGCCTTGAGCCTCGCCGGCTGAAGCGGCTCCCTGCCGCAAGACCGCCGCGAAGAATGAAGAGTGACAGGTTTTGGCGCCTAACGGCTTAAAAAGCCTCGCCCGGCGCCAAACCCGCCGAGTGGGCGGCTTGGGAGCGAAGGCCGGCGGGCGCTCGTCTTCCAGGGCCAGCAGGCTCTAGACAGGGCAGGACGCCCGCCTCGGGCGCTCGTTCGCGGCCGGCTGAGTCCCGCCGCGAAACGGCGAAACGGTCGCGGCTTCGCGCTCCGATCCGCTCGCTTCGATATTGTCGAGAAACTGGCGCGCGCTCTCCGTCCAGGTGAAGCGCAGGGAATGCTGGCGTGGCCGGTCGCGCGGGATGGTCAGCGCCTCGAGGCAGGCCGCGCGCAGGTCCTCGTCGAGGACGCCTGCTCCGGGCGCGACGACATCGATCGGGCCAGCGACCGGAAAAGCCGCGACCGGCAGGCCGCTGGCCATCGCCTCGATCATCACGATTCCGAACGTATCGGTGCGCGAGGGGAAGACGAACACGTCCGCGCTCGCATAGATATCGGCCAGCGCTTCGCCATGCCTGGCGCCGAGAAAATGCGCGTGGGGGTAGCGGCGCTCGAGGCGCCGGCGGGCGGGCCCGTCGCCGACGATCACGGTCGATCCGGGCAGGTCGAGGCCGAGCAGCGCCTCGAGGTTCTTTTCCACCGCGACCCGTCCGACCGAGAGGAAGATCGGCCGCTTGAGGTCGAGCGCACGCTTGCGCCCCGGGCTGAACAAGGCGTGGTTGACGCCGCGCGTCCACAGCCTGACCCGCTCGAAGCCGCGGGCGGCAAGGTCGGCGGCGATGGCCGGCGTCGGCGCCATCACTGCGGCCGAAGGCGCGTGAAAATAGCGCAGGCCCGCGTAGGTCAGCCATTCGGGAACGCCGGTCCGGGCCGACACGTATTCAGGAAAGCGGGTGTGGTAGCCGGTGGTGAAGACCCGTTTGCGCTTGAGGCAATAGCGCCGCGTCAGCCAGCCGATCGGGCCTTCGGTGGCGATGTGGACATGGTCGGGCCTCGCTTCCTCGATGCGCCGGCCGATCCACCCGAGCGCCGGGATCGCCAGCCGAATCTCGGGGTAGGACGGCAGGGGCGCCGTCCACATGCCTTGAGGCGTGAGGAAATCGAACGCCGCGCCCAGTTCGGCCGCGGCCTCAGACATTCGCTCGAGCGTCGACACCACGCCATTGACCTGGGGCCGCCATGCGTCGGTCGCGATCAGGATGCGCATCAAGCCGCTTCCGCTTGCGCCTCTTCCGCTCTCGCGTCGGCCGGTTCGTCGTCGGACGCGGCGCCTTCAACCCGCGCGGCCAGCGGCAGGGGATCCTTCCATCGCAGCACTTCGAACCGGCCGTCGTAGTGCTCGACCACAAGCGAGCACGATTCGACGAAGTCGCCGGCGTTGACGTAGATCACGCCCTCCATCTGCCGGATGACCGGATGATGGATATGGCCGCAGACCACGCCGTCGACGCCGCGCTTTCTGGCTTCTCCGGCCAGCTCCCGCTCGAACGACCCGATGAAATTGACCGCGTTCTTGACCTTGAGTTTCGCCCAGGCCGAGAACGACCAGTAGGGCAGGCCCAGCCAGCGGCGCGCTTCATTGAAATGCGTATTGACGAAGAGGGCGAAATCGTAGGCCCAGTCGCCGAAGAACGCGAGCCACTTCGAATGGCGCACCACGACGTCGAATTCGTCGCCATGAATGACGAGGTAGCGCTTGCCGTCGGCCGCGGTATGGATCGCGCGGCGCTTGATCTCGATGCCCCCGAAGGTCAGGCCGAAGAACTGACGGGCGAACTCATCGTGGTTGCCGGGAACGAACACCATCCGCGCTCCCCGGCGGACCTTGCGCAGCAATTTCTGGACGACATCGTTATGCGTCTGCGGCCAGTACCAGCCGGAGCGGAGGCGCCAGCCGTCGATGATGTCGCCGACCAGATAGATCGTGTCGGCCTCGACATGGCGCAGCATGTCCAGGATGAGATGGGCCTGACAGCCCCGCGCGCCCAGGTGCAGATCCGACAAAAAAAGCGTCCTGTACCGGCGAATCGAATGGGGCTTGGGCACAAGCGGCCTCCTCGCGAGGGGGCGAACGAACCAGACATGACTGCACAGATTCTCATGTCGCTTCGGTGACGCGACGCACTCGAAGCGTTTATAGTTGTCAACCTGAAGTGTGTCGAGAGCGGGGTGTGGGACATGGACCTGGGGATCAGGGGCCGCAAGGCGATCGTGTGCGCGTCGAGCAAGGGTCTCGGCCGCGCCTGCGCGCGGGCGCTTGCCGAAGCCGGATGCGCGATCGTGCTCAACGGCCGCGACAGGCAGGCGCTCGAGCGAACGGCGCACGAACTCCGCGAGGCCACGGGCGTCGAGGTTCGCGAAATCCTGGGCGACCTCGACGAGGCCGAGACGCGCGCGGCGCTGATCGCCGCCTGCCCGGACGCCGACATTCTGGTCAATAACAACGGCGGGCCGCCGTACCAGGCTTTCGGCGAGATTGGCCGCGAGAATATCCTCAAGGGGATCGAGTCCAACATGCTCACTCCGATCGCGCTGATTCAGGCGCTGGCGCCCGGGATGCGCGAGCGCAAGTTCGGCCGCATCGTCAACATCACCTCGGGCTCCGTCCGGTCGCCGGTCGCCGGCCTCGACGTGTCGTCGGGCGCGCGCGCCGGGCTCACCGCCTTCCTCGCCTCGGCCGCGAGATTGTTCGCGCGCGACAATGTGACGATCAACTCGATCCAGCCGGGGGCGTTTGAAACCGACCGCCAGAAATCCGGCCTCGCGCGCGCCGCCTCGCAGCGGGGGGTGAGCGTGGATCAGGCCCGGGCCGATTCGAAAGCGCGAATCCCCGCCGGGCGATTCGGCGATCCGGCCGAATTCGGGGCGCTCTGCGCCTTCCTTGCGAGCGCGCCGGCGGGATTCATCACCGGTCAGAACATTCTGATCGACGGCGGGGCGTTCCCCGGGGCCTTCTGACTTCCCGGCCGAGCCCTCGCGCCGCTCGCGCCTCAATTTGACGGTCTTTCTTCCGCTGTGATAGCCTTGGCCGGCTCCCGCTTCAAAAGCAGAATGGGGGCGCGCAAGACCAAGAGGAACGACGCCATGGCATGGTCGACACCAGAAGTTCGCGAGGTCTGCGTGGGTATGGAAGTGACGAGCTACCTGTCCGCGGAGATGTAAGAATCGGACGCCGCCGGCCTAAAGCGGGCGGCGTCAGACTCTACCCTCGGACAAGGCGGCGCCCGGCCAGTTTTCCGGCGGCCGCTGCCGTTGAGCCGTCGCGCCTCTTTCACCGCTCCAGCGTGGGTGGCCGTCGCGGCTTCGTCGCGCGAGCAGACGCCTACTGAGCGGGCGTCTTGCCCACCGAAATCTCGATCGCCGAATAATATGCGGCGAGATTCTCGATGTCGGCGTCCGAGAGATTCTGGATCACGATCGACATCATCTCGTTCTTCCGCTCTCCGCTCCTGAACGCCTGCAACTGCGCGATCAGGTAGGTCTCGTTCTGTCCCGCAAGATTCGGCGCCTCGGGGATTTTCGCCAGGCCGTCGACGCCGTGGCAGACGGCGCAGACTGATTCGGCCTTGGCGCGTCCGGCCTTCGCGTCGCCCTGCGCCTTGGCCGCGCCCTGAGCCGCAAGGCAGAAGATCAGCGACGAGACGAGAAGACCCCCTCTCGCCGGAAGGCGCAGCGCAAATCTCATGAAATTCCCAGTCCTGACCGAGCCGCAGGGAAGGCCAGCTCCGGCAGGCGCCGGAGCTGGTTTTCGGCTTCTTACTTGCCGTCGTACCAGATGCGATAAACCGCGCCGACGAGGTCGTCGGACACCAGCAGCGATCCATCCCAGTATTGCTGGACGTCGACCGGGCGGCCGAGATAGTGGCCGTTGTCGTTCCACCCTTCCGCGAACGGGATCGATGGGCCCGCAACATGGCCGTCATCCTTGAGGAAGGTGACCATGACGCGCGCGCCGACCGGCACGGTGCGGTTCCACGAGCCGTGCTGGGTCGAGAAGATCGCGCCCTTGTACTTCGCCGGGAACATGTCGCCGGTATAGAAAGAAAGGCCGAGGTCAGCCGCATGCGCGACCTGCTCGACTTCGGGGAACACCACGTCAGCCGGAGGCGTGTCGTTCTTGTATTCGTTGGTGCGGGTGTGGCCGCCGCCGTACCACGGGAAGCCGAAGTTTTCGCCGATCTTGTCGATGCGATTCATTTCGCCGGGCGGGATGTCGTCGCCCATTCCGTCGACCTGGTTGTCGTTGGTCCACAGCGACTTGTCCTTCGGATTGAAGTCCATGCCCTCGGGATTGCGCAGCCCGGTCGCATAAACCTCGCGGCCGGTGCCGTCCTGGTTCATCCGGATGATGCCGCCCATGCCGACCTTCCGGTCGAGCGCGATCTTGTCCTTGGCCGGCACGTTGAACGGCTGGCCGAGCTGGATATAAAGCTTGTTGTCAGGCCCGACGCGGCACTCGCGGGCGGTGTGGTTGAAGCTTTCCTCCGACTTGGGGATGAGGTCGCCCTCGGGAACGACGACGCTCGCCGCGACATCCTGCCCCTCGTAGAAGAATTCGGCCGCGGGATATTGCAGGACACGGTTCTGCTCCACGACATAGAGGAACCCGTCCTTGGAGAAGCAGGGGCCGTTCGGGATCCTCTTCGCCAGGGTTGGGGCGAATTCCTTGACCTCGACGCCGCCCTCGGCCCCCGCGCGCGAGCGATCGGTCACCGCCCAGATCTTGGTCTTGCGCGTGCCGACGAAGGTGACGACCCCCTGCGGGCCGACCGCCATGTGGCGCGCGTCGGGAACGAGTGCAAAGAGTTCGATATGGAATCCCGGCGGCAGTTTGATCTTGTCCTTGAGAATCTGCCGGATGGCGTCCGCCTTCGGCCCCTCCTGCGGAACCGTCGGCCAGTCGACCGGCGCGGTCTGCTGGAAGTTTTCCAGTTTCTGCAGATTGCTCTGGGCTCTCGCGCCGCCCAGTCCGACGATCAGAGCGGTGAGCGCGACCGCCGACGCAACATGCATCTTCATGCGAATCTCCTTGGGTTCCTCGGTATTTATTGCTGAGCAGTCCTTGCTTTTGCGCGGCTAGTGTGAAGCGCGCGAGCGACTAATTGTCAACGTGGTTTGCACAAAAGTTTCTCCCGCGACGCACAGGTTCTCCGATCGTGGCCCGGTCGCGCGTGGCCGCGTTCGATATTCCGAACGAATCCGTCTATAAGGCGCGCGCGAAAGGGAAAGCGCGCGATGGGTGTCGAAGGCAAGGACAGGGCGAAGGTTCTCGAGGCCGGGGCGGCGTCGCTCTCCAACCAGCTCGGGCAGGCGGTGCTCCGGTTGCGCAAGGGCTATCGCCTGTCGCTTGCCGACCTGTCGCAACAGTCGGGCGTCGCCAAATCAATCATCTCTGAGATCGAACGCAATGAGACCAATCCGACGCTGACGACGATCTGGCGGCTCGCCCACGCGCTCGACGTGTCGATCGAATCGATGCTGCGAGGCGACGAGGAGGGGCCGTTCATCGAGCACCTCAACCGAGGGACAACGCCGATCCTTGTCTCCGACGACGGACTCTGCCGCCTCGCCGTCATCGGCTGGCTGAATACGGTCGACTGGCTGCAATGGTACGATTTTCATGCGGGTCCGGGCGGCGTTCTCGAATCGACCGCCCATCCGCGCGGCTCGGTCGAGTGCCTGTCGGTTTTGGACGGCGCGCTCGAGGTCGACGTCGGCGACGCGACAGCGGCAGCCTCGGCCGGCGAGACGCTGCGCTACCGCTGCGACATGCCTCATCGCATCCGCAACCTCGGCGGGAAGCCGGCCCACGCCACGATGGTCTGCATCCTCAAGGCCGCAATGATGGATTGAGGCCCGTCCCGCGCCCGCCTCTTCGACCCGGCGGCCAGCCGCTCGCAAGACCGGATCGGGCGTGCGGAATTAACCCGAAAGTCGCCATGACTTGCGGCGGCGCGGCGGGGCGCCTTTTCCGGGATTGCGTTTCGCGCGGCGAATCGGGCGTCGCGCCGCGTCGCTGATTCCGGCTCCTTTTGTCCCCGGTCCCTTCGCCCGCGTCCCTGATCGGGGCAGGGCGCCCAAGGGGCGATCAAGGCTTCGGCAACCAGACTTGACGGTCGCCCGCCCCTGCGACAAACCTTCCGGAAGCGTCGGAGCGCCGTCGCACCTTCGGCAAATGACTGATTCGCCGATGCTTTGTGCGCCTTGAAGCCGACGGGAAAGGAACGGGTCCGAGACCGCGGGGCAGTGTCTGAGAATCAGTGCGCCGGTCTTTACGCAAAATTCGACTCGCTTTGTTCGCGAATCCGAGTCCGTGCGGCGAGGGCTCTGATTCGTACTTGGTTTGTTGTTGCCTTGATCCCCCGCCCAAGCCCGCCGCTCGACAGGCGCCGGTTGGGCGCGATATGAGCCCATTTCTGCTTGGCCGGAGCGCTTGGTGGCCACGACTCCTTCCGTAACTCGTCAAGCCGGCCAGGACGGGGTCGTCCTGGCGTTGGCGGGGGAGTGGATCATCGGCGCCGGACGTGAGTTGGAGGCCGCGGGCGCGTCGCTCCTTTCGTCAGCCGACGGCGCCAAAAGCGTGGTCCTCGATCTCGCCGCCCTCAGCCGCATGGACACCGCCGGCGCCTGGTTCATCGATCGCGCCCGCGACGAGCTGGCGGCCTCCGGCGCGACCGTTTCCTGTCGCGGCGAGCGGCCCGAGCAGGACCTCCTGTTGAAGGAAGCGGGCTACCATCGGCCCGAGGCGCCGACCCGCGTTCCCCCGTCGCACACGGTCTCGCTGCTCTCGGCGGTCGGCGAGACGGTCTACGACTCGGGCGAGGACTTCATCGACACCGTCGACTATCTCGGCGAGGTCGTGGCGATGGTCCTGCGCCTCGCGCTCAGGCCGCTGCGCTGGCGATGGACATCGATGGTCCATCACCTCGAAATGTACGGGCTTCGCAGCGTTCCGATCATCATGCTGATCAACTTCCTGGTCGGGGCGATCGTCACCCAGCAGGGCATCTTTCAGCTCACCCGCTTTGGCGCGGCTTCTTACGCCGTCAATCTGGTCGGCGTCCTGGGCTTACGCGAGCTCGGCGTCTTGATGACCTCGATCATGATCGCCGGGCGCACCGGATCGTCGATCACCGCCGAGATCGGCTCGATGAAGATGCGCGAGGAGATCGACGCGCTCAAGGTGATGGCGCTCGATCCGATGGAAGTGCTCATCATCCCGCGCCTGGTGGCGCTGGTGATCGCCTTGCCGGTTCTGACCTTCCTTGCCGATCTGGCGACGATCGGCGGCGGTCTCATCGTCAGCTGGATCTATGCCGGGTTGACGCCCGCGGTCTTTCTGACCCGGATTCAGAACGCGGTTCTGCCCGAGACCTTCCTGGTCGGCCTCATCAAGGCGCCGTTCATGGCGATCGTGATCGGCCTCATCGCCGCCACCGAGGGCATGGAGGTGCGCGGATCGGCCGAGTCGCTCGGCCGCTGCGTCACCGCATCGGTGGTCAAGTCGATCTTCATGGTCATCGTCCTGGACGGGCTGTTCGCGATGTTCTTCGCCGCGGTGGACTATTGAGCGCCGGCGCTTCCGCTCCAGGCCCGCCTCCGCGCGAAGCCGTCATCCGGGTGCGCGGCCTCAAAGTGGGCTTCGGCGACCACCTGGTGATGGACGGGCTCGACCTCGATCTCTATCGCGGCGAGGTCTTGGGCTTCGTCGGCGCGTCCGGCGCGGGCAAGTCGGTGCTGACCCGGACGATCCTGGGGCTGATCCACAAGCAGGCGGGAACGATCGAGGTGTTCGGCCACGATATCGACACGCTGACCCCACGCGAGCGTCTGGAGGTCGGCGAGCGCTGGGGCGTTCTGTTTCAGGAGGGGGCGCTGTTCTCCAGCCTGACCGTGCGCCAGAACATCGAGGCCCCGATGCGCGAGCATGTCAAATTCTCCCAGTCGACGCTCGACGGTCTCGCCGCGCAGAAGCTGGCGCTGGTCGGCCTGCCTCCGGACACCGCCGACAAGCTGCCGTCCGAATTGTCCGGCGGCATGACCAAGCGCGTCTCGCTGGCGAGGGCGCTCGCGCTCGACCCCGAGATCGTGTTCCTCGACGAGCCGACCTCGGGGCTCGACCCCATTTCGGCCGGCGATTTCGACGATCTCATCGGCACGCTGCAAAAGACCCTGGGTCTCACCGTGTTCATGGTCACGCACGATCTCGACAGCCTGTTCGCCATCTGCGACCGGGTCGCGGTGCTCGGGCACGGGAAGGTCATCGCCGCCGGACCGATCAGCGAGCTTTTGCTGTCCGACGACCCTTGGCTCAAGGCCTATTTCCACGGTAAGAGGGGCGTGATCCGCCTCTCGGCGGCCGCAGACCGGCCC
>Ga0134128_10011535_pt1 | contig 10561 bp, 8 predicted proteins | sample KB31754_FD_96462 | JGI IMG/M metagenome (GOLD analysis project Ga0134128, IMG submission 96462) | Terrestrial soil microbial communities with excess Nitrogen fertilizer from Kellogg Biological Station, Michigan, USA - KB3-175-4 | ecosystem: Environmental > Terrestrial > Soil > Unclassified ...
AAAGATTGGCCCGCGAATGCTGATTCGGAATTACATCGGCTGACACTGCGTGTACGAAACCCTGCGCCCCTGGTTGTTCAAGCTCGACGCGGAGACCGCGCATCGCTGGACGCTGTACGGGCTGGGTGTCGCGCAGCGCAGCGGCCTCATGCGATTCGCGGCGCATCCGCCGCCGAAAAATTTTTCGGTACGCGCGTTCGGCATCGAGTTTCCCAATCCGGTGGGCCTCGCGGCCGGGCTGGACAAGAACGGCGAACATCTCGATGCCCTGGGCACACTGGGCTTCGGCTTCATCGAGATCGGCACCGTCACGCCGCGGCCCCAGCCCGGCAATCCGCGCCCGCGCATGTTCCGCCTGCCGGAACATGAGGCGATCATCAACCGGCTCGGCTTCAACAACGACGGCGTGGAAGCGCTGCTGCGCAATGTGCAGGGCTCGAGCTACACCGGCGTGCTGGGCATCAATATCGGCAGGAACGCCGACACTCCCAACGAGCGCGCGCTGGAGGACTATCTGCATTGCCTCGAGCGGGTGTATCCGCTGGCGTCCTACGTGACCGTCAATATTTCCTCACCGAACACCAAAGGCCTGCGCGAACTCCAAGGCGCCAGCGAATTGCCGCGACTGCTCGGCGCCTTGCGCGAGCGACAGGAACAACTTGCCGCGCAACACCGCATGCGCAAGCCGATGCTGTTGAAGATCGCGCCAGATCTGGACGACGTGCAGATGGATGACATCGCGCGCGCGGTGCTCGACGCGAGCATTGATGGATTGATCTGCACCAACACCACCGTCGAGCGCGGCGCAGTTGCCGGCGATCATCACGCAAACGAAATCGGCGGACTTTCCGGCAGGCCGCTGTTCGAGCGTTCGACCGCGGTACTGAGAGCCATGGCGCAGCGGCTGGGCGACCGGACCCCGCTGATCGGCGCGGGCGGGATTCTTTCCGGCAGCGATGCCGCGGACAAACTCGATGCCGGTGCGACGCTGGTACAGCTCTATACCGGGCTGGTCTATCGCGGGCCGTGGTTGATCACCGAGTGCGTGGAGGAAATCGCCAGGCAGCACGGAAGCGAACATGCCTGGTGAATCCACCCTTCTCGGCACCCCGTTCGAGCTCGGCGGGTATTCGCTGATTGAAGGTGCGCCGCTGCGTGCGCGCAACACGCTACGGGTGGAAGCGCGCGCCACCCTGCTGGCGGAAGTACGCGATGCGAACGCGCTGCCCGGGCTGTTCGGCTGGCCGGCGATAAAGGCCATGCGGACGCTGGTGCTGGGCGAAGGCAGCAACGTCCTGTTCATCGCCGACTTCGACGGCTTGATCGTCACCCTGAGAACCTGCGGCGTCGAAATCATCGAGGCAGACGAATATCGTGCACGCGTGCGCGTCGCCGCCGGCGAACACTGGAACGATGTCGTGCGCTGGTCGCTCGCGCACGGCTTGTGTGGCCTGGAAAACCTGAGCCTGATTCCGGGCACCGCGGGTGCCGCGCCGGTGCAGAACATCGGCGCTTATGGCACGGAACTCGAGGAATTCGTGCACGCCGTCGAGGCATTCGACTTGCACGAACATCGTCTGATCACTTTCAACAAGGAAGATTGTGCGTTCGCCTACCGCGACTCGCGTTTCAAGCGAGAGCCGGACCGCTGGCTGATTACCGCGCTCGATCTTGATCTGCCGAGGTCGCGCGAACCCGTACTCGGTTACGCCGGCGTGCGAGAGGAACTCGCGGCGATGGGCGTCGAAGGAAAACCAGGTTCGCCGCAAGTAGCCGAAGCGGTGGTGCGCTTGCGCACCCGCAAGCTGCCGGATCCCGCGCTGATTCCCAACGCCGGCAGTTTTTTCAAGAATCCGGTTGTTGCGCGCGAGCGGGCGGACGCGTTGAAACGCGAGCACCCCGCGCTGCCGCTTTGGCTCCTGGGCGATTCGCATGCCAAACTGTCCGCGGCATGGTTGATCGAGGCATGTGGCCTCAAGGGCACGCGCGAAGCCGATGCCGGCATCTCCGAACGCCATGCGCTGGTGCTGGTGAATCATGGCCGCGCCAGCGGCGCGCAATTGTGGGCGCTGGCGCAACGCGTGCGTGAAGGGGTCCGCGCACGCTTCGGAGTCGAGCTGGAACCGGAGCCGCGCGTAATCGGCTCTGCCTTGTAGAAGCGAGCGACTTGGTCGGCACGAAGCGCCTCGCCACTTCGCGCAGCACCGTCTTCCTTGCACCGTCTCGGGTGATGGTGTCGCATGCATGCAGGCTCCTACATAAACAAGGAACCCCGATGAACCTTCGTCTACTCAAGCTGATCGCCCTCTCGCTGCCATTGGCGCTTTCTCCCGTCGCGCTCGCCGAGCCTGGCGCGGTGACCGTGAATCGACCCGACGTCACTCGCACGACGCTGGACAATGGCCTGCGCGTGGTGATCGTGCGCGATACGCTGGCGCCGATGGTGACCACGCAGATCACCTATCTTGCCGGCGGCTACGAGACGCCGAAGGGCTTCCCCGGTACGGCGCACGCGCTGGAACACATGATGTTCCGCGACGCCAAGGGTTTGAGCGGCGCGCAGTTGAACGAAATGACCGGCAAGATGGGCGCCGAGAACAACGCCTTCACCACCAACGACGCGACCCAGTATTACTTCGTGGCGCCGGCGCAATATCTGGACATGCTGTTGCACATCGAAGCCGCACGCATGCGCGGCTCGCTGCTGACCGCCAAGGATTGGCAACTGGAGAAAGGCGCCATCGAGCAGGAGGTATCGCGCGACATCTCCGATCCTGGCTTCCTCGCCTTCGAAAAAGCCGAGGCCGCGCTGTACGCGGACACCGGCTACGCCACCGATCCGCTGGGCACGCGGCCATCATTCGACAAGACCACGGCCAACGTGCTGCACAGCTTCTACGACAACTGGTACGTGCCCAACAACGCGATTCTGGTGATCGTCGGTGACGTGGAACCGCAGGCCACGCTGGCCAAGGTGAAGCAACTGTTCGCGGCGATTCCGCAGCACGCGACACCGGAACCCACGCCGGTGGTGTTGCAGCCGATAAAGCCGCAGACCATCCGCAGCAGCACGCCGCAGGGCACCGGTACGGTGCAGTTCCTGTATCGGATGCCTGGCATGCGCACGGACGAGTACGCCGCCACCCAGATCCTGATGGATGTGCTCAATAATCCGCGCAGCGAATTGTCGGAACTGGCGGCGCAAGGCAAGGTACTGAACGCGGATGCGCAACTGCAACCTTTCACGCGCGGCGGCATCGGCGCATTGGAGGTCGGCTTTCCGAAGGGCGGCGATGCCAGGCAGGCGCAGCAGTATCTGCAGAACGTCGTCGACGCGCTGCTGAAGAACGGCGTGTCGCCGGAACTGGTGGATGCGGCCAAGCGCGCAGAAGCCGCGCAAGCGGAATTCGACAAGAACAGCGCGGTGACGCTGGCCAGCGCGTGGTCGCAGGCGCTGGCCTGGCAGGGACTGGATTCGCCCGAACAGGCGCAAGCGCAGATCGCGAAGGTGACAGCCGCCGATGTCGACCGCATCGCGCGCGCCTATTTCAAGCCGGATGCGCGCATCACCGTGGTGCTGACGCCCAGCGACACCGGCGAGCGCCCGCCGGAAAGCGCGGGCTTTGGCGGCAGCGAAAAATTTGCGGGCAACGACAAACTCGACGTGCCGCTGCCCGATTGGGCGACGCAGGCTCTTGGCAAATTGGAGATGCCGCACTGGACGCTGGCTCCGGTTTCGATGAAGCTCGCCAACGGCATCACCTTGATCGTGCAGCCGGAGGCGATCAGCAAGACCGTCACACTGGTCGGCCACATCGATCACGACGATCATTTGCAGGAACCCAAAGGTCAGGATGGCGTAGGTCGCCTGCTCGATTCGCTGTTCGATTACGGCACTGCCTCGCGCGATCGCAGCGCATTCCACAAACAACTCGATGCGATCGCGGCCAGCGAATCGGGCGGAGCGGATTTCGCACTTGCGGTGCCGAGTGATGCCTTCGGCACGGGCATGCAATTGCTGGCGGACAACGAACTGCATCCGGCATTGCCGCAAGCCGCATTCGCGGTTCAACGGGAAACCCTGGCCCGCACGCTGGCCGGTGAGTTGCAGTCACCGCAATACAAGATGTTCCGCGCGCTGAAATCCGGATTGCTGCCGACCAATGATCCGGGCCTGCGCCAGGCAACGCCAGCGAGCGCGAACAAACTCACCCTCGCCAATGTGCGCGATTACTTCGAGCAAACCTTCCGCCCCGATCTCACCACCATCGTGATCGTGGGTGACGTCACTCCGGATCAGGCAAGGGAGACGGTCGAAAAGACCTTCGGCGGCTGGAAGGCAAGCGGGCCGAAGCCGAATGTGATTCCCAAATCCATTCCGCTGAATCCGCCGCACTACACCGTGGTGCCGAATCCATTCGCCTCGCAGGATCAGGTGCTGATCGGGCAGACGCTCGACCTCAACCTGCACAGTCCGGATCGCTACGCGCTGCAACTGGGCAACGACGTGCTGGGTGGCAATGGCTTCGCCTCAAGATTGATGGTGGATGTGCGCGTCAAGCACGGCTACGCGTATGGCGCCGGTTCCGGTTTGCAGATCGACCGTTCGCGTTCGATTTTTTACGTGCAGTACGGCAGTGATCCGGACAAGGTTGCTCCGGTGGATCAACTGGTGCGCAACAACATCGTCGCGATGCAGACCACGCCGGTCACGCCGGCCGAACTGGACAACGCGCGCCAGTACGAAATCCGCTCGATCCCGGTCGAGGTGTCGTCGGTCAACCGCATAGCACGCGCGCTGCTCAACTGGAGCTACAAGGGCGAGCCGCTGGACCAGCCGATGATCGCGGCGAAGTATTACCTGAAACTCGATGCCAGCGACGTGCAGAGCGCGTTCGGCAAGTACCTGCATCCGAAAAATCTGGTGCAGGTGGTGCAGGGTCCCGCACCGGTGAAGCATTGAGCGAGAGCCCCTGCCGCCGCAAGAAGATTGGGGTGCGGGTTCGGCAAGAAGCAAAATTGATTCGGCGAAAATGCGGCCAACGGCGGTGAACCGAACCTCATCCGAGGTTTCGCGCCACCACGGAGCTCTTGTCCATGGATGGCAGTCGCACCCGAACCGGGACGGAACGAGTCAAGCCGGCTTGTGCTTCGGCGGCCGTATATCCGGCAGGAAAATCGCCAGCATCCCAAGCAGCGGCAGGAATGCGCAGATCTGGTACACGAACACGATACCGTAACGATCGGCCACCGCGCCCAGCACCGCCGCACCGATGCCGCCCATGCCGAAACTCAAGCCATAAAACAAGCCCGATACCACGCCGATGCGGTGCGGCAGCATGTCCTGCGCGTACACGATGATCGCGGGAAATGCGGATGCAATGCCGATGCCGATCACCATGCTGAGCGCTGTGGTCGCCGTCAATCCCACATACGGCAGCAGCAGCGTGAACGGGGCCACGCCCAGGATGGACACCCAGATCACCGTCTTGCGCCCGATCCGGTCGCCGATCGGGCCGCCGATCAAGGTGCCGGCCGCGACCGCCGCGAGGAAAATGAAAAGGTGGATGGTCGCATCCTGTGCGGTCAACCCGAAGCGATGGATCAGGTAGAACTCGTAGTAGCTGCTGATGCTGGCGAGATAGAAATATTTCGAGAAGATCAGCAGGAACAGCACGCCCAGGGTGCGCCACACCAGTGCGCGCGGGTGGACTGGACCCTCGGCGCGCTTGCGGTGCACGCGCTCGCGCAGATGCGCGTTGTACCAGCGCCCAACCTGCAGCAGGATCACAATTGCCAGCAACGCGAGCAAGGTCGCCCAGCCCACGCTGCCGCGCCCGTAGCGCAACACCACCCAACCCGCCAGCAGCGGCCCCAACGCGGAGCCAATGTTGCCGCCGATCTGGAACACCGATTGCGCAAGACCAAAACGCCCACCCGAGGCCAGCCGCGCCACCCGCGACGATTCGGGATGGAATACCGACGAGCCGACGCCGATCAGCGCCACCGCGATCAGCAGGATCGCATAGCTCGGCGCGAAGGCCAGCAGCAGCAGTCCCGCGAGCGTGGAGCACATGCCGATCGGCAGCGAAAACGGCATCGGCCGGCGATCAGTCACCATGCCGACCACCGGCTGCAGCAGCGAGGCGGTCAACTGGAACGTCAACGTGATCAGGCCGATCTGCAGGAAGCTGAGCTGGAAATCACCTTTCAGCAGCGGATAGATCGCCACGATCAGCGATTGCATCATGTCGTTGAGCAGATGCGAAAAGCTGATCGCACCGAGCACGCCGAAGCGCGTGGCGGCATCTTCATGCGGCTGCAAATCCTCTGCTCCGTTCACCGGAGAGAGGGCTGGGTGAGGGGCTTCGTTCGGCGACAAGGCAAGAATCCTGAGAGCATCAGTCCGCGAATCAACGCGAATAACCGCCAATGAAAACAGAACAACCGCAATCTGTTGCTTCTCTATTTGCGTTCATTTGCGTTGATTTGCGGACTGTCTTTCGCTTGTCTTGGCCGGAAAAGAAGCTGCATTATTTCATCGCGTCCGCCGTCGCGACGACGTCGCTCTCGCCAGGCAACACCAGCAGCGCCGCGCCCGCCAAAGGCGTATAGGTGTCGGCGCCGACCACGCGTTGCAACGGCGTTTTGCCGAGACCCGCTTCCACGATCGCGGTGATGATGCCCTCGCCCACGCCGGCGGCGCGACGGCCTTCATCCAGCACGATGATGCGCCTGGCCGATTTCGCCTGCTGCGCGATGAAATCGTTGTTGAGCGGCACCAGCCAGCGCAGGTCCACCACCCGCGTTTGCCATTTCAGTTTCTCCCCGATCGCCCTCGCCGCGCGCAATGCCATCGGCACGCCGTTGCCGAAAGTGAAAATCACCAGGTCTTGCGCACCCTCGTTGTACACGCGGCCTTGGCCGAACGGCATCGCCTGGTCGGCCGGCGGGTACGCGAACTGCCATTGACCGTCGCCGGCTTCATACAAGTCTTTCGCCATGTACAACGCGATGGGCTCCAGAAACGCGCACACCCGCCCGTCCACCTTGCACAGTGCCGCCAGCGTGCGCAGCATCGTCGCCGCATCATCACCACGCGATGGACAACCGACGATCAGGCCCGGGATGTCGCGCAGCGCGGTGATCGAGTTGTCGTTGTGGAAATGCCCGCCAAAACCTTTCTGGTACCCGAGCGAAGCCACGCGCAGCAGGATCGGATTGCGGTACTGGTCATTGGAGAAGAATTGCAGCGATGCCGCTTCGCCGCGGATCTGGTCGCAGGCATTATGAAAATAGGCGAGATATTGAATCTCGGGAATCGGCAACATTCCCATATTCGCGTAGCCCTGCGCGAGTCCAAGGATGATCGTTTCATCCAGCAGCGTGTTGAACACGCGCGCGCCCTTGAAGGCCTTGTGCAGTCCGCGGGTGACTGTGTACACGCCGCCTTTCTGCGCGACATCCTCGCCGAACAGCAGCGATTCGGGATATTTCGCCAGCAGATCGTGCAGCGCTGCATTGATCTGCAAGGCCAGGTGCCTCGCCGGCAATTGCTCCGGCAATTTGTCCGCGCCGCCGAACACGGCCGCGCGCTTGTCCGCGTAATCCGCACGTTGCGCTTCGGCGATGACCGCGTGTGGCGTGTACGGCGCCAGCGGCGCAATCACTTCTTCCAGCGTTTGCAAACGCGGTCGACGATCGGCATCTTCGGCGGCCGCGAAACATTTCCGGCGAATCGCTTCGTATCCGGCCAGCAGCGATTCGCGCGAATGCAAGCCTGATTCCAGCGCGATCGCGGCCGAGCGCAGCAACGGGTCGGTCGCTTCCAGCGCCACCAGCTCCTCGATGCTGCGCCATTCGATTTCGAAATCGGTACCGGCGTGACCCATCGCGCGCATCGTTTTCAGATGCAGGAACGTCGGGCGGCGGGTGACGCGGCAATGCTGGATCGCGGCTTGCACGCCGGCATAACCCTGCGCCAGGTCGAGCCCATCCGCATGGAAATAATCCAGATCGCGGCGATCGCGGAAATTGGCCGCAACCCAGTCGTTGGGTGTCTTCACCGAGATGCCGATGCCGTTGTCCTCGCACACGAACAGCACCGGCGCCGGCAATTTCTGGTACGCCGTCCAGGCCGCGGCGTTGAAGCTTGTCTGCGCGGTGGCATGATTGCTGGAGGCATCGCCGAACGAGCAAATCACGATCGAATCGCCCGGGATAGGCAGGGTATGGCCGATGCGCCGCGCCTGTTCGATAGCCACCGCGGTGCCGAACGCCTTCGGCAGGTGCGAGGCGATGGTGGAGGTCTGCGGCAACACCCACAGCGGTTTGGAACCCCACACCTTGTGGCGTCCGCCCGACGCGGGATCTTCCTTGCTGGCCGCGAACGACAGCGCCGAATCCACAATCGGATCAAGACCGGGAAGTTTGCGGAAACGCTCGGCCATGAAAGCGCCGGAACGGTAATGCAGAAACGCCGGATCGGTATGCCGCGTCAGCCGCGCGACCATTGCGTTGCCTTCATGGCCGCTGGAACCGATCGTGTAGAACACCTTGTTCTGCACGCGCAACACCCGCGCCATCAGATCCAGGTGCCGCGAGATCAGCTGCGATTCGAACAGTTCGCGAAATCCGCGTGCGTCGAGCGTACTGCCCGGCAACACCGGCTCGTCATCGCGCGGACGCGCATGCGGTTCACCGCGCCACTCGTTGACGAACTCGATAAAGTTCCGGTCAACGATTTCGGCGCGATTGAAACCCTTGTGGCGGGCGGGGATGGGTTGTGGCATGGCACTCATGAGTCGCAAAGTAATCCGGCAAATTGCTCGTCATTCCGGAAGGCCGGAATCCAGTTTCAAGGTGCCCGCATGGCACCCATATCTTCGGGAAGCGCAGCACCGTCCATGGCGCTGGGTTCCGGCCAATCCCTGATCAGGATGACGGGTTCGGGTGAATGCACGGCGGGCATTAAATCGGAATCGCAAACCTCGCGGCCACTTCTCCGCTCACCGCCGGCATCGGCACGAAGCGAGGCGTCGCGCGCACGCGTTCCAGCCAATCGGAAACGCGCGGGTAGCGCGCGAGATCGAACCCGCCGTCGCCCGCGCAATGCGTATACGCAAACAATGCGATGTCGGCGATGCCGTACTCGGCGCCGCTGAACCAATGTACCGCCGCCAGGTGCCGCTCCATGACGGCAAGTGCCGCATGGCCTCTGTCCAGGCACTTCGGCAATTCCGCGCGGCGTGGCGAATCGACTTCCGTCCAGCCGCGGATGAAACGCGCGACCGCAATGTACGGTTCATGGCTGTACTGCTCGAAGAACATCCAGGAGAGCGTCTGCGCGCGTTGCCACGCGTCGTCCGGCAAAAACGACGTGCCTTCGGCGAGATAAAACAGGATCGCGTTCGACTCGGCGAGGATGCGCCCATCGTCCATCTCGATGATCGGCACCTTGCCGTTCGGATTCTTGGCCAGGAATTCCGGCGTATGCGTCGCACCGCGCGTGTTGTCGGTCTCGATCCAGCGATATTCGCGATCGAGCTGTTCGCAGAGCAGCCGCAGCTTGTGGCAGTTGCCGGAAACGGAATTGCCGTAAATGGTAACCATCATGCGCCATTCCTGCGCGTGCAAGCGACCATCCGCGGCCGCACTTTCAAATAACAGCCGACCCACATGATCATCTCCTTAAACCCGATGACGTGCGAACCACTCCTCACGCGTCTGCCCCCAGATTTCGATCGGGACGTCCTGGTAAGGCGTTGGCAACCGGCCCGCGCCACGGTTGCGTGAACCGAGCCGCTCTGCCAGTGCTTGTGAACGGATGTTGCCAGGCTGGATCGAATGGATCACCTCTTTCCAGCCGAGCACCTCGAAGCTCCAGTCGATCGAGGCGGCCGCCGCTTCCCGCGCATAACCATTGCCCCATGCCGAGCGATGGAATGCCCAGCCCACTTCGGTGCCGGGCCAGCCCTCCGGCTGCCAAGGTCCGACATTGCCCAGCCATTGCCCGCTCGCCTTCTCGATTGCGGCAAACATGGCGAAGCCCTGGATCAACCATGCCCCCGGCGATTGCAGGAACTTGCGCCAGGCTTCCGGGCGCGAAATGGCACCCCCGATGTAGTACGCGGCTTCGTGATCGGCCTGCAATTCCGCATAGCGATCGAAATCTTCCGCGCGCGGCACGCGCAGAATCAGCCGCGCGGTTTCCAGCACGGGGCCGAAGCTTGCTCCAGGTTTCCGCTCGGCGATCTCGGCGTTCACGCGTGCTTACCTGCTTTTCGCAGGTTGCCCCTTGGATGGGTTTGCCGGCTGATACGCGCAAGCGGGCGCGATCGTGGCGATCTCCGGAATATTCGGGCTGATGCAGGAGAACTTGACCGCCTGCTTGCCCTTCTTGGTCTTTACCAGTTTCGGGACATATTGCACCATGCCGTGATCGGTGCCGGTGGCTGGTGCGAGATAAATACTCAGCACGCCATTGTTGACCACGATGCCGCTGATCTCGGTGGTAGTCATGCTGGAAGGCGCGCCCAGATGCGCCTCGGCATTGGTGGCC
>Ga0134128_10011536_pt1 | contig 10561 bp, 6 predicted proteins | sample KB31754_FD_96462 | JGI IMG/M metagenome (GOLD analysis project Ga0134128, IMG submission 96462) | Terrestrial soil microbial communities with excess Nitrogen fertilizer from Kellogg Biological Station, Michigan, USA - KB3-175-4 | ecosystem: Environmental > Terrestrial > Soil > Unclassified ...
CCTCGTCATGGAATTTCTGGACGGCGTGACGCTGAAGCATCGCATCGCCGGACGTCCAGTCGAGACCGACACTATGCTGGCGCTGGCCATCGAAATCGCCGACGCTCTCGATGCAGCCCATGCGGAAGGCATCGTCCACCGCGACATCAAGCCAGCCAATATCTTTGTCACCAAGCGCGGGCATGCCAAGATTCTCGATTTTGGTCTGGCGAAAGTAGTGCCAGCTGCCAACCGAGTGGTGGAAGCGGACGGAGCGACGGTTCAAGAGACCGCGATGAGCGAGGAGCACCTGACCAGCCCCGGGGCTACGCTCGGCACCGTCGCCTACATGTCACCGGAACAAGTGCGAGCCAAAGAACTCGATGGCCGCACCGACTTGTTCTCCTTCGGCGCAGTCTTGTACGAGATGACAACCGGAACGCTGCCGTTCCGTGGCGAAAGCTCGGGAGTTATCTTCAAAGCCATTCTGGACGGAACTCCCACGTCAGCAGTGCGGCTGAATCCCGACGTGCCACCCAAGCTGGAAGACATCATCAATAAGGCCCTGGAGAAGGATCGGAACCTGCGCTATCAGGTTGCAGCTGAGATGCGTTCGGACTTGCTGCGCCTGAAACGGGACACGGAGTCGGGGCGGGCGGGAGTAGCTAGTTCCGGTTCGGTTCCGATTGTTACGGCCCCATCCTCAGCGGCTGTGGAGGTCGCCGAACTTGGTACGACTGGTGGCAGGAAGCTTTGGAAGACTCTAGTCCCTGCGGCGGTGCTGCTCAGCACGGTTGCGTTGCTGGTCGCTGCGGGCCTCTTACTCTATCTTTACAAGCGGCCGCAAGTTCCTTCGGCGACACGGCAGAGGTCGCTCACCCGCCTCACTTTCGACGATGGCCTGCAGTTCGGCGCCACCTGGTCGCCGGACGGCGGCTTCATCGCCTACAGTTCCGATCGCGGGGGCAAGTTCGACATCTGGGTACAGCAAGTAAGCGGCGGTGATCCCGTGCAGATCACCAAGGGGCCGGGTCAGAACTGGCAGCCCGACTGGTCACCCGACGGGAAGTACATTGCGTATCGATCTGAAAGCGGCGAGGGTGGGCTGTTCGTTATACCCGCACTGGGCGGGGCAGGCTTGGAGAGAAGAATCACGGCTTTCGGATATTACCCTCGCTGGTCCCCGGACAGCTCACAGATTTTGTTCCAGACGCATTTTACAACGCTGGCCGGTAATACTGACAAGTTCTACGTCGTGCAACTAGACGGCAGCCCTCCTCGAGAAGTCCTGGCCGAATTTTTCGCACAGCACAAGATTTGGCCGGTCTCGGTCATGTGGCATCCGGACGGCAAGAGAGTGTCTGTCGGGTTCGCGGACTCCGGGCCGAGCCCGAGTTTTTGGACATTGCCGATTAGCGGCGGTGCCGCGATTAAATCGGAGATTGCTCCTGCGATCACAAAAGAGCTCGGAGAAGTAGCTACGAGACTGGAGTATCAGACGGAATTTCCTTTCGCTTGGGCACCTTCGGGTAAAGCCATTTATTTCGGTCGTCCCTACAGGGGAGCGAGAAACATTTGGAAGATGACCATCGATCCGGAGACACTGCGAGCCACCGCAATCGAGCGCTTAACCACAGGCCCGGGGCCAGACACTGAAATTGCTGTCTCTCCCGACGGCAGGCGGTTGGCCTTTACGTCAAAGTCAGAGCATTTCCGCAGTTGGCTCTTTCCGTTCGATGCCACGAGTGGCCGTGCCGGTGGCAACGGCAAGCCGATCACCTCGCCTGGAATGATGTCTTCTAGTCCTAGCCTGTCGCGAGACGGCAACAAGGTGGCCTTTTTGGGTGAGCGCGCCGGTAGAACGGAGCTGTGGGAAAAGTCGCTCGTGGACGGACGCGAGGCCCCCATCATGACCGACGATTATTTTCGCGGTGTCGCACAGTGGTCCCCCGACGGCACGCGTCTGACATATTGGCGCGGAAAAACTTGGACCGGCGAGGGCCAGATCATGGAGTGGTCGGTCGAAAGTCGGATCGAAGAGCCACTCACGGCGCGAGGAGGGACTGTATTGGTATGGGATTGGTCATGGGACGGCAAAGACCTTCTGGTATCGCAAGAAGGCAATGAAACACACCGGATAGAGGTGTGGCTGTTACCCATACCCGCAGTGCCACATGCCGACGCTACGGCACGAAAGATCATTTTCGATCCGCTTTACGATGTTTATCAGAGCCGCTTCTCTCCCGACGGGCGATGGATTGTCTTTGCAGCATCCAGAAGCTTACCCAGGGCGGCTGAATCCAAACTATTTGTGATACCCGCAACGGGCGGGCCTTGGATCCCGATTACCGAAGGCAAGTATTGGGACGATAAACCTCGCTGGTCTCCCGATGGCAAGACGATTTACTTCATTTCTGGCCGTGGGGGCTTTTTCAATGTTTGGGGAATCTACTTCGACCCTGCCAAGCGAAAGCCGGTTGGAGAACCGTTCCGGGTTACGTCCTTTGAGAGCCCCAGCCTGATGGTCCCGCAGCTGATACAGTCGGTCGGGCTTTCGCTCAGCCAGAACAAGCTCGTGCTGACGATGCAAGACCTTTCGGGCAGCATCTGGGTGCTCGATAACGTGGGCCAGTAGGAAACCGCCAGCGAACCCCTGTTAGCGACAACTGACCGTCTTCGCTCTGAATAGAGGCTCAGTTTGACTCTTCGTAGATGAACCAGTCTGGTTCTATTTTCCGGTAGCTGTATCCGTAAGAAGTAGACTGCCCGTGCATCCCTCTGCCAGAGTCTCTGTTCTCGATGCAAGGCTCCTCGGTGTGAGCATGCCGTCCCGAGGCTGGCCGCAGTGCAGATATGCCACACCGATCCCCGCAGGCACTATCCCCCAACTCCAAATGTCGATGATGATATCGCTCGATTTTTGCCGTCTGGTCGTTCCGCCCTTCGCTCCGACCTTACGGAACATGCTTCTGTAATCGTCCCATCGATCTTTCGTTATACCCCATTCCGATTCGGGGCGCGGCCATGCAAGGTTATCTTGCCGCCATGTGAAATCTGGAGCGATGCGCGACATCTGCCAATCTTCGTTCATCATTTCGACAAGATGGTCCAGATCGGTTCGGTGCATCTTGAACTGCCGCACCAGTTCAGCATCGCTTGGTTGATGGGGACTACATGCCCACCAAAGGCTGACGAGCAGGAGAACGAAGACCGCAAGAATGAGACCTAAAATCTTTAGGAATTTCATGAGCCAGCGAATATCAGAAACAAAGGGCGATAACACCATCTCGGCTATGCTAGTGAGGCCGAGGCACTTTGCGTTCTTTCTGCCCCTTGCCCTTTACAGTGAGCAGCAAATTGTCCAAGTCACAATCCTGGACACGACCCAGAGCTTCGCTGATTCGGCATCCTGTAGAAAAATGTGTTGGTCTATTCCTGAGTCATGATCCCTGCTAATGGATAAAATGGGTGCTCTAAAAGGGGAAAATATGATAGACCACGTTATTCTCACCGTCAGTGACTTCAAACGTTCAGTCACTTTCTATGCTAAGGCCCTGAAGCCACTTGGGATCACAACCTTTATAGACTACGAAGGCAAAGGCGGACACCCAGACTTGAAAGGTTTTGGTGATGGCAAAAGACATTTTTTCTGGCTCAAAGAAGGGAAGCCCGATCCTCAGGCCGTTCACGTTGGATTTGTAGCGAAAGACCATTCCGAAGTGGATGCATTCTACAAAGCCGCCCTAGCAGCTGGAGGAAAGAGTAAGGAATCACCTCAAGCTCGTCTCGAATACTATCCTGGCTATTATGCGACCTGGGTGCTTGATCCTGACGGCCACGATATTGAGGTCGTCAATAAAAGCTAGCCGCCGACAGAATATTCCAAAACGAAGAGCCCGGCGCGATGAAATGCGCAGCCGGGTAGATTTTGAACTGTCCCTCCCCGCTGAATCGGCCCATTACCAATGGGATGAAATCCCGGACAGGAATCGCTGATTTCGGGCACTGCGTCCCTCGCGGTAACGGACACCTTCTACGGATATTCATCGTTGCCGCTGAGTGCCATTTCATGGAGTGAGGAATCAAAACTTTCGTTCACACTCTCCAAATCTACGATCACAAACATGACGAAATCCACGTTATAAAGCGGAACATCAGGCTGGCCGCCACCGTCAGAAATCCCTCCTGGAAATTACTAATGGGATGGTCGCCGGTTTGCCCGTGATTCGCCCCTTACGCTTACGACTCAGATGGTCCGCACGTCGTTCGAAAGTATCCGTTGCTCGAAGCGCGTTATTTAGGACGTCGCAAGGGGCTGGTCTAGCCTTCTGGTGGCTAACTAGCCATCTGGCGGATGCGCCTTGCGTTCCTTTCCTCGATCCTGGTGTCAGAGTTCAGGAGAGGGTTACTAGACATGGCCAATTCAATATTAGAAACAATTTCAAGCGAATTTTCTTCTGCGACGGAGAAGGTGGGCGATAGCGTGGTTGCCGTCCAAGCCCGGCGCTGGCTGCCGGCCAGTGGCATCGAATGGAAGAAGGGGGTGGTCGTAACGGTTCATCACGGCGTGCAGCGCGATGAAGACATCAAAGTGCTGCTCGATGGCGGTCACGCAATTTCTGCGAAACTAGTTGGACGGGATCCCCGTACTGACCTAGCTGTCATAAGGATCGAGGAACGATCTTCGAGCGCGCCCCAACTCGGCGACTCGACAAGTCTGAGGCTCGGCCATCTTGTTCTCGCGCTTGGACGTACGCGGCGCGGGGATTTAGTGGCGAGTAGCGGAATCATTGGCGGCATCAGCGGCGAGTGGAGGAACCGGCGTGGGGGACAAATCGATCAGCACATCCGGCTCGACCTCGCCCTGTACCCCGGATTTTCCGGCGGACCGCTGCTCAATGCCAGGGGCGAGGTTGTTGGGATCAATACGCGAGGCCTAGCCCATGGACGAGCCGTGACCGTGCCGGCGGCGACCGTCAATCGCGTTGTCGAAGAACTCCTGGAAAAAGGGCACATCGCTCGCCCCTATTTGGGTATCGCGATGCAGCCGGTAGAGGTGCCGGAAAATATGCGCTCGAAGCTGCCCAGTCAAACGCGAGTCGGGCTGCTTGTCGTACACGTCGAAAACGATGGGCCCGCCGAAAGGGCCGGAATGTTGCTGGGAGACGTTCTTTTCGAAGTGGGCGGTGAGACAGTCGAACACGTCGATGCGATCCAGGATTCGCTGGCCACCGCGAAGGTCGGTGATGTTCTGCAGATCCGGGTGATTCGTGCCGGCGAGATCAAGCCGGTTTCAATCCAACTGGGCGAGAGGGCTCGATAACGAATGTCGAAGCGAACCGGTGGAGGCGCGATCCGAATTGCAGTGGCGGCGACCTCCGCCGTTCGCCGGGCTGGGCTCGAAAGCTTCATCCGCAGCCACGCTGAGTTCCATCTTGCGGGAAGTTTTGGCGCGGTGGCAAGCCTGGTGTCATTTGCCCGTAGCACCGAACTGGATGTAATTGTCATCGACACCGATTCGATCCCCGATTTATTACTTGAGCCGACATCGGACGCCGCGATTGTTCTGCTCACGGAGGTCACCGAGGCGCGGTCGATCTCGCGCTTATTGCGGAGCGGGGTGCACGCGATTCTTTCCAGAAAGAGCGACCCGGACGACGTTCTCTCCGCCATTTATGCCTCCTATGATGGACTGGTGTTACTGAGCACAGCGACCGCAGAGAGCTTGGCTGCCGTCTACGGCGACCAGCCGCTGGAGGTTGAAGCTGAATTGTCCGAAGAGATCACCTCCCGCGAAACCGACGTACTTAGAATGTTGGCGCAGGGACTCGTCAACAAAGATATCGCGGCGCGTCTCGGTATCTCCGAGCATACGGTGAAGTTCCACATCAGCTCGATTCTCGACAAGCTAGGCGCTTCCACCCGCACCTAAGCGGTTACCGTGGGAATCCGGCGTGGGCTAATTCCAATCTGAACTCTTTGGCCTTCAGGTGTGCTCCCCATCCAGTAATTCCGGGTTGCCCGTCTATCAGGACTTGGCCGACGAGCATGGGTTCATCAGAAACTCCCGGGTTTTCGCGTACTCGGCTGACCTTCTTGATGAGGATGTCGGGCGTAGATTCAGAGAGTAAGGAAGTTCTTATTGTGACAGGCCAATGCGGCTGAGAAGCTCTTGGTATCGCGGGTCTGAACGCAGTTCTTTCAAGAAGGGATCAGCGTTGATAAAGGCTAGGCTGCCCGAACGCTGTGCATAAGCGCGCTCCAGCGCTTCGAAAGTGCGGTCGTTGTCGCCCAGGCCCGCGTGAACCACCGCGACGTTGTAGTAATCGACATCGGATCGAGCTTCGAGTTCTTTGAATTGATCGATCACCTTTCGTGCATCGCCACGCCGGCCCGCTAGCGCGTATATCCAGCCCAAGCCTGCCGCATTTAATTGGTTCTCGGTCGTTATCGGGTGAACCTCCGTACCGGCCTTTTCATTTTCTGCGATGGCCTGCGCGTAGTCTCCCTTGCATCCATACGCCCAACTCAGTTGCGCATGCACCCACTCGAGCCCGGGATCGAGTTCCATCGCCTTCTTGTATTGAGCAATCGAATCGTCGTACTGTCTCGCAGCTAGAGAATGATAGGCCATAGTCCCAATCACTTGCGGCGACAATGGGTCCAGCTCCAGCGCACGCTGGTCCTCGGCAAAACCTTCTTCAATGTGCCCACGAACGGTCAAGTACTGCGCGTACGTACGGTGCGCGTCCACGCTGCTTGGGTTGAGCTCAATCGCCCTTCTGAGCTCCGACTCGGCGCCGGACCAGTCCCAATCGTAAACGTACTTCGCGATTCCCAGCGCCGCGTGTGCTTCAGCCAGGGAGCCGTCGATCTCCAAGGCCTTCAGTGCCGCCGCCTTGGCTTTGGGAAACGCATCTTTCGATTGAAGATAGGAAAATATCCCCAGTGTTCCGTAGCTGTTCGCCAATCCGGCGTAGGCCAGGGCGTGGCCTGGATCCTTTTCAATGGCCTGCTGAAAATAATCCACGCTTTTCTTTAGCCCTTCGAGGCTGGCTTTGTTCGAGTAATAGCGGCCCTTCAGGTAAAGCTGATAAGCTTCGGCGTTTTCCGTAGAATGTTTTCTCAGTCGTTGTTTTTCCTCACCCGTCAGGCGCAATCGCAGATTCTCAGAAATATCCCGTGAGACCTCTTCCTGTACCGTAAGGACGTCGGCAAGTTTTCGTTTGTATTGCGTGCCCCAGAGTTGGGAACCTTTCTCCGCGTCAACCAGTTCGGTGTTGATGACCAAAGTATCGCCACGCTGCAGCAATCGGCTTACAAGAACGGCACGCACATGCAAATCTTGGCCCACTTTTTGCGGATCGGGCTCCGTGCCCTTGTAGCGGAAGACGGTACTGCGCGCCATGACACGCAATCCCCGAACCTCCGAAAGGCTGTTAATTAGGCTCTCAGTGATTCCGTCGCTCAGATACTCCGTGTTGGGGTCCGCGCTGGAATTCACGAAAGGAAGCACTGCCAGGGATTCAATGGCTGCACCGCGCGTTCGTGAGAAGCCGGACCAAACCGCAAGCACAATGAGCGCCACCGCCACGGCTCCAGAAACTGCCAGCCCGGCTTTGCTACGTCTTCGAAACAAGTGCGATGCGGGCCTTCCAGCCGACGCGCTGGCGCGGTTCGATTCAGTATCACGTTTTAGCCGAGCCAGGTCCGTGCGCACCTCCGATGCGCCCTGATAACGCATCTTGCGGTCCTTTTCGAGCGCCTTCATGATGATCTCTTCCAGTTTTGGATCAAGTTGCGGATTCAGACTCGACGGAGACACCGGCGCGCGGTCCAGAATCGCCTGAAAGATCACCGCGGAAGTGTTTCCTGCGAACGCTCTTTCTCCCGTTCCCACCTCGTACAAAACGGCGCCGAAGGAAAACAAATCCGTACGGGCATCCAGTTCTTCTCCCCGGGCCTGTTCGGGCGACATGTAGGCCACGGTTCCCAGCGCCGTACCCGGACTCGTGAGAATTTCTTGGGTAGTTCCCGCGAAGTGTCCGCCTCCATCGGCCGCGGTCCGCAGTTCCGACCCCAGTTTGGCCAGGCCGAAGTCCAGAATCTTCGCGTGCCCGCGCGCCGTAAGAAAGATATTGGCCGGCTTGATGTCCCGGTGGATGATTCCCTTCGCGTGGGCGGCGTCCAGTGCTTCCGCCACTTCGATCCCAACTCTCAGCAACTGTTCGAGCTCCAGCGGGCCACTTGCGATGGCGTGCTTCAGCGTTTCTCCTTCCAGAAATTCCATTACGATGAAGCGCTTGCCTTCATGCTCGTCAATCTCGTAAATCGTGCAGATGTTGGGGTGGTTCAGCGCGGAGGCCGCCCGTGCTTCCCGGCGGAAGCGTTCGAGGGCCTGCGGATCTTTCGCAAGCTCATCCGAGAGGAATTTCAGGGCCACATAACGGCCAAGCTCAATGTCCTCGGCCTTGTAGATGACACCCATTCCGCCGCCACCGAGCTTTTCTACGATGCGGTAATGGGAGACGGTCTGACCGTCAAGTGGCTGAGACTCCGCCATGTTCGGCCATCTTAGGTTGTGTCTCGGAAACAAGTCAACGAACCACGGACCAGGAGGTCAAATCAGGGCCGAACGCGGCTAGGTCTTGATTACGGGCCACACCGAAATTAACGATGAAGCCTCTCACCTTCGTTGCCAGAGCGCCCGCCTTCGCCGAACACTCGATCACCAAAGCCCACCATGTGCGCACCCTCAAATTGACAGATGCAATTTCTGGGAGACATAACTTCTGACACCACCAGCTTCCAGGCGTGTGCCGCAGAGGCCGACATAGCCGTCAGGACGAACGAGATAGAACGACGGCTGAGGAATTTGCACTCGTGCCAATTCTTGATCGTTGACGGGATCCCTGGGAATCACGTGAATGCGTAGCAGGTCGCCGAAGTCCATCGCACCTTCAGGGAGCGGAGGCTGGCCAATCAAGATCAAGTTAAAGTGCGTGTCGCTGAGCTTCTGGAAGAGATCCTCGACGGCTTCATTGGCGACGAACTTGAGCCGCAGCCACGGGAAGCGATCGCCCGCTTGCGGCGCGGTGTCCGGCAGCGTGTCCAACGATTTTGACAAGGAGCTCTTCGGGTAGCGGATGCCGGTCTGAGAGACGGTGCGAAACGCTATCCGCTGTACGGCTTTGCGGTTCACGGCGAAGGCGGCAATCCTGGCGAGGATCTTAGTGCGCAACAGTCCGGCAAACCAGGTATTCGACACCACGAGCCGGAATGCGCGGTCCGTGCCGTTCAGCAATGCTCGCGCCACCGGGACGCGCTCCTGTTCGTAGGAATCGAGCAGAGCTGGGGTTGCCTGGTTTTTGACGACGAGCGCCAGCTTCCACGCCAGGTTGTAGGCATCCTGCAAGCCGGTGTTCATGCCTTGCGCGCCGACCGGACTGTGAATGTGCGCCGCGTCGCCCAGCAAGAAGCAGCGGCGGTCGCGGAAGCGCACTGCGCTTCGGTGATGGATCCGGTAGGTAGAGAACCAGGTGCAGGACTTAATCGACAATCCTGCTGCCGCTTCGTTGTGCAAGGAGGGGATGACGGCATCGAATTTCAGGTCAGCCTTGTCACGCAAGGCCGGCGGCAGAATGCCCGCGATCCGCCAGTGATCCTTTCCGCGCATCGGGAACAAGAGATGAAAGCCGTCCCGAAACAGGTAGACGTTGACCTCGTCGGGGACCATGGTGCCCGTCAACTCCGTATCGGCGACAAAAAACACGTGCTCGTAGGGCGCGCCGGCAAACGTTATGCCGCTCGATTCACGGACGGCACTGCGTGCTCCATCGCATCCGGCAACCCAGGCGGCGACGATGTTTCGGCGGGAACCGTCAGGCATCTTGAGCACGGCCGTGACGGAGTCGGCCTGCTGCGTAAGGCTGACCAACTCTGTATTCCATTGAACTGAGCATCCCAATTCACGAAGATGGTCGCCCATGATGCGTTCGTTGTCATCCTGGCCGAGGACAAGAAGGAACGGGTAAGGCGTTACTTTTTCTCCGACGTCACTCAGAGCGACGCGTGCCCTCCGCTGTCCCTCTGCCCAGATGTTTCCACCTGTGCCGCGTTTGCCAAGATCCAACGCTCGATCAACAATTCCCAATTGGGAGTAGATCTCCAGCGTACGCGCCTGCACTCCCAGCGCTCGGGTTTCAATCGATGGCCCAGCATGTCTGTCAATGATGAGGGGGCTTATACCGCGTCGAACAAGTTGATTGGCAAGCATAAGGCCGGTTGGGCCGGCCCCGACGACAAGAATATCGGTGTCCATTTGAGTCTCCAATGCAACCGGATCCTTCCAGATAACTTTCAGCTTGATCCGAAATTGCGGTCCCGCCCGTCAATTCTGGGGAAACGCTAAGGAGCCCTTAATTGCGACCAGCCTACCACGGACGGATGCCGACTCACAAAACCAGATCAGCGTTTACAGACCACATGGCCGTGCAGTCCGCACCTCGGACAATTGGCTTTCCATCGTCAACTGACGACTCCAGGGCAAGGCACTCATCGAGCGTGGGTTTACGCGCAATTC
>Ga0134128_10011537_pt1 | contig 10560 bp, 7 predicted proteins | sample KB31754_FD_96462 | JGI IMG/M metagenome (GOLD analysis project Ga0134128, IMG submission 96462) | Terrestrial soil microbial communities with excess Nitrogen fertilizer from Kellogg Biological Station, Michigan, USA - KB3-175-4 | ecosystem: Environmental > Terrestrial > Soil > Unclassified ...
CAGCTCGGGCCTGGCCGCGGTGTCCGCGGCGCTGTCGCTGGTGCCGGTGGGCGGCGTGCTGGTCATGCCGCGGCATTCCTACCAGGGGGCCCTGGTCATGGCCCAGGAGCAGTCCGGGAAGGGCCTGTTCACCCTGCGCACCGTGGACATCGCCAACAACGACGACGTCATCGCCGCCTTGACGGGCGCCGGCGAAAAAGCGGCGGACATGCTGTGGCTGGAAAGCCCCACCAACCCGATGCTGGAAGTCGCCGACCTCCGCGTCCTGTGCCGTTCCGCGAAGGCCGTGGGCGCCATCGTGGTCACGGACAACACCTTCAGCACGCCCCTGGTCCAAAAGCCGCTGGAACTGGGCAGCGACATTGTGCTGCACTCGGTCACGAAGTACCTGGCCGGGCACTCCGACGTCGTCCTCGGCGCGCTCATCACCTCCGATGAGACGCTGCGCCACACCCTGCTCCACCACCGTTCCATCCACGGCGGCATCGCCGGCCCGTTCGAGGCATGGCTGGCGCTGCGCGGCCTGCGCACCCTGGCGCTGCGCGTGGAGCGTTCCCAGGCCAGCGCCGTCGAGCTGGCCCGCCGGCTGGACGTGCACGACGGCGTCGAGAAGGTCCTGTTTCCCGGGCTCGACTCGGATCCCGGCCATGAGCGGGCCAAGGCCCAGATGCAGGGCTTCGGTTCCATCCTCTGCATTGAGGTGGCGGGCGGCGAAACTGCCGCCGACGCGTTGGTTGGGGCCCTGCGGCTCTGGACGCCGGCCACGTCGCTGGGTGGCGTGGAGTCCCTCATTGAACGCCGCCGCCGCCACGCCAACGAGCCCGCGTCGGTCCCGGTGAACCTGCTGCGCCTGAGCGTGGGCATCGAAAACGTCGAGGACCTCTGGAACGATCTGGCCCAGGCCCTGGACGCGGCCGCACGGTAGCGTCCCGCCTCAACCCTCCCGCCTCAACCGTCCCGGCGAGCCCTCCGTGTTGTGGAGCGCCAGCAGCAGCTAGGCTTGTGGTGTGAGCTTCTTCCTCTATGCTGCGACCTTTTTCATCCTGGCGGTGCTGGGTGCCGTGGCACTTGGCGTCCAAATTTGGGCCCTGAGCGACTGCCTGCGCACGCCTGCCGCGGATTTCCAGCGGGTCTACAAGCGCTCCAAGCAGTTTTGGGGCGCGCTGACGGGGATCTCAGCGTTTTTTGGTTTCCTCTACCTGCTGCCTGCCGCCACGTCCCTCATCGCGCCGGACATGGGCATGCTCATGATCATCAACCTGGCCGGCGCAACCGTGGCCGGCGTCTACCTGGCGGACGTCCGCCCCGCCCTCGCGGAGGTCCGCGGCCGCGGCCGCGGCCACCAAAACCGCGGCTCGTCCTGGTAGCAGCCGCGTTCAGCCAGGGTCGACGGCGGCCCACGCCACCGTCAGCTCGCCCAGGCGCCACCGCGAGGGGTCGCGCGTAACGGGCCAGCCGTCGTCGTACATCCGTTGGCACATGAGCAGCCAGCGCTGCCGGTTGCCGAAGGGGGCAAGCTGCGCCCCGGCGAGCCAGTGCCGGTCCAGGGCCTGGAGGAAGTCGTGGACCCTTTCGCCGGGCACGTTGTGGTGGATCAGGGCCTTGGGCAGGCGTTCGGCGGCGTCCGACGGCAGGCCGAAAGCGCCGAACCGCATGGAAATGGTCAGGGTTTGCGGGCCCGAGGCGTCCAGCGCCACCCAGGTGCTGCGGCGGCCGATCTCGTCGCAGGTGCCGTCGACGAATATGCCATTGGGTGTCAGCCGCGAACAGACCGTGCCCCAAATGAGCCGGACGTCGGCCTCTTCATACTGGCGCAGGACGTTGAAGGCGCGGACCATGGTGGCGTGTCCGGGGACCGGGATTTCGAAGCCGCCGACCCTGAATTCCAGGCCGTCGTGCTCCAGCGGCTTGGCCGTGAGGACGCGCTCGGGCTCGATCTCTATGCCGGTCACGCGGACGTCCGGGCAGGCGGCGCGGATCCGGTGGTGGAGTTCCACTGCGGTGGTGGGGGAGCTGCCGTAGCCCAGGTCCACGACGAGGGGGCGGGCGCCGGCGGTGCTGTCCCGGCGCAGCCGCCAGGCCTCCGGGCCGGCCAGCCACCGGTCGACCCGGCGGAGGCGGTTTGGGTTGGTGGTGCCGCGGGTGGGATTGCCGAAGGGTTTGCGGCGGGCCCGGCCGGCACCGCGCGGAACAATGTCGCGCTGTGCAGGGCCGGTGGAAGCTGTTTCGACCCTTTGGGCGCGTTGAACCACTGGACAAGAGTAATTGGCCGCCCGTGCGCGGCTGAAAAAACGTGGCGCGGCTCACGGGCGGCGCGCTGCCCCCGGTTCGGCGTAGCATTTCGTACCGCAACGGGTCCGCCAGGACCCTGCCGGTAGGATGAAATCATGACCTATACCCTGATTTTGCTCCGCCACGGCCACAGTGAGTGGAACGCCAAGAACCTGTTCACCGGCTGGGTGGACGTTGACCTCAACGACCAGGGCCGGCAGGAAGCCGTGCGCGGCGGCGAGCTGCTGGTGGAGCACAACCTGCTCCCGGACGTGCTGTACACCTCGCGCCTGAAGCGTGCCATCAACACGGCCAACCTGGCGCTGGAGGCGGCGGACCGGGGCTGGATCGACGTCAAGCGCAGCTGGCGCCTGAACGAACGCCACTACGGCGCGCTCCAGGGCAAGGACAAGGCCCAGACGCTCGCCGAATATGGCGAAGAGCAGTTCATGCAGTGGCGCCGCAGCTACGACACCCCGCCGCCGCCGCTCCCCGATGACAGCGAATTTTCGCAGGCGCACGATCCCCGCTATGCCGGCCTGGGCGACGCCCTGCCGCGCACCGAGTGCCTCAAGGACGTTCTGGTCCGCCTGCTTCCCTACTGGGAATCGGACATCAAGGAAGATCTCAAGGCCGGCAGGACGGTCCTGGTCACGGCCCACGGCAACTCGCTGCGCGCCCTGGTCAAGCACCTGGACGGCATCTCCGACGAGGCCATCGCGTCCCTGAACATCCCCACCGGCATCCCGCTCGTCTACGAACTGGATGAGAACTTCGCCCCCATCACCCCGGGCGGCAGCTACCTGGACGCGGACGCCGCAGCGGCCGCCATCCTGGCCGTGGCCAACCAGGGCAAGAAATAGCCCCTCCCCGGCGAGGTTCGAGATAATCCCCATGCCCTCCCGCCACCCGCCAGCTCGCGGCGGGTCCCTCGGGCGCGGACCCCACAAATAATGCGCCCGTTCCCCAAAAATGCGCCCGCTCTACGGGGCGCATTAACGGGGAACGGGCGCGTTATCGCGCCGGGTCCGTCCGGTCCGCCGGAAAACTAGCCGGCCAGGAATTCCTCAGGCTGCCACTCGCCGGTCACCAGGTAGGAGACCTTGCGGGCCACGGAGACGCCGTGGTCGCCAAAGCGTTCAAAGTAGCGGCTGGCCAGGGTGACGTCCACGGTGGTGGCGGGTGTTTCCGCCCAGTCCGGGGCACCCATGGCGGAGAAGACCGTCTTGTGCAGCTTGTTGATCTCGGTCTTGGCCGCGGCGATCTCGCTGGCCAGTCCCAGGTCGCGGGAGTCCAGCAGCTCGGAGACCTTCCGGGCAATGATGATGTCCTGGCGGGCCATTTCCGCGAACGTCTCCACCAGCGGCGCGGGGATCACGTTGTTCGGGTAGCGCAGGCGTGTCAGCTGGGAAATGTGCCGGGCCAGGTCCCCCATGCGCTCGAGGGAGGCGCTCATGCGCAGCGAGCCCACAATCATGCGCAGGTCGCTGGCCACCGGGCCCTGCAGGGCGAGCACGTCAATGGCACGCTCGTCGAGGTCGTTCTGCAGGAAGTCAATGCGCGCGTCGGCGGCGATGACTTCCTGGGCGGCCTGCAAGTCGGCAGCGGCAAAGGCTGTGGTGGACTTTTCGATGGCGTCAATCACCAGTGACGAAATCTCAATCAAGCCCTCTCCGATTTGGTGAAGTTCGGCCTGAAAAACTTTGCGCACGCGTGTTTCCTTTCATGGACAGCCCAACACAGAGGTGGGCTCGATCATGACCTACCCTGCCATCCGAGTATGAACGCGGCGGCACTACCAAGTGAACGTTAGCTGAACGGCCGGCCACATGGGCACACTTGGGGGTAAACGGGGCAGAAAGTGCGCATAGTCTTGGGGTGTGAATCCTTTGCTGATTGGAGTTGCGGCGGGTCTGGTGGGCCTGGCCATGGGCGTGTTCGGCATGCTCGCCTTCAGCGCCAGCGAGCGGTCCCGCCGCCGCACGGTGGATGTCCGCGAGCCGTCGCTGCCGGAGGGCTCCGCCGAGATCCTCTCGGTGGTGGGCAAGGCATTCATCGTCCTTGACGTGGTGGACGGCGTGGTCCGCGCCAGCCCCGGCGCCTACGCCTTCGGCCTGGTCCGAGGCCACACCGTGGTCCACAAGGAACTGCTGGACCTGGCGCACCGGGTGCGCCGCGACGGCGTCATTGAGGAACGCGACCTGCTCCTGCCGCGCGTCGTCCTGCCCGGCCAGGGCGCCTCCCCAAGTTCGACGCCGGACGCCGGCCCGGGCGCCCAGCCCGCCCCGGGCACCGCCGGCGCGCCCCCCTCGTCCGGCCATGCGCCCGGCCAGGGCACCCTGGTCATCCAGGTCCGCGTGGCCCCGCTCGGCGAGGAGTACATCCTGCTGCTGGCCGACGACCGCACGGAAATCGCCCGCACCGAGGCCGTGCGCAACGACTTCGTCGCAAACGTCTCGCACGAGCTGAAAACGCCGGTCGGGGCCATCTCGCTGCTCGCGGAGGCGCTGGAGTCGTCCCCCGACGACGAGGCCACCGTGCGCCGCTTCGCCTCCCGCATGATCACCGAGTCCGCCCGGCTGGCGGCGCTGGTCCAGGACATCATCGAACTCTCGCGGCTGCAAAGCAAGGACGTCGCGCAGGCAGGCACCGACGTGGACATGAATGCGGTCATCGCCGAGGCCGTGGACCGGACCCGCCTGCCGGCCCAAAGCAAGAACATTGCCATTGCGGTGGGACCGCCCATCCCCGCCCGGGTCCACGGCGACGCGCCCCAGCTGGTGACAGCGCTGCGGAACCTGATCGACAACGCCGTGCGCTATTCCCCGGAGAACACCCAGGTGGGCATCGGGCTCTCGGTGCGGGACGGCGTCGTCAGCGTCAGTGTCTCCGACCAGGGCGACGGCATGTCCCCGGAGGACCAGGAGCGCGTCTTCGAGCGGTTTTACCGGGTGGATGCGGCTCGGTCCCGCCACACCGGCGGCACGGGCCTGGGGCTGAGCATCGTCAAGCACATTGTGGGCAACCACGGCGGCGAGGTCACGCTCTGGTCGTCCCCCAAGACAGGCTCAACGTTCACCCTGCGCCTGCCCGAACTTTCCCCGTCCAACAGCGACGCTGGCCGGAGCCTTCCGGCCGAGCGGCAGCAACGCTGACCCACACCGCAGCGGCGCCGCGGCGCAGCGCAGTCACAAGGAGCAAGCACGCGTGAGCCGGATCTTGATTGTTGAAGACGAAGAATCCATCAGCGACCCCCTGTCCTTCCTGCTGGGGCGGGAGGGATACGAGGTGGAGGTGGCCGACGACGGGCTGGACGCCCTGGTGGCCTTTGAGCGCAGCGGCGCCGACCTGGTGCTGCTGGACCTGCAGCTGCCGGGCATGAGCGGCACCGAGGTGTGCAAGCAGCTGCGCCAGCGCTCCACCGTCCCCATCATCATGCTGACGGCCAAGGACTCGGAGATCGACAAGGTGGTGGGCCTCGAGCTGGGTGCCGACGACTATGTCACGAAGCCGTATTCCTCCCGCGAGCTGATTGCACGGATCCGGGCGGTGCTGCGCCGGCAGGGCGAACCGGAGGAGCTGGTCAGCTCCACCGTGCATGCCGGGCCCGTGCGGATGGACGTGGAGCGGCACGTGGTCACCGTCCACGGCGAGGGCGTGTCCTTCCCGCTGAAGGAATTTGAGCTGCTGGAAATGCTGCTCCGCAACGCCGGACGGGTGCTGACCCGCGGGCAGCTGATCGACCGGGTCTGGGGCGCCGACTACGTCGGTGACACCAAGACCCTGGACGTGCACGTCAAGCGGATCCGCAGCAAGATCGAACCCGATCCGGCCGCGCCGCGGTTCCTGGTGACGGTCCGCGGGCTGGGCTACAAGTTCGAGCCCTAGGCCCCGGCGGGACCAGGCGGGCCCCTTGCGTCATCTGAGCCAAATTGTTTGGTTTTGATTGTATTTGTCGTCGACAGCTTCTAGTGTGATACGGATAACATTTGTCGAGGGACTGGGGACCGCCGAGACAAGGGAATCCACCTTTATGACTGTCCGATCAACGCAGGGGCCGCGGCGCAGGGGTGCGACGAAGGCTGCCGCCATCCTCGTCACCGCCGCCATGGGGCTCATGGCCATTTCCAGCCCGGCAGTGGCCGACGGCCCCGTGCCGCAACCGCCCACCGCCTCGCCGGGCTCCGCCGGGCCCAGTGTCATCTTCCCGGGCAACGACGGCAAGCCCCACACCGTCACCACCGACGCCCGGTCGATGATGGTGGACGGCAGGCGGCTCAACGTGTTTTCCGGCGAGTTCCACTACTGGCGCCTCCCCAGCCCCGGGGACTGGCGGGACGTGTTCCAGAAGATGCGCGCCAGCGGCTTCAACGCCGTGTCCCTGTATTTCTTCTGGGGCCTGCATTCCACGGAGCCGGGAAAGTTCGACTTCACCGGCATCAAGGACATCGACCTGCTGCTGACCATGGCCGAGCAGGAGGGGCTGTACGTGATCGCCCGGCCGGGCCCGTACGTCAACGCCGAAATCTCCATGGGCGGGCTGCCGGCGTACCTGACCAAGAGCGGGGCGGGCTCGCTGCGCAGCACGGACCCCGCGGTGCTGAAGGAGTCGCTGGACTGGATCGGCGCCTTTGACCGGATCGCCCGGAAGCACCAGGTGACCGACGGCGGCGGCTCCATCGTCACCTACCAGGCCGAGAACGAGCTGCTCAACGAGGGCGGCGACCGCCCGGCGTTCATGAAGGCGCTCGTGACAAAGATCAAGGGCGACGGCATCACTGTCCCCGTCTTCCACAACGACTACGGAGCGAACGGCGCCTACGTGCCCGGCAGCGGCAGCGCCGGCGGCAACGTGGGCCTGGACTACTACGCCTTTGACAACTACCCGCTCGGCTTCAACTGCTCGGCCGGCCGCGGCCAGGTCCCGGACATGGAACCACGCGTGCGGGCCCTGACCGCCACCAGCCCCCTGTTCATCGCCGAGGGGCAGGGCGGCGCGTTCACCCCGTGGGGCGCCGGCTTCACCACCGACAAGTGCGCCGACTTCGTCGACCCCGCCTTCACCCGCCAATACGGGGTGAACAACCTGGCCAACGGCGTCAACATGTTCAACTACTACATGGAATACGGCGGCACCAATTGGGGCTGGACGGGATCGCCGTCGTCGGGCTTCACGTCCTACGACTACGGCGCGGCCATCAACGAGGACCGCCAGCTGACCCCCAAGGCCACGGTGCAAAAGGAGCTGGGCTACTTTCAAAAGGACTTCGCCCCGATCTCCGCCATGGTGCCCCAGGCCCCCGTGCCGGTCGCGGTGGACGGCGGCGCCGGCACCGTCAAGTCCTACCAGCGCATCGCCACGGAGGACCAGGCCGCCGCGTCCGTCTCCGGCAACGGCGCGCGCTTCCTGGGCTTCCGCCAGAGCGACAGCAACAGCACGGCCGAGCTGAAATACTCCTTTCCCCTGACACTGTCCCCGCGCAAGGACGTGGCCGCGGCCAGCTACACCACGGACGACACCGACACGGCGGCCATCCGGTACACCGGAGCCTGGGAGCACGCCACCGGCAAGGCCTGGACCGCGGGCGACTACAAGGACACCGAAACGTTCAGCGCCGCCGCCGGGGACGTTGCCGAATACACCTTCAAGGGCGCCGGCATCCGCGTCATTTCCCCGCAGTCCGGCAACCACGGCTATGGCGACGTGTACATCGACGGCACCAAGGCCGGCCGGACCAACACCTACGGCGGCCAAAACGCGACCTACCAGTACGTGGCCTTCCAAAAGGACGGCCTCGACCCGTCCGTGGAGCACACCATCAAGATTGTGGTGACGGGCCAGAAGGACGCCGCCAGCGCCGGCACGTTCGTCAGCATCGACGCCTTTGACGTCATCAAGGCCCCGGACGGCACCGCCCCGCCGGTTGGGAACGCCATCACCTTCCCGCGCGTCCCGCAGAAGGCCGGCACCTTCATGACCCTGCACGGCCGCGACGCCAGCATGGTCATTGCCGACTACGCCTTCGACGGCCAGCGCCTGATGTACACGACCTCGGAACTGTTCGCCAGGATGCCCGTGGCCAACGGCACCCTCCTGGCGCTCAACGGCGCCAGGAACGACGCCGGCGAGACCGTCCTGCAGTACGCCTCCGAACCCGAGGTCACCACCTTGGGCGGCACACCCGTGGAGACCACCTGGGACCCGGACGCCAAGACCCTGCGCCTGAACTACGTCCACGGCAACACCTCGGCCGTCCGGATCTCCGGCGGCGGCGCACCAGATTTGACCATCCTCACCACCGACCGGGCACAGACGGGGCTGCAGTGGAGCGTCGACGGGGCCGTCACGGGCGGCACCGGCAACAAGACCGTCCTGGTCACCGGCGTCGACCTGCTCCGCACGGCGCAGTTCGACGGCAGCACCGTCAAGCTGGCGGGAGACACCACCACGGCCCGCACCGCGAACATCTACGTCCCGGCCGGCATCACCCAGGCCACCTGGAACGGCGTGCCCGTGGCCACGACCCGGGGGGCCAACGGCCAGCTCGTGGCGCGGCTGGCCGGGCCGGCGGCCTCCGCCCTCCCGGTCCTGGACCACTGGAAGGCCGCAGGCGAAAACCCGGAGTCCGCCACAGCCTTCGACGATTCCGCGTGGACCGCGGCCACGGCCACCACGGCGGAAAACCCGCGCCAGGGCCCCGGCCCCAACCAGGGCAAGGTCCTGGACACGGCCTACTACGGCTTCTATGAAGGCGACACCTGGTACAGGGCCCACTTCAAGGCGTCCTCCAGCGCCACCAGCATCCAGCTCAGGGGCCAGGGCGGCGCCGCCGCCAACATGCTGGTCTGGGTCAACGGCCGCTACGTCGGCGCCGCGGCAGCCAACGGCACCATGATGACGTTCGCCGTCCCGGCGGGCGTCATCACGGCCGGTGCGGACACGGTGGTGTCCACCGTGGTCCGCAACAACGGCCAAAACCTCGACTGGTCCGACGACGGCCTGTCCCGCCAAAACCGCGGCCTGTTCGACGCCATCCTGCCCAGTGCAGGGCCTGTCACCTGGAAGCTGCAGGGCGCCAAGGACAAGGCCGCGCCCGTGGATACGGCCCGGACCATGTACAACACCGGCGGCCTGTACGGCGAACGGGCCGGCTGGCACCTCCCGGGCTACCCGGACGCGGCCTGGGCCGACGCGGGCTCCTTCAAGCCCGCCAAGGCCGGGGTCACCTGGTACCGCAGCAGCTTTGAGCTTCAGGTGCCCGCCGGCACCGACACCGCCATTGCCCTGAAGGTCAACGACGCCAAGTTCAACGCCGGCCGCCAGTCCTACGCCCGGGCCGTGATCTACGTCAACGGCTGGAACATCGGCACCTGGGTGGGCAATGTGGGGCCGCAGGACGTTTTCACCATCCCCAGCTCGTTTCTGGACAAGGCGGGATCCAACACGCTGGCCGTGGCGCTGACGTCCGAGCGCGACGGCGAGGGCCCGGACTCCTTCACCCTGGTGGACGGCGGCACCAGCCTCGGCGGGGTGCCCACCGCCTTGATCGAGGCACCCAACTACGAGCCGGCCAAGGTCAGCACGCAGGCTGTGGAAACCACCCCGTCCAAGGGGCCGGGACTGTCCATCACCGCGAGCGGGGCGCTGACCCTGGACAAGCTGGGGGACGGCGCGGCCACCACCGCACTGCTGGACTTTGGCGACGGCAGCGAGCCGGTGCCGGTGCCGGTCTCGGACGGCACGTTCAGCGCCGTCCACAGCTACGCGAAGAAGGGCAACTACCAGGTCGTCGCGACGGTGAGGGATGCCGTGTCGCAGGCTGTGCTGGGGACCGCATCGGTGGCCGTGGCCGGCGGCAGCTGCAACATCCACCACGTGTGCACCTCCACGGCGGCGCGCCGGCCGTAGGGGTCTCCCAATGGCAAAGGCCGGCGGCCCCGCACGGGGCCGCCGGCCTTTGCCGCGGACAGCGTTCCCGCGGACAGCGTTCCCGCGGACAGCTTCTCGCGGACAGTGTGCCCATGGACAGCGTTCCGGGGGACAGCGTGCCCGCGGACAGCGCTCCGGGAAGGGCGCCTTGGAGGACCGCTTACGGGGTGGCGGTCGCGGTCGGCACCAGGTTCTTGTATTCGGCCAGCGTGCCGTCCAGCACCGGAACGGTCAGCGACTTGGCGGCCGTGTCCGAGCCGGACTGGCGCAGTTGCAGGACCTCGGTGGCGCCGGCGGGGGCCGTGACCGTGCTGAGAATGGCGGTGTCCGTGTCGCCATTGAGCACCAGCGGCACGCCG
>Ga0134128_10011539_pt1 | contig 10558 bp, 10 predicted proteins | sample KB31754_FD_96462 | JGI IMG/M metagenome (GOLD analysis project Ga0134128, IMG submission 96462) | Terrestrial soil microbial communities with excess Nitrogen fertilizer from Kellogg Biological Station, Michigan, USA - KB3-175-4 | ecosystem: Environmental > Terrestrial > Soil > Unclassified ...
ACGTGGAAGCCGGCCTCGAAAGCCTGCCGGGCCGTCGATTCGACCGCGGAGGTCGTCGAGATGCCGCTCAGCACCACCTGGGTGACGCCGAGATCACGCAGCCGTTTTTCGATGTCGGTGGTCGGAAAGGCGCCCCAGCTCTTCTTGGTGACGACGATATCCGAAGCCTGCTGGCCGAGTTCGGCGACGAATTTCATCGCCTCGGGTGGAAAGCCGCCGGAGACCCGACGCGGTGTTTCGGTGCGCCCTGCAACGCCGCCTGAGACGTTGACGAGGATCACCGGCAGCTTGTGCTTGCGAAATGCGGCGGTCAGAACGCCGGCAGCCTTGAACACGGCGTTAGCTGCGTCGCCTTGCGCGAAGGCGCGGATGCCTTCCTGCAGATCGAGGACGACGAGGGCGGTCTTGGGGTCGAGCGTCGTGACGGGCATCTGGGACTCTATCAGGGTTCGATGAGACGGTTGAGGAGGGCAACGGCCGCTGCAAGTTTCTGATGTTCGGCGAGGGAGAGCTTCGATTGCAGCGCGCGGAACAGCCAATCCTGCTTGGCGGCGCGGGCAGCCGCGACGGTCTTCCGGCACTTGTCGGTGAGGCTGAGAACGGTCTGGCGGCCGTCATTGGGGTCGGGGCTGCCCTCGACCATGCCGGCGGCCTTGAGCGCAGCGACGATGCCGCTCATCGATTGCGGCCGCATCCCCTCCGCTTCGGCGAGCGCGGTAACAGTCGCCGGCCCACTACGCTCAAGGTGGATCAGCACTTTCGACTGCGACAAGGTGAAATCGCCGAAATTGCCTTCCTCGCGGAGGCGCCGGTTCAGCTTGCTGATGGTCAGGCGGAGTTGTCCGGCGAGGTCAGCGGCGGCCTCGGTGGCGGGATCGGGCTTCTGTGCAAGATTGCTCATGCCTCGAGATATAAGAAGGTAAGCTTATCAGGTCAACTACGAAGTTTACCTTCGTAAATGACGACCCATCCGGGTCGCTCAACGGCATCGGAACACGGCGCGGAGCCGCTTATTTGCCGGCGGCCTTACGCCGGGCGGCCACGCTCTTTTGACCGACATGCCAGTCCCGCGCGGCCACTTCCTCAAACACCACCCAGACGTCTTCGTCCGTGAGGCCGGTGGCCCCGGTGATGGTGCTGACGATACCAGCGGCGATCTTTTGTTTCTTTCCCTCCGGGTCGTCGGCGATTACCTCGCGCACGATGCGGACGTTCACAAACGGCATCTTTTCCTCCTCGCTTTCCCTAACGCGCGGTGCGCGGCCCGCCGGCCGCCGTTATCACGGCGACGATGATCACGCCGGTGAGCAACAGCCGCAGGCCCGCCGACACACCGAACGTATTGAGCATCGTGAGCAGCAGCACCAGGAACAGCGACGCCCCCCAGATACCCGGCACATTGGCCTTGCCGCCGGCAACCGAGGTGCCCCCGATCACTACCACGGCGATCGAGCTCAGCAGGTATTCGTTGCCGATGTCGACGCTGGCGCCGCGGAAATAGCCGGCGAGCAGCGCGCCGTTAATGCCCCCGAGCGCCCGAAAAGGCATAGGTGATGAGCCGGATGCGCTCCACCGGAATGCCGGCGAGACGCGCCGCCCGCATGTTCTGCCCTATGGCCAGCACCGAGCGGCCATAGATCATGCGCTGCAGGACAATGCCGCAGACAAAGGCAAAGATCACCCCGAGAATGGCGAGGATCGGCAGGCCGAAAATCTGGATATTGGTGAAACTGGCAAAGCCCGGCGGCGGCTTGATCTGGAGTCCTCGCCCATAGCTGATGTCGATCGAGAGGATGATAAAGCTCGACGACAGCGTGGCGATGATCGGGGGGATGCGCAGCACCCGGATCAGCCCATAATTGGCGATGCCGATGGCGATGCCGCTGCCGAGCGCCGCGGCGAGGCCGACGGCGATCATGGCATCGTTGCCGTCCATCACCTTCATGGCGACGGCACTGGCGAGGCCGATATTGGCCGGCAGCGACAGATCGACATTGCCGGGACCCAGCGTGATGACGAACATCTGCCCGATGCCGACGATAACCATGAATACGGCGAGCGACAGCCCGGCGGTGAGCATGCCGCCGGCGCCATAGCCGTGGGTAAAGGTGATGGCGGCGAGCCAGACCAGCAGCGCGCCGACGAACGACCAGATCCAGGGAGTGGCGAGGAGTTTTTTCACCCGGTCCATGCTCATCCCCCCCGCCGGCCGAGCAAAGCACGGGCGGCCAGCACGACGATGAGGATGATGCCGTTGGCCCCGACCTGCCAGTCAGGCGGAATGTGCATGAAGGTCAAGAGCGGCGAGGCGGCCAGCGCCAGCGTCAGCGCCCCGATCACCGCGCCGATTGGCGACACGCGGCCGCCGACGAATTCGCCGCCCCCCAGGATCACTCCGGCGATGGACAGCAACGTGTAGCCATTGCCGATATTGGCATCGGCCGAGGTGGTGATGCCGATCAGCGCCAGGCCGGAAAACACGCCAAAGACCCCGGCGAGGCCGAACATGATCATCTTGGTCTTGAGCAGCGACCAGCCGGCACGATCGATGGCCTGCCCGTTGCCGCCGGCGCCGCGCAGCACCGCGCCGTAGGAGCTGCGCATCAGCCCGAAATGCACCACCACGGCGATGACGATGGCGGCGACGACGGGGAACGGCACGAAGGGCGGTTTCAGCCCCATCATGCCAAGCAGCCAGTCCGGCGCCTTGCCGCCTGGCTTGGGCAGCAGCAGGATCGCAAGACCTTGCCAGACGAAGCTCATACCGAGGGTGACGACGATCGAGGGCAGGTTCCTGAGATGGATCAGCACGCCGAGCCCGGCATAAACCGCGACCCCGCCGGCGAGCACGGCGATGCCGAGCAGCGGCTGGTCGTGCAGCCAGGTGGCGGTGACGCAGCCGACGAAGCCGACAAAGGTGCCGATCGACAGGTCGAGCTCGTTGATGGTGATGACGAACATCTGCGCCAGGGTCGCCAGGGCGATCGGGATCGCCAGGTTCAGCATCAGGTTGAAGCCGAAATAGCTGATGGCGCGCGGATTGAGGTAGGCGATGGCCGCAAGGATCAGGATCAGCGACAGCGCCGGCAGCAGCGTGCGGAGCAGACGCAACGGATGCAGCGGGCGGCGCGCTGGCGCGGCCGTGCCGGAGAGCGAGACCGGTGTCATGGGGCAGCCTCGGCGAAGGAGGACTGGATGACTTTCTCCTCGGTCAGTTCGCTGCGGTCGAGGGCGGCGACGATGCGGCCATCACGGAAGACGTAAACGCGGTCGCAATTGGACAGCTCCTCGGTTTCGGTGGTGTACCAGAGGAAGGTGCGGCCCTGCCGCGCTTCCTCGCGGATGAGATCATAAACTTCGAGCTTGGTGCCGATATCGACGCCGCGCATCGGATCGTCCATCAGGATGATGCGGGCGTCCGAACCCAGGGCGCGGGCGAACAGCGCCTTCTGCTGATTGCCGCCCGACAGTGACAGGATGTTGTTGGTGAGGTCGGGCGTGCGAATGCTGATGCGCTGCTGCCAGTCCTCGGCCATGCCGGTTTCTAACTCGCGCGACAGCAGCAGGCCGCGGCGGAGTTTGTTGAGCGAACGGATACCGATATTGGCGGCGATCGACCACAGCGGAAAGATGCCGTCGGTCTGGCGGTCGCCGGCGACCAGCGCCACCGGGGCGGCGACGGTCAACCCGCCGCTGCGCCCGGCGCCGGCATCGAAGATGTCGATGAGCAGCCGCGTCTGGCCATGCCCGGCAAGGCCGGCAAGGCCGATGATCTCGCCCTCATGGGCGACGAGGTCGGCGGCGCTGTCCTCGCCGGGCGGGCGCGCGCTGACCATGACTGCAGTCGAGCGTGGCCCCTCGGCGGCGGCCGCTGCGGCGCGCTCATGCACCGCGGCGGCACCCATGGTGGCCACCAGCCGGTCCCGGTCGAAGGCGGTGGCGGCATCGCTCGCCACGACCTTGCCGTCCCGCATGATGACGATGCGGTCGCTGGTATCGAGGATTTCCCCGAGCAGGTGCGAGATGAGGATGCAACTCACCCCCGCCGCGACGCTGCGACGCACGTAAGCCAGCAATTGCGCGGCGGTATGGGCGTCGAGCGAGGAGGTCGGCTCGTCGAGGATCACCAGTTGCAGCGGCTCGTCCGTGACGGTGAAGGCCCGCGCCACCTCGACCATCTGCCGCTTGCCGATGGCGAGGTCGCCGACCACGTCGCCCGGCGCGATACCGTGGCCGGGGAAGATTTCGTCGAGCTTGCCCATGATCAGGCTTGCGGCGCGGCGGTTCCAGCCCCAGCCCTTGAGCGCGGCGTGGCTGATGCGGGTGTTCTCGGCCACCGTGAGATTAGGGCAAAGCGACAATTCCTGGAACACGCAGCGTACGCCCAGCCGGTGCGCCACCTCCACGGCATAGCCGCCCTGCTGCGCGCCGTTGACGGTAATGCTGCCCCGATCGGGGGTGCCGGTGCCGGCGAGCACATGCATCAGGGTCGATTTGCCGGCGCCGTTGTGGCCGACAAGACCGACGCATTCGCCGGTGCCGATCGAAAAGGTCACGCCGTCGAGGGCGCGAACGGCACCGTAGTGCCTCGCGACATCCCGCAATTCGATGATGGTGTCGGCTGCCGGCATGGTGGACTCGGGCGGTATGGAGCGTGGGCGGGGTGCGGGGAGGATCACGCCTGGAGCGATTGGCGTTCTGGTGGAATCACCTTGTTCTTCGTCGTCAAGCCCGGCCATGACGACGGAGAGGTGTGCTCATCTGAACGTACAAGGCTCCAGTCCTCTGATTTGGTCGCGTTTCCGAACCAGAAAGCCGCTGCCCACTTTCCCTGGAAACGCTCTGGAATCGACAACGGGGATCGCCGCGGCGACCGCCACAAGAGAGCTCGCCGCAAGAAGAGGCAGGGCGCGCCGGGCGAGGGCGCGCCCCGCCGGACTTATTTGATGTTCGACTTGATGGCCGCGATGGCATCTGCCTGCGAATATTCGGTGCTGGCGACGCCGCCCTCCGGAATCTTCGGCAACTCGGCTTCGAAATTGGACTGGTCGAAGGCGAGATAGGGCACCGTCAGGTCGTGCGGGATGTCCTTGCGGCCATCCAGCACCTGCTGGGCGACCCAGAAGGCGAGTGTCGACAGGCCCGGCGCCACCGAAGCGGACCAGGTCTGGTAGCCGTCCTTGTCCTTCTGCTGCTTCCACCAGGCGAGCTCGTCCTGGCGGTTGCCCATCATGATGGTCGGGCGGGGCTTGCCGGCGGCGGCGAAGGCCTGCGCCGCGCCATAGCCGTCGCCGCCCTGGTCAACCACGCCGACGATATCGGGCAAGGACGGCAGCACCGTCGCCACAGCCTTCTGGGCGGTGGTCTCGTCCCAGTTGCCGGTCACCGAATTGACGATCTTGAAGTCGGGGTGAGCGGCGACGCCTTCGACGATGCCCTTATGGATTTCGTCATCGATCGACGTGCCGGCGAGCCCGCGGATTTCCAGCAGATTGCCGCCCTTGGGCTGGAACTTGGCCATCTGCTCGATCTGTTCCTTGCCCATCCCCTCATAGTCGATGACGACGCGATAGGCGCAGGGCTCGGTGACGACGCCGTCGAAGGAAACCACTGTGATGCCAGCATCGCAGGCCTGTTTCACCGCGCCGTTGAGCGCATCCGGTGAGCCGGCATCGATGACGATGGCATTGTAGCCTTGCAGGATCAGGTTCTGGATCTGGGCGGCCTGGGTCGGCACTTCCTGATCGGCGGTGGTGAATACGTCGGCGGCCGCGACGATCTTGTCGGCGACGGCCTTCTTGGTGACGATGTCGTAGCTCTTCAGCATCGCCTGTCGCCACGAATTGCCGGCATAGTTGTTGGAAAAGGCGATGCGCATGCTCGAGGTGTCGGCATAGGCCGCAGTCGAAGCGAGCAGCAGCGCCACGGCGCCAAGCGCCAACGATTTCTTCATATCGATTTCCTCCTCAATAGCGTCGGGCTGTTCGGCTCACGCGCCCCTATGTCGCACAAACATGTTAGTCGGCGAAAGTGCTAAAGCTGGGAAACAAGGCCTCGAAAGTCGGTCGACGGAGCCAGCACCAGTTGCGAGGGCGATCCATCACGAAGAAGTGTCTGCCAACGAGTGATGGCATCCGTGAGCGCAGCGATCGCCGCGCCTCGGCTGCGATCTGAAGGACGGCCAGGCGGCCGGCGCCTGTGACCCTTCCCGTCATCTTTGGGGGCGGGAATTTCCTGTTGAATCCCACCTCATTTGCCGAGGGCGAGTTCGGCGCCACAGCTGCGGCGAGGCCGTGACGGTCGACGCGCTGAAGCTGCCGCTGAAGGGCATCCTCGTCGAAAAGCCGCTTGGCCACACGGCTGAGTCAGGCCGGCGCATCCTCGATGCCATCAAGGCGAGGAAGCTGCCAATGGCGGTGCCGCTCGGCGTGCTCATCCGCGGCAGCCGGGGCGAGATTCGTGATTACGATTTCCGCTACCTCGAAGCGTTCGACAGGCCGGAACGCCTCGAACTGCTGCGTCAAAACGCCGGCGAAGACGGGAACCTCGAAGGACTCTGGCACAACGGCTACTCGGCAGGCGCTGAATGGGTCTATCGCAACCCCTTCCCGTACGCGTCCCTCAGCGATGACGAGATTGCCATCGCAACGGTGCTCGCGGGGGTGCAGGCGTACATGGAGGGAGGTCCCGAGATTTACAGCTTCGCGGAGGCCGCTCAGGATCAAGGGCTGTCGCTAGGCATCGACGAAGCGCTCAAGACAGGCCAACCGGTGCGCACCCCGGATACGCCGTGGTCCCGGTGAGATCGGGTGCTTGCCGACGCCTTCGCAGCGTCGGGATTCCTGACCTCAATCCATCGAAATCATTGGCGCACCCGGCGAGATTCGAACTCACGACCTCTGCCTTCGGAGGGCAGCGCTCTATCCAGCTGAGCTACGGGTGCAGCAAACCGGGCTGTCGGGCAGCCGGGCTGGATCGCGCGCAACCTAGCCAAACCGCCCGCCGCGCGCAACCACGGTTTTGCTCGGCAAGGAGCGGTTTGCCCGACACTGATCCCCCGCGACCACGAGACCGGAGCAGTCCGGGTGGAAGTTGGCTAAGCGGTTCACGCTAGCGGCGGAATTTGCCTTCTCCTATAAGGGATCGCAACGGGAGAGCGCCGGGGTTTCGGTTGCTTCCGCAACAGGGAGACTAACAATCATGCTCGCAAAAATGCTGAGCCGAACGCTTGTGCTTGCAACGGTCGCCGCTTCGTTCGCCACCGCCGCCTATGCCGCGCCGAAGATCGCCGTCGTCACGCCCTACCTCTCGCAGCCAGGCACACAGTTTTACGTCGAGGCTTTCCAGGCCGCCGCCAAGACCAATGGCTGGGATGTCAACGTGGTCGATACGCAGGGCGATGTCGCGGCGGTAATTTCGCGTCTTGAAGACGTGGTGAACCAGAAGGTCGACGCCATCGTCATTAACGTCGATCCGTCGCAGGTGCAGGCCGGTCTGCAGGCAGCCAAGGACGCGAAAATTCCGGTGTTCGGCATGGATGCCGGCAACGATCCGCTGCTCGTCGCCAACGTCACGTCGAACGGCTATTCGATGGCCGCCCAGACCGCGGCCTATGTCGCCGACCGCATCGGTGGCGCCGGTAACATCGTTATGTTCACCTTCGATGCCTTCCCGCCGGTGCATGCCCGCGACGTCGTCGCCGACGCGGTGTTCAGCAATTACCCGGACATAAAAGTGCTGCAGCGCGTGACGCCCGACGTCACCGATGGCGGCATCGCTGATTCCCGCGCCAAGATGGATGCGATTCTCGCCGCCAACCCCAAGCCCGGCAGCATCAAGGCCGTCTGGTGCGCCTGGGACCAGCCGGCGCTCGGCGTGCTGCAGTCGATCGAAGCCGCCGGCCGGCAGAACGAAGGCATCGTCATCACCGGCATGGACGCTAACCCCCAGGCCCGCGACGCCATCGCCAAGAAGGGCAATTTCGAAGTCTCGATGGCCCAGGATTTTACCGGTATTGGCCAGGCCACGGCGGATGCGGTGAAGAAGGTGCTGGGCGGCGATACGCTCAAGACCCACACGATTTATGTGCCGACCAAGCTGATCACCGCCGACAACGTGAACGACAAGTAGCCGCTAATCGGGCGTGACTGGCCCACCCCTCATCCGCCCTTCGGGCACCTTCTCCCACAAGGGGAGAAGGAAGTTCGTCGCTTCGGCGGTGCCATCCAGCTCTTCCTTCTCCCCTTGTGGGAGAAGGTGGACCGGCCGAAGGCCGAGACGGATGAGGGGGCTCTTGCCAAGTTGACTGGCTCTGGTAAGCCCCAGCCACGACTTAATGGCCGGTTCCGGTTGTCGATGCCGCTCCTCTCCCTCCGCAACGTCTCAAAATCCTACGCCGGCATCTCCGCGCTCTCGGATGTGAGCCTTACCGTCGAGTCGGGTGAAATTCATGCGCTGATGGGCGAGAACGGCGCCGGCAAATCCACCCTGATCAGGATTTTGGCCGGCGTCGTCATCCCCGACAACGCCCTGATCGAGATCGACGGCCGGCCCACGACCATCGCCGACCCCGCCGCCGCTATGGCGCTTGGCCTCCGGTTTATCCACCAGGAACTGAGCATCGTGCCGACCCTGTCTGTGGCCGAGAACATTTTCCTCGGGCGCCCCTATCCGCATTGGGCCGGCATCGTCGTCGACTGGCGGCGGCTGTCGGAACTTGCCGGAGAGGCGCTGGCGCGGCTCGGCATCACCCACATCGATCCACGGGCCAAGATGGCCCGATTGGCCTTCGCCGACCGGATGCTGGTCCGCATTTCGAGTGCCTTCCTCGATGAGGGCGGCAGTCCGGCAAAGCTCTACGTCATGGATGAGCCGACCGCGGCGCTGACCCGCGAAGAGTCGGAGCGGCTGTTCACCGTGCTCGAGCAAATCCGCAAATCCGGCCGCGCCGTGCTTTACGTGTCCCATCGCCTCGACGAGGTCATGCGGCTTTCGGACAGCATCACCATTCTCCGCGATGGCGCGACGGTGGGCACGGGCGCGACGGCGCAGATCGGTGCCGACGAGGTGGTGCGGCTGATGATCGGCCGGCGCGTCGAGGAGGCGTATCCAAAACCGTTTGCGTCTCCGGGCGATACGGCGGCGCTCAACGTCACCGCCCTCGCTGCGAAGAACTTCGGGCCGGTCAGCTTCTCGCTGCGCAAAGGCGAAATTCTTGGCATCGCCGGGCTGGCGGGGGCGGGGCAGGGTGAGCTCATCCGCCTGCTCGCCGGTGCCGCGCGGCCCCACTCCGGCAGCATCGCGGTTGATGGCCGGCCGCTGCCCGCCGGGCCCGCTGCCGTGTGGTCCGCTGGGGTGGCGCATGTCCCGCGCGAGCGCCGGGCCGAAGGGTTGGTGCTGACGCGCAGCATCATGGAAAATGTCACGCTGCCGCATCTGCGCACCGTCAGCCGCGGTGGCGCCGTCCTCGACCGCCGCCGCGAACGCACGCTCGCCCAAGCGCGCGGCCATGATGTCCGCCTGCGTTCCGCCGGGCCGCAGCAACTGGCGCGCGAGCTGAGCGGCGGCAATCAGCAAAAAGTGGTGTTCGCCAAGGCGTTGGCTGGCGAGCCCAAAATCCTGCTGCTTGACGAGCCGACGCGCGGCGTCGATATCGGCGCCAAGTTCGATATCTACTCGCTGATCCGTGAGATGACCGCCAAGGGCATGGCCGTATTGATGACCTCGACCGACCTGCCGGAGCTGATCGGCATGTGCGACCGCATTCTGGTCCTCCGTGACGGCGCCATGGCCGCCGAACTCGGCATGGACGGGCTGAACGAAGAAACGCTGCTCAACCACTGCTATGGTCGCGCCCCCGCCACGATGGAAGCCTGACCCAGTGCTGTCCTTCCTCCGACGCTACGGCACGCTGCTCGGCTTTTTGCTGATCCTCGTGGTGTTCTCCGTCAGCCTGCCCGATACCTTCCTTACCGCGCGCAACTGGCTCAACATCACCCAGCAGGTCTCGATGCTCACGGTGGTCGCCGCCGGCATGACCATCGTCATGGTGATGGGCGATTTCGATCTCAGCGTCGGCTCGATGGCGAGCCTGTCGGGCATTGTCGCGGCCATCCTGTTCACCCTCGGCGTGCCGGTCTGGGCGGCAGTCGGCATCGCTCTTCTGGCCGGTATTCTCGGTGGCGTGATCAACGGCGTGCTGGTCAGCGTCATCGGCATTCTGCCGTTCGTCGCGACACTGGCGACGCTGACCATCTTCTCCGGCGCCGCCTTCGTCATCAGCGGCGGCAAGACGATTTTCGCCCGCGCCATTCCCGAAGTGTTCGCCGATTTCGCCAAGGATGGTCTTTCCGTCGGCGGGCTGACCATCCCCAACCTCACCATCACGGCGATCGTCGTGTTGGTGCTCGTCTGGTTCCTGCTCGAACAGACGACGTTCGGCCGCCGGCTCTATGCCATCGGCGGCAACACCGAAGCGGCGCGGCTGAGCGGGGTGAAGGTAAAAACGCTGCGGCTGATTGCTTTCGCGTTGACCGGCTTGAGCGCCGCCGCCGCCGGG
>Ga0134128_10011542_pt1 | contig 10556 bp, 15 predicted proteins | sample KB31754_FD_96462 | JGI IMG/M metagenome (GOLD analysis project Ga0134128, IMG submission 96462) | Terrestrial soil microbial communities with excess Nitrogen fertilizer from Kellogg Biological Station, Michigan, USA - KB3-175-4 | ecosystem: Environmental > Terrestrial > Soil > Unclassified ...
CTTTCTGGGGGCGAAAACTGACGCCTCCCACCCCCGGAAAGTGGGGGTAGTTATAGATTTACCCTGCAAGGGGCATCTAGGCGAAGGGCAGCGCCCGCTCCCGATACCAGCCCCGCCGGCCCGCCCGGCGATCGTCAGCGACCCGACGGCCGAGCCTTGAGGCGCAAGCGGCCTCTCGGCGACCCGACGGCCGAGGGTGCGACGCAGGCCCGGCTTCACCCCTTCGCTGGAAACCCGGTCGGGCTTGCACGCGGCCCTGCCAGCGTGACAGCGGCGCGCCGGAGTGCTGGCGGCCGAGACGCCGCGCGTCTGGGGCATGACGATTTGCCCCCTTTCGCCATATCGGCAGACTCGGCGCGCCCCGCTGACAGCCGTTACCCCTTCGCCGGCACCTTCCCCGCCTCCACGCGCGCCCTGCCTGCCACGCGCCGCCGCTGGGTCGACATGAGGCCGCGCCGCTCGGGACACCGGCGGGCGCCGCCGAGATCGCTCAGTCAGATCGCCGCGCAGGCCGTGCGGTATGCTGATACCGCATCGCCGGAAAATCCGGCCCTCGCGCGTGCGAAGCAATGCAACAATATCAACGACATAACGGAGCCTCGAAAATGCCCCCCCTCGCAACCCATCGCCGCCCCCGCCGCCTGACCCGCGCCTCGTCGCAGAAGGGACGCTTCTGATCGCGCGCATCGCCCTCGCTGAGGTCGCCGACGCCCTCGATAGGCTCGAAGCGCTGCTACCACCCATGTCTGAGCCGGAGCCGCCGAAGCCTGGCCGCCGACGACGCGCGCCGCGATGAGCCTCACCCCAGACCACAGTGCGTTGGCAGCCGGCCGGAGCGTTGCAACACCACACCCACCAACCGAGTGCGTCGCCACAAATCGCAGGAAACCACATGAGCCCCGCCGAAATCGCCGCCGTCAACCGTCGTCTCCTCTCGCTCGAAGGCCCCCATTTGCAGATGTTCCTCGAAGCCGTTCGCGCCGACGCGGCTGGCAGCGCGGGGCCGTTGCCGTTGAGCATTGCCCCCGGCTACACCTCGGACCGCCGCATCAAATGGCCGATGATCGACTGGATATCTGGCCGCTGGCACGACGTCGGAGGCGCGGGCAAGGGCAACGACCTGCCCGACCTCATCCTGTGGCAAGCCGGCCTCGACCAGCACATTGACCGCGAGATCGACGAGGAGCTTGAGGTCGAGCGCGAGCGCCGCCGCGCCCTGCGTATCGCCGAGGCTCGCGGGCAAGCCGCGTCGGCGCTGGCCCGTTGGATTGACGCGCTACCGCCAGCCGCCTCGCCGCTGCGCCCTCAGGTCGGCGTCCGAGAGGCCGAACGCCCCGAACCGGCGTCGCGCGACGCCGCGCATCGCAGCTTGCACAGAGGCTGAGGCTGACATGGGCGCCGACGCACCAGATTTTGCAGACCTTGACCGTCGCGCACTAGCCCACCGCGACGCCGTTCTCGCGCGCATCATCATTCGCGGGGGCGGCTATCACGCGGATCGCGTGTCCAGCCAATTGCAGGCGCTGAACAGGGATGCGCCGCGCCTCGCCGACCTATGCGTCAAGGTCGATGAGACTGGCCGCTTTAGCGCCAGTCCCGACAGCGGGTCCGTGTCCGGCCGGGGTTTCACATCGCTGGTGGCGACGCTCGCCGACATCAGCACGGATCGCGCCGCCGCGTGGATTGCTCGACTCCCCGAACTTGTGGAGCCCCGCACATGATGCAGCGCAAAGCCGCCCTCATCCCGATCCGCGAATACGCCGACCTCGGCCAGGCACTGCTCGACCGCCGCGTTGAACTCGACGCGACCCGCCGTGAGATCGAAGGCGCCCTCGGCTGGCCGCGCGGGCGCCTCGCCGGCATCGAACGGAACCGGAAATGCCTCAGCGATGAGACCGCTGGCCCGCTGCTCGACCTGCTCGGGCTGCAACTGCGTCTTCACGCCGACGGCGCGCCCTATGCCGTTTGCAAAACCTACGGCGAGTGGATTATCTCCATAGACTATCGCCGAAAACAACTACATCTGACGATGGAAGTGTTGAACGAAGTAAGTGGCCTACAAGAAGGCTACGTCAACAAGGTTCTCGTAGGTATTCGCGGCCTCGGCCCCGTCTCGCTACCGTCAATCCTCGGCGCGCTTCGTCTGCAACTCTACATCGAGCCCCGCGCCCGCTTTCGTTGGGAGCCGCCAGAGCCGGCGTTCATCGGCGTGTCGTTCGCCAGCTACATTCATCTGGCGCCCGCCGCCATCCCGTCAACCATCGAGGCAAGCCCGCTATGAGCCATGACAGCATCCCTGGTAGCGCAGACGGCTACGCGCCCCTTCTCCCCGCCGACCCGGCCTTTCACGGCGCCCGGATCGACACCGGCGACAAGCGCTATCTCGCCGCGCGCGAGGCCGCGCACACATCGAAGCTCACCCAGGCCGAGTTCACGACGTTGCTCGGCGTCGAAGCCGCTCGCACCATGCGCGCCGCTGGTCTCAAAACCGCCGCCGCCAACTCCCGGCATGTCACGCCCTCGACCGAAATTCCGCGCCGCGAGCCGCCGCCGAGGGCCTACAAGGACATGACCTTTGCCCAGCGGTTGCGACACGGCGGGCACGTCTGACACCAACCAACGGAGACCACCCAAAATGACCCCTGCCAAGCTCACCGTCGAGATCACCATTCCCGCCTCGGGCGCGCTCGACCCCGCCGCCATTTGCCGCCAGATTGCGCAGGCGGCCCTACGCCAAGCCCAGCACTCGGTCGGCGACCCCAGGCTGACCACCGGCGAGATGACCCACAACTCCGGCCGTGGCGTCGGCAACGAGACAATCGGCCGCTGGGAGTTCACCCCGCCGACGCCGTGACACCGTGACGCCGTGACAGCAACCAATATGACAGCAAAGGAAATCTGACATGACCCGCGATACCAACAACAGCCCGAAGACCGTCACGCGCATCCCTTCGACGAACTCCGGGCCGCCGACCTACGATCACGGCAAGCCGCCGACGATCACGGCGACGGGCAAGCCGGCCGTCAAAGCGGGCCTGCTCGCGCCGGACGGTGACAGAATCCCGCGCGACATGCGCAAGAATGCGCACGGAAACTGACCATGACCGTCAAATCGACCAGTCGCAGCACCGCCAAGAACACCGCCGCCGCCGGCACGCCGAAGGGCTCCGCCGCCGCACCTGCTTCAACGCCCAAGGGCGCGCCGCCGCCGCATCGGGGCTCCCCTGACGGCGGCACGCCGAAGCACGGCAAGCCGCTGCATACGGGCGGCCCGAAGACGGCGCACGGGAACTGATGCCGATGGACGCGCTTGCTGCGCAGCATCCCGACGCTGGCGCCGCGGCGCGCGCGCAGACCGCTTTCGCCTCGACGGCCGACGTGTTCAAGCTCGGGGCGCGTGACAGCTTCATCAGGCCGTCCAACGTCATCAGCATCGCCGACTGGCGGCGCCGGCGCAGGGCCGCGCGATGACCCGCGAGGATGCAGTGATGAACCTCATCGCCAACGGCGAACTGCGCCTTGCCGAGGCCGCGCGCATGTTGGGCTGGCCGCAATGGCGCATGAGCCGCCACGCCGCCCGCGCCGGAATCAACGCCAAGGCGGCGCGCCGGGCGTATGTCGTGCGCCAGTTCGCGCAGGCGGCGGCTATCGGGCGCGAGATCGCGACGGCCGAGGCGAGCGGGAAGCCGTTGCGGGAGGCGCTTGCCGAGGTGATGGCGCGGCGGGGCTGACGGGGCGTGTGCTGGCGGCCTCGGGCGATTAAGCGGCCTCGCCGGGTTCACCAAGTGCGAAGCGGGGGCAGCGGGCTCTTGCGGCCCGCCGGCGCGATCGGGAGCCCGCCGGGCGAGTGTTCGCGGGCGCCGAGGCGTGGCAGGCTTGGGTCGCGGGCTGACAGGCTGACAGCCGGAATATTCCGGCATGTGAAAAAAATCTGACAGCGGGATGATTTGAGGGGGAACGTAGTGCGGGCCAACCTGGAGGGAATCGCCGACCCTCCATTTTCCGAGGCCGGCGCCCGTCAGACCGCGTTCAGCGGAGGGGCGGGCAGGGGGTCGCGGTCGGCGGCGCGGTGGACGGCCCCGGCGGCGGACGCGCGGACGGAAGCGGAGCGGAGGGTCGCCCTCGCCGTGGCGACCGTCTCATGCGGCGCGGGCCGGTGAGACGCTGGCGTCCACGGCGGGCGAGCCGTGAGACGCTGGCGCAGGCGAGCCGGTCAATCGTCCGGTCATCGCGCCACGCATCGCGCTCGACGAACGCGACCAGTTCGGCGCTGGCGACCACATGCACGGTCAAGCCGCCGTCGAGCGGAACGGGAGTCGGCGCAACGAAAAACGCGGCGTCACCATCGCGCGCGAGCCTTGAGCGTCCACATGCCGAGCCGGGCTCGACGCCGACCGATCATCGCCACCGCCTCCATGCGTCCGATCACGCATCCGTGATCGCCACCAGTGGTAGCTATGTCGTTGCTAGGGCAAATCCAACCAAACAGTGAAACCGAGCAACTCCTTGAAATCGTTGGCGCGCCCGGCACGATTCGAACGTGCGGCCTCTACCTTCGGAGGGTAGCGCTCTATCCAGCTGAGCTACGGGCGCCAATAACGCCAAGCTCCATAGCCGACTTTGGCCGCCGTTTCAAATGCCGTTCGCGCCGCAGGGGGCATGAATCCGTCTCAGCGACGCGCGCTTGCGTGGGGGCAGGGGGCGGCCTAAACCGCGAGGCAACCGGCGCGCGCTGGGAACGGCGGAGGCTGGCTTCGCGGCTTGCGCGCCAACAGGGCGCCCCCGGCGGGTGGGCTTTGGGAAGCTGCGGGAGAGCCGAATGGCGCACAAGATTCTGGTCGCGCAGGGGGGAGGGCCGACCGCCGTCATCAACCAGTCTCTGGTCGGCGTGGCGCTGGAGGCACGCCGGTTTCCCGGCATCAGCCACGTCTACGGCGCGCTGCATGGCGTGCGCGGCATCGTCAACCAGGATCTGATCGACCTCGGCCAGGAGAGCACTTTGCATCTCGAAGCGGTCGCCGCCAGCCCAGCCGCGGCGCTCGGCTCGACGCGCGACAAGCCCGACCGCAAATATTGCCAGGAAATCCTCAAGGTGCTGCGCGCGCACGCGATCGACACCTTCCTCTATATCGGCGGCAACGATTCCTCCGACACCGTGCGGATCGTCGCCGAGGAGGCGGCGCGCGAAGGCCATGCGTTGCGCGCCATCCACGTCCCGAAGACCATCGACAACGATCTCGTCGGCTTCGACCATACGCCGGGCTATCCCTCCGCCGCGCGCTTCGTCGTGCAGGCTTTTATGGGGGCCAACCTCGACAACAACGCGCTGAAGGGCGTCTATTGCGCCGTCATCATGGGCCGCCACGCCGGCTTTCTTACCGCCGCCTCGGCGCTGGCGCGCAAATATCACGACGACGGGCCGCATCTGATCTACCTGCCGGAGCGCGTATTCTCGCTCGACCGGTTCCTCCATGACGTTAAGGCGGCGTTCGACAAGCACGGGCGCTGCATGATCGCGGTCAGCGAGGGCATCCACGACGACAAGGGCGAGCCGATCATCTCCCACCTCGCCAAGACGGTCGAGAAGGACGCGCACGGCAATGTGCAACTGTCCGGCACCGGCGCGCTGGCCGATCTGTTGTGCGAACAGGTCAAGGAGAAGCTGGGGATCAAGCGCGTGCGCGGCGACACCTTCGGCTATCTGCAACGCTCGTTCGCCGGCTGCGTCTCCGACGTCGACGCCCGCGAAGCCCGCGAGGTCGGCGAGAAGGCGGTGCAATACGCCCGTTTCGGGACCGCGGACGGCTCGGTGGCGATCCGTCGCGTCGGCGACTACGCCGTTGACTATCCGTTGATCCCGCTTGAGCAGGTCGCGGCCAAGACGCAAGTGATGGAGGATCGCTTCATCAATGCGCCGGGCAACGACGTCACCGGGGCCTTCCATGATTACCTGCGGCCGCTGCTGGGCAGCGGCCTGCCGCAGATCGCGCGGCTGCGCGCGCATCAGGTCGCCAAGACTGCGACCTGAGCGACATAACCGCATCGCTGACGCCGGGCTTAGGGCAGGGCGGCGGCCCTGCCCTTTGGCGGCGACCGCGCATTTTTTTTCGAAAGTCGGCGCCGGTTTTCCGGCAATCCTGCCTAGAGGTTTCATGACCGTCATCGACAGCCACTGCCATCTCGATTTTCCCGATTTCGCCGAGGAACTCGACGCCATCGTGGCGCGGGCGCGGGCGGCGGGCGTCGAGCGGATGGTGACGATCTCGACCCGCATCGCACGCGGCGGCGCCTATCAGGCGTTGGCCGAACGCTTCGCGGAAGTCTATTTCTCGATTGGCACGCATCCCCATCAGGCCGCCGAGGAGGCCGACACCGACGCCGAGGCCGTGCGCCGATACGCGGCCCATCCGAAATGCGTCGCCATCGGCGAGGCCGGGCTCGACTATCATTATAATTACGCGCCGGCCGACGTTGCCGAGCGCGTGTTTCGGGCCCAAATCGGGCTGGCGCGGGAGCTAAAGCTGCCGCTCGTCATCCATGCCCGCGACGCCGACGCGGATGTCGCCCGCATCCTGCGCGAGGAGACGGCCGCCGGGCGCTTCACGGCGCTGCTGCATTGCTTCACCTCGTCGCGCGGGCTCGCCGAGACGGGGCTGGAACTCGGCCTCTACATCTCCTTCTCCGGCGTGCTGACGTTCAAGAACTCGGCGGACCTGCGGGCGATCGCGCGCGATGTGCCGCTCGACCGCGTGCTGGTGGAGACGGACGCGCCCTATCTTGCCCCGGTTCCCCATCGCGGCAAGCGCAACGAGCCGTCGTTTGTCGTCGACACCGCCCGCATGCTGGCTGAGGCCAAGGGCGTCGGCTTCGACCGGATCGCCGCAGCGACACGCGCCAATACGCTGAGAGTGTTTGCAAAAATGGACGAGGGCAGGGCGTGAGCTTGCGCTTCACGATCCTCGGCTGCGGCTCCTCCGGCGGCGTGCCGCGCGTGGCGCAAGGCTGGGGCGCCTGCGACCCTAACGAGCCGAAGAACACGCGCCGACGCTGCTCCGCCTTGATCGAGCGCATCGGCGCCGGCGGCAAAACCATCGCGCTGGTGGACCTATCGCCGGACTTGCGCTGGCAACTGATCGACGCCGAGATCGCCCGGCTCGACGGAGTGCTGCTGACCCATCCGCACGCCGACCACACGCACGGCATCGACGACCTGCGGCCGCTGACGATCGCCTCGCGGCGGCGGATCGACATTTACATGGATGCGCTGACCTCGCGCGAGGTGACGACGAAGTTCGGCTATATCTTCGCCACGCCGCAGGGCAGTTCCTATCCGCCGATCGCCCGCGAGCATCGGCTGACGGCGGGCGCCGCGGTCGAACTCACCGGCCCCGGCGGCGCGATCTCGGCGACGCCGTTCGCTGTCGAACACGGCGATATTCCGGCGCTGGGCTACCGCATCGGCGGCCTGGCCTATACGCCCGACCTCAGCGGCGTGCCAGACGCGGCCTGGCGCTACCTCGAAGGGCTCGACGTCTGGGTGATCGACGCACTGCGCTATTCGCCTCATCCCTCGCACCTGAGCCTCGACGAGGCGCTGGCGCTGATCGAGCGAATGGCGCCGAAGCGCGCCGTACTGACCAACCTGCACACCGACCTCGATTACACGACCCTGGCACGGCGACTGCCGCCTCGCGTCACGCCGGCCTTCGACGGCATGTGCATCGAGGGCTTCTAGCGGCGCGCGAACGCACCGGGAATAGCGACGACATCGCCTCCGGCGGCGCCGGAAATGCGCCGGCGCCGGGTGCGGAACGAGAACGTATGCGGGCCGGCGACAGCCTCGCGCAACCCGTTGGCATCTAGTCGTATGATATCTCTGGCCTATCTAAATCGTTCTCTTAGTTCCATAATATACATTATGCGAATCAGCCCTCAGATCGGCTTTTGCCGTCGTTTCGTCCCCGCTGTGTTCCGCTGGAGGTTTCTGTGCGCCCTTCCCGCTGTAAGACGGGAACGTTAGGCGCACGGGCTTCGGCGAACGCAAACGGCCGGACGCAAAAAGCGTCCGGCCGTGCTTGGCGAAGTTTTGGAGTCTGCTGCGAAGCCGGTCGCGCTTAGCGTCGCGTCCCCGCTAGCGCCCGCGTCATGTCATCGAGGTAGTTCAGATCGGTCATCAGCTTGCAGACCAGAGGCCCGTGCAGTGTGCGCTCCGATCGTTCGGTCTCGGGCTGGGCTGGCCTGGCGGTAAGGCGGCGGATGAATTTCAACATGGAAAGGCTCCCATCTTTCCTGCCCCATGTGGGGAGGCTGCCGCGAAAGCCATGTGGCGAAACTCACAGACCGGGGGCGCCGAAGCGAACACAGGCGCCGTTCAGAGAGTCATATATATCAATGAGTTATGATGGTCGGAGTAGCGGGATTCGAACCCGCGACCCCTAGTCCCGCAGATTGATTTTGCCGCCGCGACCGAGAGGTTGAGTTCCCCGTTTTGGGGAGATCAAAAGCGCGCAGGCAAAAACCATCGATTACTTCGTGTCCCTCGGCATGGAGGAAAGGCTGTCGATGGTCGATCGGGCGATCAAGTCAACCGCCCACGAACGATAAAATACAAAGCGTTTCCTAACATCAGCCCGACCAAAGATGCAAATATCATAACCGCCGTGAAATACAAATCTTCGACTTGTTTGGAGTAGTTCGCCTCGGATACACCCCCGTTCGAGCGAGATGAAAAATAGTGTGCGCGATAAAATTTCCACCCGAGCAATATCCATAGAAAAATAGCAGCAAGCGTTCCCAATTTAACAACAGGCCCGCTCTCATAGAACCTGATGTAGTGGGCGACCTTGTGGAGCGTCGCTAGCAAAATTTTTTGATGAAGGGCGGGACCGCCAAGAAAAGTAAAATCCATCTTGGCGGCCCTAACCTACGCATCAAACGCAACGCCAACGCGACGGCTCCCGCGAGAAAGCCAGAAAGATTATCGCGCTTCAAGGATAATGATCCGTTACGGTAAACGTCGCTGGTTAACTATGCGCCGGCCGCCCCATTCTCAACTTTACCCGTTGCCCGACCACTGCGGGATCACACTAGCGGTCGGCGTTAGGAGTCGTCTTCTCTCTCCTCGGCGATTTGTTCGTTCAGGAAGTCGGCTTTAGCTTGTGCGTCTCTTTCGGTCTGATAGACGCCGACAAGGCCATTCGGTCCGACGACGCGCCAGTTCTGGATGCCATCGTCGCTGCGCTCGACAAAGTACGGCGGCGCGTCGTCATCGGCGTTTTCCATCGCTTAACTCCCGCGCGCGCGGCGCCCCGTCATTGCGCGCGTTCAAGGTCGCGTTTATTTTACCGTAAGCACCAAGCCATTGAGATCTGCGCTGACGATCGCTCCCACTGAATTACCGGAAAGCGTCAGCACCGCGCCATTCTGATTGGTTAGTATGATCGCTTGCGCGCCCAGCCCAACCGCCGCCCCCACATTCCCCGCGGCATAGACGCCGGAGACGTTAGACGCACGGCGGATATGGGTTACGACTCCGTGGAAGTGTGTCCGGGAAACGCCGAACGTGATCCCATAACTTATGCCGCCGATCGCGAGCCGGTAGCGTCGACCATGGAAAAACAGCGTGCCCGACCCTCCCGAGCCGCCAACAACAAAGCCCGCCTTGAATACGTTGAAAGCGATTCTGCCGCTATCAGCGTATGCGGCGGACCCAAGCGTGACGCTGACGAGCGCCAGCAACGCGGCCAAACCCAAACGAAATGCAGGCGTCGCACGCATAAATGCCCCCCGAAGCTGGAAGCGAATCCGTTCCGAAACTCGCGCTATCCTATTGGACGCTGACGAACCGAAATACTAGGGCGTGTCGGCCCCTATTCGTCGCTCGACACAAACTCACCCAGCAGGGGATGATCGATGCGGTTCGCTTCGGTGAGGCCACCTATATGGGTCGACCGCTTCGCGTGAAACCGAAGGAGGCCGAACAGGGCTAGAACGGCTCGGTCGAAAGGTCGAGCAATGTTCCGCTGATGTTCCCAACGAAAAAGGCCGGCTTTTGCCGGCCTTTTCAATGGGTTACAATGGTCGGAGTGGCGGGATTCGAACCCACGACCCCTAGTCCCCCAGACTTGAGAATGTTTAGTGTAATCAATTGGGTATGCCAAAACGTCCTGTCGAAAAGCGACGACGGCAATCAATGCTAATGGGGCATGGCCGCAGGGCTGTTTGCGCAATCAGGCATAATCCATGGCGATCGCATCGCTTGCGCCGCCAAGCGAGCGTATCCCGCATCAGAACGGCTTAAGGTTCGCGGCCGCCCATGCCGTAAAGCCGCCCGAGCCGCCGGCGATCATCTGCGATCCGAGTAGCGCCGGATGGATGCCATCGAACCCGATCGTCTCAAGAATGCTCAAGGTGTCGCCAGCAGCGGGCGCGGACCCCAATGCACTCGCGCAGGTGAGCGATGTCGCGGTATTGTCGCTGATGACGCACGTTGAGCCGGCATCGGCCCCGCAGGTGATGGACACGACATATCCTGCCAGAGCGTGGACAGTGTAAGA
>Ga0134128_10011543_pt1 | contig 10556 bp, 10 predicted proteins | sample KB31754_FD_96462 | JGI IMG/M metagenome (GOLD analysis project Ga0134128, IMG submission 96462) | Terrestrial soil microbial communities with excess Nitrogen fertilizer from Kellogg Biological Station, Michigan, USA - KB3-175-4 | ecosystem: Environmental > Terrestrial > Soil > Unclassified ...
AAGTCTCGTGTGGTATAAAATAAATATACGGAGCGGTATCTATTTATTTAAAGGTGCGCTAACCAATTTTCACCTAAGCCAAAGGTTCGATTTGAAATTTACTGATTTGAATCTATTAATTGCGAGCAGAAGGTAAAAACAAATCTTCCTTCTTAAAAGATAGCGGAGAAAGCCAAAATGTAGTTTTTACTGTTTTGGTTTGCAACATTTTCTATTTATAAATCATCATGTCAATCGTCTCATCGCAAAAAGAATATTCTTTTTTGTCATTACTGCTGATGATAACCAGGCGTTTTTGGCAATAGTTGCTGATTAGTTTTTGATAGAGAATAATTCCTTCTTCGTCCAGGTTTGTAAGGGGCTCATCCAGTAAGACTACAGAAACCTTGCTGAAAATGGCCTGCGCTAATTTTACTCTTTGTTTCATTCCGCTGCTGTAATAGCGGATTTGCTTATGCGCCGCTTTTTCCAGTCCCAGGATGCGAATTATCTGATCAGTGTCAAGCGTTTGAAGCCAGCCTTTCATTTGATGATGAAAAGAGAAGAACTCAGTTAACGTCATTTCCTCGACGAGATCAAGATAAGGAGCTGCAAATCCGATTTTCTGAAAAATTTTTTCCGGCGTGACGGGCTTGTCGTCTTCCATGTAATTAATACTTCCTTTGTTGTGAGTGGAAGCTCCGGAAAGGATCTGTAATAAAGTTGATTTACCCGATCCATTAGGGCCGGTAATCGCATAATGCTTATCTGAATCGAATTGAAAAGTAAGGTTTTGGAAAATCCATTCCCTGTTGAAACGCTTGCCGAGATTCGTTAAATTAATTCTCATCCATTTGCTCTTTGGAAGATACCTTTAAAATTCCACGCTTGCTTTCTTTTATAAACCTGAGAATTTCGCTTTTTTCTTCCGAATCCGGTAATTCGGTTTCGATAAGTTTTGTCGCCTGTGTGATGTTTAAGCCACGCATATATATGTTGCGGTAGATCTCAAGAATACTATTTATTTTTTCAGTTGAAAATCCACGTCGCTGCAATCCTACCGAGTTTACACCAACATAACTTAACGGACTGCGTCCTGCTTTTATATAAGGCGGAACATCTTTAATTACTTCTGTACCTCCGGCAATATAAGTATGAGCGCCAATTTTAGAAAATTGAATTGCCGCTGCCATTCCTCCAATGATCGCATGGTCACCTATTTCCACATGGCCCGCCAGTTGAACGGAATTGGCTATGATGACATGATCTCCTAAAATGCAATCATGTGCAATGTGACAATAAGCCATCAAGAGGCAATGGCTTCCGACCACCGTTTTCCATTTATCTTTCGTTCCTCTGTTAATAGTTACAAATTCGCGAATGGTGGTGTTATTTCCGATTTCAACAGAAGTATCTTCGCCATCAAACTTAAGGTCCTGGGGAATTGCGCCTAACACCGCGCTTGGAAAAATCTGGCATGAATGCCCGATCACCGTATTTTTCATTATTACTGCGTGAGACATTATATGGCTTCCATCGCCAATAGTGACGCCTTCTTCTATGACGACGAATGGATCGATTCGTACATCTTTGCCTATTCGGGCCTCCGGGTGAATCTGTGAGAGATGGCTGATCATGTTGTGGGGTTGGGGCGTTTTACTATTTGTGCAATTAAGATAGCTTCTGTAACTACTTTATCACCTACATATACTGTTCCTTTCATTTCGCAGATGCCTCGACGGATCGGATGTAACAATTCCATTTTTAAAATTAAAGTATCCCCCGGAACTACTTTCTGCTTGAATTTGCAGTTGTCGATTTTCAAAAAATAGGTATCGTATTTATCAGGAGTATTTCTCGGAATGGCGATAAATCCACCAACCTGTGCAAGCGCTTCTGCTAATAAAACGCCCGGCATGACAGAGTTTCCCGGAAAATGCCCCTGGAAAAAAGGCTCGTTATAGGTTACATTTTTGATGCCTACAACATGGGTATCGGAAAGCTCAATTATTTTGTCTACTAATAAAAACGGATAACGATGGGGTAACGTTTTTTCTATTTCCTGGATATCAAGAAGTGGAGGCTTGTTAGGATCATATGAAGGAATGTCCTGGCGGTATCTATACTTTTTAATATGCTCTTTAATTTTTTTCGCAAACTGGATGTTGGAAAAATGGCCAGGCCTGTTTGCGATAATATGTGCTTTAAAAGGAAATCCTACCAAAGCAAGGTCTCCTACTACGTCCAGAAGCTTATGTCTTGCGGGCTCATTTGGAAAACGAAGGGTTAGATTATTTAAAATGCCTGCTTCACTTACTTTCACATCTTTTTTGTGAAAAACCTTTGAGATGCGTGCCACCTGCTCATCGTCCACTGGCTTATCAACAACCACGATTGCATTATTTATATCGCCGCCTTTAATGAGATCATTCGCAATCAGCTGCTCGAGTTCGTGAAAGAAGCAAAAGGTTCTGCTTGGCGCGATGTCCTCTTCGAAATCGCTGATATTACGCATATCGGCGTGCTGTGTACCTAAAACGGGCGAATTAAAATCGATCAGTGTATTGATCCTGTAATCATCGTAAGGCAGGGCAACCATTTCCACCTTTTTGCCTTCGTCAACAAAAGAAATATTGTGCTGAATTTTGTAGTAAATTTTTTCTGCATTTTGTTTTTGAATGCCAGACTTTGAAAGATGCTCAATGAAAAGCTGGGCACTGCCGTCCAGGATGGGTACTTCATCGCCGTTAATTTCTATCAGTGCATTGTCAATCTGCAATCCTGTCAATGCGGCCATCAGGTGCTCTATGGTGCTTACCCGCGCTCCATTCGCCTGTATGGTAGTGCTTCGGTTGGTTTCGACAACATTGTCTACATCCGCCTTGACTATAGGCTTTCCCGGTAAATCCGTTCTTTGAAAATTGATACCTGTGTTTGGATCAGCAGGTTTAACATGCATAGTAACAAATTGACCGGTATGAATGCCGGCGCCCGAAATAATTACCTCTTCCTTTAATGTATGCTGGAAATATTTCTCCTTCGAATTCGTTGGCTCCATGGGCACGAAAGTATGAAAACTATTGCTTTTAACTTAGGCAGAGAAAGAAGGATTTTTCGAATTCCTATAAATTGGTTGTAACGATTTCTTTAATCGATCACTTTTTCATTTTTCATTTTCTCTACCAACTCTTCGAGTTCTTTTACCCGTTTTTCAAGGGCAGGAAGGTTTCGGCTTAATATCTGGCTTCTTAATGCATGAGTATAATCAAAAGCAGGAGACCCTGTAACAGACGTGTTAGGGGTTTTTATTGATTTCCCGACACCACTTTGCGCGTTTATTTTGCTTCCATCCGCAATTAGAATATGTCCTACGATCCCCGCCTGGCCACCAATCATTACGTTTTTTCCGATTTTAGTGCTGCCGCTTACGCCTGATTGCGCAGCAATTACGGTGTTGTTTCCAACCTCCACATTATGCGCGATCTGAATCAGGTTGTCCAGCTTCACACCTGATTTTATTACGGTAGAGCCAATGGTAGCCCTGTCTATTGCTGTATTGGCGCCGATCTCAACATGATCTTCGACAACGACGTTTCCTATCTGGGGCACTTTTTTAAAGCTACCGTCACTTTGTGGAGCAAATCCAAATCCATCTCCGCCAATAACTGAGCCCGCATGAATGGCTACATTTTTTCCAATTACGCAATCATGGTGAATCACTACTCCGGGATATAAAATGCTGCCTTCATCGACAGTGACATTATCCCCCAGATAAACCTGAGGATAGATTTTTACATTATTGCCAACAATTACATTTTCACCTAAATAGGCAAAAGCGCCAATAAAAATGTTTTCGCCCATCCGTGCTGTGGGGGAAATATACACAGGTTGTTGGATTCCGGTAAGGTTTGCTCTTGCCATTTTTGCATATTCAGTCAGAATCACTGCGAACGAGGAATAAGCATCCGGAACGCGGATAAGCGTCGCATCGATTTTTTTTTCGACCTGCAAAGTGGAATTAATTATAATTACAGAAGCCTTGGTAGTGTATAAATAATCTTCATATTTTGGGTTAGCCAAAAAGGCCAGCTGCCCCTGAGTTGCTTCCTCGAGTTTACCGAAAGAAGAAACAGCAACATCGGGATTACCTTCAATTTTACCATCTATAAATCCAGCTATTTGTTTTGCTGTGAATTGCATTTGTACTGATATATCTTTTTTAATAATTTAAAATTACGCTATATTGGTGATATCCATTTTGATAAAACAAATGTAAAATTTTTTTACGGTGCCGAATAAACTTTGGTTGATCAGCGCGTTATCGACTTCTGAAATATCCCTCACCGTTCCGTTTTTAAAAAGAATATTAATGTGCCCGTCCTTTTTATCGTAAGTCTTGTTTTGAACCTGTCCTGAAAAAACAAAATATCCTGCATCGTCATTATTTATATTCAGATATTTTCGTGCCAGATCTTTTTTCTCCTCAATTAATTCCGCCGGAATGGGCGATCCGGAATATTTCACCTTCAAAAGATTTCTGTTGATAAGGTCTCTGCAAAGGATCGATAAAACTTTATCAGGATGCTGTGCCCAGAATTTTATGGAACTTAAAATATCATAATCATCCAGCATGCAGAATTCTTCGAGATGGTTCTCAATTCCATCTTCTAAATAATCTTCATTTAAAAAGATATTAAATACGTGCGATGAAGCTGTCGCTTTAATTTCGCGCGCTCTTTTGATGATATTGACCAGCATTTTTTCCGCGCACAAAACGGTTTTATGTAAATAAACCTGCCAGTACATAAATCTGCGGGACACCAGGAATTTTTCCACGGAATGAATACCTTTTTCTTCAATCATCAATTCTCCATTATGTACCGTAAGCATTTTTATAATCCGGTCATATCCAATCACACCTTCGCTCACGCCGGTAAAAAAACTGTCCCTGATAAGATAGTCCATTCTGTCAACATCCATCTGCCCGCTAACCAGTTGATGAAGAAATTTTCTTGGATAGTTGTTGTTAAAAATATCAATGGCAGTCTGAAGTTTTCCTCCGAATTCCTCATTCAATTTTTTCATCAGCATTAGCGAGATTTCCTCATGATCCGTTCCCTTTATTAACGTGTTTTCCAGGGCATGCGAATATGGCCCGTGACCAATATCGTGGAGGAGTATGGCAATTTTTGCAGCCTGTTCTTCTTTGGCAGATATTTCAACGCCTTTGCCTTTTAATTCATGAAGTGCATTGCACATTAAATGATAGGCGCCGAGGGAATGATGAAGCCTCGTATGCACGGCTCCGGGATAAACAAGATGGGCCATTGCCATCTGGTGTATTCTGCGAAGACGCTGATAAAAAGGATGTGAGATAATCTTGTTGATCAATTCATCATCAACAGTGATGAAGCCATAAACAGGGTCATTAATTATTTTTCTAAACGACATTTTCTTTGAATTGTTAAAAACATTTCCATCCCTCGCAAAGGTAAATTTTGGAAAGGGAATAAATTATATTTGTGCTCAATGCAACAAAGATTATTTAATTGATGGAAGCCACTTATGGCCTGGCTTAAAATAATGATAAATGAATACAGGAAAAATTTTATGGGTAGATGATGAGATGGAAAGCTTGAAATCGCAAATCATGTTTCTTGAGAATAAGGGATACGATGTTCAATCATTAAGTAACGGCCATGATGCTATAGATTATGTCAAAGAGCATATCGTCGATGTTGTGCTTTTAGATGAGAGCATGCCCGGCATTACAGGTCTTGAAACATTGCAAAAAATCAAAGAAATTAATTCGCAGATTCCCATCGTCCTCGTCACAAAAAATGAAACGGAGAATTTGATGGACGAAGCAATTGGTTCACAAATAACAGACTATCTTATTAAGCCCGTAAATCCGAACCAGGTGTGGCTTTCATTAAAAAAGATAATTGATAATAAAAGGCTTGTTGCGGAAAAAACCACGTCGTCTTATCAACAGCAATTCCGCGAATTGTTTATGGCGCTTAGTGACAATCCGGATTATAACGGCTGGATGGAAATTTATAAGAAATTAGTGTATTGGGAATTGGAGATGAAGAAAAGTGACAGCCCTGAAATGCGTGAAGTATTTCAATCGCAGAAGAATGAAGCCAACAATGACTTTTTCAAATTTATTTCCAGAAATTATTCGAATTGGGTGACAAACCCTTCGGCAGCAGCACCTATCATGAGCAACACGCTTATGAAATACAAAGTATTTCCGCATGTTGAAAAAGGCACGCCAACTTTTTTTGTTTTGATCGATAATTTGCGATTCGATCAGTGGAAAGCCATTCAGCCTTTGTTTGCTGAAAATTTCAGAATACATGAAGAAGAGACTTTTTATTCTATTTTGCCAACGGCCACTCAATATAGCCGTAATGCCATCTTTGCCGGGTTGCTTCCGATAGAAATCGAAAAACAATTTCCGGTGGAATGGAAAAATGATGATGAGGAAGGCGGTAAGAATTTATTTGAAGAGCAATTTTTTAAAGCCCAATTAAAAAGACTTCGTAAGGATGATCTTAAGTATTCTTATACTAAAATAACCAATCACCAGGATGCTCAAAAACTGGTTGATAACATGCATAATTTTTTAAGCAATGATATCAACATTATAGTTTACAATTTTGTAGACATGCTCAGTCATGCCCGAACAGAAATGGAAGTCCTTAAAGAACTGGCGGGTGATGAAGTAAGCTACCGGAGCCTTACTGCGTCATGGTTTGAGCACTCGCCCCTGCACCAGGCCTTAAAGAAGATATCGGATAAAAAGTTGAATCTGATTGTTGCCACTGATCATGGAAGTGTGCGTGTCAATACGCCACATAAAGTTGTTGGAGATAAGCAAACCACAGCAAATCTTCGATACAAGCATGGGCGAAATTTAAATTACGATCCTAAGGAAGTGCTTGCGTTTCGTGATCCGAGGCAGGCCGGGCTTCCGGTCCCAAATGTAAATTCGTCATTCATTTTCGCACGGCAGGATGGATACTTGTGTTATCCAAATAATTACAATCATTTCGCCAATTATTATCGCAACACTTTTCAGCATGGAGGCGTAAGCCTGGAAGAAATGATCATTCCCGTAATCCGGATGACAAGTAAAGTTTAGCACTTTATAATTGCTGTTGTAAAAGTCTGTTATAAGCCAAAATGTAGTTTTCTTCTTTTTTATAATGTTTCGGAAAGGGATTGGGATAACCGTTTGCGGATGCAAGAAAAAATAGATAAAAACAAATTGCGTTCAGATAAGCGAAAATGTAGTTTTTCCGTTTATTAGCTCTTAACTTTTAAGGTAAGCCATCCTTGCAAGGTATTTTCCAAGGATATCATATTCGATATTGACGATATCGTTTTCAATCAGATTTTTGAAATTGGTATGAGTTAAAGTATATGGTATAATTGCGACAGTGAAACTGGTTCTTCCTACGTTAAAAGCTGTCAGGCTGACTCCGTTCACACACACAGAACCTTTTTCGATTAGCAGGGGAGCATACGCTTCATCAAACTCAAACGTAAACTCAACACTGCCATCTTTATCCTGCCTGTTTACACAAATTGCAGTTCCGTCCACATGTCCCTGAACGAAATGACCATCCAGTCGACCATTCAATTTCATCGCGCGTTCAAGATTAATTGAATCTCCCGGGTTCCAGGAACGTGCGTTTGTCTTTTCAAGAGTTTCAGCAATCGCAGTCACTCTGAAAACATTTTTTTTTACGCTTTCTATTGTAAGACAAATTCCATCATGGCTAACGCTTTCATCTGCTTTTAAATGAGAGGCAATGTCACTTTCAATATAAAAAACCCGGTTGGTTTTTTCTATGGAAATTTCCTTTATTTCGCCAAGGTATTCGATGATGCCGGTAAACATTATGCTAATTTTAGTGAATAGTTAAAAATGAATTGCAAGTTTGATACCCGATTCTGGTGGAAATCGCAGAAAAAATAAATTTACTGTTTTTAGAGTTTCTAAATTTAAAAAAAACCTCTATCTTCGCACTCCTTAAAAAAAATCAAAAGGAAATTTTATGCTGATTATTGATTCAAAAGATTGCGAAAATATTGATAAAGCGCTTAAGAAGTATAAGAAAAAATTCGAAAAGAGTCGTACTCTTTTACAACTTCGTGAGCGCCAGGCATTCACGAAACCTTCTATTAAAAGGCGTTTTGAAGTGCTGAAAGCGGTTTATAAGCAACAGATTGCCAGCGGCAAAATAGAAATTTAAATTATTTCTTCTTCATATATTATTTCCGGATAGCTCTAAGTGATTAACTTTACGGCTACCGGTTTTTTTATGGCCCTAACTGAGATACATACGATACAAGAGTTTCTTAATTACCTCAGCTTCCAAAAGCGTTATTCAAGACACACTGTTATTTCCTATGAAAATGACCTGAAGGGTTTTTTCGATTTCCTCGCGGCCGAATATCAAACCGTTGCCGTCAAAGAAATATCAGCTTCCATGGTTCGCACCTGGCTCGCCTCGCTGAAACAAAATAAAATTTCTTCTAAAACCGTCAACAGGAAAATATCGACGCTAAAGTCGTTTTTTAAATACCATCTCAAGCTTAAAAATATTGAGATCAGCCCGATGGCTACTACCTCCTCGCTTAAAGTGAGCCGCCGGCTACCATCATTTATTGAGCAAAAGGAGATCAATAAGTTATTCAATGAAATCGAATTTCCCCAAACCTGGCAAGGAAAAACCGATTTCTTAATTCTTGAAATTCTATACCAGACTGGTATACGCCGGAGCGAATTAATCAATTTAAAAGTGCAGCATGTTGAAAAATCATCTTCGACTATTAAAGTTTTAGGGAAAGGCAATAAAGAAAGATTGATACCCGTAAATAATCAATTGCTACATTTAATTGAAAATTATCTTGCCGAAAAAAAGATAGCTTGTCCGGATTCCCCCGGAATTTATTTGTTCGAGAATAAAAAAGGAGAAACACTTGATCCGAAATACATTTACAATACGGTAAAAGCATATCTTGGCCAGGTTTCCACCAATCACGGGAAAAGTCCGCACGTATTACGGCATAGTTTTGCCACCCACCTCACCAATAATGGCGCGCAAATTAATGCTATTAAGGATTTGCTGGGCCACAGTAGCCTCGCTGCCACGCAGATTTATACTCACAATACTATTGAAAAGCTGAAAGAAGTTCACAAGCAGGCCCATCCAAAGTCATAGAAAAATAATGCGCGACGCTCACAAAATTATTTTTTGATAAACGCGTTCTTACGTGTAACTTCATTTCGCTAAATTTCAATAATAACACCCTTAAGTTGCCCACAATGTTTGTATAAAATTTACCTCATTTTTTATTGCTCACTTTAAAATTTAGACCTATTATGGACGTAAAAATTCAAACACACCATTTTGATGCAGATTCTAAATTGGTTTCGTATGTTGAGAAAAAACTTTCTAAACTGACCCAATTTCACGAACGAATAACGAAAGTGGATGTTTTTTTAAAGTTGGATAATGTAGCGCACAAAATCAAAGACAAAGTAGCAGAAATCAAAGTACATATCCCGAAGCACGATTTTTTTGTGAAACATTCGTCAAAATCATTCGAAGAAAGTTTTGATTTCGCTCTCGACGCCGTAATCACCCAAATGAAGCGAAAAAAAGAACGAATGGTAGCATAAACTCAAACAAACCATATTATAATTCCCCCGCTCGCCGGGGGATTTTTTTTGGTTTCAAAGTTATTTTTTCACCCTACAAAAGCTTTGCTTTTGCGCCGGTTTTAATCAGCAGAAATTTTTTCTTTTCAAAATTTTTCCATTAAACATTTTCCATTACCTTTGCCTTCCCAAAAAATAGACCTATGCGCTATATGGAGGGAAAAGTTCTTAACGAGACTATATTTTAAGTAATTGCCAGTGTAGCTCAGTTGGCCAGAGCAGCTGATTTGTAATCAGCTGGTCGGGGGTTCGAATCCCTCCACTGGCTCTTGAAATTTTAGAAATGGCGATTTTAGATTGATGTGTTTGATTTTGATAAATTTGAAATCTAAAATCCGCAATTGAATTGGGCAGATGGCCGAGTGGTTAAAGGCGACAGACTGTAAATCTGTTCTCTCACGAGTACGTAGGTTCGAACCCTACTCTGCCCACATTTAGTTTTTTGAAATTGAATGATTGTTATTGTCTTTCTTAAATTGATCAAAACAAGTTAAAAAGTAGTTTTTTGAAATAGTTGTCTGACTTCTTTCAAGCTGTTGTAGCTCAGGGGTAGAGCAATCCCGATAGTAATCGGAAGGTCCTGAGTTCAATTCGCAAAAGGAATAAATAAGTTTTTTGAAATAGTTTTTGACTTCTTTCAAGCTGTTGTAGCTCAGGGGTAGAGCACTTCCTTGGTAAGGAAGAGGTCGTGAGTTCAATTCTCATCAACAGCTCTGATTTATGTTGTTTGGATTGATTTCAAGCTGGTGGATGTCAGGAGAGAGCAATCCCGATAGTAATCGGGAAGGTCGTGAGTTCAATTCTCATCAACAGCTCTGATTTATGTTGTTTGGATTGA
>Ga0134128_10011544_pt1 | contig 10555 bp, 6 predicted proteins | sample KB31754_FD_96462 | JGI IMG/M metagenome (GOLD analysis project Ga0134128, IMG submission 96462) | Terrestrial soil microbial communities with excess Nitrogen fertilizer from Kellogg Biological Station, Michigan, USA - KB3-175-4 | ecosystem: Environmental > Terrestrial > Soil > Unclassified ...
CGCCTTTTTCCGCCCCGACGGTAATCTGCATTTTCGCATCGGACTGGCGGGCTTTCTTCAGCACCTCGTCAATCGCCTGCAGAACCAGATTGGGGGGGAGCCCCTGCCAAGTGCGGCTGATAAACAGGGCAAAATCATCCATGCCCGGATCGCTCTTATGATCGTGCTGAGTGTAGCTGGCCAGGGCCTGGGCGAACAGGTTCTGCTTATCAGCGGCCATCCCCGGGGGCAAGGCCTGCCCCAGATTGCTACCGATTATGTACGGGAACTCCTCGTCACCTAACTGACCGAGCAAAGCGATCGCCTGGGCGAACTGCTTCTTGCGTGTGTGATACATGATCAGCCGGTTTATGGCGGCGGTGCGCGGATACCCGGCGAGCTGGGGGATGAGTTGTTCGCAGTAGGCGGGGTCGAGTGCGACCAGGCGACCTAGGACCTCTCCCTGCAGCCAGGTTTTGTTGGATTTTTTCGTGTCAGAGTCGTCTTCTATGGACTGGCTGGCCTGGAAGGCGTCGCGCAAGGTGGCCAGAGCTTTGGGCGGATTCAGGTTCTGGTATCCGCGGGCAATTTCCAGCAGAGCGAAGGAGCGCGTGACCGGAGAGAGGCCTTTTGCGGCGCCAGCTTGCTGGTCAAGGATGCTCAGGCCCACCTGCTGTTGAGGAGTGAGTTTGGGCTTCGCGGCTGCTGCGTGAAGGTTACGCGGCTTGGATGTTTGCCCGCTCAATGCGGAAGAGAAAAAGATCACGAGCAGCGCGACTTTCGCAGCATGCATGCGGAGCATGGCTACCTCACAGGAAACGCGCAACTTCCATTCTAAGCACAAACACACGGAAACGCAGGTCCTTTGCTGCGCTCAGAATGAGGAATCAGAAATTAGGGGCGATATGGAAACGGAATTGGCAATGCACGAGATGCGCCTACCGTTCGACGGCCATGGCCACAGCGTTGCCGCCGCCGAGGCAGAGGGCGGCGATTCCCTTGTGCACGTCGCGGCGGATCATCTCGTAGATCAGCGTCACCAGCACGCGAGCGCCGCTGGCGCCGATGGGATGTCCGATGGCCACCGCTCCGCCATTCACGTTGACCTTGCCGGGATCGAGGCTGAGCTCGCGAAGGATGGCGACCGACTGCACGGAGAAGGCTTCGTTGAGTTCGTAAAGGTCAACCTCCTCGTTTTTCCACCCGGTCTTCTTCCAGGTCTGGCGGATGGCGTCCACCGGCGCCATCATCACCCATTTGGGATCAACGCCGCTGGTGGCCTGGGCGACGATGCGCACCATGGGCTTGGCGCCGAGCTCCTTGGCCCGGCGAGCGCTGGTTACGACCACGGCGGCGGCGCCGTCGTTCACCCCGGGAGCATTGCCCGCAGTGACGGTGCCATCCTTTTTGAAGGCTGGCTTGAGGGAGCGCAGAGCTTCGATGCTGGTATCCTCGCGCGGCGATTCGTCCTTGTCGAAAATCACCGGCGGCGCGCCTTTCTTCTTGGCGGGAATTTCGACCGGCAGGATCTGCGACTTCAAGCGGCACTCCTTGATGGCGGCCACGGCCTTGCGGTGGGAGTTGAGGGCGTACTCATCCTGCTCTTCTCGGGTTACGTGATACTTCTCGGCCACGTTCTCGCCGGTATTGCCCATGTGGTAGTCGTTGTACACGTCCCACAGGCCATCGTTCACCATGGAATCCACGATCTGGGCGTTGCCCAGGCGGTAGCCCTTGCGCGCCTGCGGCAGCAGGTAAGGGGCGTTGGTCATGGATTCCATGCCGCCGGCCACCACGATCTCGCTGTTGCCGGTCTGGATAGCCTGGGCGGCGAGCGCCACCGCTTTTAGTCCGGAGCCGCAGACCTTGTTGATGGTCATGGCGCCCACTTCCGGCGGCAGCCCGCCAAATAACGCCGCCTGGCGGGCCGGATTCTGTCCCAGCCCGGCGGAGACCACGTTGCCCATGATGCACTCGTTCACCTGCTTGGGATCGAGGTGGGCGCGCTTCACCGCCTCGCGCACCACCATGGCGCCCAGCTGCGTAGCGCTGAAATCGGAAAGCGATCCCTGAAATTTTCCTACCGGAGTGCGGACCCCGGAGATGATGACGACCTCTTCGAGTGCGGGCATACAGAGCTCCTGGCGCAGACTTGCGAACTACACATTATAGGATGCTGGGCGCGGCGAATCGAAGCCAAGCGCACGGCTGAAGAGCAGCAGAAAAATCGAGAGGCGGACAAAAATTAGCGCAGGAATTTTTCATGCGACCATTTTCCCGTTACCAAGGTACTTGGAAACAGTATGGTTCTACTCACCAGAAAGTGATTTTTCTCTTGACATCGTTTTTCAATGACTCTATACATCAATCAGTTGCAACAGAGCACCGTTGCAAATTCCATGATGAATGGAAGGGAGAATAGTTCAATGGCAGCTAAGAAGAAAGCAAAGAAGAAAGCGAAGAAGCACTAAGAGCTTCGCATGAAGCATACCGGGGACGCGATGAGCGTCCCCGAAGTTTTTTGTGGGCAAGAAATTCCGGCCGCATCAACCCTCCCGTTGTGTCCTCCCGTTGTGCCGGCAGTGGTTCCTCAGGATTTCGGCTCGGACGCCGCCAAAGCGCTTTACGTTCGATGCGCGCCTTCGCTGTTGCTCGTCGCGGTTCTCCAGGGTTGACCCTAGGGCCAAAAACTGTTTCGCACTTCGGGCGGATGAATGCGCAAGCAGGGGATTCGCGAATCCTGGTGAATGGGCCAGCAGCGGGCATCTCAAGCCACGCGCGATTCGTCATAGAGCGTGGTTGGGGAACGAGCCATGGCGTGGATGATCGGGACGGCCGGAATCATGATGGGAACCTTTGTGGCGGTTCTCGGGGGAGATGAGGGCGAAGCGCAGCTGAGCCGGGCTTATCGCAAGCTCGGCATATTCCTGCTGGTGTTGGCAGTGGTGCTGATGGGGCTGACGCTGGTCAATGCGCTCATCCTGGGGAACTGAGGCGGATTTTGCAGTTTGGCGATTTGTAATTGGAAGTGCGGTCCCCCGCAGCAGCTTTCCAAGCCCTCACATTTCTGATGGCGAGCGGCACGGCTGCAGCGGTGACCTTTGAGCTCAATCGTTACGCATTCCCCACCGCCGGCAGCCGCTCGTGCCCATTGCGCCCAAAATACTCGGCCAGTGCCTGCCCGGTAAACGATTTCTTCTGCCGCGCCACCTGTTCGGGTGTGCCCTGGGCGACGATGCGGCCGCCGTGCTCGCCGCCCTCGGGGCCCAGGTCAATGATCCAGTCGGCATTGCGGATTACATCGAGGTTGTGTTCGATGATGATGATGGTGTTGCCGAGGTCGGTAAGGCGGTGCAGCACGTCGAGCAATTTCTTCACATCATCGAAGTGCAGCCCGGTGGTGGGCTCATCCAGCAGGTAGAGGGTGCGGCCGGTCTGGCGCTTGCTGAGCTCACGGGCCAGCTTGATGCGTTGCGCTTCACCGCCGGAAAGCGTCACCGCCGATTGCCCCAGGTGAATGTAGCCCAGGCCGACATCCACTAACGTTTGGAGCTTCTGCCGCACCTGGGGAATGTTCTCCAGGATCTGCAGCGCATCCGACACCGGAGTTTCCAGCAGGTCGGCGATGGAACTGGCGTTGTACTTCACCGCCAGCGTCTCATGGTTGTAGCGCTTGCCCCCGCACACCTCGCACAGCACGTACACGTCGGGCAGGAAATTCATCTCGATGCGGCGCTGGCCTTCTCCCTGGCATGCCTCGCAGCGCCCGCCGGGCACATTGAAAGAAAAGCGGCCCGCCTTGTAGCCGCGCTCGCGCGATTCCGGCAGCATGGCGTAGAGATCGCGAATCTGGGTAAACACTCCCGTGTAGGTCGCGGGATTGGAGCGCGGGGTACGGCCAATGGGCGACTGGTCAATCTGGATAACTTTATCAATGCTCTCCATGCCCACGATGGCCTTGTGCTCGCCGGGATTCTCGCGCGAGTGATAGAGATGGCGGGCCAGGGCGCGATACAGGATGTCGTTGACGAGGGTGGACTTTCCGGAACCTGAAACGCCAGTGACCACGGTCATCACGCCCAGGGGAAAGGCGGCATCGAGGTTCTTCAGGTTATTTTCCCGCGCGCCCAGCACCGTGATGGCGTTCGTGTTGGGTTGCCGGCGGTCGGGCAGCATGGGAATGTGCTTTTTGCCGGAGATGTACTGCCCGGTGAGCGACTCAGGCGCGAGCATGATGTCCTGCGGCGTGCCGTGAGCGACCAGGTGGCCGCCATGGCGTCCGGCACCCGGGCCGAGGTCAATGACGTAATCGGCGCGGCGGATGGTCTCTTCATCGTGCTCCACCACCAGCACGGTGTTGCCCAAATCGCGCAGAGATTCCAGCGCGGCCAGCAGGCGGCCATTGTCACGGTGGTGCAAGCCGATGGAGGGCTCGTCGAGCACATAGAGCACCCCGCGCAGGCGCGAACCGATTTGGGTGGCCAGACGGATGCGCTGCCCTTCGCCGCCGGAAAGCGTGGACGCTGAGCGGTCGAGCGAAATGTAGCCGAGCCCCACGGCGTCCAGGAACTGCAGGCGCTCGACGACTTCATGCACGATGCGTCCGGCGATCAGCTGCTCGCGTCCGGCCAGCTTGATGTTTGCCGCCACGGTCAGCGCGCGCGAAACCGGCAGCGCCGTGAAATCGGCAATGGACATGCCGTTCACCTTCACTCCCAGGCTCTCCGGGCGCAGGCGCTTGCCATGGCACGCTTGGCAGAGGGTGGCTGACATGTAGTTGAGCAGCCATTCGCGGTAGCTGTCCGACGAGGCTTCCTCCAGAGAACTGTTCAGGTAAGCGAGCACGCCGCGAAAGCCCGTACGCGGGCCGCCATTGCGCTTCGGGGGCTCGCCGTAGAGAGCCAGGTCCTGGACCTTCTCGGGCAGTTTTTCGAAGGGCGTGTTCAGGTCGAAACCGTGGGCGGCGGCCGCGAGCTGCAGCATGTGCTGCAGGTAGGAGGAGCCGGAGCCGGGGCCGAGGCCGCCATCGAGCAGGGGCTTGGACCAGTCCACAATGATCTTGGCCGGATCGAAATCGTACTTGCTGCCCAGGCCGTGACATTCGGGGCAGGCCCCGTAGGTGCTGTTGAAGGAGAAGGAGCGCGGCTCCAGCACGGGAACGTTGATGCCGCAATCAGGGCAGGCCAGCTTGGCGGAGTAGAGACGCTCCTCGCCGCCCACCACCGCCACCTGCACCAGCCCGTCTGTCAGCTTCATGGCGGTGTTGATGGAATTTTCCAGGCGCTGCTCGATGCCGGGCTTCACCAGCAAGCGGTCAATCACCACCTCGATGGTGTGGTTCTTGCGCTTATCGAGGCGGAGATCATCTTCCAGGTTGACCAGTTCGCCATCCACGCGTGCGCGAGTGAAGCCCTGCTGGGCCAACTTCTCCGTTTCCTTTTTGAATTCGCCCTTGCGGCCGCGCACGATAGGCGCCATCACCATGACGCGGTCCTCGGGCGTGAGCTGCATCACGCGCTGCACGATCTGCTCGGCGGATTGCCGGCTGATGGCCTGGCCGCAATTGGGGCAATGGGGCACGCCGATGGAGGAGTAGAGCAAGCGCAGGTAGTCGTAAATTTCAGTGATAGTGCCCACCGTAGAGCGCGGGCTGCGGCTGGTGGTCTTCTGCTCAATGGAAATGGACGGGCTCAGGCCGTCGATGGCATCCACGTCCGGCCGCTCCATCTGGTCCAGGAACTGGCGGGCGTAGACAGAGAGGGTCTCCACGTAACGGCGCTGGCCCTCGGCATAAATCGTGTCAAAAGCCAGGGAGGATTTGCCCGAGCCGCTGAGGCCGGTAATCACGGTCAGAGAATTACGGGGAATCTCAACGTCAATGTTTTTAAGGTTATGCTGGCGCGCCCCGCGCACCGTAATCTTAGTAATCGCCATCGGTCCCTGGGTGAATTAGTACCTCGGTAATTGGACAGGTCCTCTAGTAAGAGGGAGAGTGAGTTAACGCAATTTTACTCACGTATCTTATTCGTTAACAGAGGGCAAGGTCAACGCGAGTAAAGTGGGCAATGCGCCTCAGGGCGCGCCGTTTGCCCCATGCCCGAGCATTGTTGCGAAATGTTGCAGGATGCGGTGGATGGCGGCGCCATTCTGAACGCTCCCCGCAACCGGATGCCTGGGCGCATCTTGAACGAAGTGGACTCGGACTACGCCGTCGCCTCCCCTGACGAGCGTCCCAAGCTGTACTTGATGAATTTCTGCCCGTTTTGCGGACGCGCCATTTCGCGCACCGTGTGGAACGCGGAGAAGAAGAAGTAATCTGCCGCACCGCCGGGAGATGCATCCGACCGGCTCGGTTGAGCATCTTCTACTTGCGGTTGCGGCAATAAACAGGTGGGCCGAACCTTGAGCTTGTTTCTGAGTTTAGCGATCTTACTATTCACCGTTTTAGCAGCCATGGCCTTTGGAATCGCCGCCAGCTATGCAGCCGTAAATAGCATCCTCTTCGCTTTTGGGCATCATTCCCAAGCAAATGAGCCGGCCGCCCTGGTGGAATCGCCTGCTAGCGGTGACTGAATTTCCCTTAGAGCCTTACCGGGCTTGCACCCAGCGCGAGAGCGCTGGGCTTTTTTTTTGACATTTGCTCGTTATGGCAGTGCCCTCAGGTGGAGCGTGGAAGCGGATGGGCTAGCCCGGCACCGGGTTTCAATACTTCGCGTTCGTAGCCCGGCTTTCTCTTTCCCCACGCAGCCAGATGTACAAAGGGGCTTGCGGTGATGGAGGCGGCCAGGGCACGGCAATCTTGAGCGTCTGCTCGCCGGCGCTGCCCGGCACTGGGGTGGGGATGCCCTGGGCTTCATAGCCGCGTTTGCCGTTCCATCCTGTTTTGTCGATCAACTCCAGATCCTGGCCGACCAAAGTTCCGGCATAAAGCGACTCACCCACCCGTTCGCCGCTTATGGTGAACTTCTCAATCCGGGGCAGCAGGACCACGCGCCCCAGCGGATAAGTGTTCGAATTGCCGGTGGGCTCATCCACGAGGGTCGCCATGAGCTCGCATCCGGACTGGCCGACAGCTCCGGGATCTACCGATAGAAACAGCACACCCTGGCCGGCGCCATCCAGTTCCGCGCCGTTCTGCCGGTCTCCGGGATAGAGCGTGAGCTTCTTGCGCGTGTTGCCGTCGTCCTTGCACCGCAACTGCACGCCCGGACGCGAATCGGTATTTTCGGCGCGCACGGCGAAGCTGACGGTCACGCCAGAGGGAATTTCTCCATTCTGCAGCTGCACTCCTGCGGGGCTGGCGAACGACTGGCTCACGCTGAGAATTTTCGGACGCGGCCCCAGTACCTGCAGCGCATCGCTGACCTGCAAGGGCGCGTTCATGCCGTTAACCGCGATGGTGGCGCCCAACTTATCGCCGGCGTGCGCTTTGGGCAGCAGCTTGATGGTGGCGCTGCGCTGGCTGACATGTTCTCCGTCTGCGGCACGCGCCAGCGTCCACTCGGCGTTGTCGCTCGTAATCCCAGTAATCCGCTCCAGGTCGTTGCCCTCCAGGAGAACGGTCTGCTGCGGTTCGCCCACATTCACGTGCAGCGGCAGATTCGTCAGTTTGGGCGTGGGCGGGTGAACCGTGATCTGCAGTTCGTGGGTGGAGCCGTTCAGTTGGGTCAGCGCCAGCAGGTACGGGCCGGGCTGCAGGGAAGCGGTATTCAGGTCAAGGTCGAGCACACGCTTCTGGCCGCTCTCATCCGCGGGAGGGATCGAAAAATGGACCGGGGTGGCGGAGTCCTTGCCCCGGTTGGCGTTCTGCAAGGTCACGGCTTTGATGAATTCAAAGTCGGCGCCGGCAAGCTGCAACGGCACTACGCCGCTGGCGGTCACCAGACGGTCCTGCGACTGCGGCGTCAGCTTCACCGCGTCAAAGTCGGCAAAAGGACGCAGTTCCACCGTACCCGCCACCGGCAGCGGGCTCCAGTCCCATTTTGCGGCCAGCTGGTACCTGCCGGGAGCAAGTTTCGCATGTGTTAGATCGAGCTGCAGGGAAGCGTCGGCCGAGTTGCTGGTGACCTTCACCGCTACGGGGACCACGTGCCCGCCGCCGACCAGCCGCCACTCGCGGGCGCGCGAAACCAGGCGCAGCTGGGAAACGCTGGGCGTAGTTGCTTTGACGCTTGGGGTCCAGGCCAGTGGCACGATTGCGGGCTGCGCCAGGCGGATCGAAGGCGGTCCTGCATTGGGCACGCGCAGCATCCATAGATAGCCGATATGCAATCGCGAAGGTTTGCGGTTGGCGGCGCACAAGGCCATGCCCTGCGCAGGCAGCGACTGAGTGAAGGCCGGGCGAAATTCCATGCCGGGGAACAGGCTGCTGTGCAGGTTTTCCAAAAGCGCGGTGCCGCCGGCCGCCAGAATAACCGGCGAGCCAAAAAACATGGAGGCCACCGAAGCCGCCAGTCCGGTGGAACCCTGGGCCAGGCTGGCGGGTGCGCCGGCATCGGTCTTGCCGAAGGCAGGCACGGCCGCCTGCAGCAACTGCCCGGCGGCCTGGTCGGGCGCGGCGCCTGGCTCCAGCCGAGGCACGGCCACGCCATACTGGGCGGAGAACCCATGCAGAGCCGATTGCAGGTCGCTGCTGCCAGGAGGCGATTGCTCGTAATCCGAAAGAGCTTGCACCAGCGCTTCCACCGTGGTGGTGCGCTGGGCATAGTCCGCCAGCTGGGAGATAATTTCCGGGTTTTCCTTGACCAGCGAGTTTACGCGCTTGGCGTCAACGCCGCGCTCGCCAAACACAAGGCCCACCACGGAGGCGCGAATGGGGATGTTCCACTCCGCCGCTGCCCTGGCCGGCTTCGGCTCCAGCACATCTACCTGGTCGGAGTCGTCGCCTGTAGCCGGCGCGAGCACCACTGCTACCTTGGCCTTGTCTTTCCATTGTTCCGGCAGACGCACCGGCTCGTAGTGCAGTTTTTCCCCGGATTGGAGCAGATTGACGGCGCTGACGGGCAGCGCTGGCCCGCTGCCCACCGGTTCCACCAGAAGTTTGAAGGAGCTGAGGGCAAACCCGCCCGGACACTGGGCCTGTGAACTCACTACGGCAGTGGAAGGCACGGCGCCACCAAGCAGCAGCCCAACAACAAGCAACGCGGAAAGACAAATCCCAATGCGGGGTTCGGCCCAGGTTCTACGGGAAGTCACCCTCAAATCTTAGGGGAGGAGATTGGGTTCGGCAACCCTGAATCCCTTGTGCCTGGCTAACTCTCGTTAAACGATACAGATAGCTCCGACCATCCAGCCCGCTCTATTGTTGTGGATTCTGCTGTTGCTGTTGTTGCTGCTGCTGTTGCTGCATGCGCTGCAGTTCCTGCAGCAGTTGTTCCGGCGTCTTGACGCCGGGCGCCTGCTGTCCACCAGGCTGGGCTCCGGGCTGGTAGGCGGGCGGATAATCCGGCTTTTGTGGCGGTTCTCCGGGCGGCGCCTGGGGTGCTTCGCCTGGGGGCGCCTGCTGCGGAGGTTCCTCGGTGGGTACCACCTGCTGGTCGTCGGCACTGGTATCTGGAGGCGCCATATCAGGCTCATTGGGCATGGCCTCCTCGTCGGGCTGAGGCTGCGGCTGATAGGTGGCCACCGGCGGCGGGGCGGGCGAAGGATTATCGCCGCCCGCCGTCTTGGGGCTCAGAATCACATGCTGCAGGCCGCCGGGATTGCTGGCGGAAGCGATCATCACGTAGTCGTAGCGGGAGCCGTTGAGCAGCTCTGAAAGCACATTGCGCGCGGGACCGGGGCCCATGCGGCCGGCCACGCGCTCAAAGCCCGCGCCCGGCGGCAGTTCGATGGCGGCGCCGGTCTGCCGCGCCACTGCGTGAAGAATGTCGCTCAAAGTCGAGTTGCGCGAAATAATGGTGAGCTGGCCGTTGAGATAGCTGACTTGCGGCGCTTGCGCCGGCATCTGCTCCGGGGTTGGCGGCGGCGCTGGCGGCGTAGCCGGCTGGGCCACAGGATCCACCTGCGTTCTGGCCGAAGCTTTCACCGGCACCGTGCGCGGGTTCTGCGCCTTTTGCGGCGCTGCAAAGGCCAGCACCGGCAGGAAGCCGAGAACGAGCAAAAAACCTGCGATTTGCCGGAAGGAAAACATCGAAAACAGCCGCGCTGGGGATTGAAGTCCGTGGGCTAACGGGTCAATCTGATTGTAGCACCGCGAACGGGCAGTAATCGCGCCCAGGTGACCGGAGTTATATCTAAGTGTCTGCGCCATAGGCCTTTGCTTGCATCTGAGTAGCCGGATTTGGCATCGTAGTGAGTAACGGCCCGCACACAGGGACGCCTAGCTATGATGAGAACGAGAAAACCGTGTTGGCTTGCGCCAGCACGCGCGCTTCTTTTTGCCACTTTGGCTCTGGTGCTGGCACAGCCTGCCTGGGCCCAGGAAGCCTGCCTTACCTCTTCGGACATGGGTGCGAATGCCGTCTCCACGCTGGAAAACACAGCCAAACGCTACTTTCAGATGGCGGCGCAAGGCGACAGCGCCTCGCTGAAGCAGAACGCCATACCGGGCTTGGCGTCAAGTTTTGCGGGCGTC
>Ga0134128_10011545_pt1 | contig 10555 bp, 5 predicted proteins | sample KB31754_FD_96462 | JGI IMG/M metagenome (GOLD analysis project Ga0134128, IMG submission 96462) | Terrestrial soil microbial communities with excess Nitrogen fertilizer from Kellogg Biological Station, Michigan, USA - KB3-175-4 | ecosystem: Environmental > Terrestrial > Soil > Unclassified ...
CGTGATGGCGGCGGCCAGCATCGTGTTCTTTGCGTGCTTCGGTTACGACACCCTGACGACGGCCGCGGAGGAATCGAAGAATCCGCAGCGCGACCTGCCGTGGGCGGTGGTGTTGTCGCTGGCAGTGGCGATGGTGATGTATTTCGGCGTGTCGCTGGTGCTCACCGGCATGGTGCCGTACGCGCAGCTCAACGTGCCGGCGCCGGTCAGCGCCGCGTTCCAGGATCGCGGCCTGCACTGGATCAGCGGCGTGATCAACGTGGCTGCCGTGTGCGGCATCGCCAGCGTGGTGTTCGCCTTCATGCTCGGCGCCGCGCGCATCTGGTTCGCGCTGTCGCGCGACGGATTGCTGCCGCGCTGGTTTGCCGAAAGCCATCCGAAATACAACACGCCGTATCGCCCGACCATGATCCTCGGCGTGGTGACGGCGATCGCGGCGGGCTTCGTCCCGCTCACGGAACTGGCCAAGCTGGTAAACATCGGCACACTTTCGGCGTTCATCCTGATCTGCGTGTCGGTGCTGGTCCTGCGCATCCGCAAACCCGATCTCGAACGCCGCTTCCGCACGCCGTTCCTGTACGTGCTGGCGCCGGTGGGCGTGCTGTTCTCGCTGTTCCTGATCATCGGCTGGCCGTGGCTGGCCGATGGACGCTTCCAGCTCATCGGCGGACTGGATCGCGACACCTACATCCGTTTCCTCGTGTGGATGCTGATCGGATTCGTGATCTATTTCGGCTACGGGATCCGCAAGAGCGCGCTGAATCGCGACGGTTGAAGGCCCGCCCAGGCAGGCTTGTGGTGGCGGTTGCGCGGCACCATCTGGAAAGGTGCCGTGCATTGCGCGCTCGTCGCGCTGCGTAACCGCAATCCTTGTCGCGAGGTGTTTCCGATGATCGATCTCTACTACTGGCCCACCCCCAACGGCCACAAGATCACGCTGTTCCTGGAAGAAGCCGGGCTGCCGTATGCCATCAAGCCCGTGGATATCGGCAAGGGCGACCAGTTCAAGCCGGAATACCTCGCCATCTCGCCCAACAACAAGATGCCCGCGATCGTGGATCACGATCCGGCCGGTGGCGGCGCGCCGGTCAGCGTGTTCGAATCAGGCGCGATCCTGGTGTATCTCGCGGCCAAGACCGGCAAATTCATTCCCGCCGACATGCGCGGACGCGTGGCCTGCCTCGAATGGCTGTTCTGGCAGATGGGCGGCCTTGGCCCCATGACCGGCCAGTACGGCCATTTCCATGTGTACGCGCCGGAGAAGATCCCGTACGCGATGGAGCGCTACCGCAACGAAGCCGAGCGCCTGCTCGGCGTGCTGAACCACCATCTGCGGGGGCGTGCATTCCTCACCGGCGACAACTACACCATCGCCGACATGGCGTGCTATCCGTGGATCAATCCGTATGACAAGGCACCACTCGATCTCGAGCCTTTCGCCGAAGTGCGGCGCTGGCACGGTGCGATTGCCGCGCGTCCCGCGACGAAACGCGCCTGGGCGCGCGGGCCGGAAGTGAACCCGTCGTCGGGCCAGCCGATGGGTGACGAAGAGAAGAAGATCCTGTTCGGACAGGGCGCGCGCAAAGACTGAAGAAAGACCATGGTTGGTCCTGTTGTTCCGGAGCCAGCCATGAGCTATTCCACCCGGATCAAACCGATCAGCCATCTCAAGGCCAACGCGGCGGAAGTATTGCTGGAACTGGCCGCAACGCGCGCACCCATGATCCTCACCCAGCACGGCGAGGCCAAGGCCGTGATCCAGGACGTGGCTTCGTACGAGCAAGCCCGGGAAACGCCGGTGTTGTTGAAGCTGCTTGCATTGGGCAATCGGGACGTCGCGGCGGGAAGGGTCAGGCCGGCACGGGAAGCCATCGCGGGTTGGCGCGACAAGCGCCGATTGCGTTGATGCACTACGAGGCCCTGTTGGTCGAAAATGCCGAGCGCGATCTGGAGGCGCTCCGGGACTGCGTGGCGGAAACGGATTCGCCGGCGAGCGCCGATCGCGTGCTTGACATGCTGCTGGAAATTGTCACGACTCCGGAGCGGTTTCCCGAGCGCGGCTCGCACCCTCGCGAATTGCTGACACTCGGGCACGTCGAGTACCGGCAAATCGTCCGCAAGCCTTGGCGTGTTTTCTGTCGCACCTCCGGGAAGCGCGTCCATGTCGTGTTGATTGCCGACGGCCTCCGGGACATGCGTTCGTTGCTGGCGCAACGGCTGCTGGGCGCATAAGGCGCGCTTGCGCGTTGGCGGTGAACACCACCCATGCCATCCGGCCTATGCGCGGCGTCGCGCGCGGTGTTACGTTCGACGGGATCACTTCGTCGGAGCACCCCGCATGTCCCGCATGCAGCGTCTGCCGTCCTCCACCCATTTCGCGGCGGTTTTTGTTTTCGGTCTCGCCGCGCTCGCGCTGGCCGGCAGCGCGTGGGCCGGCGCCGCGGATGCGCACATCGCGCCGCCGCAGGACACGCCATACCCCGGCCCTCTGCAAATCCACGTGGATGCCAGCGACACGCGCCAGGGCATCTTCCGCGTGCATGAAACGATTCCGGTGGCGCCGGGTGCGGTGACGCTGCTGTATCCGGAGTGGATCCCGGGCAACCATTCGCCCAGCGGCCCGATTGCGATGCTCGCGGGGTTGAAGATCACCGCCAACGGCAAGCCGCTGAAATGGAAGCGCGACAAGTACGATGTGTATGCCTTTCGCGTGGATGTGCCGCAAGGCGTGGCGGCAATCGAGGTGGACTTCCAGTACCTGTCCGGCCGCACGCCTTCGCAAGGCATCGAAATGACGGACAAGATGCTGGACCTGGCGTGGAATGAAGTATCGCTGTACCCGGCCGGGCATTACTCGCGCCAGATCAAGGTGGCGCCGAGCGTCACGTTGCCGGCCGGCTGGCAATTCGGTACCGCGCTGGAAGGGCAGTCACGTTCCGGCGACACCGTCACCTTCAAGACCACCACCTACAACACGCTGGTCGACTCGCCGATCTACGCCGGCAGGTATTTCAAGCGCGTCGACCTGGATCCGGGCGCGAAAGCCGCGGTGCATCTCGACATCGTCGCCGACGCGCCGAAGGACCTCGAAATCACGCCCGGGCAGCTGCAGGTGCACCGCAACCTCGTCACGCAGGCGTACAGGCTGTTCGGCTCGCATCATTACGACCACTACGATTTCCTGTTCTCGCTGTCCGATCACTTGGGCGCGAACGGCCTCGAGCATCACCAGTCCAGCGAAGACGGGATGGACCCCGATTACTTCACCAATTGGGACGACGGCGCGCCCAACCGCGACCTGCTGGCGCACGAATTCACGCATTCGTGGAACGGCAAGTTCCGCCGTCCCGCAGATCTGTGGACGCCCAACTTCAACGTGCCGATGGGCGATTCCCTGTTGTGGGTGTACGAAGGACAAACCCAGTACTGGGGTTACGTATTGACCGCGCGGGCGGGCATGTGGACGCCGGAACAATTCCGCGACGCGCTGGCGATGGTCGCGGCCAACTACGACCGCAACCGTCCGGGTTTCCAATGGCGCACGCTGGAAGACACCACCAACGATCCGACCGCCGCCGAGCGTGCGGCACTGCCGTACCGTAGCTGGCAGATGAGCGAGGAGTACTACTCGGGTGGCCAGATGATGTGGCTGGCGGTCGACGCGAAAATCCGTTCGCTCACCCACGACAGGCAATCGCTCGACACGTTCGCGAAGGATTTCTTCGGCGTCGACGACGGCAGCTTCGTCACCAGGACCTATACGTTCGATGACGTGGTGAATGCGTTGAACCGCGTGGTGAAGTACGACTGGGCCGGCTTCCTCAACCGCTATGCCGGGGAACTCGATCCACCGTTCACCAACGGGCTGGAAGCAACCGGCTGGAAACTGGTGTACACCGACAAGGAAAGCCCGTATGAGAAGCAGTACGAATCGAATCCGGAATCGCCGCGCCACATCTTCAACTTCAGCTATTCGATCGGCCTGACGCTGACGAAGGATGGCGGCATCAACGACGTGCGCTGGAACGGCCCTGCGTTCAAGGCGGGCATCGGTTCCGGTGGCGAAGTGGTGGCGGTCAACGGGCAGGCCTACAAGGCCAGCGTGTTGAAGCAGGCGATCACCGCGGCCACGGGCAACAAGGCGCCGATCGAACTCCTGGTCAAGTACGAAGGCGAGTACACCACGGTGCCGGTGGATTACCACGATGGGCTGCAGTATCCGCATCTGGAGCGGATCAAGGGCGCGCCGGATTACCTGTCGCAGATCATTGCCGCGAAAAAATGAGCGGGAGCATCGAAATGTCAAAACCCAACGCATTCAATCCACGCGCCTTGCGCCTGGCGGCCGCGTTCGCCGCGCTGTTGCTGACCGCGCCGTTTGCCGGCACTGCGTTCGCCGACGCGGCCGACGCGCACGTGCCGCCGCCGCAGGACACGTCGTATGCCGGCACCATCCGGATCGCCGTCGATGCCAGCGATACGAACCAGGGCATCTTCCGCGTGCACGAAACGATTCCGGTGCAGGCGGGCGAACTGACCCTGCTGTATCCGAAATGGATTCCCGGCAACCATTCGCCCAGCGGCCCCATCGACAAGCTGGCCGGCCTCGTGATCACCGCGAACGGCAAACCGCTCAAGTGGACGCGCGACAAGTACGACGTCTACGCGTTCAAGGTGGATGTGCCGCAGGGCGTGTCCAGCATCGACGTGAAATTCCAGTACCTGTCGGCGCGCGACCACGACGAAGGCCCGGTCGAGATGACCGGCGACATGCTGGACCTGGTGTGGAGCAAGGTTTCGCTGTATCCGGCCGGCCACTACTCCCGCGACATCACCTTCGCACCCAGCGTCACGCTGCCCGCGGGCTGGCAATTCGGTACCGCGCTGGAGAAGGTTTCGCAGTCGGGCGACACCACCACGTTCAAGCCCACCACCTACAACACGCTGGTCGATTCGCCGATGTATGCGGGGCGCCATTTCAAGCGCCTCGACCTCGCGCCGGGCGCCAAGGCGCCGGTGCACATGGACATCGTGGCCGACGCGCCCAAGGATCTCGAGGTCACGCCGGAGCAGTTGCAGGGCCTGCGCAACGTCGTCAGCCAGACGCACAAGCTGTTCGAGTCGCACCACTACGACCACTATGACTTCCTGTTCTCGCTGTCCGACAACCTGAGCGGCAAGGGCTTGGAGCACCATCAGTCCAGCGAGGACGGCGCGCGTCCCGACTTCTTCACCAAGTGGAAGGACAATTGGCCGACCGTCGGCGGCCTGCTGGCGCACGAGTACACGCATTCGTGGAACGGCAAGTTCCGCCGTCCCGCGGATCTGTGGACGCCCAACTTCAACGTGCCGATGGGCGATTCGCTGCTGTGGGTGTACGAAGGCGGCACGCAATACTGGGGTTTCGTGCTCGCCGCGCGCTCCGGGCTGTGGACGCCCGAACAGTTCCGCCAGGCAATCGCGATGGTCGCCGCCAACTACGACCGCAACCGCCCCGGATTCGAATGGCGCACGCTGGAGGACACCACCAATGATCCCACCATCGCGCAACGCTCGCCGCTGCCGTACCGCAACTGGCAGATGAGCGAGGAGTACTACAGCGCCGGCCAGATGATGTGGCTGGCGGCGGACGCGAAGATCCGCGCGCTGACGCACGGTAAGCAATCGCTGGACACGTTCGCGAAAAACTTCTTTGGCGTGGACGACGGCAGCTTCGTCACCAGGACCTACACCTTCGACGACGTCGTGAATGCGCTCGACACCGTCGCGAAATACGATTGGACCGGCTTCCTGCATCGTTATCTCGATGAGCCCAACCCGCCGCTGGCCAGCGGGATCGAAGCCACCGGCTGGAAGCTGGTCTACACCGACAAGCCCAACGAGTACGAGAAACTGATTTCAAAGCGTTACCACGGCGATGTCGGCGCGGCGTTCGGCATCGGCCTGTCCATCGGCAAGGAAGGCAAGATCAGCGACGTGCGCTGGAATGGCCCGGCCTTCAAGGCCGGCATCGGTTCCGGCGAAACACTGGTTGCGGTGAACGGACAGGCTTACGGCACCGACGTGCTGCAGGATGCGGTGAAAGCCGCCAAGGGCGGCAACGCGCCGATCCAGTTGTTGCTGAAGTACCAGGACAAATACCGCATGGTGCCGGTCGATTACCACGGCGGCCTGCAGTACCCGCACCTGGAGCGGATCAAGGGCACGCCGGATTACCTGTCGCAGATCATCAAGGCGAAGTAGGCGTTCGAAAAACGGCTGCGCTACGCGTCATGGGCGCGTAGCGCTTCCGGCCGCCTACACGACCACGCGCGGCGCGTGCGGGGCGGTTGCACGCAGACAGGCTCGCACGGCCCGCTCGTCCGCGGGTGACACATTTTCCGGCAGCGACACCTCGCCTGCAACTTGCACCGCGACCGGCAAGCCGTCGCGGTAAACGATCCGCGAATTCGCCAAGGCCGGCACCTTCGCACCCGGCAGTACCCCGCCCACGAGATTCAACGGATCGGCGCCACTGACCGCAATGAATGCGCCGTCGTGTTCGCGCTTGCGTACACGGCGCAGTGCCTCGACGGCTTCCGGCAATGCAAACTGCTCGCCGACAACGCCCTCGACGAAGCGCCCGCCGCGGATTTCGCCGCGCGCTTCGAGGCGCTGGTACACGCGCCGCAGTTCGCGCCACGGCGGCAGCCACGCGGCTTCGCGTTGCAGCAGTTTCCAGAACACCACGCCCCAGCGGCGCAGCAGCACGCGCGCGACGTGTTCGATCGCCTCGGCCTGCGCGTCCGCCGCGGAAGGTGCGTTCCGGCGGACCAGGCTCCAGCGGCCCGCATCCTCGATGCCGTTCAACAGGTGTCGCGCCAACCGGCGCTGGCGCGGGTGCCTGCGTTTCGAGGCGGGTTGCAGCAGCGCGCGCAGGCCGGCGAAGCTGTCCGCGCCGATCATGCCGGCGCCGACCAATTCGCCCAGCGCGTCCTCCAGTTCCACTTTCAGCAGGCGCGTGCCGTCGGCGATTTCGCCGAAGAATGACGCGCCGTGTTGCGAAAGAAATTCCGCGACGGCCTGCGCGCGTGACGATGACGAAGGGGGTTCGGCATTCGCTTGCGCACCGACGATGTTCCATGCCGGCAACTGTCTGCGGGGCAGCAACACGATGGGCGACGCACGCACCGGTGAGGCGTGTGTACCGCCCGCAGACGCGCGCAGCCGCGTCCACGCAATCCGGCCCGCGCCGCACAATGCATCCAGCCATGCAATGTCGTAACCGGCGACGCGCGCGGGCAGCAATTGCGATTCCCAGGCGCCGGCCGGGGCTTCGAAGCCTTCGAGTTGCGAAAGCACGGCACCCAGCGAATCGGGACCACGCAAACGTGTTTCCGGCGAGACGTGTTGCCAGTCGATCAGGAAACGCATGAAGTCGCGTGGCGCGACGGGTTCGATCTCGCGGCGCAGGCGTTGCAGGGTGCGACGATGGATGCGCGCCAGCAGATGCCGGTCACACCATTCTTCATCGGTAATCCCGGGCGTGAAATGGCCGCGCATCGCGCAGCCTTCGCGTTCCAGCGCGGCGAGCGCGATCCCGATTTCACTGTCCGCCACATCGAAAGTTTGCGCCAAGTCGTTCGCGAGGATCGGCCCCGCACAGGCAAGACGCGCGCGCAGGATTTCGACCAATGCATCTTCGCGCGTCCATGCCTTCGCGGTGAATTCGGCCGGCGCTTCGATCACCGGATGCAGCGTGGCATCCGGATGGATCGCGCCCCACATCGGCAGCATTTCGGCGGCGACATGCAAAGCCCGCTCTCTCGCGCCTTCGCTGGGAAGCGGGCGCTGCACGTGCAGTTCGGTCGCGCGTTTGGCTTCGGCGAGCGCGTCCAGCAACGTTCGCCGCGTCGAATCGCGCACCAGTTCGTCACCGTTGATTGCACCCAGCGCCAGCAAGGCCTCGTGCATCTCGTCGGCGTCGCGCGGCGTGGGCCATGCTTCTTCGCGGACCGCGGCGATCGCGTCGACGTCGAGCTTGCCCAGATCCTCCGCACTTTGTGCATCGATGAAGCCGCGCGAAGCGACGGCCTGGGTGCGGCGCTCCTCCAGCGGCGCGCCGTCGAGGAACGCATACGGCCTCGCACCCAGGATTTCGGCGGCGAGTTGTGAAGGCGCGGTCAAATCGCGCGCCACGATGCGCACATCGCCGCCTTCCAGTTTCTTCAGCAGCGCCGTGAGGCCTTCCAGATCCATCGCGTCGTACAGGCAATCCTGCAACGTCTGCGCGACCAGCGGGTGATCGGGAATCTTGCGTTCTCCCACGATGTTTTCGAGGCAGGCGACCTGGTCGGGAAACACCGTGGCCAGCAGGTCTTCCGATTTCATGCGCTGGATTTGCGGCGGCACCTTGGTGCCGCCCGCGAAGCGCGGCAGCGCCAGCGCGGCGCCGGCGTTCCAGCGGAAGCGCAGCGCGAACATCGGCGCATCCAGCAGCGCCTGGGTCAACACGTCATGGACCGAATTGGAGTGCAGATAACGCGCGACTTCGTCCAGCGGAAAACTGTGGCTGGTCGAAAGCGACAACACGATCGCGTCTTCGGTGGCCGCGGCCTGCAGTTCGAAATTGAAGCTGCGGCAGAAGCGCTTGCGCAATGCCAACCCCCACGCACGGTTCAGGCGGCTGCCGAACGGCGAATGGATGATCAACTGCATGCCGCCGGACTCGTCGAAGAAGCGTTCCATCGCCAGCGTCGTCTGCGTGGGCAGCAGGCCGAGCTCGGTGCGTGCGGCGGCGAGGTAGTCGACCAGTTGATGCGCGGCGGCATCGTCCAGACCGACTTCTTTGGTGAGCCAAGTGCGTGCCTGATGGCCCTCCCCTTCAAAAGGAGGGTCGGGTGGGGACGGTGTCGACAGCCGCGCCGCGATTTCCTCGCGCAACCTTGCCGCCGCTACCGACAATTCATCGCTGCGCCCCGGCGCCTCGCCCAGCCAGAACGGGATCGATGGCGGTGCGCCTTGCGCATCTTCGACGCGCACGCGGCCGCGTTCCACGCGCAGGATACGATACGACTGGTTGCCGAGCTGGAAGATGTCGCCCGCGATCGACTCGACCGCGAAGTCTTCGTTCACGCTGCCGACGCGCAAGCTTTGCGGTTCCAGCACCACGTCGTAGTCGGCGGTGTCGGGGATCGCGCCGCCCGAGGTGAGCGACGTCATGCGTGCGCCGCGGCGCGCGCGCAACTTGCCGTTCACCGCATCGCGATGCAGGTACGCGGCGCGGGTGCCGCGACGCGTGCTGTAGCCTTCGGCCAGCATCCGCAGGACGTCGGTGAACGCTTCGCGGGTGAGCGTGCGGTACGGATAAGCGCGACGGAATGTCTCGAACAATTCCGTTTCATCGCGTTCACCGCAGGCGACTTCCGCCACGACCTGTTGCGCCAGCACGTCCAGCGGCGCCGGCGGGATGTGCAAGGTGTCGAGTTCGCCGCGGCGCACCGCGTCCAGCAACGCCGCGCATTCGACCAGGTCGTCGCGCGAGGTCGGAAACAGCCGCGCCTTGGAAACACCGTCCACCGCGTGGCCCGCGCGCCCGGCACGTTGCAGGAAGGCGGCGATCGAGCGCGGCGAGGACAACTGGCAAACCAGTTCGACCTCGCCGATGTCGATGCCGAGTTCCAGCGAGGCGGTCGCGACCAGCGCGCGCAACTGTCCCGATTTCAGGCGTCGCTCGGCATCGAGGCGTTTCTCTTTCGACAGGCTGCCGTGGTGCGCGGCCACCGCATCCTTGCCGAGGCGTTCGGCGAGATGGCGCGTCGCGCGTTCGACCGTGCGGCGGGTGTTGGCGAAGATCAGCGTGGTGCGATGTTGCTCGATCAGCTCGGCGAGGCGGTTGTACACCAGGCCCCACGCGTCGTTGCTCATCACCGGCTGGAGCGGCACGTTGGTGAGTTCGATCGCAAGATCGCGCGCGCGCTGGTGGCCGGCGTCGATGATGGTGCAGCTGCCCCCTTCCGCCCTGCGGGCACCTTCCCCCGTAAACGGGGGAAGGGAACGCGTCACGCTTTCAGCTCCTTCCCCCGCTTGCGGGGCAAGGTTGGAATGGGGGCTGAGTTGCGAATGCGCGCCCACCAGAAACCGCGCCACTTCCTCGATGGGCTTTTGCGTGGCCGACAGTCCGATGCGCGTGCAGCGTTGGCCGCACAACGCATCCAGCCGCTCCAGCGTCAGCGCGAGATGGCTGCCGCGTTTGCTCGACACCAGCGCATGGATTTCGTCCACGATCACCGTGCGCGTGGTCTGCAGCATCCGCCGCCCGGACTCCGAACCCAGCAGGATGTACAGCGATTCCGGCGTGGTCACCACGATGTGCGGCGGCCGCTTGCGCATCGCATTGCGTTCGGCCTGCGGGGTATCGCCGGTGCGCACCGCGGTGCGGATTTCGACATCGGGCAAACCCGCGCGTTCGAGTTCCGCGCGGATGCCTTCGATCGGCACTTCGAGATTGATCCGGACGTCGTTGGACAGCGCCTTCAACGGCGACACGTACACGACGGAAGTTTCATCGGCGAGC
>Ga0134128_10011547_pt1 | contig 10555 bp, 8 predicted proteins | sample KB31754_FD_96462 | JGI IMG/M metagenome (GOLD analysis project Ga0134128, IMG submission 96462) | Terrestrial soil microbial communities with excess Nitrogen fertilizer from Kellogg Biological Station, Michigan, USA - KB3-175-4 | ecosystem: Environmental > Terrestrial > Soil > Unclassified ...
GCGCGCCCAGCAGGTCATAAAGGATCAATCCGAAGCGCAACAACAGCGGCGATCGCAACCCCGGCAGCGGCGGCAACAGAACGCGCATTGGGCGAACAAGATGCGGCGCCATCCGCAAAAGGACTTCGCGTTCGCTCAGCGCCTCACGAACGAGCCGAAATGCGTAGTGCTCGAGATAGCGCAAGCCGCCATGGACCAATTTGCTCGAGGCCGAGGATGTGCCTGAGCCGAGGTCGTTCATTTCGATGAGCAGCACACGGACGCCGCGGCCGGCGGCATCCCGGGCAAGACCCGTTCCGTTGATGCCGCCGCCGATGATGGCAAGGTCGAAGTCGGCCATTGCGCGTTGATTCGCTTTGAGTTGAAGAATGGGCGGCTTATGCAACACACTCAAGAAAAAGGAATGTATTAACTTCGAATTTGAGCGCCAAACCCCAATGCGATTGCAAAATCGCTGCCGCCCAGCCATATCCAGTGATCTGGCGCCCCCACGTCCCGGCCGCACGCGCCCCGGAACAACAACTCTGATCCCAGATGCCCTCGCCTCGCCTGCTCGTCATCGAAGGCAATTCACCGCAGACCATGGCCGAGCACGTGGGCGTCGGCGGCACCGTCGCGAGCAAAGGCTATTCCGATCTGTTGCGGGAACTTCTCCCGGGTGCGGAGGTCGACATTTGCTATCCCGGTGATCCGGCTGCCTTGTTACCCGAGGGTGCGTCGCTTGAGGGGTATGACGGCATCGCCATCACCGGCTCAGGGCTGCATGTCTATAACGCCGGTCCGGAAGTGACGCGCCAAATCGAACTGGTACGGGCGGTGCTCGAAACCGGCACGCCGCTCTTCGGATCGTGCTGGGGTCTCCAGGTCATCACGGCCGCAGCCGGCGGCAGCGTCCGGAAGAATCCAAAAGGACGCGAAATCGGTTTCGGTCGAGGCATCCGTTTGACGGAGGCCGGACGCAAGCACCCCATGTATGTCGGCAAGCTCGACGTGTTCAATGCGCCGACGGTGCATCTCGACGAGGTCGAAGCGGTTGCTCCGGGTACGACTGTACTCGCGACAAATGCCGTATCCGATGTGCAGAGCGCAGAAATCCGTACCAACGGCTCGGTCGCATGGGCGGTACAATATCATCCAGAATATCCGCTGCGTGAGGTCGCCGCCATCGTGCGGCGCATCGGCGCCCGGTTGATTGAGGAAGGCTTTTTCGCCGACACCGCGGACATCGACACCTTTGCACATGACCTCGACACGCTTGATCGCGATCCAGGCTGCAAGCGGTTGGCATGGCGGCACGGCGTGAGCAAAAATGTGCTCAACAAGAAACTGCGTGTCAGCGAGGTAGCGAACTGGATCGAGTTTCAGGTGTTGCCGACGCGCGTAAAACGTGGGCGGGGTTGAGCGGCTCGATTTTCTGAGGCGAAGTCCGTTTTCGAACTGCATCATCCGGAAGGATAAGATAGTGGATTTTTCGGGAAAACATGCAGTCGTCACGGGCGGCACCGGTGGACTTGGAACAGCCGTCGTGAGCGCCTTGTTGCAAGCGGGGGCAAGCTGCACCGTACCGTATATTCATGACGGTGAGGCGGAGCGATTTCCCTACCGAAGTCAGCCGCAAGTGAGCCTGGTCAAGGTGGCTGATCTTGCCGATGAAGCCGAAGTGACAAAGGTGTATTCGAGCGTCAAGGCACCTCTTTCGCTCTGGGCTTCAATCCACATCGCGGGCGGTTTCGCGGCAGGCCGCATCGCGGAAATCGACAAAAATGCGTTCATGGCGCAGATCGACGGCAACCTGACATCCTGCTTCCTTTGCTGCCGCGCTGCGGTGAAGTCCATGCTGTCGATGGGTGGCGGACGAATCGTCAACGTCGCCGCGCGACCTGCACTGGAATGGCGGAGCGGAGCCCGAATGACGGCCTATACGGCCGCCAAGGCCGGCGTCGGAGCGCTGACTGCAGCGCTCGCCGAAGAGGTCGCAAAAGATGGCATTCTCGTAAACGCCGTCGCCCCCTCGATCATGGATACCGCTGCCAATCGCAAGGCGATGCCTAAAGCCGACTATGGTGCCTGGCCAAAAGTTGAGGAAGTCGCGGCGACGATCTTGTTTCTGGCTTCGCCGGACAACCGTGTGACTCGCGGTGCGATCGTGCCCGTGTACGGCAAGTCCTAGCCGTTGTCTTAGCCCGCGATGGGTACCAGTTCGAGGGGCGGCCGCAGCAAACGCTGCACGACACCCGACGCCACAACGGTGCGGCCTTCTGCATAGGTCTCGTGGTTTTTCTCGATTTCGTCGAGATCGTAGAGAAAATTCACCATCAGGCCATGCGCCTGCGCCATTGCCCGATCCGAAGTGTCGGCGAGCCAGTTAATGCGCTCAAGCCGCGCGCCGTTGCCGAGATGAAAACGGGCGACAGCGTCAACCGGCAAACCACGCTGGTTGCGCGCCCTCAGATAATACCAACCCGCCGCTCGCATAAGCGTGTCCTTGATCGCCGCCGCGACTTCGTCGTTACGCCACCACCCCGGCTGATCGAGCGCGGCCAACGTGGCCTTGTCGGCATCAGAGAGCGCCGCGGATTTATCGTCTTCGCGTTCACGCTTGAGCCAATGGGCGAAGCTGGTTACCGGCGATAGAGTGACGAATGTCGAAAGCCTTGGCATCTCGCGCCTGATTTCCTCGACGACCTGCTTGATCAGGAAGTTACCGAACGACACTCCGGCGAGCCCACGCTGGCAATTCGAAATCGAATAGAAGGTTGCGGTCCGAGTTTTGTCCGCATCCACGATTTCGCGTTCCTTGCCGAGGATCGGCGCGATGGCGTCTGGAATTTCGCGCGTGAGCGCGACCTCAACAAAAATAAGAGGCTCGTCGATGAGCGCAGGGTGAAAAAATGCGTAACAGCGCCGATCCGGTGGGTCGATACGGCGACGCAGATCTTCCCAATCGTGAATTTCGTGCACTGCTTCGTACCGGATGATTTTTTCGAGAATGATCGCCGGGGTCGACCAATCAATCCGACGCAGCACCAGAAACCCGCGGTTGAACCAGGACGAGAACAAATGGATAAAGTCGTCATCCACTGCACGCAGATCTTCACGATGATCAAGAGAGTCCATCAATTGCTCACGCATCCGCACAAGCGCCGCAGTGCCCCCAGGCGCAAGATTGAGCCGGCGAAACAGTTCCTGCCGGCGAGGCTCGGAAGCGGAATGAACCTCGGCAGCGGTGGAATCTGAGGGGGCTTCACGCCAGACAGCAATCGCCTGCTCTAGGTGCGCGGAATCAATGCTGAAGCGTTGCGCCAAGGCCTCGAAAAACGCGATACGCGGGCCGGTCGTTAAAGTCACATATTGGGCGAGGATTTCGCGCGCGAGCGCAACACCTGACGCCTCTCCGCGCCCCGACAGCAGGTCTTCACAGAGTTCGACAAGATTCTCGGACCGTGCGGACGCGTCACCACGCCGGTCGCGGGCGAGCAGCGCACGGCCGCGCTCCGAGATCGTTTGCAGCAGTTCCCCGAAGAACGACGTATTCATTTAGTCCCTAAGGCAGCACCCATCAGATGATTAGGCAACCATGTGGCAATTTCAGGAAAGATGCACAAGATGATGATCGCCAGCATCATGCATATTACGTAAGGCATTGTACCCCACATAACCTTGGCGAGCGGCACGTCCGGCGCGATGGCGTTAACAATGTATATATTGAGGCCGACGGGCGGATGAATCAGCCCGATTTCCATATTGATGGTCAGAATCACCCCGAACCAAACCGGATCAAATCCCGCCGCCGTAATGATGGGCAACAAAATCGGGCTGGTCATCAGGATGATGGCGGCCGGCGGGATGAAGAAACCGCACACCAGCAGAAATAGATTGATCATGAGCATCAGCACCCAGCGATTGAAGTGCGCGTCCGCAATCGCCTGCGCTAGTGTCTGGGTGAGATAGAGCGACGTGAGCATGTAGCCGAACAAAACAGCGGTTGCGATGATGGTAAGGATCATCACCGATTCCCGCATGGTATCCCGAAGGATCAACCAAACCTGTTCGCGGCTCCACAAGCGGTAAATGATGATTGCCATAAACAGGCAAAGCGCGGCGCCAACACCCGCAGCCTCCGACGGAGTCGCAACGCCGCCGTAGAGCGAATACATGACTCCGAAAATGATCGCGATGAACGGCGCAATCTTGGGAATTGACTGGAATTTTTCTTTCCAGGAATAGCGGAAATCGATTGCGTGTGAGCGAAAGCCGCGCTTCCAGATAATGAATATCGTCCATACAATGAACAGACCGGTCAGCATCAGACCGGGCAGGACGCCGGCAATAAAAAGCCGGCCGATCGAAGTCTCGGTCGCGATGCCGTAGAGAATGAAGGTAATGGACGGCGGGATCAGGATGCCAAGCGTTCCACCGGCGCAGATCGAGCCGGTGGCGACGTCGTCGGGATAACCGCGCCGACGCATTTCCGGGATACCCATTTTGCCGATGGCCGCGCAGCAGGCCGGCGACGATCCGGTGAGCGCCGCAAAGATCGCACAGGCGCCCAGATTTGAAATGACGAGGCCGCCGGGCAACCGATAAAGCCAGCGATCAAGAGCCTCGTAGAGGTCCTTGCCGGCCGGCGAAGAGCCTATGGCGGCGCCCATCATCACGAACATCGGAATCGCGACGAGGGTGAATTCATCAAGTCCCGACCAGAACGTTTCCGCGACGACATGCAGGGCATCGAAGCCCTGGAAAAGCACCAGAAATGCAATGGCGATGGCACCAAGCCCAAACGCAACCGGGATGCCGGACACCAGCATCAGCAGCGTCACAATGAGGACGAGCGTCCCTTGCGTTGTGGGACTCATGGCGCGCCTCCGAGCACTTCGCGCGCCTGGGCCTTAGCTACATCCTCAGCTGCCTCCTGATCCTTAATGCCGAATGGCGGCGTGCGCCCCGTGACCAGGCAGAGCAAGTCCGCCAGATACTGGAGAATGAGAAGGCCGAGACCCACCGGCATGGAGAGATACGGAATCCAAAGCCGCGCCCGCCATACCGTGTTGGAGAGCCAGCGCTCCGAAAAGGCCTGATACCAATATGCGGTGCAAAGGATGAAAATGGCGATGCAAAACCCCAGCGCCAGCAGACTGGTGACCAGTGCAAGCCAATATCTGGACCGCGGCCCTAAATGCAGGGGCAGGATATCGACATTGACATGTCCGCGCGTCATCAGCACATACGCACTTCCGACAAAGGTCGCGCCAACGATGCAATACGTCACCACGTCGATCTGCCAGATCGTGGTCAAATTCAAAATATAGCGCTCGACCACGATGTCGCAGATCACGAGCACGGCGACGGCGATCAGAAGTGCTGCAATGACGCCAGCCACGCGCGACAGGAAGGTCACCGCCCGAATGTAGGTGTCCATGGGCTCGTCTTTACATTTTGTCCTGGAGTTTAGAGCAAGCGCGGCGTCGCCACGCAAAGGGCCGGCCGGCGCGAATGGTGCGCGCCGGCCAGAGCGTCACACCTATTTCACCGACAGCGCCTCGTCGATCAATTTCTGACCGTTCGGCACGTTCTTGGCGAATTCCGCGTAGGAGCTCTTCTTTGCCACATCAAGCCATGCCTGATAGTCGGCATCGCTCAACGTTACCACTTTAACTTTGTGGTCCTGGAAGGCTTTGATGGCCGCCTGATTGACCGAGTCAGCCTTGCCCTCGTAGTAGGTCTGCGCCTTTTTCCCGGCAGTGATGATCGCATCCTGCTGCTGCTTGTTCAGCTTGTCGAAATTCTTTTTCGACATCAGCACAGGCTCGTACATGAACCAGAGTGCATTGTTCCCGGGAGCCGTAAGACAGTCGGTGACCTCGTAGAGGCGCATTGATTGAAATGTGCCGAGACTCGTGTCAGTCGCATTTACGACGCCGCTCTGGAAGGCATTGTAAATTTCGTTCGACGGCGGGCTGACAATGCTCGCACCGGCGGTTTCCCACATGCCGGCGAATGTCGGGCCGGCTGCCCGGAATTTGCGCCCTTTCAGATCATTTGGATGCACGACACAGCCGTCCTTTGCGGCAACGCCGCCGGCGAACCATGCATCGGACAAGACGATAACGCCGCGCTTCTCGATCTCGGCGCGCACGTCCTTCATGAATTGGGAATTGTTGATGCGCTTGGCCCTGTCCTGGCTGCGGATCAGGCCGGGCATCAACGTCGCGCTGAACACTGGTGCCTTGCCGCTGGCGTAGTCGAGCGGGAACAGAGTGATATCGAGCTGCCCGTTGACCATGGCATTCCATTGATCGTTCGGCTTGAACAACGAGGCGCCAGGATAAACCTGGATGTCGATACCGACATTGGCCGCCTTCACGTCCTTGGCGATCATTTGCACCATGTCGTCGCGGACATCGCCTTTTCCGCCCGGAAACTGGTGCGACGCCTTCATGATTATTTGCGCGTGCGCCGAGGCCGACAGCAAAAATGCCGCGGCAGCGGTGGCAAATATTGTCGTAATTCTTCTCATCGTGTGTTCCTCCATGGGGTCTTTTTTTGCGGCGGAGATACCGCCGCCTTTGGTCGGTGTCCGAACAATAACCAAATTCCCCTCGACGCCCCAATTTCACATTAGCCGCCGCTGCGGCATAGCGCCATAGCCAGGCCGGTAAATTTCCCCGTAACCACAAGCAGCCAATAGACAATTCCCGCTATAGTCAGCCTGCATCGATAACCTTATAACCACAAATTCAAAACGTCCTTCCGGAGTTTCCACATATGCCAAAGCCGTTAGCGGGCCTCCGCGTCCTCGAACTTGCCCGCATCCTGGCTGGCCCCTGGGCCGGCCAGATGCTGGCCGATCTGGGGGCTGACGTGATCAAGGTCGAACGCAAAGGGACGGGTGACGACACCCGCGGCTGGGGTCCGCCTTTCGTGGAAGGCACCGACGGCAAGCATATTGGATCGGCTTACTTTCATGCGGCGAACCGGGGCAAGCGCTCGATTGAAATGGATTTTGATAATGAAGATGGCCGGCGGATCGTGCGAAAGCTTGCGGCGCGTTCGGATGTGCTGATCGAGAACTTTAAAGTTGGCGGACTCGCCAAGTTCGGTCTCGACTACAAAAGCCTGGCGCCCGATTGTCCGCGATTGATCTATTGCTCGGTCACCGGTTTTGGCCAGGACGGCCCCTATGCCAAACGCGCTGGCTACGACCTTATGGCCCAAGGCATGGGCGGCATGATGGACCTGACGGGAACGGCTGACGGGCCTCCGACGCGAGTTGGCGTCGCCATCTCCGACATTTTCACCGGCTGCTATTCAGTGATTGGCATACTTGCCGCTTTGACCCAACGCGAAAAGACCGGCAAAGGTTGCTATGTCGACGCCGCGCTCGTGGATTCAACCGTCGGAGTGCTCGCCAATCAAGCGCTCAACTATCTCGTATCCGGTGAAATCCCCAAGCGCATCGGCAATTCGCACCCAAATATCGTGCCGTACCAGGAATTCCCCGTTGCCGATGGGCATGTCATCGTCGCAACCGGCAACGACAATCAGTACGTCAAGTTCTGCAATGTGATCGGCGGACCGGAACTCGCGCAAAATCCCGCGTATAAGGACAATGTCGGACGTCTCAAGCATCGCAACGAGCTGGTGGGACGATTGTCGGCGCTTACCTCTAAAATGAAACGCGACGACCTATTGGCAAAACTTGAAGCGCAAGGCGTTCCCGCCGGTCCGATCAACAACCTCGAGCAGGTCTTCAACGACGCTCAGGTAAAACATCGGGGCATGAAACTCGATCTGCCGAGCAAAGCTGCAAAAAAAGGGACGATTCCCGGCGTGCGCACGCCGATCGTGATCGACGGCTGGCATGCCAGCTCCGAGCGTGCCTCCCCCCAACTCGGTGAGCACTCTGCGGAAATTCTTCGCGAGATCGGCGAAGGCTAGTTTTCGCGCGGTGCGCGCCTCACCCCTTGATTGCCTCCCGTCGGGAGTAGAGCATTGGGCCAGCGCCAGCGTTGATAGCAGCTGGTCACGGGGGAGACGCACATGAAAATCGGTCTATATCTTTTTGCGTGGTTGCTGACGATTGCGCCGGCCTTTGCCGGCGACGCGCCGAAATTCCAGGTCGACGCCACTTGGCCAAAACCGCTCCCCAACAATTGGATCATGGGTCAGGCCGCAGGCGTCGCGGTCGATGCACAGGACCATATCTGGGTCATCCAGCGCCCGCGCACGCTCACCGACGATGAAAAGGCGGCAACGTTCAATCCGCCGCGCACGAAATGCTGCGTACCGGCGCCGCCGGTCATTGAATTCGATCAAGAAGGCAATGTTCTCAAAGCCTGGGGTGGATCGGGACAAGGTTACGACTGGTTCGAGAACGAGCATGGCATCAACATTGACTACAAAGGATTTGTCTGGCTGGGCGGCAACGGCAATAACGATGGGCACGTGCTGAAGTTCACCCAGGACGGCAAATTCGTGCTGCAGATCGGCAAGCCCGGAGCCTCGACCGGCAGCGCCGATACCACGCGGCTTGGCCGGCCCGCCGATACCGAAGTCGATCCCACGACCAACGAGGTGTACATCGCCGACGGATACGGCAATCACCGCGTGATCGTGTTCGATGCTGATACCGGCGCCTACAAGCGGCACTGGGGCGCCTACGGCAAGCCGCCAAGCGATGATAAAGCACCGCGCTATAGCCCCGCGGGACCGGCGCCGCAGCAGTTCGCCAACCCCGTGCACTGCGTGAAGATCGCAAAAGACGGCCTCGTCTATATCTGCGATCGCACGAACGACCGAATTCAGGTGTTTCGCAAGGACGGAACATTTGTGAAGGAGTTTTTCGTCGCCAAGGAAACCGTGCAGCAAGGGTCAGTATGGGACCTGGATTTCTGGCCGGACGCAAAGCAGACATTTCTCATGAATGCCGACGGCGCCAACAATGAAGTGCGGACACTTCTGCGCGACAATGGCGAGGTCGTCGGCTCCTTCGGCCGCAATGGGCGCAACGCCGGCGAATTTCATTGGGTCCATAATCTCGCGGTGGACAGCAAGGGCAATGTCTACACGACCGAGGTCGATACGGGAAAACGGGCGCAGAAATTCCGTTATATCGGGCCGCCGCTGAATTAGCCGCCGCTAGGCAACGGCCGTCGGCGCCAGCGCTTCGATGTCGGTTGCGATATCGATTACGGCGGGACGTTTGGAGGCGAGTGCGCGCGCAAGTGCCGGCGCGATTTCATCCGCATTTTCAACGCGAATGCCCAAGGCCCCCATATCCTCCGCCAGCCTGGCGAAATTCATTTCGTTGTAGGTCCACAGCTCGCGCGCCTGTGCGGTTTGTTCGCCGCCATAGGCACGATCAAATCCGCGCTTGGATTGATTGCCGCCGCCATTGTTGTTGACGACGGTCACTGACGCAATGTTCCAGCGCACCGCCGTCTCCACCTCGGCGATGTGATACCAAAATCCGGCGTCGCCGGTGAACACGACGACCGGACGATCCGGGCAAGCAGCTTTCGCGCCGATGCCGGCAGGAAAAGCCCAGCCGAGATGACCCGCACTGCGCATGTAACTCTGCGCCGGCGTGCGCAAATCATACATCCCGCCCATCCACATTCCGGCGTGGCCGGTATCAACGACAACGATCGCATCGTCCGGCACATGTTTGGACAACTCGCCGCAAATTCGGGCCGGATGGATGGGGACCGCATCCGACTCCAGCATCGATTTGTACTTGGCGCACCAATCGGCGCGCAGCGCGGCTATTTCCTTGATCCAGGCGGCGCGCTTTACGGCGCTCGATTTGTCGATCTGGCCCAACATGCGTACGAGCACATTCTTGGCGTCGCCCAATACGCTCGCCTGCAGCGGATAGTTACGGCCCAGGGCTTCCGGCTCGATGTCGATCTGGATCGCCGGCGTCCCGATTTTAGGCACGGCCCAGAAATGCGTCGTCATCCCGCCGGTCTCGGTACCGATAAAACAAACTAGATCGGCGGCATTCACGGCGCGATTGGCAGATTCCCGCGAATAACTGCCGACGACGCCGACCGACAACGCGTGCGTTCCCGGAATGACGTCCTTGCCATTAAGCGAAGTAGCGACCGGGATTTGCAACGCTTCGGCAAGGGCGACGAGCTCTTTAGCGGCGCCCGAGGTGCGCACACCGCCGCCGGCAACAATGATCGGTCGTTCGGCCTTTTGCAGGAGTTCAAGCGCCGCCTTCACATGCGCCGATTCCGGTTCGGGGCGGAACGGCGGAACCCGCGAAAACTGCGTTTCGACAATCCCGTCCATTTCCGCTTCCTCGAGATCCACCTGCCCTTCGTTGCCGCGGAACTGCAGGTGCACGGGACCGGGCGCACCGGTGGTCGCGGTCCGAAACGCTTGGCGCAACATGTCCGGGATGCGCGCCACGTCATCGACGGTGACATTCATTTTTGTGACCGGCTCGAACGCCGGCACATCGTCTATCTCCTGATAGACCTTGCGGAATTTCGTTTTGGGGTCGCGTCCGCCCGTCATTGCGATGATCGGCGAATGCGCAAGA
>Ga0134128_10011548_pt1 | contig 10554 bp, 11 predicted proteins | sample KB31754_FD_96462 | JGI IMG/M metagenome (GOLD analysis project Ga0134128, IMG submission 96462) | Terrestrial soil microbial communities with excess Nitrogen fertilizer from Kellogg Biological Station, Michigan, USA - KB3-175-4 | ecosystem: Environmental > Terrestrial > Soil > Unclassified ...
GAAGGAGTTTTTCAGCGACGAGCCGCGATAGCCCGAGGTGCCGAAGGCGACGCGTTGCGCCGGATCGGCCGGGTCGGGCTTTCCGGCGAAATAGGCCGTGACCAGCCTTGGGATATTGGCGAGTGCGCTCGGCGCGACCGGCTTGCCTGCGGCGGGATTGGGAGCGGTCATCGGTACCTGCAAATTGGTGGCTGCATATCCTTGGCGTTTGGACTGCCCAGACATAGCGCATCTTGAAGGCGCGCGCGAATAGATGAACAGGCGGCAATCCGGAACAATACAACCGTCCGGGACGCGTCCCGTTCCCACCTCGCCGGCCGTGATCAGGCGGGATGAAAGCGCTGGTGTGACCGCGCCTCGTCCATGATGGATCTGCGCGTGCCGCTGGATGCCACGAAGGCATTGGACTGGATGTCCAGCATATGCGCGATATCGCTGGCCGCGGCCAGCACAGCTTCAGTGGAGACGCCGGTCTCCACGCCCATGGTATTGAGAAAGTGGACGAGGTCCTCGATCGCGAGATTGCCGACCGAGGCCATGCTGGTCGGCGTCATGATCCCGCCGCCGATGCCGCAGATCGCGCCCTCGACGAAGTCGATGCCGGCATCCATTGCGGCGAGCACATTGGCAAGCCCGTTACCGGCGGTGTTGTGGACGTGAAAGCCAAGTTCGAGGTCAGAATATCGCTCGCGGATGGCGCGGAGCAGCGAGGCGACGCGGGTGGGATCCTCCATGCCGATGGAGTCGGCGAGATAATAGCGCCTGATCCCGGCCTCGCGCAGCCGCCCGAGAATTGAAAGCACACGCGCCTGCGGGATGTCGCCTTCATACGTGCACCACCAGGCCATGCCGACCGCCATCACAAACGGAATGCCGGCGCGGCGCGACACTTCGAAGGTCTCGATCGCGGCATCGACGCCGCGCTCGATGGTCATGTTCTGGTTCTTCTGATTATAGATTTCGCTGCAGGTGATCAGGCCGAGGATCTCCTCGGCCTTCGACGCCACCGCACGTTCCGCGCCGCGGGCGTTGGGCGCCTGTGCCCGGTAGACGATCCCCGGCCGCCGCTTGATCCGGCGCATCACTTCCTCCGCATCCTTCAAATGCGGGATCACCCTTGGATGGGCGAAATTGGTCACCTCGATCACGGGGAAACCGACTTCCGACAGGCGATCGACCATTCTGATCTTGACGTCGGTGTCGACCCAGCGCGGAAAGCTTTGCAAGCCGTCGCGGGCGGAAACATCGACTATCTTGAGTTTCTTGGGCAGGTTGAACACGTCGCAGCCTCGTTTTTCTTTTTGCCACGACAGCGTATACGTGAACGTGCGCCAATAAAAAGGCCCCCTTGCGGGGGCCTTTGCGTTTGAAGGTCGATCCGGAAAGCCGGCCTGCCGGTTTTCCGAGGGCATATCCTTAGGGCGCGTAGCCCGAGGATCATGCCCGGTCTGGAATCAGACCGCGTCCTTCGCAGCCTTGACCGGCCGTGCGCGCACGATCTTGCGGGCAGGCTTGGCCTTGAACATCATTTCTTCCCCAGTGAAGGGGTTGGTACCCTTGCGGGCCTTGGTCGCCGGCTTCTTGACCACAACGAACTTGGCGAAGCCCGGGACCAGGAACAGCCCGTTCTTCTTGAGCTCCTTGTGGCCGACATCGACCAAGGTATCCATGACGTTCTTGACGTCGCGCTTGGACAGTTCGGTGGACGTAGCAATTCGCTCAATGAGTTGCGACTTGGAAAGCTGGGTAGCCATTGTGTCTCCTTTTGATTCGGACCCGAGAGACAATAAACGAGACTGCGAAAATGGAAGCGCCTTCCGTACGTTTTTTAGCGAAAAAAGCCTATTTTTCCACGCTTCCTGAACAGAGATACGCGTTTTTCCCGGGAAAAACAGCCAAAATGCTCAGGCCGGCGGCTTGAAGTCGTAGGAGATGCGCCCCGCCGGCAGATAGAAAAGGGCAATCAGGGCGCCGCCCTTTACCTCCGGATAGTGCTGGCTGCCGGGGTCCGGCGCGGTCCAGCCGGGTCCCTGCCAGCCCTGCAATCCCCTGAGCTCCGCCCCCTCGTCGAGCGGAACGACCAGATTCACCTCTCCATAGGGATGGCCGTGAAACTGCCCGCGCAGCACTTCGCCGTCGTGCTCGTCCTTGAAGCGCTTCGCGTCCGCACTGTTCATGTAGACGGCCGTGATACTGAAATGCATGGTCTCGGCCGACGGCTCGGCGATGCGGCTGCGCCGATAGTTCGGTCCGTCCACTTCCTGATTGGCGGCCCATCCTTCCTCGATACCGAGCTTGATCAGGCGGGCGAGATCCTGATAGAGCGCGCTAGCCTCGCCATATTTTCGGTTCAACCACTTCTCCATCTCGGCGCCGGGCGTCATGTCCTTCACTTCCCTGAGGAAGGGAATGCTGCGCTGGATCAGCTCTTTGCGGTGTCCCATGGTCGTCTCCCTGGCTGTTGCAAGACGTTTGCTAGTGCGGCGCTGCAGGAGGCGGAAGTGAAGGTTTGACAGGACCAAAATGAACGCGGCGCATTTGGCCGTTAACTGATGGCAACATCTGTATTATTGTCGCGTCGACATCCGACCCTTTCCGCTTATGGCAACGACATTCTCAAGCTTCGATCTCAATCTCCTGCGCGTCTTCGACGCGATCATGGAAGAGCGAAGCGTGCTGCGGGCGAGCCAGAAGGTCTTCCTCAGCCAGTCGGCCGTCAGCCACAGCCTGGCGCGCCTGCGCGAATTGCTCGATGACGAGCTGTTCATAAGGACGACGACGGGCATGCAGCCGACTGCGCGCGCGATCGCGATGGCGCCGCTCGTCAGAGACGCGCTCCGCGCGCTCGAGAGCGCGATCGACTCGCCGATATTCGAGCCCGCTACCTCTTCAAAGCGCTTCACCATCGCCGCTAATGATTTCACCACCATGGTGATCGCCCCGCACCTGCTTCGCATCCTCAAAGTGGAGGCGCCTGCGGTCGATCTTGCCATCAAGCCGGTGACGCGCATCGACCTCGCCGAACAGCTCGACCTCGGTCGCATCGATCTTGCGCTCGGCACTTTTTCGGGACTGCCGGACCGTTTCAGATCGCAATCGCTGTTTGAATATGACGACGTCCTGATCGCGCGCAACGCGCTGAAGCTCGGCCCGCTCAGCCTTGATGCGCTTGCGCGGCTGCCAATCGTCGTCGTCTCCTTTGGCGGCGATCAGGAGGGCGCGATCGACGGTTATCTCTCCGAACGGGGGCTGGCGCGGCGATCCGAAATGTATGACCGCGCGGCGTTCGAGGCCGCGTATGCCGGATCCGATCAACCGCCCCGTATCGCCGTGACGCTACCGCATTTTCTGGCGCTGCCGGCCTTCCTCGAAGGCGCAACGCATGCCGCGATCGTGCCGCGGCCGCTGGGCCAATCCTTTGCCCGATCGTTGCCGATCGCCGTGCATGAGCTGCCCTATCCGACCGCCCGCCTTGCAGTGACCGCACTCTGGCACGAGCGGTATGAGGGCGACGCCTCGCAGAGCTGGCTGCACGAGGTCGTTCATCGCGCGACGGAAGATCTACGCAGCGGCGCCGATCGCGCCTCGCCACGCGAAAGCCGCGCCGCACGGCGCTGAAGTCAGCACGCCTTACTCGACGTCGATAGTGCCGGATATCGGCACCCAGCGCACACCGTCGAAGCGCTCCGGCCGCAGCGATTTGATCAGGCGATAATCGTCTGGGCTGGTGTTGACAGTGATGCCCGGAATGAGTCCGGGAAGCACCACGCCCTTGAGCGAGGTTGCATGCTTCATGAGGTTTTGCCGTGAAACGTCGTCGCCGCAGGCCTCGATGACCCTGGTCATCAGTACCGCGACGTTCCAGCCGGTGAAATTCAATTGATCCTCGATATCGCCTTCTGGATAGTACCGCTTCATGAAGGCAAGCCACTCCTGATAGCCGGGATCATTGACCCATTCGGGATCGCCCACGCTCTTGGTTGGCGTTGCTGAGATCGCCCCCTTCGCATATTCGAGGCCTGCCGGCCGCAGGATGGTCGCCACGAAGTTGCTGCCAATAGGGAGAAACTGCTGGGCGTGCCAGCCAATCTCGCCCGCCTTGCGGATCGCCTGTGACGTGAATTTGCCGGTCGACGCATTGAGGAAGACATTCGCGTTGGTGGCGGCAAGTGCAACCACCTGCGCTTCCACGGTCGGCGAAGTCACCTCGTAGGAATTCGCCGCCACGATCTCCGCCTGCGGATCGCGCCGCGCCAGCTCGGCTTTGAAGCTTCTGAGATACTCCCGCCCGTAGTCATCATTCTGATAGAGCACCGCCACGCGGGCATGCGCTATGCTTTCGGCAGCGAGGCGGGCGTAGAGGGTCGCCTCGGTGCTGAACAGTGTCATGCCTGACAGGGTGTAGGGACTCGCCTTGGGATCGGCGAAACGTTGGCTCGCGGCAAAAACAAACAGCTGCGGAATCTTCCTGCCGTTCAGATATTTCTGCACCGCGGCGTTCTGCGCCGTTCCCATGCTGCCGAAGATCGCGACGGCTTCGTCGCTCTCGACCAGCCGCCGGATCTGCTCGACTGCCTTGGGCGGACTGTAGCCGTCGTCAAGCGAGATGAGTTTGATCTTGCGGCCGTTGATGCCGCCGCGCGCGTTGATCATCTCGAAGTAGCGGGTCTGGACCTTCCCGACCGAGCTCAGCGCTGAGGCCGGACCGCTATAGGGCATCGTCTGTCCGAGCACGAGCTCGCCATCCGCCCCGCTTGCCGATGACACCAGCCCGACGCACGCCGCGGCTATGAGGATATTGCGTCCGTTCATGCGATCTCTCCCTGAATTATCTTACTAAGAACATTCTTTCTAGGAAGATAATTGTCAAGCCGAATCCCGGACCCGATCGTGAGGGGCGCGCGACGGTTCGGCTGGCGCGACCGCGGACGCGCTCCGCAGAAACTTGCGGACGACAGTTCATCCGGCGGATGTTAGATTGCACCCGCGACCCATGGCCGCACGCGATTCCCGGATGGGCGAAGGAACGGAGCGAATGAGGAAGAAGAGTGCAGCGAGCGCCGATACGGGCCATGTTGCGCAGGATGCATTGTACGACGACATCGAAACCGCATGGCAGCAGCAGCGCCCGGACCTTGATCTCGTCATGGCCTGCACGTTGTTGCGCCTGGAGCGGGTCAACCAGCTTCACGAAATGCGGGTGCAGGAAATATCGGAGACCATCGGGCTGCAAACCGGCGAGCTTCATGTCCTGCTCGCGCTGCGGCGGTCCGGAAAACCCTATGAGCTGCGGCCGACCGATCTGTTCCGCACCCTGCTCGTCACCTCCGGTGCCGTGACCAAACGCGTCGCGCGGCTGCAGGAAGGAGGATTTATCCTCCGCGTCTCCGCCAACGATGATGGGCGCTCCGAGCTGGTACGGCTGACGGCGAAGGGACTTGTCACCGCGGACCGAGGCATCGCCGAGATCGCCAAGGGCACAAGGGTGGTGGCCGAGGAAAGCGGCCTGACGCGGGCCGATATCAACGCGCTCGATCGAGCCCTGCGCAAGCTCCTGACGGTGACGACCGTGAAAGTCCCGGAAAAGAAAAAGAGCCGGCTCGCCGCATCACGGTGATCTCTCTCACGCCTCCACTTTGGGCCGCCCGATCGCCTTGAGCAGGGACTTGAGATCGAATGAGATGTCCGCTGCCTGTTCGGGCGTCAGCGAAATTCCCGCTGCGATCATGCGTCGCGCCGCCATCTGGTCGCCAGGCCGGTTGACGCTCTCGACCGCAAGCAATCTGCCTTCCCGATAATAGAACACCGAAAGCTGCCTTTCTTCCTTGGAGCCGCGGATCGCCACGCAATCATGGCGAGCGGATAGGCCAACGATCTGCAGTCGGACATCATGCTGATCGGACCAGAAGCGCGGCACGCTCTCGTAAGGAGCGTGGCTTCCTGCGATCGCAAGCCCCGCCGCCCGCGCCTGGTCCTGCGCGTTCTGCACCGACTCCAGCCTGATCCAGCCGTCGGCGTGGCGGTTATAGTGATAGGCACAGTCGCCCGCCGCATAGATGTCCGGCGCGTCCGTTCGGCCGTGCGCGTCGACCACGACACCGTCGCCGCATTTAATGCCTGCTGCGACCGCAAGCTCGGCATTGGCGATGCCGCCAATGCCGACCACGACAAGTTCGGCCGCCAGCGTGCTGCCATCGGCAAGACGAACCCCTGCGACCCGCCCGCCTCGCTCTCGCAGCGACGACACCATCGCGTTCAGCCTCACATCGATACCGGCCGTAACATGGGTCTCGAGCAGGAAGCGTGAGACGACGGGGGAGATCGCGCGCTCGAGCAGGCGCGAGGCGCTTTCGACCACCGTCACCTTCTTGCCGAGCTTTACTGCGGACGACGCGACTTCAAGCCCGATAAATCCGCCGCCGATGATGACGACCTCGGCTGCCCGAGCAAGCCGCGCCCTCAAGTCGACAGCGTCCGCAACTGATCGTAGATAGCAGACACCATCGAGATCGGCGCCGGGAACGACCAAGCGCCGCGCGCGCGACCCGGTGGCGATCACCAGCTTGTCGAAGCCGAGCATGCTGTTGCCGGCCAGCGTGACGCGTCTTGCGTAGCGGTCGATCGCGATGGCCCGCAGTCCAGGTCTCAGATCGATCCGGCTGCTCTCGAAAAAAGCTCGATCCCGCAAGATCAGCTTCTGGTCGCCGGTCTCCCCTGTCAGGAAATCCTTGGACAACGGAGGCCGCTCATACGGCAGGCAGTTTTCGTCGCTGACGACCGTGATCGGCTCGAGATAACCTGCTTCGCGCGCGGTGAGCGCGGCCTGGATGCCGGCATAGGATGCTCCGATCACGACCAGTCTGCTCATGAGGCAACCTCGGGAACGTCCATCCTCACGAAGACCTCGCCGTCGCGGATTTCGACGGGAAACGCCCTGATATCCTTGTATCCCCCTGCCCGGCATTTGCCGTCACGCACGTCGAACATTCCGCCATGAAGCGGACATTCAATGACATGCGCTTCGAGAAAGCCGGTGGAGAGCAACGCAAAGGCGTGGGAGCAGACATCGTCGGTTGCAAAGATATCGTCATCGACCTTGTAAAGAGCGATCCGCTGCTCGCCGAGCTTGATGCCGAGCGGCTCGCCGTCCGAAAGCTTCGAGACGGCGCAGACATGTTTCCAGTTATCGGTCATGGTCCTCTCCGACCTTCGTCAGGCGCAGCGCGGACCCCGCGCCGCCCTTCTTCGCTCAATCATCGGGGAATTTGCCGCCAATCCTCGGAAGCCGAGGCGAGCCTGCCACCGACCGCGCGGATATCCTTGTACGACATGCCCTCGCCCTGCCCGCTCTTCGGTGGCTTGCCATTGATGAAGCCGCGGACTTCTTCCAGCAATTGCCGGCGCACCCGGACGATCGCCTGATCGGCCGAGCACAGATATTCCTGCGAGCGATCGACGATCGGGCCCATGCTGACCATCACCACGAAATCCTCGATCACGATTTCATAGAAGCCGGTGCTGTTGCCGGCATCCATGATCTGCCGGTTCTGTCCCCAATTGTTGTTCTTGTCGCCGGGCATCCCGCCGGCCATCGGCCACTGATTGGCGCGCTGGGTGCGGCGCCAGGAATCCACCGGCTTTTCGGCGTTGTAGTAGATGTACCACTGGATCAGGTTCTCATCGTCTATCGGCACGGCGATGATGACTGTGCGATCCTGCTGCGGCCCCGAATAGATCGGCGCGATCAGCCCGTAATAGGGCATCACGAACTCCGTGACCCGCGCCAGACACGATCCGTCCGCCGCGGACCTCAGCGCAGCGGCACGAAAGCCGTACGATTTCCTGTCAAACTCGTAGCTCACGGCCGTGTTTTGCCGCGTGGCGGCGAAATCGGTGGCCGAGCTTGTAGTCCAGCTCTGGTGCAGCAGCGCGACGTGGGAGGAGTCGATGGTGGCTTCGACGCCCTGCAGCCAGTTGGCGTTGAGTTCGATGCCGGCCGCATAGACCTGGTCCGGCGGCAAATCCATCCATTCGAAGTCGGGCGGCGGAGGCGCGGTGCCTTCGCCGAGCCAGACCCAGATCAGACCCGCGCCCTCGCGCATCGGATAGGACTTTACCTTGACGGTCTTGGCGAATTCCTTCGGGTTATTCGGCTCGTTCGGAACGTCGAGCACTTCGCCGCGGGCGCTGATCCGCCAGCCATGAAACAGGCAGGTCAGCGCGCAATCGTCGACACGCGCCAGCGCCAGCGAGGCGCCGCGATGCGGACAGGCTTCGTCGAGAAATCCGACCTCGCCATTGCCGCCTCTGAACGCCACGAAGTTGCGGCCGAACAGTTTGACGCGAACCGGCGCCTCGCCCTTGCGGACCCGCACCGACAGCACCGCAGGCAGCCAATAGTGCTGGCGCAGCATCTTTCCCATCGGGGCATCGCCGGTGACACGGCACAGCAATTCATTTTCTTCCCTCGTGACCATCCGAAACCTCCCGGTTGACGTGAACCTCAATTTGCTCATATTATCTTCCTAGGAAGATTTATTGTCAACCGGGTCGCTGAGCTCGACGCCAACCACCGACCAGTCGCAGGTGAATTGACCATGACGAACAAACGATTGCAGGGTTGTGTTGCGCTCGTCACCGGCGGCAGCCGCGGCGTTGGCAAGGGAGTGGCAGTCGGGCTTGGTGAAGCCCGAGCCACCGTCATCGTGACCGCGCGAACGCAAAGCCGCGGCGGATCGGAATGGCCGGGTTCGCTGGACGAGACCATCGCAGCCATCAACGAGGCCGGCGGCAGCGGGGCTGCGCTGATCTGCGATCATGCCGACGATCGTTCGGTCCGGGAAGCATTCGAACAGATCGCGCGCGAATATGGCCGCCTCGACGTGCTGGTGAACAACGTATTCGCAGCACCGAATGTCATGCCGGTCAATGTACCGTTCTGGAAGATACCGGTCTCGGTGTGGGACGCGATGCATAACGTCGGCCTGCGTTCGCACTTCGTTGCAAGCCAGCTCGCGCTGCCGCTGATGCTGCAACGAAAGCGCGGGCTGATCGTCAATACCTCCTCCGGCGGCGGCGTCCGCTACACGTTCAACGTTCCCTTCGGCGTGCAAAAGGCAGGCGTGGACCGGATGGCGCGCGACATGGCGCATGAGCTCAGGCCTTACGGCATTGCCGCCGTGTCGATCTGGCCCGGCTATATCAAGAGCGAGAAACTGGCTGCGCAGCCTGATCGCGTCCCGCCCGCGCTCGCCAGGCTGATTGCCAAGCGCGGTGAAACGCCGCTGTTCGTCGGCCGCGCCGTCGCGGCACTTGCGGCCGATCCGGCCGTCATGGCCAAGTCAGGGCAGATCCTGCTCGCATCGGAACTCGCCACCGAATACGGCTTCACCGATGTCGACGGGAAGATTCCGCCGCCGCCGAGCCGCGATCCCTCCCCACTTTCTGTATTCAAGCCTGATGTCGCCGACGCGCCATGAGCGCTGGCGCCGAAACAAGTTGCACGGGCAAGCCGATGATTTTACTTTCTTTGGAAAACCATGAAGGGGAGGCTTCGATGATCGCGGCAATCATTACAAGACCATTCGCCAGGCATGACCGCTTTCATCTGTCATTCGCGGTCGTTGCCGGCCTCTTTTGCGCTCTGGCGATCGGAAAGACATTGCCGATGGCGATGAACGCCGCGTCTGCGATTCCCCTGTGCATGACGGACAGCGCGGCTGGATCGTCCTCCGGCAAGGTCGAGCTGATCTCGTCGGAGGCCTTGCCGAATGTTCCGGGCAAGCGAGTCACGATCGTGCGCGTGACTTATGGTCCCGGCGGGTTTACGCCGCCGCACCGCCATTCCGGCTCGGTCACCGCCTACATCACCAAAGGGGCGATCCGCTCGCAGCTTGGCGGCGGCCCGGTCGAGACGTTCACGGTCGGACAGACCTTCTTCGAACCGCCGGGCTCGACCCATGTGGTCTCGGCAAATGCCAGCAACACCGAACCTGCCGAATTGATTGCCGTCTTTGTGGCTGACGAAGGCGCGCAGCTCACGACGCTTCTGGAGTGACGAAGCGACCTAGCCGTCAACCGCGGCATAGGCAAAACCCTGCTCACTCCTGATCACGCGGCCGAATACCGGCGGCGGGAAATGCGCCGGCAACAGGACGGTCGGACTATCGGCAAGGCGTTCGATCAGGGCCGTGCGGGTACGACGCGCGAGCGCCCGGTCGGTATCGGCAATGGTTGATAGCTCGGGAAAGGCAAGCTGGATGCGGTGATGGATGACGTCGCCGCTGGCCAGCGCCTCGGCGCCGTTCGACGCGAGATTGATCAGCACGTGCCCCGGCGAATGGCCCGGGCACGGCTCGAGCCAGACCCCTTTCTCGAGCTCATAGTCGTCATCGACCACCACCGCGCGACCTTCGCGCACCACCGGCAGCACGCTGTCTTCGAACGAGATCAGATGGATGCCTTCGTCGCCGCGCTGAAAGCGCGTGTGCCAATAATCATATTCGGTGCGGCCGACGATGTAGCGCGCATTGGGAAAGGTCGGCACCCATTTGC
>Ga0134128_10011549_pt1 | contig 10554 bp, 7 predicted proteins | sample KB31754_FD_96462 | JGI IMG/M metagenome (GOLD analysis project Ga0134128, IMG submission 96462) | Terrestrial soil microbial communities with excess Nitrogen fertilizer from Kellogg Biological Station, Michigan, USA - KB3-175-4 | ecosystem: Environmental > Terrestrial > Soil > Unclassified ...
AGCGGCGACCCGCGGCCGTCAGATCGTCGCGCAGCGGTCCATGGTGACGCTCTCGGTCTCGCCGTTGATGGAGACGTCGGCGGTGCCGCAGCCGGTGATGGTGACCGTGACCGACTTGCCGTCGTCCGGGCCGCTCGTCACGGTGCCGGTGAGCGAGCCCGACGAGGCGCAGTTGCAAGCCGGCGTCCAGGTGAGGTTGTCCGGCGTCAGCGACACCGCGTAGCGCGCCAGGTTGTGCTGCACCACCAGCGTCCCGCCCACGATCACCATGTCGGAGCGCGAGGTCCCGGTGATCGTCAGCGGGGCGTCGGACGGGGTCGTGGTGCTGATGTCGAACACCGTCCTCCCGCTCGCCAGCGTGAGGACCCGCTCCATCCCCGGCACGGCGAAGGTGAACCCGGTCGCGGTGCGGGTCAGCGTCTGCCCGCCGCCCGGCGTGGTGATGGCCAGCGCGCCGCCGAGGGCCGACAGCGTCAGGCTCCCCGTGCGGTTGACGCTGTCGCCGGCGGTGGCGACGTTGCAGGCCGCGGCGTCGCTGAAGCTGAGGTTGATCGAGCCGTCGACGGTGACCAGCCCGACGTTGCAGCCGTTGAACGTCGCCGTCCGCACGCCGGCGGTGCAGGTCGAGTAGGTGACCGGCAGGCACGAGGCCGCGTGCGCCGAGGGGATCGACGTCAGCGCGTCCATCGCCCGGCGCCACAGCGGCGGCCGCAGCTGGTCGGGCGCGCGCAGCACGGGCACGGCCGGCAGCATGGCGGTCGTCGAGCCGGCGCTGGCCGATTCGTCGGCGCTGGCCATCACCTCGCCGACGGAGGCGCCGATCTGCCCCTGGTCGGAGAGCCCCTCCTTCTTGCAGCCGGCCGCCAGCAACGACAGCGCCGCCGCCGTCAGCACGCCCAACTTCGATCCCGCGCGCGTCACCATGAGCTGCTCCTTCGCCGAAAAAACGAGCCTCGCGCCCCAGACATCGGACGGACGGACGGTGGCATTGAGGCGAGGCTCGGGATGGGGCCGGGCGGGAACGACTTCCCCGCCCGCTCACCAGATCAAGACCCCGCCCGCGCAAAAAACTGAAAGAGCACCCGCGCTTACAGGTGCTGTCGATCACAAATGGGAACCCTAAGCGGGTTCCCAAAACCCTCCCGCGATGGGCTTCGGCGAGCAAAGCCCGCCTACGCCCGACGCGATCCACGACTCAAAAATCGAACTTGCCGAAGGAGCCGAGCTCTTTGAAGGCCTGGACGAGGCGGCCGGTCATCCCCTTCTCGCCGATCTGCGTCCAGCCGCGCGGGTCGATGTACTTCTTGTTCGGCTTGTCGGGCCCCTCGGGGTTGCCGATCTGGGACATCAGGTAGGGGCCCTTCTCGTCCATGAACTGCTTGATCGGGTGCGTGTAGGCCCACTGCGTGTCGGTGTCGATGTTCATCTTCACCACGCCGTACGAGACCGCCTCGGAGATCTCCTCCGCCGTCGAGCCGGAGCCGCCGTGGAAGACGAAGTTGACCGGCTGCGGGCCCGTCTTGCGCTGCTCCTGAATGAATTTCTGCGAATCGCGCAGGATGGTCGGCTTGAGCTTCACGTTGCCCGGCGCGTAGACGCCGTGCGTGTTGCCGAACGAGGCGGCGACCGTGAAGCTGCCGATCGGGTTCAACACGTCATACGCCTTGAGGACGTCCTCGGGGCTCGTGTAGAGCTTGGCGTGGTCGGCGCCGGAGTTGTCGACGCCGTCCTCCTCGCCGCCGGTGATGCCGAGCTCGATCTCCAGCGTCATGTTCATCTTGGCGATGCGGGTCAGCGTGCGGGCGCTGATGTCGATGTTCTCCGCCAGCGGCTGCTCGGACAGATCGAGCATGTGCGAGCTGAACAGCGGCTCGCCGTTGCGCGCGAAGTACTCCTCGCCCGCCGCGATGACCCCTTCGACCCAGGGGAGGATCTTCTTGGCGCAGTGGTCGGTGTGCAGCACCACCGGGACGCCGTAGACCTTGGCCAGCGTCCGCACGTGGTGCGCGCCGGCGATGGCGCCCGCGATGGAGGCGGCCTGCGCGGCGTTGTCGATGGTCTTGCCGGCGTAGAACTGCGAGCCGGTGTGCGAGAACTGGATGATGATCGGCGACTTGGCCTCCTTGGCCGCCGCCATCGCGGCGTTCGCCGACGACGATCCGATCACGTTGACCGCGGGGAACGCGGCCTTGGCCTCCTTACAATAAGCAAACAGCTCTTTGAGCGCGGTGCCGGTGATGACTCCAGGTTTCAGCTTCAGGTTCGCCATGGGCGCGGCAGTATAGCCGGACGCACGCGGTTTTCGAGCGCGGGCGACGGTCTAAATCGACCCGGGTGCGGGCCAGCCCCGAGGCGCTCAGCGGCCGTGCAGGAGCCGTCTCACCCGGTTGAGCGGGCCGAGCACCCGGTGCAGCTCGTGCTGCGTCAGCAGGTGTGGCGGGGGCCGATGGGAGGGGGCCTGATGCGCAACCCGGGAGGCGGCCAGCGGGACGACGAAGTCCGTCGTCGTCTGGGCCGGCGCGTAGAAGAAGTCCTGCGGGAACAGGTTGACGGGCAGGAACTGGTTCTGCTGTCCGATCACCGACAGCACCGCAGTCCGGGCGGCGGCCGGATCGAAGGGCGACGGCACGGCGGTGTCCATCGAGGCATAACGCGCGGTCAGCGGCGAGGCGAAGCTGGTCCCGTCCGGAAAGAGCAGCCATCCCCCGGCGTACTCGACCACGATGTCCTGGCCGGGCGCGTAGACGTTCACGCAGGCGCCGTAGTTCGAGAACGTGTTCCTGGCCAGCGTCAGGGGGTCGTAGGAACCGACCAGCAGATCCTTCGGATCGCCGAGGTCGCAGGAGAGCGAGTCGGCGCCGGTGTCGATCTCCACGCCGTCGTTCCCCGCGGCCTGCACCGTCAAGATGGACGGACCGGCGATGGTGGCGTTGTGGGCGTTGGTCATCTTGTCGATGAGCGCGAAGTAGGCCGACAGATCGATGGGCTGCGGGCACTTCGCCGTCACCTGCAGCGCCTCCAGCGTCTGCCGCGACTCGGCCCCGAAGCTCTCATTCACGACGCCGACCTTGTAGGTCGTCTGCGCCTCGGCGATCTGGGTATCGATCTGGGCCGGCTGGGCGACGGACGCCGCGTAGACCTGCGGGTCGCTCAGGAGGTCGACCGCCTGGTCGATGTCGGACTGGACGATGCAGTCGAAGCCGGTCATGAGCGACGACTCCGAGGCGAGCTCGCGCTCGACCAGGACCAGGCGCGCGTCGGGGTTCTCGTGCGAGACCGTCGTCGAGGTCGCCGTGCCGTGGTACGCGAAGGTCTGCATCTCGTTGTCGATCGGCGTCTTGAGCTGACTGATCTCGTCCCCGGTGAACACCTGGCTGGGCACCTCATTGGCGCGGACCATGGCGTTCCAGCGCAGCTTGAACTTCGCGATGGTGGGCATCGGATCGGGCTTGGCGCTGATCCCCGGCTTGAGGTCGCAGCTGTCGTCCGGCTGCGCCAGCTCGGTGAGGAGCTGTTGCTTGAGCGCATCGAACGCGGGGCCGCCGTCGACCGCCGGCATGGACCCAGCGTCGCTGGCCGGTCCGCCCGAATCGGCGGCGCAGGTCTCGGTGTAGATCGCCGAGACCCGCCCCTGCAGATCGGCCGCCGAAAGATCGATCCCCGTGTCGATGACCATGACGTTCTGTCGTGGGTTGCCGCTCGGCGGGACCAGCTTGAAGCCCGAGTCGGAGCACGCCGCTCCGCCGACGATGCCCACCGCGCAAACCACGACGATCCAGAGCCGCGACCGAATCATGCAGCCAACCTCCTCGCGCATTCTTTCGTCCTCCGACCCGCCGGTCAACGTGTGATTGATCACGCCCGACGGGGTGCCGTCGCAAACGGCGGTCAGTTGTCGAACAAGGTGAACGGCCGGTTGCTCTCCGGCGCGGGAAAATCTTTGTTGGGGTGGGCGAACCGCTGCAGCCGGGCGAAGCCGCGCGGCGTGAGCGCCCCCATCACCAGGGCCAGCTTGCCGGGGGCCTGCGGGTCGGCGACGACCGCCCGGAACGCCCGATCGCCGAGCGGCCGCGCGTCGGGCAGCGGCACCGCCAGCCCGCCCGCCAGCCGGTTGAGCGGCGCGGCGCCGACCAGCACCAGGTCGAAGCGCGCGCGGTCGGCAGCCGTCACCTCGCGATCGGCCTTGACGATGAACTTAGCCGCCACCATCGGCCCCCAGTCGGCGAGCGCGCCCGCCAGCGCCTTGGCCGCCGCCACCACCTGGGACGACCCGTTCGTGCCATAGACGTAGAGGTGCGGCCGCTGCCGGGGGACGCTCTTGCCGTAGAGCCCCGGAATCGCCTCGCCGGCCGGCGGCGCCGAGAGCGGCGCCTTCGGGGCCGCCGGATCGCGCTTGATGGCCGCCAGCGTCCGCAGGAGCTGGGCGTCCTTGTAGGCCGGCACCCAGGCGGCGTGGTTCACCCCGGGGTACTCGGTGTAGTGGACGTTCTTCCCCAGCCAGCCGAGCGCCTCGTAGCGCGCCGCCATCTTGCGCGAATCCTCGACGGGGACCGTGGGGTCCTTGTCGCCGTGGAAGATGAAGACCTGCAGGTGCGCGGCGTTCTCCGCGAGGGCCGGCGGCGAGAGCGCCGCCAGGCGCGGCAGGTCGTAGAGCGCGGCGTCAGCCGGCTGGACCATTCGCCCGTAGTCGGTGATCCCGCAGACCGGAGCCAGCGCCGCGAACAGCTCCGGGTGACGGAGGCCGATCGCCCAGGTGCCGCCGCCGCCCATGGAGAGACCGGTGAGCGTGATGCGCGCCGGATCGATCTTGTAGGCGCGGCGCACGTCGGCGATGACGCGCATGACGTCGTCGTACCCGAGCCCGTCGTAGCCCATCAGCTCGCCGCGGCCGAGCGGCGAGACGACGAACGCCGGCACGTCGGGGAGCGGGAGCTGGTTGCGCGAGGCCTCGGCGTCGGTCTCGTTCGGCCGGTTGTCGAGCCCGAACACGCGCCGCAGGTTGTGCCGGTGGTCCGAGTAGGCGCCGTGCAGCGCCACGATGAGCGGCCAGGCGGTCTTCTTGTCGTAGCCGTCGTAGCGGCGCGGCACGTAGAGCGCGTACGGCTGCAGCGTCCCGTCCCAGGCGGCGCGGTAGGCCTTCACCAGCTCGCCGGTCGCCGTCCGGTAAGGGTCGTCCCCCTTGGCCACACGCTCGGCGTAGCTGCGCGCGGTGGCCAGCGTATCGCGCACGAAGGCGTTGTCGCGCGCCGGCTTGGTGACCGAGGCGCGGCGGAGGTCGGCGTCCTCGACCAGCCGCTCGATCGAGGGGAGCGTGACCTCGCGGAGGACCTCCGTGCGGGCGGCGGCGCGCGCCTTGGCGATCGCGGCCAGCGCGGCGGCGCGCAGCGCCTCGACGTCGCTTTCGCCGCGGGCCCGCCGGGCAGGGACGACCGCCGCGGCGAGCACCGCGAGCGCCGCGCAGAGGGCGGGCGGCGCCGTCAGGTCCCGGCTTCCGAGTCTCCTTCCGAGCTTCATCGATGCGGGTGGAAGAAGGTGCGCTTGGTCGCCTGCTTCCGCGGCGGGGGCGACCTCCGGAGCGCCACGGCGATCTTGCGATCGGCCGTGCTGTGGATCGCCACCTTGCGCGTGGCCGGCACGTAGCCGCGCTTGACCAGCACGATCTCGTACGTGTTGCCGGTCTTGAAGTGGAGGGCGATCGGCGTGCGCCCGAGGACGCGCGCCTTCGTCTTCACCACCGCGCCCGCCGGCGCGCTGGTGATGTGCAGGACGGCCGTCTCCACGCGCGGGACCTCGACCGCCGTCGGCCTGCCGGGAACGGCGCCGCGCTTGGGGGGCAGCGGCGCCGGCTTCTTGTGCGAGCGCGGTGACGACGCCGGGGCCGGCGGCGGCGCTTCGGCCTCGTCCTCGCCGATGATCGCGTGCTCGGCGTCGGCGACCACCTTCTTGAGCAGCGACTCCTCGTCGTCGTCGTCCTCGGATTTCTTGGGGGGCTCCGTCTTCTTTTCGGGCTCGGCCGACGGTCCTGGGGGCTCGGGCGGCGGCGCCTCCGCGACCGCCGCGTGCGCGTCCGGGGTCCCGGCGGCGACGGCCGGCGCGGCGGTGGGCGAGCCGGCCGCGTCGACGACCGCCACGACCGGCTTCTCCGCTGCCGGTGCGGGCGGCGGCGGCGCCGGTTGGACGGGGGCCGGCGTCGGCTTCACGGCGGCGGGCGAGGGCTCGGCGATCGGTGCCTGCGGGGGCGAGGGCTTGCCGGCGCCGGCGCCCCCGCCGATGCCGAGCACCGTCGTCATGCCGCGATTCTGGGCCCAGACCCAGGCATAGCGGGCCCCGACCACGCCGCCCAGCGTGAGCAGCACCCCCAGCCAGAAGCTCCCCGAGCGGCGGCGCCCGGGCGGCGGCCCGCCTGGCTTCACGATCTCCGCCGTGTGCCCGCTGCGCGCCGGCGCCTCGGCATTCGCCTCGGTGCGCAGCTCCGGCGACGGCGTGCGGCCGCGCTGCATCTCGGTCCGGTCGGCCTGCTCGAGGTCGCGCAGCTCGAACGAGGTGCCGACCGATAGATCGGTCCCCACGATGTCGTGGACCACGCCCCCCGTGTCGCGCGGCGCCTTGCCGATCGAGGGGACCTTGTCGCGCCGCTCGAGCTGTTCGAGCCAGGACTTGAGCTCGGTCTGGCCGGCCGAGTGGAACTCGGTGCGCAGCACCCGCTCGACCTCGACCAGCATCTCTTCGGCGGTCTGGTAGCGCTCCGCCGGGTGGAGCCGCATGGCGCGCCGGATGATCGCCGCCAGCGACTCGCCCAGGCCCGGCTTGGCCTCTTGCGGCGGCATGAACTCCGCCTTCTGGACCCGCAGCAGCGACTCGAGGTCGTTGTTCGCCTCGAACGGCAGCTTGTCCGTCATCATCCGGTAGAGCATCGACCCGACCGAGAAGATGTCGGACCGCCGGTCGATCATCAGCCCCTGCGCCTGCTCGGGGGACATGTACGCCACCTTCCCCTTGATGACGCCGGCCGCGGTCTGTTCCCGCTTGCGCTGGGCCTTGGCGATGCCGAAGTCGGCCAGCTTGATCTCGCCCTCGGTGCTCACCAGCACGTTGTTGGGGCTGATGTCGCGGTGGACGATCCCCAGCGGCTTGCCGTCGCGGCTCTTGCCGTGGGCGTAGGCCAGCGCCCGGCAGACCTGCGAGACGACGTAGAGGCCGAGCGCGGTGGGGAAGACCATCTGGGCGGCGTGGGCCCGCTGCAGGACCTTTTCGAGGTCCCAGCCGTCGACCAGCTCGAGGGCCAGGAAGTAGCGGCCCGCGGCCACCCCCAGGTCGAGGACCTGCACGATGTTCCCGTGCTGGAGGCTCATCGAGATGTGAGCCTCGTCGAGCAGCATGTTGCGGAACTGCGGATCGGCCGAATACTGCGTGAGGATGCGCTTGAGGACGAGCTGCTTCTCGAACCCCTCGGCCCCGTGCTGGACGGCCAGAAAGATCTCGGCCATCCCCCCGTCGGCGAGTTTGCCGAGGATGGTGTATCGCCCGTGCGCAGCCATCAGAGTGGGCTAAGGTATCATTCTCCGATGCTCAAGCTCTACGCGCGCCTTGCGGGAAAATCGATCCGCCTGGCGCTGCGCGGTTGGCCCGCCGCCGTGGTGCTGCCGATTTATGCGACTCTCCTGGTGATCGCCGCCGGCCAGACCGCCCAGCTCGGCCTGGTGGGCGGCTTCCTGCTGTCGTTCGTGGCGGCGTTCCTCATTTCCAGTTACCTACATTTGGTGTGGATGGCGGTGGCTGGCCGCAAGATCACCTTCGCGGACCTGCGCGACAGCTTCATGGCGCATTTCTGGGACGTCATCAGCGTCATGTTCGCCACCTGGATCATCCAGCTGCTGGTCAGCACCGTGACCGGGAGCGCCGGCGATCGCGGGAAGATCATCGCCGTCCTCGTCGACCTGACCATGGTGGTGTTCTTCAACCCGGTCCCCGAGCTCATCTATCTCAGCGGCGGGCGGGTGCGCTCGTTCGGCCTGCTGATGGAGGCGGGGCGCTTCATCTCGGCGCACTGGCCCGAGTGGCTGGCGCCGAGCGCGCTGATGGCGGCGGTCATCCTCGCCCCCTCGGGCCTCCTCAACCCGGGCCCGCTGGCGGTGAAGCTGCTCATGTTCCAGCAGCTCTTCTCGCTCGAGGGGCTGACCAGCGCCGTGCTCCGGTTCCCGCTCTGGCTCGCGCCGCTCCTGCTGCTCTTCATCACCTGGGGGATGGTGTTCCGCGGGCTCCTCTACGACGAGCTCGTCTCGCGCGTCCGCCGCCCGCGTCCATGGCCCTAGAAAAAGACAAACGAAAGCCCCCGGAGACCGATCCGTTCGGCATCGTCGCGACCTTCACCGACGCGGCCGGCGCCACGCACACCACCTCCGAGGAGACGCGCGCCGCGCTCAAAGCGGCGATGGGCGCCGACCCGCACGCGGAGGCGCCCGAGGACGACGGCGCGCGCGCCGTGCGCGTCCTGGTGCCGGGCGGCGACCGGCGGCTCCCCGGGCGCGCCGACCTGGTCCTGGAGGACGGCGCCCATCACGCCGTCGAGGGCGAGCTGCCCGGGAACCTGCCGCTCGGCTATCACCGCCTCTACCCGGCGGGCGGCGCCTACCCCGCGAGCGGCGCCGAGCAGTCGCTGATCGTCAGCCCCGGCCACTGCTTCCTGCCCGAGGACCTGCGCACCTGGGGCTTCGCCGCGCAGGTCTACGCCGCCCGTTCGCGGGCGAGCTGGGGCATCGGCGACCTGGCCGATCTGGCGCGCATCGGGCGCTTCACCAGGCACCTCGGCGGCGGCGTGGTGATGGTCAACCCGATGAGCGCGCCGACGCCGGTCCCCCCGATCGAGCCGTCGCCCTACTACCCGTCGAGCCGCCGGTTCGCCAACCCGCTCTTTTTACGCGTCGAGGAGGTCCCCGGGTGGGAGCGGCTCGACGCCGGAACGCGCGAGCGGCTCGGCAACGCCGGCCGCGCCCTGAACGCCACCCGCAAGATCGACCGCGACGCTGTCTTCAAGCTGAAGATGGAGGCGCTGGAGGCGATCTTCGCCGATTTCGACGGCGAGGTCGGCTTCGACTGGTTCCGCTGGGGGCGCGGGCAGGCGCTGACCGACTTCGCGACTTATTGCGCGCTCGCCGAGCGGCACGGCAAGGACTGGCGGCAGTGGCCGGTGGAAGTGCGCCGCCCCGACAGTGGCGGGATCCGCGAGTTTCGCGGCGCGAACGCCGAGCGCGTGACTTTTCACGCCTGGCTGCAGTGGCGGCTCGACGCCCAGCTCGCGCGCGCCGCCGAGGAGATCGCCATCGTCAACGACCTGCCGATCGGCCTCGACGTGGCAGGCGCCGACGCCTGGTGCTGGCAGGACCTCATGGCGCGCGAGGTGTCGGTCGGCGCCCCGCCCGACGAGTTCAACGCCGCCGGCCAGGACTGGGGCCTGACCCCCTTCATCCCCCACAAGCTGCGCGCCGCTCGCTACCAGCCCTTCATCGAAACGATCCGGGCGATGCTTCGCCACGTCGGCGGCCTGCGCATCGACCACGTGATGGGCCTGTTCCGGCTGTTCTGGATCCCGCGCGCGCTCGGGACCAAGAAAGGGAGCTACGTCCGCGCCCGCGCCGACGAGCTCTTGGCCATCGTGGCGCTCGAGAGCGAGCGCGCGAGGGCGTTTGTCATCGGTGAGGACCTGGGGACCGTGGAGCCCGGCGTGCGTGAACGGTTGCACGACACCAAGATGCTGTCGTACCGGCTGCTCTACTTCGAGCCCTCCCCGCCCGAGCACTTCCCCGAGCTGGCGTTGTCCAGCGTGACGACGCACGACCTGCCGACCATCGCCGGGTTGTGGACCGGCAGCGACGCGGCGGCGCAGAAAGAGATCGGCGTCGACCCCAACGAGCAGGGGACGAAGGCGCTACGCGACAAGCTGCGGAAGCTCTGCGACGTGAAGGAGGACGCCGCGGTCGAGGTGGTGATCGAGTCGACCCACCGCGCGCTGGCCCGGGCGCCTTCCAGGGTCGTGCTGGCGACGCTCGACGACGCCGTCGCCGCCCCCGAGCGCCCCAATTTGCCCGGGACCGTCGCAGAGTGGCCCAACTGGTCGCTGCCACTCGAACGGTGCCTCGAGGAGATCGAGGAGCTCGAGCTCCCGCGGCGGATCGCCGACGCGCTCAAGCGTTAACGCGCTTACCGTCCTGGGCCTTTCATTCAAGCGCTCCCGCGCCTATCATGCGCGCCCGTGAGCCCGGACGAGCCCGTCGAAATCACCGACCACGACCCGCACTACGAGGGCCGCTACCGCGCCGAGCGCGACCGCCTCCGCATCGGTCTGGCGACCGCGTCGCTCAAGTTCGAGCACATCGGGTCGACCGCGGTGCCGGGGCTGGCGGGGCGGCCCATCGTCGACCTGATGCTGGGCGCGCCGCCCGCCTCCTGGGCGGCGCTCGAGGAGCTGCGGGCGCGGGTCGTGGCGCTGGGGTACGAGGACCTCGGCGAAGCGGGCGCGCCGGGGCGGATCTGCTTCCGGCGGCGGACGAAGTTGCG
>Ga0134128_10011550_pt1 | contig 10554 bp, 12 predicted proteins | sample KB31754_FD_96462 | JGI IMG/M metagenome (GOLD analysis project Ga0134128, IMG submission 96462) | Terrestrial soil microbial communities with excess Nitrogen fertilizer from Kellogg Biological Station, Michigan, USA - KB3-175-4 | ecosystem: Environmental > Terrestrial > Soil > Unclassified ...
CATAGGTCAGGCATACCGCCATATCGCTTGTCGCGCCACCGCCCATTCCCTAATTTCAGCCTAGGTTTTCGCGTTCGATTCGTCGGTCTCTCACCGTCATTCCCGCGCAAGCGGGAATCCAGGGCAAGCGCCTTAGTGGTCCGCTGGACCCCCGCTTTCGCGGGGGTGACGAATGAAGGCTGACGCATCGGAACGCTCGCTGTCAGAAAGGACTCGCCGCATGCTGGACGCCTATATCTATGACGGTTTGCGCACGCCGATCGGCCGGCATGCGGGCGGCTTGGCGCCGGTGCGGCCGGACGATCTCCTCGCCGGCGTCGTCAAAGAGGTGGTCGGGCGCAACCCCTTCAAGCCGGCGGATTACGAAGACGCGGTGATGGGCAACACCAATCAGGCGGGCGAGGACGCGCGCAACGTCGCGCGGCACGCAATCCTGATCGCGGGGCTGCCGATCGGGACCGCCGCGCTCACCGTCAACCGCCTCTGCGGCAGCGGCCTTGCCGCCATGCTCGACACGGCGCGCGCCGCCTCCTCCGGTCAGGGCGAGCTCTTCCTCGCCGGCGGCGTCGAGAGCATGAGCCGCGCGCCTTTTGTGATGGCCAAATCCGAGACGCCCTATCAGCGCGATTTCCGTATGTATGATTCGACGATCGGGTCGCGCTTCCCCAATCCGAAAGTCGAGAAGGCCTATGGCCGGGACACGATGGCCGAGACCGCCGACAATGTCGCACGCGAGCACCAGATCTCGCGCGAGGACAGCGATAAATTCGCCCTCGCCTCGCAGCAGAAATATGCCAAGGCGAAGGCCGCCGGCTTTTATGAGGGCGAACTCGTGGCGGTGACCGTGCCGAGCCGCAAGAAGGGCGAGCCGACAATCGTCGGCGCCGACGAGCATCCGCGGCCCGAGACGACGCTCGAGAAGCTCGCCGCGCTGAAGGTCCTCAACGAGGGCGGCGTCACGACGGCGGGCAATGCCTCGGGCATCAATGACGGCGCCGCCGCGCTCATCATCGGCACCAAGAAAGCGGGCGAGAAAGCCGGCAAAAAGCCGCTCGCGCGCATCGTCTCGGCCGCGGTCGCCGGTGTCGCGCCGCGCGTCATGGGGCTCGGGCCCGTGCCGGCCTCGCAAAAGGCGCTGGAGCGCGCCGGGCTCTCGCTCAAGGACATGGATGTGATCGAGCTCAACGAGGCTTTCGCCAGCCAGGTGCTCGGCTGCCTCAAGATGTTGGGCGTCGGTTTCGATGACGACCGCGTCAATCCCAACGGCGGCGCGATCGCGATCGGCCATCCGCTCGGCGCCTCGGGCGCGCGGCTCGCGCTCACCGCGACCCGCCAATTGCACAAGACCGGCGGGCGCTACGCGCTCGTCACCATGTGCATCGGCGTCGGCCAAGGCATCGCCGCGGTGCTGGAGCGCGTGCCATAGCCATGGCGGATGAAACCGAGAAGGCGAATCTCGCCGACAGGGCCGGCTACAAGCTGTGGTTCAAGGAGCACGTCCGCTACAGCGATGTCGATCACAACAATCACGTCAACCACGCCGTGTTCTTGACCTATTTCGAGACCGCGCGGGTCTCGATCACGCGCGATCCCGCCTTCGGCCTCTTGGATCCCGGCGAGAATTTCAACGTCGTGCGCGTCGAATGCGATTACAAAGCCGAGCTGCGCTTCCCCGGCGATTTCGAGGTCGGCGTGCGCGGCCTCAAATACGGCCGCACTTCGTTCCGCCTGGGACAGGCCGTGTTTCAGGGCGACCGCTGCTCGTGCACCGAGGAGATCGTGCTCGTCTTCATGGACCGCGCGACGCGCAAATCGAAGCCGCTCTCGGACAAGCTCATCGCCTGGCTAAAAGAGAACGGCGCGACCGCGAATTGACTCTCATCCACCGACGCACTGGGGCGTTACTGACAGTGGCAGTCGCAGCTGTCCTCAGTTTGACCAAGAAGAAAGGACGGCAAGCACGACCATGAAGTTCTGCATGCATCTCAGCACGCGCATTCAAGACAAACGGAATGAGCTCCCGCTCCTCAATTGCATGACCGACCTGGCGCTCGAGGCGGATACCGGGGGATTCGGCGCGATCTCCCTGACGGAGCATCACCTCCACGAGAACCAGGGCTATCAGAATTCGCTTTTGTTCGCCTGCGCGCTCGCGCCTCGGCTGACGCAGGCAACGCTTATACTCGCAACGGTGAACCCGGCGCTGCATCACCCCGTGCGGCTGGTCGAATCCTGCAACCTTATCGACCAGCTGAACGCCGGGCGACTCGTCGTCGTGTTCGGCTCGGGCTTCAAGGAGACCGATTTGGTCGCGTTCGGACGCGATATCTCCAGCCGCAACGCGTTGTTCGAGCAGGGGATGCGCACGGTTCTCGACATCTGGAACTACGATGGCACCGGCGGACCGCTCGAGTTCGTGTCGGGCACGGACAAGGGACGGCTCGAGGTGGCGGTGAACCCGTCGTCCTTCCGCAAGCCGCGCCCCATCCTGGCGCGCGGAACCCTCAATCAGGCCTCGATCGCCGATGCCGCCGCGCGCGGCTGGCCGGTCTTCACGGCAATACGCGACATAGCGGGCGCCCGCGTGCAGATGGAAGGCTATCATAAATTGCTCGCGGCCTCCGGCCATGACGCGGCGACGATCAAGCTTGCCACGGAATGGTCGTCGGTCGGGAAAGCGGTGCATGTGGCGGAGACCGACGAACAGGCCCGCTCGGAGGCCGAGGCTTTCTTTGCCAAGAACCCGAGCGGCGCGATTGCGCGCAACCCCGACGACATGATCACCGGCAGCCCGGATACCGTGGCACGTAAGATGCGCGGTTTTGCCGAAGCGGGCGTGGGTGTAATGGTCTGCGGCTTCCTGATCGACCTCGACAACCTGTCGCGGCTTCAGCGCAGCGTCCGTCTGTTTGAGGAACACGTCATCCCCGCGGTGGCGGCGTGAAGCGACGCCGGCCGCTTCAGGAATAATCCATGGCCAATCGAGCGGAGCCTACGATCGAGATCCGCGAGGTCGGTCCGCAAAAAGTCGAGCTTGTCGTGACGTTCGACGGGCAGCGCTTCGACTGCGGCAATTATCTCAACCGGGCCGCCGCGCAGCAGGCCGCCAGATTGTTCGTCGCCCGCAAGGAAGGCGAGCGGGCGGGCCGCAAGAAGTCGCCGCGTCGGAAATGAACACAGCCATTGTGGTTAGTTCGGACGCGCCTTTGGGTGGTATTTACCGCGCCAGCGCCGCGATCATGTCGTCAATCCAGGCTTTCTCGCCGCCGATATCGGCGAGCTGCGCCCGCATCTCCGCCTCATCCATGCGACAAGAATGGATCACTTGCAAATCCGCCTCGTCGGCATTGCGCGGATCGCACACGACCTCGAGCCGGATGTTGTTCGGATCGAAGAAATAGAACGAGACGATCGCCGGCGGGATGCTGACCAGCGGGCCGCCGGTAATTTCGGTGCCATTCGCTTTGAGCCGCTCGAGGATCTCGCGATGACGCTTAGGCCCGCACGCGAAGGAGACATGCTGCATCGCGCCGAGCGCGTCGCGATCGACCTTCGGCGCGGTCTTCGGATATTCGAAGAAGGCGAGCAGGCTGTCGCCGCCCATATCGAGGAAGAAATGCGGAATGCTGGCATAAGGCGGCGTGCCTTGGCCATGCGCGCCGCGCGCCACCGGCGTCCGCAGGCCATGGACGATCGGCATGCCGAGGACACGCACATAGAAATCGAGCGTGCGCTTCATGTCGTCGGTAACGAGCGCGAGATGATGGATGCCGCGCAGCAGCGGCTTGCCCTCGGTGTTCGCTTGGGAAGACGTTTCGACAACTCGCGTATCCATCGATTTGCCTCCTTCTAAAGCGCGGGCGGCGTTAGTTTTTTCCAATCATTCGCCAGCGCAAGCTTCGCATCGGTGAGCTTTTGCAGTGCCTCGACATCGAGACCTTCGATCATCTCGCGCACCACGACACCATCGCGCGCGATGTCCAGGACCGCAAGATTCGTATAAACGCGCGTGACGCAGCTTTTGCCGGTGAGCGGCAAGGTGCAGGCTTGGCGGATGCGCTTGCTGCCGTCCTTGCCGTTATGCTCCATCAGCACGCGGACTTCTATCGCGCCGGCGGCGAGATCCATCGCGCCGCCGACGCCGGGCGCCAAGGTTTCGACATTGGTCGCCCAATTGGCGAGATCGCCGCTGGCCGAGACCTCGTAAGCGCCCATGATCGAGACATCGATATGGCCGCCGCGGATCATCAGGAAGCTGTCATTGTGATGGAAGAACGCGCCGCCGGGCAGCAGGGTCGCCAAACCTTTGCCGGCATTGATGAGATCGCGGTCTTCCTCGCCCGGCCTCGGCGCTCCGCCCATGCCGAGAATGCCGTTCTCGCTGTGGAGCACGATTTCGCGGCCTGGCGGCAGGTAATCCGACACCAGCGTCGGCATGCCGATGCCGAGATTGACGTATTGCCCGTCGCGCAGATCCTGCGCCGCGCGCCACGCCATCTGCCGTCTTGTAAGCGGCGTCATGGCGCCACCAGCACGCGATCGACGAAGATGCCCGGCGTAACGATCGCTTCGGGATCGAGCGCGCCAAGCTCGACGATCTCGTCGACCTGCGCCACCGTCGTCTTGCCGGCCATCGCCATCAGCGGATTGAAGTTCCGCGCCGATTTCCGATAGACGAGATTGCCCCAGCGATCGGCGCGATGCGCCTTGATGAGGGCGAAATCGCCGTGCAACGGCTTCTCAAAGACATGGAGCTTGCCATCGATCTCGCGCCGCTCCTTGCCATCGGCAAGCTGGGTATCGGCGCCGGCGCGGGTGAAAAAGCCGCCGATCCCCCCCGCGGCCGCGCGCATGCGCTCGGAGAGCGTGCCTTGCGGCACCAGCTCGATCTCGATCGCGCGCCGCGCGTAGAGATCGTCGATCACCTGCGGATCGGAGGAGCGCGGATAGGAGCAGATGAGCTTCCGCGCCTTGCCGGATTTGAGCAACGCCGCGACGCCGACCAGGCCGCTGCCCGCGTTGTTGCAAACCACCGTCAGATCGCGCACGTCGAGCGCGATCACCGCCTCGATCAGGGCGAAGGCCTCGCCGACCGCGCCGAAGCCGCCACAGAGCAGCGTGTCGCCATCCTTCATGCCGGCGAGCGCCGCCGCGAAGCCGTCGACGATCTTATTGATCATGTCGCTCAGAATTTGACCGCATCGCCGCCCTTCAATTGCAGCATCGAGCGCGCCTCGTCCGGCGTCGCGATCTCGAGCGACAGATTCTCGAGGATGGAGCGGATGCGGCTGACCTGTTCGGCATTGGTCTTGGCGAGCTGGCCCTTGCCGAGATAGAGCGAATCCTCGAGCCCGACCCGGACATTGCCGCCCATGATCGCGCCCATCGAGATGAGCGGCAGCTGATGCCGGCCGGCGGCGAGGATCGACCAGTAATACGCGTCGCCGAACAGCTTGTCGGCGATCCGCTTCATATGCGCCAGATTCTCCGGATCCGCGCCGATGCCGCCGAGGATGCCGAAGATGGTCTGCACCAGCATCGGCGGCTGGATCAGCTTGCGATCCAAAAAATGCGCGAGGTTGTAGAGATGGCCGACGTCGTAGCACTCGAACTCGAACTTCGTGCCATGGCCTTGGCCAAGATCTTTAAGAATGCGCTCTATATCTCTGAATGTATTCCTAAAAATTAGATCGTCGGTGTTCTCGAGATAGGGCTTCTCCCAGTCGTATTTGAATTCCTTGTAGCGCGCCAGCATCGGGTAGAGGCCGAAATTCATCGAGCCCATATTGAGCGAGCACATCTCGGGCGATGCGCGCAAAGGCGCCGCCAAGCGCTCCTCAACGGTCATCTTGTGGCCGCCGCCGGTCGTGATGTTGATCACCGCCTTGCTCGCCTGCTTGATACGCGGCAGGAACTGCATGAAGACCGCCGGATCCGGTGTCGGCCGCCCGTCCTTTGGGTCGCGCGCATGGAGGTGGAGGATCGCCGCCCCCGCTTCGGCCGCGCCGATCGCCTGCTCCGCCACCTCGTCCGGCGTGATCGGCAGATAGGGACTCATGGTCGGGGTGTGGATCGACCCCGTCACCGCGCAGGTGATGATGACCTTGCCCGATTTCGCCATCGCGCCTCTCCCTGCTCCCAACGTTTCGTCATCCCCGCGCAAGCGGGGATCCAGGGCTAACGCACCGTCGCTGATCCTGGATTCCCGCTTTCGCGGGAATGACGGAGAATTATTGACCCGTTGCGATCTAATTCAAGAGGCCGACGAAGGGGCCACACCCCTCACGTCAAATCGAGCTTGAACAGCTTCACCGCGTTGGTCCGGCCGATCGCCTGCCGGTCGGCTTCCGGCAGCTTGGTATTATCGAACCACTGCGCCGCCGGCTCCATCGCCTCGTAGGGATAGTCGACCGAGAACATGATGCGCGCGGCGCCGACCGCTTCGAGGCAGCAATGGAACGGCACGTCGTTGAACTGGCCGCTGGTCGTGATGTGGACGTTATTGCGCATATAATCCGAGATCGTCCGCTTCGCCGTGTGCTTCACCGGCATCATGCGCATCAGATTGTCGATGCGCCACATATCGAAGGGAATGCGCTCGCCGAGATGGCCGAGGACGAGTTGGAGTTTGGGAAACGCATCGAAGAGACCGGAGCCCATCAGGCGCAGCGCCGCTGTGGCGGTCTCGCTGCCAAAATCCCAGGCCGGTCCGTAGAGCCAGCGATGACCCTCATAGGCTTTGGTGCGCGACGGCAGGGTGAGCCGGGGATGGAGATAAAACGGCACGCCGAGCTGCTCGACGGTCGCAAAGAACGGCCGGAACTCGGGCAGATCGTAATAGACCGCGCTGTCCGCCTCGCCGCGCTGGGTGAAGCAATTGACCATCGCGCCCTTGAAGCCGAGCTCTTTGACACAGCGCGTCAGCTCTTTGGCGGCCGCATCGGGATCTTGCATCGGCAGGCCGGCGAAGCCGGCGAAGCGCTTCGGATTGTGCGAAATCTCCTCGGCCAGCGTATCGTTGGCGCGGTGCGCAATCTCGATCGCCTGTTTAGGATCGAGGATGCCCTGCAGCCCCGGCGAATTGAGGCCGAGGATCGCGCATTCGATGCCGTTCTTGTCCATGCCGGCAAGGCGCACCTGGCGGAATTCGACCAGCTTGGCCCGGGTCGCCTCCCAGAAGGGGCCGGCGGCGACCGGCTGACCGACGATGTTGATGGTTTCATCGACCGCCCAATGCTCTTCGAGCGCGATCTTGCCCTTCATGCTCTTGCTCCCTCTTCTGCGGTCCGGCAGCTCTTTTGGCTGCCTCGACACTCTGCGCCCGGTCAGGCGCCTTCGCGAATGAATTCCTTGAGCTTCGGATAGATGCCGTTGCGCCAGCCCCGCCCGTTGAAAACGCCGTAATGGCCGACGCCGGGCTGGACGTGGTTGCGCTGCTTGCCGGGTTTGAGGCCGGTCAGCAGCTTGTGCACGGCCGTGGTCTGGCCGACGGCGCAGATATCGTCGTTCTCGCCCTCGATGGCGAACACTGAGGTGCGGCGGATTGCGCCGGGATCGACTTTCATCCCGCGCGATACGAACGCACCGCGCGCCAGCGCATGGCGATGGAAGACGCGGTCGATCGTCTGGAGATAGAAATCCGCCGGCAGATCCATCACCGACGCGTATTCGTCATAGAATTTCCGCGTCGTGTCGGCGCTTTCGACATTGCCCTCGACGAGATGTTTGAAGAGTTCGACATGCGCGTTCACATGCCGGTCGAGATTCATGCTGAGAAAGCCGGCGAGTTGCATGAAGCCGGGATATACCCGGCGGAAAGCGCCGGCATAGCGCATCGGCACGACGCCGATGACATTGCGCTCGAGCCAGGGCAGCGAATGCGTCTCGGCGAAGCGGCTGACTTGCGTCGGCGCAATCCGCGTATCGATAGGCCCGCCCATGAGGGTCAGGGTCCGCGGCTGCGCCGCATCGCCCGCCTGCGCCAGCAGCGCGGTCGCGGCCAGAACCGGCACCGCCGGCTGGCACACGGCGATGACGTTGAGCTGGGGCGCGAGGTGACGCATGAAGCCCATCATCAGCGCGATATGATCGTCGAGATCGAAACGGCCATGGCGCAATGAGACGTTGCGCGCATTCAGCCAGTCGGTGATGTAGACGTCGTGATCCTTGAGCAGGGTCTCGACCGTGCCGCGCAAGAGGGTCGCGAAATGGCCGGACAGCGGCGCGACCAGCAGCACGCGCGGCTGCTCGACCGTACTCTCCTTCCGGAAATGCAGGAGCGTGCAGAACGGCGTCTTCAGCACCGGCACTTCACGCACCGCGACTTCACGCCCGGCGACACTCGTCGCAGCGATGCCGAATTCCGGACGGCGCGCCGAGACGCCGGCGCGCGAGACCAGCTCGGCCGTCGCGGCGGCATGGCGCAGCATGGGATGGTCGCGGAACGCGAGCCAGGGATGGTTAAGGAATTCCTTGCTCGCCTGCGCCAACACCCGAAAGGGCGCAAAGGCGTCGGCCTGAACCTGATAAGCTTGGTAGAGCATGCTTGCGGCGCCGTTTCTGCTTGAGATAAACGGCGGAATTCCGCCATCTACGTGACGTTAACGCGGCACCATTTAGAACGCGCTAAAGCGCCGCAAACGAGATTTACGAGTCGCTTCGGTTGCCGCTATCGTGGATCAGCCGGCGGGCGCGAAATAGCGCTCGTCGCGTAAGGTCGCCAAGGCGATCGTCTTGACATCCGTCGGCGCCCCGACGCGATGCAGCTTCACATGCGGCGTCGGCTCCCAGGGATAGCGGAAAACGACCCCGACCTCCCACAGAATTGGCGCCGGTCCATTCGAGCGAAAGCGCTGGCCGGCCGCGATGTCGTCACCAGAACCCGATTTCCTAAACCACATTGTCCCCACCCAATAGGATAAGCATCATCCCCGATGCGCGAACCATAAATCTGCCGCGACGTCGCGTCACGACAAAAGCGAGGCGCAACAGATTTTTGTGCTGCGCTGCGACTCTTACGCCACGGCTTCGCGCATCCCGCGGATGAAAATCGCGAGACAGAGCGCGGCCAGCGCGGCGAAAATCGCCAGCGCCGAGACGACAGAGGAATCGCCAAGATTGCCCTCGATCAAGACTCGGCTGGCATTCACCGCGTAGTAGAACGGATCGATCCGCGCCGCCATTTGGATGATCGGCGGGCCGAAGCTGATCGGCAACATGATGCCGGACAGGATCATCGCCGGCAGGACGAAGGTGTTGACGATTCCGGCAAGGATGCCTCCCTCGCGAATCATCAGCCCGAGTCGGTAGGAGATCGAGGCCATGGTGATGGCGATCAGAACAACCAGCACCAGCAGGACCAGCGCGCCGAGCGGATCGAATTTCAGCCCGAAGAACAGCGCCACGATGAGCAGCAGGATGCTTTGCACCACGAGATTGACCGAACTCTGCAGGATGAAGCCCAGCGCGAGCGACAATCGGCTGATCGGCGTCACCCTGAGCCGCTCGAGGAAGCCCGAATCGAGCTTGTCGCGCAAGGTGAAGCCCTCGAAGCCCGAGCCGAAGAGCGCGTTCATGATCAGAAGGCCTGGCGCGAAGAATTGGATCGCATTCGCCGCGCCCGGAAAGCCGCGGACGCCGGCGACGCCATTGAGCAGCGGCCCGAACAGCAGCAGATAGATGATGGGCTGGAAAAGGCCGCTGAACGCCCAGAACGGATTCCGGATCGTGACCCGGATCTCATTCATTGTGATGAGATAGATATCGCGCATCGTTGCTACGCCGCCCCCTCGCCGGTGTCGCGCATCGAGCGCCCGGTCAGCTTCAGAAATACGTCGTCGAGCGACGGGCGCGACAGATGCACCGATTTGGGCGCCGCGCCGCCCTGGCCAAGGATGCGCAGGATCACCGGCAGCGCCTCATCGCCCTTATCGACGAAGAGCTGCTGCCCGTTCTCGATCGCATGCCGCTCGAGCACGACCGGATTGCCGTCGAGCAGCCGGCCCGCCGCCTGCGCCCCTTCTGCGGCGTCATAGCTGACGGTGATGATGTCGCCGGCGATCTGCTTCTTGAGCTCGGTCGGCGTGCCGAGCGCGACGATACGGCCGAGATCGACGATCGCGACCCGGTCGCAAAGCGCGTCCGCCTCTTCGAGGTAATGCGTCGTCAGGAAGATGCTCGTGCCCTGCTCATGGAGCGCCTTCACCTCGTCCCAGACGCGCACCCGGCTCTGCGGATCGAGCCCGGTCGTCGGCTCGTCGAGAAACAGCAATTCGGGCGCGTTGATGATGCCGGAAGCGAGATCGAAGATGCGGCGCTGGCCGCCGGAATAGGTCTCGGTCTTGCGGTCGGCAAAGGCCGAGAGCCGCAACCGCTCGATCAGGATATCGATGCGCCGGGTCGCCTCGGCTTTCGACAGGCGGTAAAGCTGCGCATGGAGCACGAGATTCTCGCGGCCGGTCGCGACCTGCTCCATGCCGCCTTTCTGGCCGACATAGCCAATACGACGCTGGATCTCATGCGGCTGGGTGGTGAGATCATAGCCCGCGACCGTCG
>Ga0134128_10011551_pt1 | contig 10553 bp, 10 predicted proteins | sample KB31754_FD_96462 | JGI IMG/M metagenome (GOLD analysis project Ga0134128, IMG submission 96462) | Terrestrial soil microbial communities with excess Nitrogen fertilizer from Kellogg Biological Station, Michigan, USA - KB3-175-4 | ecosystem: Environmental > Terrestrial > Soil > Unclassified ...
CCAACGCTGGCGAACAGCGCCAATTGGTCGGTTTGCCCGATCCAATCGGCGAGGCGATCGAGCACCAATTTGACGATCTGTTGCGGGTCTACGATATGACCGAAAATTTGCACCGGGTGATTGCCGGTTGCATCGCCGACGAGTTTCTGCAGCGTGCCCTGCAGGTCGAACGCCAGGCTTCTGGCCTCGTCGGCAACTCGTCCTGCCGCAAAGACGCCAAACAGAATGCCGATACCGAGAATGATCAGAAAGAAACCGATCGCAAAAACGAGACGCGGCCAGCGCGTGCGCCTGCTCAGCCAGTCGATCGCGGGCGTGCAGATGTAGGCTAAGATCGCCGGCAGGATGAACGGCAGCAATATGAGCTTGATGAAATAGAGAAATATCGCAAGCGCTGCGGCCGCAAGAATGACCGCGCGCGCTTCGCCGGCGTCGAGCCGCGGCCCGGCGCCGTAGCGACCTTGTTTGGGATCGCCCTCACCCCGCGTTTTGGCGGTCGTCATGGATAGATACGGCCCTTCCAGGTCACGCGCCCGCTTAGCCGGCGGCGGACGCTATCGAGCGCCATGACTGCACCCACGGTATAGCCCAGCGGGAATAGGAGGCCGTAATAGAAAGGAATGCGAAAGTGGCGTGCGGCAGCGATATGTAGCCCAAACGCCGCGGCGGAAGCCAGCAGGGCCGGGATCAACGCCGCCCAGGCGGCCGGAATGTGAGCAAGGCAGGCAGCCGCGTCCTGCGCAGGAATCGCAACCGCCGCCCACGCCAGTGTCACAGCGACGGCGGTGATTATCAGGGTCGCGCTTCGGCCGCCCAGCGTGTCGATCAGGTTCTTCGCCAGTCCCGGCCACAAGGTTCGCCAGCCCGTGTACATGCGCGTGGAAACCGCGTCTTCGCCGTCCATCAACAGGACAACGTGTCCGGACTGCTTGAGGCGGCGCGCGAATTCCAGGTCCTCGCATATTTCACCGGATACCGCAGCGTGCCCCCCAACAGCGTCGTAGGCGGTGCGCCGTACCAGGAAGAATTGACCGGTCGCGGTGACGCCGGAGCTAGAGCGCGCCTGCGCTTGCGCGAGATCCTGGACGAACGACAAAAGGATAAGCCCACACGGGAGAATCAGCCGCTCGGCGAAGCTTTGCAGATGCTGGCGCGGCGCCAGCGACAGCAGATCGAGTTTGCGATCGAACGCCGCGCGCACCGCGCTCGACAGCAGCGCGCTTTCGCCCCACACGTCGGCGTCGATAAAGCACAGCCATTCGGTGTCGGGCGCCGCACTGCGTGCTCCGATCCAGCAGGCGTGCGATTTACCCGTCCAGCGAGACGGCAGCGGCGGACTTTGCACCAGCGATAATCGCGGGTGACCGGCGGCGATCCTCCGCACGATTGCGGCCGTATCGTCCGCGGAATGGTCGTCAACGACGATCACGTTCAGTCGCCGCGCCGGATAATCCTGCGTGAGCAGTGAATTAAGGCAGCGTTCGATATTATCCGCCTCGTCGCGGGCCGGCACGATGACCGTCAGGTGCGGAGCCTCACCGCGCTCAGGCTCAGGTGGAGAAGCGCATGTGAGGCGCGGTAAAAGTCCGCGTTGATTGAGGGCGCGCATGATCAGCCACGTCGCAATCGCAAGCCATGATAACGACAAAGCAAGGTTCACGGCACCCACCGCGACCCCCATGCGCTCAAAATAGCCCGGCACCCAAGCAACAACTTATCGGAAAGGGTGTCGGTTCCGGGTTTTGTCGCGGACGGGGCAGCCGCGCGAAGTTAGGCGTACGAACGAGCCAGATAGGCTGCGGCGTCTTTGGCAAGTTGCGCGCGCTCGCGTTCGCCGCGCTGGGCCATCTCGATAATTCGCTTGGCGACAATTTCCTGCGCGGCGCGGCGATAGCGGGGCGAGGCAAATGTGCTGCCGGACTGTTCAAGCTCCCGCCAGGCGTCTTCGTATGCCGCAACCAACGTCTCGATAAATTCCGGATCGAAGGCCGACTGAGCAAGCAGCGGAACTATCGGCATGGCCGCATTCCCTTCTTCACAGCCGAAGCTGAAAAATGTCTTGGGTCCAGCGCGCCGGTCATCTCGCTGCTTTGATCCAGCATAGCAAAAATATGCGCCTCGGACCGCGGATTTGCCAGTCCTGTTCGTGGCGAGTTTCGCGGCCTCTTCCCGGCATTTCGATGGCAATGGTCAGGGAACTGAAGGGATACGGGCGTCATTGCTAGCTCGCGACGAACAGTTTCGGGATTGGCGAGCGATCCAGGATCGCTGCGGCGGTGTTGCCGAAGAACAAGGTGTCGCCTGGCCGGCGGTTTGCCCCCAGCACGATCAGATCGTAGCCCCGCTTTGCCTCCTGCAGGATCGCCTCCACCGGCGCCGCGCCTTCCACCATAATGGGGCGCACATCGACCTCGTAGCGTTCTGCCAACGTGCTGATATCGTTAAGGATGGCCTTAGAGTTGTGCCGCGCTGGCCGCTTCTTCCGGCCGCCGCCGCTTTTGCCGCCGCGTGGATTGGCGACGTAGAGCACCGCGACCTCGGCGCTGCTGGCCCGGGCCAAGGCGAAGGCGATCTCGGCGGCGCGGCGCGACGCTTCGGTGCCATTGACGGGCACGACAATTTTGCCGGGTCTGCGCAGCAGCTGCTCGGCATTTGAATCTTTAGTGTCGACGATGGCGATTGGGCCGTCAAACGTCGCCGCAATCCGCGAGACCGCTCTGCCGAAGCCGCCCTTGGGGCCGTGCGTATCGGCGACACCGATGATGAACAGGCCGTAGCCCTTGCGCGCCTCAGCTTCAATCTCATCCGGTCCCATTGTGCGCTTGCGTACGGTCGTAACGTCGACGCTGCCACGCTTTTCCTCGTCGGGAGGTGCGTCGAGGGAGGTCACGCCTTCCGCCGCTGACTTCACGTGGTCAGCCGCTTCTTCCGGCCGCTTCTGCGTGTCCGTAAGCCCCGCAGCCGAACCCTTCTCGCTTTTTCTGGGCTTCTTGGTTTGGTTGTCTTCGGTCAATTCGAGAACGGTCGTCGGTTTCCCGTCAGCTCCGCCGATCACCCCGGCGATCCGGGCGGCGAGTTTTCCGTTGGCGCTGTCGTCGACGGCAACCAGCAGCCGCTCGATATTGGTGACGAAGCCGCGGGCGTCGATTTCCTCGCGCTCGAGCCGGGCTCGTTCATCGGCGCGCATCGGCACGCGCTTGAGCGCCCAGCGCAGCATCGGCGGCATCGACATGGTGGTGAGGACCGCCATGGTGACGATCAAGGTGAAGAGATCGCGGCTGAGCACGTTCATCGACAACCCGATCGAGGCGATGATCACTTCGGTCGAGCCGCGCGCATTCATCGCGCTGGCAAGCGCGACCGCTTCGCTGCGAACGAGACCGCCGAGCTTGGCGCCGACGAAAGCGCCGATAAACTTTCCGGCGGAGGCGATGACGATGAGACCAATTGCCAGCTCCGCCAAACGTGGATTTGCGAGAATGGTCAGATCGGCGCTCAGCCCGGTCAGACCGAAGAACACCGGCATGAACAGCGCCACGATGAGTCCGCGCAATTGCTCGTCGATGTGCTGCGTCAGGATCGGCGATTCGCCTACCAGGATGCCGGCGACGAACGCGCCGAGCACCAGATTGACGCCGATCCATTGCGTGATCAGCGCCATCGCGACCATGATGACCAGAATGGTCGTAATGACGGAAAAATCGCTCTTAAAGTTATCGTTGGCGAAACGGATCAGGCGGAACACCGCGCGACGGCCGATCGTCAGGCTTATGGCCAGAAACAGCACCGTTCCCAGAACCGCTCGTCCCACCGACCAGACGTCGATACGACCCGCCGAGGCCAATCCAAATGCAACGGCAACGAGGATCCAACCGATCGTGTCTTCGAGGACGGCCGAGGCGACGATGATCTGACCGATGTCACGGCGCATGAAATTCATCTCGCCGACCACCATCGCCACGATCTTCACAGAAGAGATCGACAGTGCGATGCCAAGAAAGAGTGCGGTGACGATGCGGGCATTCGGATTGGGCAGGAGCGAGTCGGGCAGCATCGCGCCGAGCGCCACCCCGCAGGCCAGGGGGATGACGACGCCGGCGACGGCCACCGCGGCGGCGCTCCGTCCGACGCGCTTGACGAGAGGCAAGTCGGTTTCCATGCCGGTCAGCAGCAGCAGCAGCAGAATGCCGAGCTGGGACACGCCTTCGATCATGCTTTTCTGCGCAGCGCCCGTGGGGATCAGGATATGCTGCGCCTGCGGCCATAACAGGCCGAGCACCGATGGGCCGAGCAAGACGCCGCCGATCAGTTGCCCAATCACTGCCGGCTGACCGATCCGCTGCGCCACCTCGCCCATGATTCGGCCGACCAGCAGCAGTATTCCAAGCTCGGCGATAAACGCGGCTATCGTGCTTTCCGTCGACGACTCCTGAGCGGCCAGCGCAGCAGTGGGAATCAGAATCAGAACGATGGAGACCGTGACGAATTTCATGCCGCTGTGCGGCAAAGCAGAGCGCGCGGTTCCATGCGTGCAGAAACGTCCGCTGCCGGATGTCATCATGGACTCAAAGCATCCTGCATGGAGGAGCGGCGCGTCTGCGGGTCAGGGCGCGGACCTGTCCGGCCACCCGCCAGCATCGGATGATGCCGCTGCCGGTCAAACTCCCCCAATGGGGCCAGGCACCGGCGATCCGGGCAGGCTGTCGATCACTGCGGCACCACCACCGGAGCTGTAATTGAGCCGGCGTATTCTCGACTTGGTCTCATCCAACCGCCGCACGTAGCCCTGCACACAGGCCGAGGAGCAAAATCGCATATGCCAGTAGCGGTGAACCAAGAGGCCGAGTTTCCCCCGGCAGTAGTCGCAATGCACCTTCATGACTGTCGCATCCATCCATCGGGCACAATGGCCCGCTGTTCGAACGCCACAAGCGGCGCCCCGACCGCCACGCGGTAACAATCGAAATTGCAGTAGATCTTCCGGCTGCGCACGTTGCGCACGTAGCCTTCGCCGATCTTGCGGCCGCAGTGAGCGCACGACGCATCAACCTTGAGCTGGGCTCCATTGACGATGACGCACCGCATTAGGAGTTATCTCCGCGTTACTCGCGCACGAGAATGTGCCGCCGACAGCGCCTCGTGCCTCTGATTGGCGCAATACCCTCCGCCCGTGCGGCCTGCTAACGCCCGACCGATCCGGGGAGTTCCATGCCCGCGATGAGCGGCAAAGGGATTTTTCAGGCCCGGTGACTGGAGAGAATCTCGCGAACGCGCCGCGCCAGATCCTCGCGCTTGACCGAAACTTGCGACGCGGCCCCCTTGGCCCATTCGGCGCGGCTTTTGATCTCGCCGGACAGTTCGGCGCCGAGCGCCATGTCTTTCAGCGTCACTTCGCCCTTGGCACGCTCGTCGCCGCCTTCGATAACGACGATCGGCGCGGCACGCTTGTCGGCATATTTGAGCTGGGCCCGCATGCCGCTCTGCCCGAGATAGAGTTCGGCGCGAACGCCAACCGAACGCAACTCGCTGACCATGGCCTGATAGCGTGCGAGCTGATCGCGATCGAGCACCAGGACCACGACGGGCCCCGCAAGCGTCTTGGCCGACAGCAGTCCGCGCATTTCGAGCGCCGCCGCCAATCGCGACACGCCGATCGACACGCCTGTCGCCGGGACTTTCTTGCCGAGAAATCGCTCAACCAGATTATCGTACCGTCCGCCACCGCCGACCGAACCGAACCGGATCGTGCGTCCGTCGTCGTCCTTGATGTCGAAATTGAGTTCCGCCTCGAAGACCGGACCGGTGTAATAACCGAGGCCGCGGATGATCGCCGGATCGAACCGCACGCGATCGAGGCCGAAGCCCGCCGCCGTCAATACGGCATCGATTTCCAGAAGCTCTGCGGCGCCTTGTTCCGCGATTGCGCTGCCTTTCACCTTCTCCATCATCGAGGTGCAGATCGCCGCGCGATTATCGCCCTCCGCGTGGAGAAAGCTCAGCACGCGGTCGATGTCCTTGGTCGGCAACCCCGCGCCTTTGGTGAAGTCGCCGGATTCGTCCTTGCGGCCTCCGCCCAGGAGCTGTCCAACGCCCTTGATGCCCAGGCGGTCGAGCTTGTCCATGGCGCGCAGCACCGTGAGGCGGGTGGCGTCGCCTTCAGAGCCTTCGGGCACGCCGATCAGGTCGAGCATGCCGTTGAGCACTTTGCGATTGTTGACCTTGACGATGTAATCGCCGCGGGCAAGCCCGAGCGCTTCCAGGCTGTCGGCTACCAGCATGCAGAGTTCTGCGTCCGCGGCCATCGCGGCCGTACCGACCGTGTCGGCGTCGAACTGCACGAACTCGCGGAAGCGTCCGGGTCCGGGCTTTTCGTCGCGAAACACCATGCCGGTCTGAAAACGGCGATACGGAAACGCCAGCGTTTCGAAATTTTCCGCCACGTAGCGCGCCAGCGGCGCCGTCAGGTCGTAGCGTAGCACCAGCCATTGGCCGTCATCATCCTGGAACGAGAACACGCCCTCATGCGGCCGATCCTGGTCGGGCAGAAACTTGCCGAGCGCGTCGGCAAACTCGACGCTCGGCGTCGTCAGCCGGTCGAAGCCGTAGGACGCATAGACCTCCGACAATTTCGAGATGAGCCGGTCGTGGACCGTGAGGACTTTGCCGGTCGAATCGAGAAATCCGCGCGGCAAGCGCGCCTTGGGCCGATCAACGGGCCGCGATGTCTGGTCGTTCATAGCCGAAATCCTGTCGAAGGTTTTGCATCACGTAGCAATTCGCCGGCCGCCATGCCAGCAAGTGTGGCGCCGATGACGGAGGCATTCCGGGCGCCTGGAGGCGCCGGATGCTCAGTGTCGCGCTCGCTCTTTGCCCGCTGGAGTTCCAGTCTTTGCCGCGGCGTCATGGCCTTTGAGCGCCTGTTTGAACGTTTCGAAGGCCGGCGACGATCCCTCAAAAATGAATTCGCCGCGATCGACGATGATTCCCGCCGCGCCCGACGATTTGAGAAATTTGACGACGCTGTACAGTTTTGCGCGTTGGCAATAAGCCACCACGATGGTTCGGCTGGCAGCCGACGGCGAGGCGGCGCCATCGCTCCATGTGCTGAGCACGCAGCCGTACTTTTCGGTCAATTGCTGCTTGGCTTCCGCCGACGCCTTATTTGGGATGGAAAAGCGCAGCACGAGCTGCGAGGTCGCGCGGATGCGCGCTTCGATCTGCTCGACAAGGTGCTCGAACGCTGCCGTGGCCTTTTGGCTCCACAGCGCGCCGCGCAAGGAAGCGATCAGGCACACTTCGGTCTGCAGTACGGTCCCACCCGATATTTCCTTGAGATGATTTTCCGCAAGCGTGGTTCCGGTCGAGGTAAGATCGACCACGAAATCGGCCACGCCGGACGCCGGCGCACCCTCGGTCGCGCCGGATGATTCCACCAGCGAATATTCAGTGATGCCGCTGTTGGCGAAGAATGCACGTGTGAGCCGGGTGAATTTGGTGGCGACGCGCAGGCTCCGGCCGTGCCGCTGATGAAACAGCATGGCGGCTTCATCGAGGTCGCTCATCGATGCGACGTCGACCCACGATTGCGGCACCGCGACCACCAGCCGCGCGCCGCCGAATCCGAGCTTGGGCATCACCAGCGCCGAAGCCGGCGACCCCTCGCCGTATTCGCGATAAAGGTCTTCACCGGTCATGCCCGCGTGCGCGTCGCCCTGTTCAACGCGGCTCGGAATTTCCTCCGGCCGCAGAAAGATGACGTCGACGTCATCGACGCCGACCATGCGGGCCACGTATTCGCGGCCATTGCCGATGCGGCGCACGTCGAAGCCGCCTCCGCTGAGGAAGTTGATGCATTGCTCCTGCAGCCGGCCCTTGCTCGGCAACGCAAGCACGAACTTTTGCCTTGGGGTGCTCGCGTTCATCGTGCCCCGCCCGCACTGCCGGCTTCGCCCTTGAGATAGGCCGCCAGCGCCGCAATCGGCATGAGTTGGTCGCCTCGACTGCCGACCTGCCGGACGCGCGCCTGGCCTTTTTTGGATCCGCCGGCGCCGATGAAAATCACGCAGGGAATCTTGCGCTTGGCCGCGTAGCTCAGGGCGTTGCGTTCATCGCGGCCCGACACGTCGAGTTCGACCGCGCAGCCGGCCTGCCGCAGCGCGACGCTCGCCGCGATGCATTCTTCCTCGCGATTGCTGCCCTCGGCGACGATCAGGGCCTGTGGAGCCGGTGCTATCCCCGATGCGGCGTTGCGTGTCTGCAGGGCGGGCAGCAGACGGTCGAGGCCGATGCCAAATCCCACCGCCGGAATCGATTCGCTTGCACCCAAGCCGTCGAGCAGGTTGTCGTATCGTCCGCCGCCGCAAACGTGGCCGATTTCAGCGAAATTCTTCGCGTAAATCTCGAACAAAAAACCGGTGTAATACTCAAGGCCGCGGCGCAGCCCGACATTGAATTGCAGGTCCAGCGGCTGCTGCCGGTAGGCATTGATGTAGCGCAGCCGCTTGTCGCATCGTTCCAGAACCCGATCGATCGAGCCGATGCGAAATTTGCGGAAATGCTCGCGGATCTGCTTGAACGCGGTCTCCGGCTTGGCCCGGACATTGAGGAGATCCATCACGCCCTGCATCAGCTCGGCCGATACCGGCTCCGCCTGCTGTGCAGTGCGGCTGATCAGGCGCTCGACAATTTCCTCCGGCATGCGTCCGCCGACATGGCGGACATCCGCCAGCGCGAAGACTTCGCGGATCAGAAGCTCGGCCTTGCCGGGCTCCACCGAGGCCAGCAGCGACGCAAGCTCGCCGAACTCGTTTGTTGCATCGGATGTCTCCGGTTTTCCAGGTGCGTCGCCGGTGCGCAGTTCTTTCTGGTTGCGCAGCGCGATCCGCCGGATGCGTGTCTTTGAACGCTCGCTGACCGGGAGCTGATCGATGAATGCGTTGCGAATCTCGACGTCGCCGATTTCAATGCGTGTCTCTTTGAGACCCGCGGCCGCCAGCGCGTCCAATGCTGCGGCCAAAATTTCCGCATCCGCCGATTCCCGGTCCGGCGCACCGATGAATTCAGCGCCGGCCTGATAGAACTGCCGATAGCGGCGGTCGTTGGCCGATTCGTAGGTGAAGGCCGGCCCGAAATAGCAAAGCCGCGCTTCGGGCCCCGAGGATTTTTCAGCGGCGCTTCCCGCGTTCTGCAACTGGCGCAGATAGGCGCGGCAAACGGGGATCGTCAGCTCCGGCCGCAGGCAGACTTCGATGCCGCCCGGATCCGGGAAAATGTACATGTGGCGGCGAATGTCCTCGCCCGAACGGTTGAGAAACGGCAGCGGACTTTCCAGGATGGGCGGGTTGATAGGCGCATAGGCATAGCGCCGCAGCGCCGCCTCAATGGCGTCGCGCGCCGTCTGCAGTGCGACGGCGTCGCCCCCCGCATAGTCGCGGGTGCCGGAAATACTCGGTTGTGGCGCCTGCATAGCCTTAACCTAGCGGCCAAGTGTTGAGGCCAAGTGTCGTGCCCCGCGCGTTGCGAGCCTGTCCAATGAGGGGAGTGGCCCGCGGTGGCGCCTGCATATACCTGATATTCCCGGAGAATCCAGCGTTGTCGGAACGGGAGCGTGACGCTGGGCGGCCATCACGAATTTCGCATTCGCGTTAACAGAAAGGTGGGCCGGACCGAATGGCGCGGCGAGCAAGCCATGGTCTTGCATCACGCTTGACCGTATACCGGTATTCGGTATATCGCAGCCCCATGATTCGGTCGTTTGGCGACAAGCCTACCGAGGCGCTGTTCCGGGACGAACGGGTGCGGCAATTCTCGGGAATTGCTCGCGTTGCCAAACGGAAGCTCGAAGCGGTAAACGCCGCAAACCGGGTCGATGATTTAACGGTGCCGCCGTCGAACCGTCTGGAGAAGCTCAAGGGCGATCTGAAGGACTTCCATTTGATTCGGATCAACGATCAATGGCGGGTGATTTTCAAATGGGTCAACAACGAACCTCATGAGGTTCGGATTGTGGATTACCATTGAAGGGAGACGGCAGTGGCGGATAACGAATTTGCGCCGGTTACGCCCGGCGAAATGCTGAAGGAAGAGTTCCTTGTCGAGTACGGTCTGTCGCAGAACCAACTCGCAAAGGCCATTGGCATCTCGCCAAATCGGATTGCCGAGATCGTAAACAATCGCAGGCGCATCACGGCTGACACGGCACTCCGTCTCAGCTTGTATTTCGGCAATAGTCCGGAGTTCTGGATGAACCTTCAGACACACTATGATCTGAAATTGGCGAAACGAAATCTCAAACCTGATGATGCCAAACGCATCAAAGCCGTCCGAGCCGCGTAAATGCTGCCTTCGTTTCGAATTTCAGTTCGCCGATGACGCTGAGGAGTGCGACACCGGTCGAAGCCGATCCCTTCGCGCACCCGGACGCGCGGCGAAGATTTCGCATCCTGACCAACGTCGAGGAATTGCAGCGCGCGCTCGACTATCCGTGGGAAAAGTGGGCGGTCTTCCTGCACCCCTTGCAGGCCGCCTTGGTCGAACGCAGCTATTCGGGGCCG
>Ga0134128_10011556_pt1 | contig 10552 bp, 7 predicted proteins | sample KB31754_FD_96462 | JGI IMG/M metagenome (GOLD analysis project Ga0134128, IMG submission 96462) | Terrestrial soil microbial communities with excess Nitrogen fertilizer from Kellogg Biological Station, Michigan, USA - KB3-175-4 | ecosystem: Environmental > Terrestrial > Soil > Unclassified ...
ATCCGTTCACGCGCCATCCCGGCGGCTTCGTCAACCGGCAAGGCGAGGTGCACAAGGTGATCCGCGCCGCCATCGATCGCGGGCTGAAGATCGACGTTGGCCATGGCAGCCATTTCTCCTACCGCATCGCCCGCAAGGCGCTCGCTGCCGGCATCGTGCCGCACACGCTTGGCGCCGACATGCACGGCTACAACACGGAGGTGCCACCGCCGCCCGGCACGCCGGCGCAGCATTACGACGATGAGAACCATCCATTCCGCGGCCAGGCGCGTTTTTCACTGACGCAGGCGATGAGTTCGATGCTGGCGCTCGGCATTCCGCTCGAGGACGTGGTGCCGATGGTGACGACCAACCCCGCACAGATGCTGGGCCTTTCCGATCGGCTCGGCGCTTTGACGCCGGGCTTTGCCGGCGACGTCTCGGTGCTGCATGAGGACCGCGGCCGCTTCGTGTTGCGTGACAACGAAGGCACCGAGGTGATCACCGAGCGGTTGCTGCGGCCGGCCTTCTGCCTGCGTGCAGGCAAACGCGTCGACGCCGACGCGCCGATCCTGCCGCAGGCCGTTGCGGCGTAATGCGTTCGTCTAGGCCGCTTGGCGGGCGAGGCGGTCCATCTCGCGCTGCACCAGCTCGCGGTAGAGGCCTTCGCGACGCACGAGCTGGTCGGGCGGGCCGTCCTGGATGACGCGGCCGGTCTGCAGCACGACGATGCGGTCGAAATTGCGTACGGTCGAGAGCCGGTGAGCGATGGCAATCACGGTGCGGTGATGCATCAGGCGACCTAGAGCCTCCCGGATCATCTCCTCGGAGTCGCTGTCGAGGGCCGAGGTGGCCTCGTCGAGCAGCAGAAGCGGCGCGTCTTTGAGGAAGGCACGCGCAATGGCGATGCGCTGGCGCTGACCGCCGGAGAGCTTGATGCCGCGCTCGCCGACGAGGGTGAGCAGGCCTTCGGGCAGCCTCTCGATGAAATCGCAGCGCGCCGCGATCGCCGCGTCCATCACCTCGTCATCAGACGCGTCCGGCCTGCCATAACGGATGTTGTCCAAGACCGAGCGGTGGAACAGGGAGATGTCCTGCGGCACGATTCCAATGGCCTCGCGCAGGCTCGCTTGCGTAACCCGGGCGATGTCCTGTCCGTCGATCAGAATGTGCCCTTGCTGCACATCGTAAAAGCGCTGCAGCAGCGCAAACAGCGTCGACTTGCCGCCGCCGGAATGGCCGACCAGGCCGACGCGTTCGCCCGGTTTGAAGCTCAGCGAAAAGTCCTCCAAGATTTGCTGACCGTCACCGTAGCGGAAGGTGACATGCTCGAACTTGACGCTGGCGCCGCGGCGGACCAGCGGCTCGGCCTCGGGATGGTCGCGAAGCTCGTGCGGCACGAGCAGTGTCGCCACCGCCTCGGCGAGGCGCGCGAGATGCTGCGTGATGTCGACCAGGGCCACCGCAAGGTCGCGTGTGGCACTGAGCACCGAAAGGGACAGCGTGCAGGCGAGCACCACGTCGCCGGTCGTCGCCTCGCCCTCGTTCCACAGCACGATCGCCCAGGCGACCAGGCCGAGTGTGAGCACGATCGTGACGACGGCGTGGAAGATACGAAGCTTTTCGAGATAAAGCAGGCTCCTGCGCCGCGCGTCGAGCTCGCGGTCGACGGTCACGTCGAAGCGCCGGTGCTCGCGTAGAAGCCCACCGAAGGCGCGCACCAACGGCATATTGCTGACAACATCGACCATTTCCCCGTCCACCGCCGCTGCCTTGCTGGCGAAGTCGTGGTGCAGCGGCCGGCCCCCAGCGGCGAGGTGGAACATCACACACACCATGATGCCGCCGAACAGCGCGAGCGTGCCGGCCATCGGCAAACTGATCGTGCATACCAGGGTGATGGACGCGATCGTCGCGGCGCAGGGCGGCAACACGTTCCAGACGAACATATTCTCCGCGGTGAATATGGCATTCGACGTGGCGGTCACGCGGCTCGTCAGCATGCCGGGCAGCCGGTCAGCAAAGTAGCTCGGCGAATGCCCGGTGAGGTGACGGAACAAATCGCGCCGTAAGTCGCCGGTAACGCCAACAAAGGTGTAATTCGCGATCCAGCTCGCTATGCGCCATAACAGGTTATCGGCCGCGATCAGCGATACAAGCACCAGAAACGCGGTCCAGATATCGGCGCTCGCGCTCCGCGATAATGTATCGACCAGAAACTTTACGCCGTACTGGGTGCCTACCGAACAGACCACCGCGCCGAGCACGGCGGTCAGGATGGCGAGGTGCGCGAAGGAGCGCTGACGAAGGTAACGGAAGATGAAGGCAAGAGGGCGGCTTGCATAGCTGCAAAGGTCGTCCATGCTTTTTGATCTCCGCCGCGAAGGATTGGGCCCCTCCCGGAAGGTTCCCACAGCATCACAACGCCAATGGCGCAAAAATCGACGCCGCCCGGCTGATAAAAATTCGTTTCAATGCTGCAATGATTTGCGGTCACGGAAGGCGGCGTTGGCACGGCAAATCGTTGTCGATTTGGCGGCACGCAAGCTTCAGGCTCGCTTTCGCGAAAATCGTTCGGCGGGTCGTTGATCACGCCTGGAAGAGTGAAAAGTTCCAAGTTCCAAAAAAAATATGTTCCAGCGCTTTTTTGAGCGAATTTCGCCTTCAGCGGTTGTTGCAATGGTGGGAACAGCTGCCGTCACGGGAAATCCCAACAAAATCGAATACGAAAGGTAATACGATGCATATCGCGCAAGTCGCCCCGCTTACCGAGGCGATCCCGCCGAAGCTTTATGGTGGAACCGAACGCGTTGTGTCGTGGCTCACCGAAGAACTGATCGCGCTCGGCCATGACGTGACGCTGTTCGCGAGCGGGGATTCGGAGACTTCGGCGCGGCTTGAGGCGGTGTGGCCGCGAGCGCTGCGGCTCGACGGCGCGGTCCGCGATCCCAACGCGTTGCATATGCTAATGCTGGAGCGCGTCTACCGGCACGCATCCGATTTCGATTTCCTGCATTTTCACCTCGATTATTATCCGTTTTCGCTGTTCTCTCGTCAGCCAACACCGTTTGTCACCACGTTGCACGGCCGGCTCGACCTGCCCGAACACCAGCCGGTATTCGATACCTTCTCGTCAGTACCGGTCGTGTCGATTTCCAATTCACAGCGGCGTCCGTTGCCGCAGGCGCACTGGGTGCGCACGGTGCACCACGGTCTACCCGAGCGGCTCTTGACGCCGAGGCCGATCAAGCCGTCGTATTTCGCGTTTCTCGGCCGCATCGCGCCGGAGAAAGGCATCGACCGCGCCATTCGCATTGCCCAGCATTGCGGCGTACCGCTGAAGATTGCCGCAAAGGTCGACCGAAACGACCGCGAGTATTTCGACGAACAGATCAATCCCATGATCAAGGCGTCGCACAGCGAATTTATCGGCGAAATCAGTGACGCGGATAAATCCGAGTTTTTGAGCGGGGCTATAGCGCTGCTGGTTCCCATCGATTGGCCGGAGCCGTTCGGCCTGGTCATGATCGAGGCGATGGCCTGTGGTACGCCGGTCATTGCGTATAACCGGGGTTCGGTGCCGGAAATCATCGACGACGGCCTCACCGGATTTGTTGTCGAAGATGAAAATGGCGCGATCGGTGCGGTGGACCGTTTAGGCCAGCTGTCGCGCGACAACATCCGCAAGGAATTTGAAAAGCGATTTACCGCGCGGCGCATGGCCCAGGATTACCTGTCGGTCTACCGCAACCTCGCCGATCGCATGGCGCCGCGCCTGCGGTTGGTCGCGGACGACGCGCCCGCCCTGTAAGGCGACCTCGCTGCGTCGCATTTCGTTGCACTTGGGTGGGTTCGCACAGGCGTAATCCACCCTTGCGGCATTGGCGAGAGCTGAGGAGGATTTCGTTGCTTCGCTGGTCGAACGCGAAGTCGATCTAATCGGCTTCGTCCGTCTTGCGCGTCTCCGGCATCAACAGCAAGACCGCCACGAAGCCCGCGAGCGCGATGCCGGCCAACCCGGCAAAAGCCCACGGGCTGCCGAAGCGATCGCTGAGAAAGCCGGCGAGCGTTGAGCTGATGGACGCCCCAATGCCGACGAATGTGCCGACGATCCCTTGACCGAGATTGAAATGTCCGGTGCCGCGCGTCAAATCGGCGATCACGAGCGGTACCATCACGGCAAACATTGCGGCAGTTACTCCGTCTAGCAACTGCACGGCGACCAGCGGCACCGGGCTCGACACCAGCGCAAACAGCAGGCCGCGCAGCGGCAGCGCCCCGAATCCTATCAGCAGCAGCGGCCGTCGGCCCCATTGCTGCGCCCACGTGCCGACCCATGGCGAGGCCAACGCCACCAGCATTTGCGGCACGACGATGCAGGCTGCGATCAACAGTGTCGCCCAGCGGCTCGACTGCATGGTGAGCACGCTGCCCATCAGCGGCAGCATCGCGGCGTTGCCGAGATGGAACAAAAGCAGGCACGCGGCGAAGGTCAGCAGTGTTTTGTTCTGCATGAGCGCGCCCGGTTTGATCGGCGCTCGCGTCCGGCCGCTCCGCGCGCGCTGGGGGCGAGCGGCATCGGCCGGCGCTGGAGCGCCATGCGCCCGCTCGGGATCAATTTCAGCCGGTGAAATCATGCGTAGCGCGATCAGGGCCGGACCGAGCAGAAGCACGGTGACGAAGAACACTGCACGCGCCGACAGCAGATAACCGCAGGCGCCCATTGCCGCCGCCGCAAGCCCGTTGCCCACCGAGGCAAACCGGGCATTGCGTCCGAATCTGACGCTGATCGCTGCGTGGCCGACGAGACCGAGGCTGATCGCCGCCATGGCGGGCCCGAGCACGCAGCTTGCCAGGGCGTGCAGGATCGATGCCGACAGCACCATGGCAAAGACCGGGAGCACGGCATAGCCGAGCGCGCTGATGCAAATCGCCACGATGGCAATCGCGGCGACCGTGCGTTCCGACCGCGCCGCGTCGACCAATGCGCCGCCCGGCATCTGTCCGATTAGCGCGACAAACCCCCCGGCGGAAAGCACCAAGCCGATGTCGATCTGCGTCCAGTGCTGTGTCGTGAGATAGACCGACACGAACGGACCGAAGCCGGTTTGTACATCCGCAACGAAGAAAATGAACCAGTCGAGGCCGCGCAGGCTACGCCGTGACGGGTGCAGCGGCGGCTTGCGTTGGTCTGGCTGTCGCGATGTCGTCTGCCCACCGGGGATGGCGCCGGGCGGCTCCGACGCATCACTTTCGCGGCAGGACAGGTTCGCGGGCAGTGTCGCTCTCCATCTCTTGAAATGTGACCGCGATTTGCCGTCAAAGCCGGCAGGTTTCGCCGCCACCATGCGCGCTATTCAGGAAGGGGTTCCAGTTTGCCAAGCGCGCCAAGCACGACGACGGGCTTGCCATCCTGATATTCCGGCGCGGCTTTCACTTGGTCACGCGTGAGTTCAAGGGAGATATAGACATTGGGCTTGCCGGGGGGCGGAAAGTGCAGGGCGCTCCAGTCGACCGCGATCCTCCGGCTGCCGACGCCGAGAAAACCACCGAAGTCGATGATCGCCGCGCGGACCTGGCCGTTCGGATTGACCAGAACGTCGACAATCCGGCCCATATTCTCATTGGTCGGGCTGCGCACTTCGCGCCCGAGAATGCCTTCGACTTCGTGCTTGTTGAGGACGGTAATCTCAGGCGTTGCTTTAGGAGCTGTTTTTGGAAGCGTTTGTGGGGGTGCCTTGGAGGTTGGAGCGGCCTCCTTGGTGGGAGACGAAGACACAGATGGCGTGCTGGCGGGGACGCTTGAATTGTCCGCCCAGGCCGTGGACGCCGTAGCGAGCCCCAAGATCAAAACTGCCGCTGCAACTGCAGTGTTGGCCGTCATTTGCCGATACCCGCGCATGGCTTCTCCAGCAACGCTGTGAAGTTCCCGAATGACTAAATCGAAACCGTCCCGCCGGTTCCCAAGCGCCGCGAGTGCCCGCTCGAATTGCCGTTTCAGGGACTGAAGACCACCGAGACCTGGATGTCGCCGCTGATCCGGGGCGTATCGAGCGAGACGGTGTCGCGGTTGCGGCGCACACGCAGATCGACGCTCGCGGCGCCAAGCTGCAGGTTTCGCAAGATCACTTCATCGAGGAACGGTGGCAGGCTTGGATTGCACAGGCGGATTTCTTTGTTGAACGGATCGAATTTCAGGCCGAGCGATGCTTCCAGAAGTGTGAACGGTGTAGCGCTGGCCCAGGCCTGCGGCGCGCAAGCGACCGGGTAGAGCGTTGGGCCGTGGCCCTTCTGGCGCCGAAAGCCGCAAAACAGCTCGGGGAGCCGGCGGAGATCCATGTAGGTGCCGGCCATGGACAGACTGGTAAACAAACTGGCGATTGCCTGTTTCTCGCCGTAGCGCGCCAAGCCGAGCGCGATCAGGGCGTTATCGTGCGGCCAGACTGAACCGTTGTGATAGGACATCGGATTGTAGCGCGGTTCGCCGGCGCCGACGGTGCGGATGCCCCAGCCGGAAAAGAAATGCGGCTGCAGAAGGCCTGCTGCGACACGCGTTGCGCGATCCGGCGCCGCAATGCCGGTGAACAGCACTTGCCCGGCGTTCGACGTGCGCACCTCGCACGGTCTTTTGTCGCCGTCGAGCGCGATCGCGTAGGTTTCGATCTTCGGGCACCAGAAAGCCGCCTCGAAGCGTTCTGCGAGCCGCTCCGCCTCCGCGTCAAGCTTCTGCGCAATTGCATCGCGCCCGAGACGACGGGCGCAGCGGGCCGCCATGCGCTTGGCCGCGTAGACGTAAGCCTGCACTTCCACAAGCGCGATACTGCCTTCGGCGAGCCGCCCGTCGGCGTGAAAGATCGCGTCCTGCGAATCCTTCCAGCCCTGATTGGCGAGCCCCTGTTCGTTCGCTCGCAGATATTCGACGAAGCCGTCGCCGTCCGGATCTCCTGGACCGTCGATCCAGGCAAGCGCTGCCTCGATGTTGGGCCACAGTTCGGCGATGGTTTTGATGTCGCCGGTGCGTTCCAAATAAAGGCCCGCCAGAAGAACAAACAGCGGCGTCGAATCGACGCTGCCATAATAGAGCCCGAACGGTACCTCGTGCAGCGCCGCCATTTCGCCGCCGCGCATCTCGTGCAGAATTTTTCCCGGTTCGGCATCGGCGCGCGCATCGGTCGTCTTCGCCTGGTAATGGGCGAGCCGGCGCAGCACACCTTTTGCCACGAGAGGGCTCCACCACAGCATCTGCAGCGCTGTGATCAGCCCGTCGCGGCCGAAAGTCGTCGAGAACCATGGGATGCCGGCATAGGGGTAACGGCCTTGCGGCGTGTCGGTCATCAAGATCGAGAGATCGGCGGCCGACCGGCACAGCATTTCGTTGAAACGCGTATTGGATGTCTCGACCGACGTGCGGTCGCGCGCAGTGTCGCGGAGTTCACGTCGAGCGGCGATCAAGCCGCGCAGAAACGGCGGCGGCCTCGACTGCGCCGGATCGCAACTGACCGCGACAAAAACGGGCTGCATTTTTCCGGGATCGATCCGTAACGCGTAGATCGCGCTGTCGATCGTCAATTGCTGCGGCGGCGGGTCGAATGTGAGCGCCGTACGCCGTAGCTTGGCGTCGAGGCCGCGATAGCTAAGCACGACTTCATCGTTGCCGTGCAGCTTTGCTGTGGCCGTGCCACGGCGTTCGCGATGGGTCCCGCGCACCTCGAACAAATCGGAAAAATCATTCTCGAACAGGAACGACAGGCGCAGATCGACGGCGCGCTCGCCGTAATTATGCACTCGGAGCCGTTGATACGCGGTGCCGCGCCAGAGAAATACCGTGCGCAGAATGTGGACGCTGTCTCTTTCCAGGATGAGGTGCTGGTCGGATATGATGTCGCGATTCGTCAGGTCGACGAACAGTGCCGAATTGTCGTCACGCAGGTTCGAACCGAGCAGCAGCGGTGGTGTGTCGTTGACGAGCAGCTCGAGCCGCGACAGGTAGCGCGTATCGAGATGGAACAGCCCGGCGGAACGGCCGGATGCCGCCGCGATGTCGCCCCGGCTATCGATGACGACGAACGTGTCGCCGTATTTCAATGTGCGCGGCGCGCCTGCGTCGGTTCTGGTCGCAGAGATGTAAAACGGCGTCTCATGCGGCGCCTCGACGGGGACTATCTGAACGGCGCTTTTCCGCGGATTCATGGCTTGCAGCCCGATCGTCTTGCTGGGGTGGGATCGAAACGCCGACGCGAGACGCTACGGCGCAATGTCTGATCGGCCGGTGCCACAGCGCCGTAATTAGCTGGCGGCAGCGACCGGCCGCCGAACTCATACTTTAGGGACCGGCACCGCGGTGAATGACGTCGACGACGCGCATGCCGATCGGATCGACGACAACAACATCACCCTCGAGCGTGGCGTATTTGAGAACGCTGTCCGGGTCGCCGCCGAGCGTTGGTGTGTCGGGCAGATTGCCCAATGCGAGCGATGGTGGAACTATCGCTCCGACGGCGGCGGAAAATTCGCCGGCATTGGCCTGAATGTGTCCACGGCGTGCGGTGTTATAGAGAGCGCTCCGCTGGACTGGCGTGAGTGCCGTGGGCTGTACGACGGACTGAACGACAGCCCCGTCCGGCCCTACGGCTTCTACGGCACCGGCCGACTGGGCGCGCGCTGCCGAAGCGCCAAAAAGAACGGCGACTACCGCCAGCGATACGGGAACGCTTGGGTGAGTCATGGAATTGCTCCTCGGCGAGCAAACGCGCGAGCGTCGGGTTAGGTCCCGGTGGAATATTTTTTTCCAGCGCAAGCTGTGCGCAGCGAATTTTGAATGGGCGCCTGCGTAAATTTGCCATATCCGCCCGGATTTCGGTTGTTCGCCGCGCTTCGACTGCTCGTTCGGGCCGGGCGAGTTGCGACTATTAGGCATGCCGGCCGACGTATTATTTGTTTCTCCATCAACAAGGAAATGATCTAAATTTGCTGCAAAGGCGACACAATCCCAAGGGGCGGAAACCATGACCAGCGCATCCACAATGGCCGATACCCGCGCGGTGGCGACGGATGGGACACGTTGGACTCAGCTCATCATTTGCATTGTCTGCATGGTGCTGATCGCCAACCTTCAATACGGCTGGACCCTTTTCGTTAATCCGATCAACAAGGCGCATGGCTGGTCGCTGGCATCGATCCAGTTTGCCTTCTCGATCTTCATCGCGCTGGAAACATGGTTGACGCCGATCGAGGGCTGGATCGTCGACAGTCTCGGCGCGCGCCGTGGTCCTAAGCTCATGATCGCCTTCGGCGGTATCATGGTGGGGCTAGGCTGGATCATCAATTCCTACGCTCAATCGCTTGGCATGCTCTATCTTGGTGCGGTCGTTGGCGGCACCGGAGGAGGGGCGGTCTATGCGACCTGTGTCGGTCAGGCGGTGAAATGGTTCCCCGACCGCCGCGGTCTCGCCGTCGGTCTGACGGCGGCGGGATATGGTGCGGGATCGGCGCTTTCGGTGATCCCGATCCGTGCCGTCATTGCATCGGCCGGCTACGAGGCGGCGTTCTTCTGGTTTGGGCTGATCCAGGGCGGCGTCGTGTTCATCCTGGCTTGGCTCATTCGCGCGCCTGATCCGGGAGAAACGGCCGGCGCTGCCGCGCCCAAAGTGGCGCAGAGCTCGCGAAACTTCTCGCCGCTGGAAGCCTTGAGCACGCCGGTGTTCTGGCTGCTCTACATTATGTTCATCATGGTATCGGCGTCGGGCCTGATGGCGACGGCGCAGATTGCCCCGATTGCCAAGGACTTCAATGTCGGCAACGCCGTGCTGCTGTTCGGCGCTTCGACGCTGAGCGTGGCGCTGATCATCGACAATGTGTGTAACGGCGGGGCGCGGCCGCTGTTCGGCTGGGTGTCCGATCATATCGGCCGCGAGTACACCATGGCGATCGCCTTCGGGCTGGGAGGCGTTGCGTACTGGCTTCTCGGATCGCTCGGCCACGCACCGTGGGCGTTCGTGATATTTGCGGCGCTCATCTTCCTGACCTGGGGCGAGATCTTCAGCCTGTTCCCGTCGACGTGCACCGACACGTTTGGCACCAAGTTCGCGACCGTCAACCTAAGCCTTCTCTACACGGCCAAGGGTGCATCGGCGTTTCTGGTGCCGCTTGCGAACATCATCAAGTCCCATACCGGCAGCTGGCACATGGTGTTCGTCATCACCGCGATCATGAATTTCGTCGTGGTGGCGCTGGCGCTGTTCGTGCTCAAGCCGATACGAAACCGTTTCGTGGCGAAGGGCTGAGAGCCGCATTTGCCGCTAAGGCCGGGCCCCGGCTGGGACGCTGTCCCTGAGGATCAATATTGAGTCTGCCAATTTTGCGACTGGCGGGTCCAAAATTGTGGTTGATCCATGCCTTGGCGACGCGGCGGCCTTGCACCGCGCGAGGCACTGGAATAATGTATACCACAATCAGTTCAGGCCTTTCCGTGCTGCATCCCACCCAGAACCCACAAGGGCCCGGCCCCTCCGCTACGCAACCGCTGGAGCGGCGCGTCGCCGTCGATCCGCTCGCCAGCCCGGCAAACTTCAAG
>Ga0134128_10011557_pt1 | contig 10552 bp, 10 predicted proteins | sample KB31754_FD_96462 | JGI IMG/M metagenome (GOLD analysis project Ga0134128, IMG submission 96462) | Terrestrial soil microbial communities with excess Nitrogen fertilizer from Kellogg Biological Station, Michigan, USA - KB3-175-4 | ecosystem: Environmental > Terrestrial > Soil > Unclassified ...
CAACACTTGCGCCAGATCCACCACGGCGTGGCGCGAAATCGCGAACGTCAGCTTCGCCTGCCAGCGCAGCGCGCCCTGGCCGTACGCAATCAGCAGCGCCGACGCATCCAGAATGGTCGTCAGCGCCGCCAGCCACGATTGATTGTTGTGCTGCGAGCGAAAAAAACATAGCACCGGATACGACAGGTGGCTTTCCATCAGTTCCGCGGCCCACGTTTCCCAGTCGTGAAAATATTGCTCGAGCGCCGCGACGCTCTGCGGCTGCGTGTGGCGGCGCAGCAATTCGGCGGCGGTCGGCGGAGAACCCGCGCGCGCGTCGAGCAACGAGATATTCACTTCGCGCCGCGAGAACGCGCCATACAGCACGGGCAAGTAGCTGATCACCACCGCCAGAAAGCCAAAGCCGATTCCCGCTTCCATCACCGTGATCACGCGCGCTAGTTCTGTCTGCGGCGTCACGTCGCCCAGGCCCAGGGTAAAAAATGTGGTCCCGCTGAGATAAAAATCAGCGAGGAACCCGCGATTCTCGTTCGCTCCCAGACTAATTGCGGAGCCGGCGCCGAAATGCAGAAGCGCGAAAGCGAAAATCAGCCCAACGGCCCACACGACAAACAGCGCAAGCAGCGACAGCGGCCCGAAGTAACTTAAAAACGATTCGCGCCGGCCGCCCCGGCGAATCGCCCGCGCCACGCGGCTACACGGAATCCACGCAATCCGGTAAAATAAACGCACCAGGCGGAAACGCCGCGTCACGCGCCGCGGCAAAATAATCGTCTCGAACACATCCCACAAAACCACCACGACCACGATCAGCCCAATTATCGTCGCTGGCATCGCATGCGCCCCTCGCGCAAGTCCTCGCGCGCTCCGCCATTCTAGCCTGATTCGCGAAACTCGGCACCGCATCCTCGCGCGCTGCCCTGAGTCTTCGGGCGCTGCTTCGCATCTAAAACGAATATTCAAGAAAGGCGCCCGCCTGGCGCTCTAGCTTGGCGCGTGTTCACCGATGCGATTCAGCGCGCTGCATTTTGAGCGCGCGAATCGGATAGCGCGCCGGCTGCTTTTGCGTATGATGGGCGGAGCGGAGGGAGAAATGGCGACGACCACCGAAACGTATCTGCATTCGCAGCTCGAAGATCGCCGTAAGAGACTCGAAGCCGCCATCGCATCGCCGGCGGCCAACGCTTCGCTTACCGCGCTTCTCGTCGAAGTCGATGCCGTGCTGGACCGCATGCGCGACGGCTCTTTCGGAATCTGCGAGGAGTGCCACGAGCCGGTCGAGCAGGAACGCTTGCTCGCCGATCCGCTCGTGCGTTTCTGCCTCGACCATCTCAGCGAACCGCAGCGCCGCGCGCTCGAACAGGATCTCGAACTCGCTTCGGGTGTGCAGCGCGCACTTCTGCCGCCGCACAATTTCAGCGCCGACGGCTGGCAAATCCACTATCGCTACGAACCGGCGGGCCCGGTCAGCGGCGATTACTGCGATGTGATTCCGGCCGAAGGTTCCCGCGAAGCCTCGCGCGATGTTTTCCTGGCGCTCGGCGACGTTTCCGGCAAAGGCGTGGCTGCTTCGCTGCTGATGACGCAGCTTCACGGCATGTTCCGCAGCCTTGTCGGCGGCAACCTGCCTCTTGATCAGCTCGTTGGGCGCGTCAATCGTCTCTTTTGCGAAAGCACCACGGCGGGACAATACGCGACGCTCGTCTGCGGGCGCGCTTCTGTTTCCGGCGTGGTCGAGCTTTGCAGCGCGGGCCATCTGCCGGTTTTTCTGCTGCAAAATGGCGAAGTGCGCTCGTTCGAATCCACTGGCATGCCGCTGGGAATGTTCTGCGCCGGGAATTATCCCGTGGAAAAGATTCGCCTCGGCGTCGGCGACAGTCTCGTTTTTTACACCGACGGCTTGACGGAATCGCTCGACGGCGCGAACAACGAATACGGTTTCCGCCACCTGGCGCAGTTTCTCAAGGGGCGGCACGCGCTAGCGCCGGAATCCCTCACCGCGGCTTGCCTCGAGGAAATCAACAGATTCTCCAACCGTGCTCCGCAACGAGATGACCGCACAATCCTAGTCCTCCGCCGCGCCTGAAAAACAAATTGAACCTCGGCGACTCAGGCAATCGTCCGGATGATCCCGCTCGAGATGCTGAAGCAGAGTTTCGTGGCGTGTAATTAGGGTGTTATCTTGACACGCTTCTCCGTTTGCCGTATGTTCCCCCGCACACTTAGCGGTAAATCACGGGCTTTTCGCGAGTTGCCTGGGAACCAAGTGTTTTTTGCCCGCGTACGCGCAGCTTTGGAGGCACAATGGCGACTACTGTGACAGGAACGGGCGGTGCCAAGGAGTTTTCGGCCAAGGCAAACGCGCTAGGGACGAGAGCGAATCGCCGTTTCGAACATCTATTCTTTTCCGGGATGGCCCTTGTAATTCTGGCGGTGGTGTTTCGCGGCTTTGCGCGCACGTATTTTCTTGCCGGAGTCTTTCGTGCGCCGCTGCCGAGTATCCTGGTTCACATCCACGGCGCCGCGTTTACCTGTTGGATCCTGCTGCTGGTCACACAAACTTCGCTCGTGTCCGCGGGCCGCGTGGACATTCATCGCCGTTTGGGCGTCGCCGGATTCTTGCTCGCCTGCGCCATGGTTGTGCTGGGCATTCTGACGGCAACGGGCGCCCTTGCGCGCGGCGTGGCGCTTCCGGGCATGGACGCGAAGACGTTCTACGCCGTGCCCGTGCTGAACATGCTGCTTTTTGCCACGCTGATTTTCTTTGCGTTTCGCGCGCGCTTCCAATCCGCGGCGCACAAACGCATCATCCTCATCGCCACGATCGCGCTGACATCCGCAGCGTTCACACGCTGGCCCAGCGCTCACCTGAATGCCCAGGTGGCCTTTCTGTTCACGTACATCCTGCTGCTTTGCTTAGTGGCCTATGATTTGTGGTCCCTGCGGCGAATTCATCGCGCGACGGCCTGGGCCGGAGCCTTCCTGATTTTTGTCGCCCAGATGAGCCTGATCATTGGAGGGACAGCCGCGTGGCACGCGTTCGCCACTTGGACGCAACCGCTCGGCCGCATTTTCTCTTAAATGCCGGGCCTCACGCGCTTCCCTTCCTTTGCGCTTGCGCGGAGCGCATCGCGGCGCGATAATGGCCGCGCCTGCGGCGCCCGGACCACGTTTTCGGAGACTGCTTATGCGACTTCTGTTCCCGGCCCCTGTAAAGCGCGCTTCGCTCTCATTTGCCGCGCGATTCGTGTTGCCACTGGCGGCGATTCTTGCACTCATAGTTTCCAGCGCTTCTCCCGCAAGCGCGCAAAGTTTCGCTGACGACTCGAAATGGGAACTCGGCGGGCATTACGCCTTCCTGACTCTGCCCTCGCAATGCACGGGTGGTTCGACATGCCAAACGAGCAACTCCGGCCTCGGCGCGAACGTCACATACAATTTTTCTCCCTGGATTAGCGTCGACACCGAGATGGATTTCTTCGGCGACAACGGCAGCGCCTCGACGAATCTCACGGGCGGCAATGTCACCGAAGGGCTCTTCGGCTTGCGCTTCGGCCCGACAACCCGTCGTTGGGGACTCTACAGCGTGATTCGCCCGGGCTTCGTGAATTTTGGCCGCGTCCTGGGCCCGATGGCCGCCAGCGACTCGCCCGCGCCCGGCGCGCCTCCTGACGCCATTCCGTCGCTTGCGCCAACTCCAGCACCGCGATTTTCCGCCGTCTTGAATTATCAGGCTTCTTCGACAACGCCCGTTGCCATGCTGGGCTTCACGCGCGCCACCGATTTCGCCTTCAATTACGGCGAAGCCATCGAATACCGCCCCACCAAGCATCTGGCGCTTCGCCTCGACATCGGAGACACCATCGTCAGCTACCCCGGCGCGACGCTCGGCTCGCAGTACCACCAGCACAACTTCCAAATCTCCGAAGCCGTCGTCTTCCGCTTCTAATTTCAGCCAATTTTAGTCAAAACACAGCGTTATTCCTGTAAAGCATCCACCCGGCGCATCACGCGCGAAAAAACTTGTAATCTGCGGGCCGCCAAACCAGTAAGACCTGGTAGAAAAGGGAAAATGGAGCTGCTCGAGCGTTTCGCGCAGGGAGACATCGATGCCTTCGAGGCGCTGTTTCAGCAGTTCCAGCGCGACGTATACGGCTGGATTCTTCGCATTGTTCGCGATCCGGCCGCGGCGGAGGATTTGACCGTGGAAACGTTCTGGAGAATTTACAAGGCGCGTGCGCGATTCGATCCGCAGGCTTCCTTTGGCGCGTGGGCGCGGCGCATCGCCACGAATCTCGCCATTGATCATTTGCGCTACCGCCGGCCGGAACAGGAATTGCCCGCGCAGCTTGGCGCGCCTGACGGGCCGAATCCCGCGTTGCAGCGCGAGGCACGCGACCAAATTCAGCGCGCGTTTCGGCGCTTGCCCGCGAAGTTGCAGGCCGCCGCGACTCTCGCGTTCATCGAGGAGAAATCCTACGACGAAATCGCTGACGCGCTCGGCGTGAGCGTCGGCGCGGTGCGCCTGCGGATGTTTCGCGCCGTGCGCATTTTGCGGAAGGAATTCAACCGAATGGGCCTGAAACCATGACGAAGCCTGAAAACCACTACGACGATGTGCGCGCGATTGTGAAAAAAACGTTCCAGCCGGTTGCGGGCGGCGAACCACCCCGCGATTTGTGGCCCGCGATTCTGCGTAAACTCGACGCGCACGCGCTTCGTCGGCGCGTCCCGTGGTACGACTGGGCCTTGCTCGGCGCGCTTGTCGGAACGCTGGCGATTTTCCCGGACCTGATTCTTGTGGTGATGTACCACCTGTAAGGCAATGCCGTGAGCGAAACATTTGCTGGAAGAATGCGAAGGAGACTGCGATGAATCGTCACACGTATTTGCGCGCGTATATGGCTGGAGTCACCGTGCCCGCGGCGGTGCTTCTGCTGGTCTTCGCCATTTTCGTGATCGCTCGATTTGTGTATCAGGTTCCCATTCCCATCGAGCGCGCGATTGTTTTCCCGATGGCGTTGATCCCGAATGTTTTTGGCGCGTGGAATATTTTGTACATCGCGCTGGGCCGCCGCTGGCCCATTGGCCTGCACGGCGCGGTTCTCCCATTTCTTCTCGCGCCGGCGGGATATTGTGTCGCCGCGCATTTGCATTTCCTCGCGGCGGAGAGGAGCGGCGTGACATACTTCGAGGTCGTCCACATTCCCTACGGGATTATCGCCGTGGTCTTCCCCATCGGCGTCGCGATTTACTACCTCATCTGGAAATATCTGGTCGGCTTTCTGAACGAACTCGTTGGCCTGGCGGAATAGTTGGCTACGCCGGCGTTACTCGGCGAGCGGTGAACCGGTGCGCCGCAGCGCGCTTCGGTTCGTCGCGGCGGACCGCCCTGTCGCCACATCGACGGCCATATTCTTAGGCCTTTCGTTCTTCCACTAAGGCAAATTCGTCATGGACGTGCGTGAAAATCTGATCGCGTGCTTTGCGAAACGCGGCCACTTTCTCTTCCTCGGTTCCCTGCACCGCGGCGGGATCGTCCAAATCCCAGTGCATGAATTTTACCGTCGCGGGAAACACGGGACATTTCTCGCGCGCGTTCGAGCACACGGTCACAACATATTGCACAGGCGCACCCAGAAACTCCGTCACGTCCTTCGACCGCTGGCCTGCTATGTCGATGCCAATTTCGCGCATCGCCGCCACGGCGAACGGATTCAGTCTCTTGGGCTCGATGCCCGCGCTCATCACGTCGAATCGCTCTCCGGCCAAGCTCCGGAGATAGCCCTCCGCCATCTGACTGCGCGCCGAATTCCCCGTACACAAAAACAACACCTTCGGTTTCATGCGGGCCCTCGGTATTTTCTTACGGCGCGCAACAACCCGGCGCGCAGCAGGAGCTTTTCGCAACGTCCTTGCCCGCGGCGGGTTTTCCGGCAAGCCTGGGCTTGCGGGCGCGAATGAACGCGCTGGCAAATTTGCCCTCGACGTGCGGCGCAATCGCGTCCGCATCAATTCCCGCGGCCGTCAGGAATTGCCGCGCGTCTTCGATGCTGTAAACGCGCGTGGGCTCAATTTCGATTTCCGTGAATCCCGCCGCGTCGAGTTTCGCGCGAAATTCCGATTCCTCCATCGCGCCCGCGACGCAGCCGACCCACAGTTCCACGCTGCGGCGAATGTCCGCCGGAACAGGCCCGCGCACCACCACGTCCGACACTGCAAAGCGCCCGCCGGGCCGCAACACGCGAAACGCCTCGCGCAGCACGCGCGCTTTGTCTCCGGAAAGATTGATAACGCAGTTCGAGATCACCACATCCACGGAATTGTCCGGCAGCGGAATATTTTCCATTTCCCCGCGCAGGAACTCCACATTTCCCACGCCCGACTTGCGCTGATTTTCGCGCGCCAACTCGAGCATCTCGTCCGTCATGTCCAAGCCGTAGGCTTTTCCGCCAGGACTCACGCGGCGTGCGGAGAGCAGCACGTCAATGCCGCCGCCGGAGCCGAGGTCGAGGACAATCTCGCCCGGCTCAAGCTTCGCCAGCGCCGTGGGATTGCCGCAGCCAAGCGACGCAGCCACCGCCTCGGCCGGAATCGCCGATTTTTGCGCTTCGTCGTAGAGATTGCTGGTGATGGGATCGCACGCGCTCAGTCCCGGCGCGCCGCAACAGGCGCTGCTTCCCGCCGCCACGCGTTTCGCCGCCTCGCCGTACTTGCTTTTCACTTCGCTCTTGATATCGCCGCTCATAAAGGGCCTCCGTCCGCCATGTATCTGCTTGCGCGAATATGTACGACACTCTACGCCCGCCATTCATATATGTCAAGGCGAATGTATTGTGCTATACTGCATCCATGCCCAAGCCTAAAAATCGCGCCGCCCTGCACCGCGTCTTTCGCGCGCTCGCCGACCCCACGCGCCTTCGCCTGCTCAATCTGATCGCGGGCCGCGAGGTATGCGTCTGCTATTTCGTCGAGATATTGCGTCTCAGCCAGCCCAAAGTCTCGCGGCACCTGGCGTATCTGCGGGGCGCGGGTTTGGTGGCGTCGCGCCGCAACGGCAAATGGATGCACTACAGGCTGGAAATTCCGAAAAACGGGGCCGCCGCGAAAATCCTTCGCGAGACGTTAAATCACTTGAAGGATGAACCCGAAATGCAGCGGGACGTCGCGCGCTTGAGTTCCGCCTGTTGCTCCCCGCAAAAATACCAGATTGTGCCCGGCGCCCCGCGACCCGAAACTTTGTAGGACTGCGCCGCGCGTCTTTGTAGCTCGCGTCCCGTTGCGGCTGGTTTTGCCGCAACGGACGTGAGGGCTTTTGCCGACCCGTCACGCGCGGAAGGCACGGTGTTGCCGGGGCGGGAAAAGCCTCACGTCAGCACGGCACAAAACGCTCTGTTCGGGATGACAACGAAAAGCAAAAGCGAAACGATTGTCATTCTGAGGAGGCTGTACTGCGCCGGCGAAGAATCTCGCCTCGGGCGGGGTTTGTAGGGGCGGGTTTATCCCGCCCGTTTGTTTGTGCGTCACACAAAACAGCGGGCGGCGTAAAGCCGCCCCTACAGAGAACTACGCGGCAAACAGATCGACGCGGGGAAAATCAATTTGTGGCGGCACGCGCATCGCCGCGCACGGGAATCTCCGCGCGCACCGTGGTGCCCTGATTCGTGGAATGAATTTCGAGCGTTCCGCCGAGGTCTTTCAATCGCTCGCGCATGCCGTTGATTCCCACGCCCGATCGCTTGCCTGAGATGAGCGTTGAGTCGCGCTTGGGAAATCCCTTCCCTCGATCGCTGATTTCAAGGCTCACTCGACCTTCATCCGCCTCCACCTTCACCGTCGCCGTCTTGCTCTCGGAATGCCGGTGAATGTTCGTCAGGCATTCCTGCAACACGCGAAACAACGGCAACTCGACGGACGAATCCAGCCGCTTGAACCGGGGTGGCATCTGCAAATTCACTTCAATCCTGCTTCTCGACGCAAAGCCTTCCACGTACCACTGGATCGCCGACGCCAGTCCCAACTCCTCGAGCAACGGCGGATGGAGCAAGTGAGAGAGCGTTCGAATATCCGACGAACATCTGTCGACAATTTCACACGCCTCGTCGAGTTTCTGCACAGCCGTCTCCGGCGTTCCTCTTGCAACTCGTTTTGCGCCCTCCAGGCACATGCTCAGCGCCGCGAGGTCTTGCCCTACGCTATCGTGCAGCTCGCGCGCAATTCTTCGCCGCTCGTCGTCCTGAAGTTGCATCAGCCGATTGGAGAGCGTTCGAAGCTGTCCCGCTTGCTCAAGCATCTCGGCGTTCCGCCGCTCCAGTTCTTCCGTTCGCTTGCGCACTTCAGCCTCCAGCCTCTCGGCCAGAGTTCGCGCCCGCTCTTCGCTCTCGCGCAGCGCCTGTTCGGCCCGCTTTCGCTCCGTAATATCCCGCGCCACCTTTGACGCCCCAACCACGCGGCCCGCGGAATCTCTCACCGGCGAAATTGTCAGGGAGACATCAAGGAGCGCGCCGTCTTTGCGGCTGCGGATCGTTTCGAAATGGTCGATTCGCTCGCCCTGCCTCAGGCGGCCGATAATCGTCGTCTCTTCATACAGCCGATCCTGCGGAACGATTAGCGTGATGTGCTGGCCGATCGCCTCCTCGGCCGTGTAGCCGAATAACCGCTCCGCGCTTTTGTTCCAACTGGTAATAATTCCGTCGAGACTTTTGCTGACGATCGCGTCGTCCGAGCAATCCACAATCGCAGCCAACAAATTGTTGGCGTTCTCAGCCCCCTTGCGATCCGTGATGTCCAGCAGCACATTGATGCCGCCAACGATCCTGCCTTCTTCGTCGCGTAACAATCTCGGATACGGAGTAAACCAGAAACGCGTGCCGTCCGGCCGCTCGGCGATCGCCTCGACGCCATCCTGGATGCGGCCCTCCTTCAGCGCCACGGCCATGGGACATTCGTCGTGCTTCATCCGAGTGCCATCGGGCCAGAACAGCTTCCAGGTTACGCACCACTGGTCGGTGCCGAGTTCGGGGGTTCGTCCAGAGAGTTTCACCGCGGCGGAATTGAAGTGCGTCAGACGGCCTTCGGCATCCGTTGTGTAAATCGCCGCCGGCAGCGCGTCAATCATTTCGCGGAAACGCCGCTCGCTTTCATGCAGCGTTTGGTAAACGTCCAGCAATTCGTCGTGCTTTTCTGTTTGGCGGTGCAGACTCGTGAGTTTGGCCAGCAGTTCGTCGGAGTTTCGCGATTCAACGGACATGTCTCGTGGCGGTACCTGGCTGGGGATTGTAAAGCGTGGTCTCGTTTCGGCCATTACGGGACCCTCCGGCTAAAAATGGGTCTTGGACATGCAAGCGAAGGAATTTTAGTTCCTCGCGCATTCGTGTGTCAACTGGATACTGACAAAAATGGTCAATTCCGTACAAGAAATCCAAACTGTTCACTTTTATACAAGTTTGAAATGCGAGCCCGGAATCCGATCGCGGTTCGCCGGCTTAGTGTCATAACGCTCATTTGGCCGCCGGCGTCGTGATTTTTTCTTCCCATGATTCCGGCCCGGGCCACTCGCCGCCGCGCGATTTGCCATCGCATCCCGGACGGATTTCGCGATTCGCGGCGCGGCCATTTCTTTTTCGATGCGGGCAACTGCCGCTTTGTCGGACTCCCGATCACTCACCGTGCGTTTCATGAGGGGATGATGCTCCCCAGCCCGCAAGAATAACGTTCCCTTGTGGACACTGCGGATTTCCCGTCACGGAAGATTGAGTAGCGGCGATCCCTGAGATGTACCCCCCCCCCCGCTGCAGCGGAATTACGGCTCGCGCCGTGGTGCCGACATTCGTCGATTGAATTTCCAGCGTTCCGTTCAGTCCCTTCAATCGTTCCCGCATCCCGTTGATTCCCACGCCCAACCTGTTCGGCGCGATGAATCTCGTCTCGAGCATCGGTTGCAGAATTCCCTTCCCCTGGTCGCTAACTTCGAGTTTCACGTGACGCTCATCCGCTTCCACTTTCACGATGGCGGTTTTGCTTCCCGAATGCCGGTGAACATTCGTCAGGCACTCCTGCAGCACGCGAAACAGCGCCAACTCGATTGCCTCGTCGAACCGCCTGAGCTTGGGCGGAATTTGCAGCTGGACTTTCATATTGCTCCGCAAGGCAAATCCTTCCACGTACCACTCAATCGCCGACGCCAGTCCCAGTTCCTCAAGCAAAGGAGGATGCAGCAAATGCGAGAGCGTACGAATTTCCGACGAGCATTTCCCCACAATCTCGGTTGCTTCGTCGAGCTTCTCGGCGGTTTTCGGCGGAATCTTCTTCAGGCTTCGCTTCGCCGCTTCGATCGACATTCCCAAAGCCGCCAGATACTGACCCGTGCTGTCGTGTAATTCGCGCGCGATTCGCCGCCGTTCGTCGTCTTGCGATTGCATCAACCGAGTTGACAGCAGTCGCAGCCGTTCAGCCTGCTCCAGGATCTCCGCGTTCCGCTCTTCCAGTTCTTTTGTCTGAACACGCGCTTCGGCGTACAGCTTGCCCGCGAGACCCCGATACCGCTCCTCGC
>Ga0134128_10011559_pt1 | contig 10551 bp, 11 predicted proteins | sample KB31754_FD_96462 | JGI IMG/M metagenome (GOLD analysis project Ga0134128, IMG submission 96462) | Terrestrial soil microbial communities with excess Nitrogen fertilizer from Kellogg Biological Station, Michigan, USA - KB3-175-4 | ecosystem: Environmental > Terrestrial > Soil > Unclassified ...
CCGGGCGAAGTCGCCGGTGCGGTTCAGCGCATCCACCAGGAATGCGTGGCCAAACCAGGTGAGCTGCGATTGCTCACCGCAGCCGAACGAGGAGCGGTCGCTGCGCGCGGCGGTGATCACCAGAGTGCCCGCACCGTGCAGCGGCGGAATGAAGCCGCCGGAATAACAGGCGTTGACGACAACCACTTTGTACTTGAATGGATGCTCGTTGAGGATACCGGCGAGATCGTTGGCGCCGATCTGATCAAGCGGCAGCGGATCCATGTCCACCAGCAGCGTGTGATCTTCGCTGCCGTGGCTCGTGAGATACAGCAGCAGAATGTCCTGTTTGGGATCCATCTTCGCTGCCGCCGCATCCAGCGCGCTTTCGAGATTGCTCCAGTCCGCCAGCGGACGGGTGGTCAGCGCAGCCGGGTTGTTCTCCAGCACGATCACGTGACCGGCTGCGTGGAAGCGTTGCGCAAGGAGCCTGCGAAAATATTCCGCCTCATTGCGGAACACGTTCTCGCTGCCGTCGCCGGCAAACACGATCGCGTAAAGGTTTACCTTGCCGGGCGTGCGCGGTTTCAGTTGCGAGATTTCACGGTCGAGCAGGTCGGGTTGCGCAACCATCACTTGTTCCGGCGTGGGCGCATCGGCCGGCCAACCCCGGTCGGGCAAAAGCGAAGGCGGTGCTTCGGCGCCCAGCAGTGGTTTGCGAGGGGTTGTGGAAGCGCCCGGCGCTAAATGGCTGCCTCTGATGGTCGGCTGCGGTGTGGTCCGAAAGGCTTGATGCGTGCGCCAGGCATTCCAGCCCAGCACCGCGCCGGCGCCGACCAGAAACGCCAGCATGATCGTCAGAGCGCTGCGCATGTTCAGATCGTGATCCCGTCGAAGCCGGTGACGCAAGCATGCGACACATCCTGTGGGCAAATTTCCGGCGGCCGACATACCTGCATCGTGCCCAGACCCGCTTTGCGCGCGGCATCCAGCTCGGCAGCGATGTCGGAGAGGAACAATACTTCGCCAGGCCGCACGTCCATTGCCGAAGCGATCCGCGCATAGGCTCCGGGTTCGCGCTTGCCGCCGATTTCGGTATCGAAGTAGCCGTCGAACAGGGGCGTGAGGTCGCCCGCTTCGGAATGCGCGAAAAACAGTTTCTGCGCAGCGACCGAACCCGATGAGTACACATACAGTCGCAAGCCGCGCGCTTTCCACTCGCGCAACTTGGCCGCGACTTCCGGATACAGGTGCGCGCGGTAGGCACCGGTTTCGTAGCCTTCGCGCCAGATCATGCCCTGCAGTGCTTTCAGCGGGGTGGCCTTGCGGTCTTCGTCCAGCCAATGCAACAACGCGGCGACGATGGCGTTGCGATCGAATTCGGCAACGCCGATTTCGCGCGCGACTTCGCCCAGCCAACGTCGTACATCGGTATCTCCGCAATGCGCGTCGACGAAAGCGGGCAGCCGCGCGCGCGAATACGGAAACAGTACATCTTTCACGAACGCGATTGAACTGGTCGTGCCCTCGATATCCGTCAGGATGGCACGCAGGCCGGAAGCTGCACTCACGCCGCGGCACCCGCTCCGGCGCGCATGCCCTCGGCATAACCCGAGTACGCGGTTTCGATTGCGCGCTTCACGCCGATGGGATCGGCGAGCCGCTGCAGAAGCATGGCGGTTTCGCCGCGGCCGGTGATTTCGATGTTGCCGTAGCGAAGAACGCGACCCCAGAACGATTGCCTGAGATCGACCGTCTCGATCGAGGCCAACCGCAATTCGGTGGATTGCCGGCCGACCAGGCCGGTTTTGCGAATCACACGCTGGTTGGTGACGCCTTGTTCGATCGCGTGCAGGACGAGCCATTCGTACAGCGCGATGGAGGCTGTGATCACCGCTACCGCCAATGCCAGCCACCACATCCGCTGCCACGCGCAGACGATCACCGCGGCCAGACCCAGTAGCAGTACGAACCACAGCCGCAACCAGACCAGCCAGTGCAAATGGAATATCGCCACGATCTTCTCGCCTGGCGCGAGCGATTGTTCGATGTAGGACATATCAGGTTCCCCTAGGGAGATTTCGGTACAAAGGCGAAAGCGTTGTCCGCCAAAGCCGCGAAGGATGCAAAGTATCAAAGCCACAAAAAGCAATTCTCGCCATTCACTCCGACGAGAGCCGGCATTCGCTTTCTCTCGTTGGGTTCAGAGTCGCCGGATCCCCGTTGGCGGGGCTGACATGCGGTGGTATTTGAGTCTGCTCTCTTTGCGCCGTATGCGCACTTTGCGTCCTTGGCGGATCAAGCCGCCTTGATGCGCGTTCAATTCTCCAAACGCGGAAACCGCTGCGCGATTTCGTCGCCGGTGAACTGTGCCACCCAGCCTTCCGGGTTGGTGAACAGGCGGATGGCAACGAAACCCGGATTCGGTCCCATGTCGAACCAGTGGCGGGTGTGATCGGGCACACCGATCAGGTCGCCTTGTTTGCACAGCACTTCATAGATGCGATCATTGATGTGCAACGTGAACAGGCCCTCGCCGGCGACGAAAAAGCGTACCTCGTCCTCGGCGTGGGTGTGCTCGTTCAGAAACTTCTGCCGCAGTGTCTCTTTTTGCGGATGATCTGAGGCCAGCGAAATCACATCGACGGCCCTGTAGCCATGCGCGCGCTGCAACCGTTCTATATCGGCCCGATACGCTTCGATCACCGCTTCCGGCGCGGCACCCGGCGCGATCGGCTGTGCTGCCTGCCAACGCTCGAATCGCACGCCCACCTTGCCAAGTTCGCGCGCGATCTGCGCGTGATCCTCGAACGTGTGCAGTAGCGCGTCGCTTTGCTCGTCAAAAATGCGCAGCCGGCTCACGAGTTCAACCTCCCGAAAAGGATTTCGCGAGAGTGGCTTCGCCGGTGGTTGCAGGTTCCGTGTTGCCTCCACAACCCCGGGCCCGCTCTTGCGGCGCGAGAGAGAGCCGGCCCCCTTTGCTAAAGGGGGCAAAAAATCCGCAGCACGACGATAACTTCGAGGTCATTTCGATAATCTTCGCAAATCCAATTCGCATCCGAGCATGAATTCCAGTGCTTCCAGATGGCGACGGGTTTCGGCCATGTCGCGGCCCCAAGTGTAAATGCCGTGCCCGTCTATCAGATAGGCGCGCAGCGGCTTGCCGGCGTCAAGCCAGGTGTCCACGCGCGCAATCAGGTCCCCCATTTCCTGCGTATTGGGAAACACCGGGATGTGCAGCGTGGCATCGTGGGTGGCGTAACCGGCAAAAGCCTTCAACAATTCATATCCGGCCAGTTTGACCGCGCCGTCCGCGGCGAACAGCCTGGATGCGACGGTCTGGGTGCGCGAATGCGTATGCAATACCGCGCCGGCATCGGGAAAGCGCCGGTAGATCTGGGTGTGCAGCGCGGTTTCCGCAGAGGGTCGCGCGTCGGTACCGACCGCACGACCGTCGAGGTCGATCACCATCACGTCTTCGGGTGTAAGTGCGCCCTTGTCGCGACCGGAGGTGGTGATCGCGGCATGATTCGTATCCAGCCGCATCGAAAAATTGCTGCTGGTCGCGGGCGTCCAGCCGAGCGCTGCAAGCTGCATGCCGGTGTGAGCGATTTCGCGCGCGCACGCGGCGAGGCGCAGGAGATCGACACCCGCGGCGCTCGGCCGAGATCCAAAAAGCGGCTTGTTCATGCGGCCGAATTTACCATGCAGCCGGAAAGCGTAGGATAGGCAGGCTTCCCTCTGACTCAGGAGTCAACCATGAACGAGATCGTTTGCACCCGCCGACGCTTTCTTGGGTTGGTCGGCGGCGCGACCGGTGGCGCGATACTGGTCGCGTTATTGCCGCGCAAAGTACATGCCGCGGATTTGCCGCACCTGACCGAAGCCGATCCCACCGCGAAGGCCTTGCATTACACCGACGACGCCAGCAAAGCGCCAGCGCCGCACAAGGCGGGGCAGGCCTGCGCCAATTGCCGGTTCTTCCAGGGCACGGCTGGGCAGGAATACGGCCCTTGCGCGTTGTTTCCCGGCAAGGCAGTGCACGCCAAGGGGTGGTGCGCGGGCTATTCGGCGAAGGTTTGATCGCGGGCATTGATGCAACCAATGCGCGACGGCGACACCTGAGCGGGCAATCGAAGACGATTGCAAGAGGGCTGTCCCGAGAAAACCGTCCCCCCAAAACAACATCACCCGGGATACGGCAGGCGGAGGAGCTGACTACGCCTGCCGCACCCGGGCGACAATCCGGGGTCCACTGCCAATGGAAAAGCCCGCGGAAGGAGGATCATAGCGCGGGTCGGCCGGGGTATCCAATGCAATCGGCCTGTCCACAGGAATGGACTTATACACACATATAAAGCATATACTTAGATGATGTTGTATATGTCTATTCTTGTTCATTCAGGGTGGCGCGAGGGGCTTCGGAAAAGCTGGGGCTGGTCGGCGCAAATGACTGTGGCGGTAGCCATAGCCGAAGTAGATGGCCAGACCGACCAAGGTCCACAAGCCCATCAGGCTCCAGTTGTACCAGTTCTCCCAGTACAGCAGCATCAGGCAGCTGAGTACGCCCAGGGTGCAGGTGACGGGCGCCCACGGCACCCGGAAGGTGCGCGGCAGTTCCGGGCGGGTGCGGCGCAGGATCAATACGCCGATGCAGACCGCGCAGAATGCGATCAGCGTACCCATCGACACGAGGTCGCCGAGAATATCCAGCGGAAAAATCGCCGCCAGCCCGGCGATGCCGGCGCCGGTGATCAACGTGTTGATGTGCGGCGTGCGATAGCGCGGATGCAATCTGGCGAAAACGGGCGGCAGCATGCCATCCCGGCCCATGATCATGAAAATGCGCGGCTGTGCGATGACCATCACCAGCACCACCGAGGCCAACCCGATCATCGCGCCGATCTCAACCAGCCAGCGCAACCAGTTCAATTGCGGATGCGCTCTCACCGCGGTCACCACCGGCTCGGAGGTTCCGAGTTGCGCAAACGGCAGCAGCCCGGTCAGCACCGCAGCCATGCCGATGTAGAGGATCGTGCAGACGGCAAGCGAAGCCAGCGTGCCGATCGGCAGATCGCGTTGCGGATTCTTGGCTTCCTGCGCGGCCGTGGAGGTGGCTTCGAAACCGATGTAGGCGAAGAACACCAGCGTGGCGGCGCGCATGATGCCGCCCCAGCCGTATTTCTCCGGCCCTTCCGATGGCGGGATGAACGGGTGCCATAGGTGCGGGTTCACGTACTTCCAGCCGGCAATGATCACGACCACTATCAGCGCCACCTTCAGCGCCACCATCGCCGTATTGACGCCGCTGGATTCGCGGATGCCGACATAGCACAGCCACGTCAGTGCCAGCACCAGTGCCACCGCCGGAAGGTTGAGAAACGCCCCGGTGAGAATGAGGTGATTGTCCTGGAATGCCAGCGGTGCGTTGGTCAGCGCCGCGGGCAGGTGCAATCCCATGTGATCCAGCAGGCTGGTGAAGTATCCCGTCCAGCTCACCGCCACGGCGGATGCAGACACGCCGTATTCCAGCACCATGTTCCAGCCGATGAACCAGGCAGCCAGTTCGCCGAGCGTCGCGTACGCGTACGAATAAGAACTGCCCGACATCGGGATCAGGGTGGCGAACTCGGCGTAGCACAGTGCCGTGAAGCTGCAACACACCGCCGCGATCAGGAACGACAGCAGCACCGCCGGCCCCGCGTGCTCGGCCGCGGCTTGCCCGGTAATCACGAAGATGCCGCCGCCTATGACCGCGCCAATGCCGAGCGCGGTCAGACCCCACGGCCCGAGCGTGCGCCGCAGCTCGATACCATTGATGCTTTCGGAGCCTGCGAAATCGGTTTTCTTGGCGAGCAACTGGGAGAACATCAGCGGACTCCGGAAGATTCAGGGCCGGCCTCGCGCCGACCCATGCCATCGCAGGAGGTCACACGATGTCTTCCAGTGCATGCGCGATGCCTTCCGGAGAGAGCTGGCTGCGGCGGTAGCCGTACAGGCGATAGAGCACCAGGCCAACCACTGCCCAGAGTGCGAACACCACCTTGGCGACAAGGCTCAGATTGACGAACAGCAAGATGCAGCCGATAACCGCCAAGGGGCAGACCACCCACACCAAAGGAGTCCGGAATGGACGTGGACGATTCGGCTGCTGCTTGCGCAGGATCATCACACCGATCGAGACCATGGCGAAGGCCAGCAACGTGCCTGCATTGGAAGTGTCGGCGAGCTTGCCAACTGGAAACAGCGCGGCGCAGAACGACACCACGAAGCCGGTGACATAGGTGATTACATGGGGCGTAAAGAAACGCGGATGAACATTGGAGAACGCGCCTGGTAGCAAGCCGTCACGCGACATCGTGAAGAAGATGCGGGTCTGTCCGAACATCATCATCAGGATCACGGAAGGCAGTGCGACGATTGCAGCGAGTTCGATGAGGATGCCTATCCAGGGATGCTGGAGTACGCGCATCACGTGCGCCAGCGGTTCATTGCTGCACACCAGTGCCTGTGAACCCTTGCAGGCGGCGGCCATCGCCGGTGTGCCCGGATCAAGGATTGCTCCGTTCAGTGCGTGCATCGGTTGGGCGCCGACCGAACCGGCTGCGCCGTACCCCACAAGCAGGTAGAAGATGGTGCAGATCGCCAGCGCGCCGATCAGACCGATCGGGATATTGCGTTGGGGGTTTTTGGTTTCCTCTGCAGCGGTGGAAACCGCATCGAAGCCGACATAGGCGAAGAAGATGGATGCCGCCGCGCCGAGTACGCCCACGCCGCCGGTAGGGCTGCCCCAGCCGGCCGGCAAGAAGGGGTGCAGATTGGCGCCCTTTACCGCCGGTACCGCGATGATCACGAAGATGGTCAGCGCGATGATCTTGATCGCCACCAGCACCGCATTAACGCGTGCGCTCTTGGAAGTGCCGATCACCAACAGCCAAGTCACCGCGACGCCGATCAGAAAGGCGAGCAGGTTGAACCCGCCACCGAGGAACGGCCCGGTTTGCAGCCAAGCCGGTAGAGAAAGGACGCCCGGCTTGATGAGCCCGAAGACGCCCCCGTTGAGCAAACCGTTCACATAGCCGGACCAGCCCACGCATACCGCAGTCGCCCCGATGGCGTATTCCAGCACCAGTGCCCAACCGACAATCCACGCGATCAACTCGCCAAGCACGCCGTAGGTGTAGGTGTATGCCGAACCGGAAACCGGCAACATGGCGGCCAGCTCCGCGTAGGAAAGCGCCGCTAGCCCGCACACCACAGCCGCGATCACGAAGGCCAGCATCATGGCGGGGCCGGATTTCTGCGCCGCTTCCGCGGTCAATACGAAAATGCCGGTGCCGATCACCGCGCCGATGCCGAGCAGGGTCAACTGGATCGGGCCGAGTTGACGCTTCAGTGATTTCTTTTCGGCCGTCGCGAGAATCTGGTCGAGCGGCTTGATGCGCCAGAAGATCATTTGCATTCCCCCCGCGTACTGCGCGATTCGTGGACAGCCTCGGCGAGGAGGCTGCGATGGTTGAGGTGTGCGCGCGTCCCGGCATCGCAGCGTTGCGAGCCTACGCGAGCCCTGCTGGATCGGCAAGGGGCGGAAGGCCATCCTTGCGCCCAGCAGATTCAGAGCCGCAGGCAGCCATCCAGGGATGCCACCGTTCGGCCCTCGCCGCGTTCGACGCGACAGTCCCCCGGACCGTCGCTAACGTTTCACGCTCGACCTGAAAATTCGCCGGTGCCGGTGTTCACCCAGACCTTCTCGCCGGTGCGGATGTATTCCGGCACCTGGATCTCGATACCTGTATCGAGCTTCGCTGGCTTGGTGCGCTTGGTGGCGCTGGCGCCCTTCAGCTCCGGCGCGGTATCCACCACCGTGAGCGACACGCTGGACGGAATCAGCAGCGCAACCGGCGCGTCGTCGATCAGTTGTACGTAGTAGCCCTCCACGCCTTCGACGATGTATCCGGCGGCTTCGCCGACCGTTCCCGGATCGAGCGTGTATTGGGTGTAGTCCTCGGCATCCATGAACACGAACGCCTCGCCGTCCATGTAGGAGAAGTTTGCCGCGCGGCGCACCAGTTCCATTTCCCTGAGGTCGTCATCGGCGCGCAGGCTGAGATCCAGCTTGCGGCCGCCGGGAATGGAGTAGAGCGTGAACCGGAAAGTGACGTTGCCGCCACGCGCGGTGGGCGCGCTGCGCTCGATATCGCGCACCTGGTAAACGATGCCGTCGTGTTCGATCACGTTGCCGCGCTTGATGTCGGAGGCTTTCATGGGCGGAATCGGGAATAGAGAATCGGGGATCGGGAATCGGGAAAGGCTACCAAGCTTGCTCGTCATCCCGGGTCGCGCGCCAGCCCCGGAACCGCAATCCATTTTGATCTTGCTCTTGCCGGGAAAGTCAAAACCAAAATGGATTCCGGCTTGCGCCGGAATGACGGCTCAATTTTCTCTGGTACCCGCTATTTGGGAGCAAGCCTCACCGCGCCATCCAGCCGGATCGTTTCGCCATTGATGTAGCGGTTGCCAAGGATGAACGCCACGGTGCGTGCGAATTCCTCAGGCCGACCCAAGCGGGAGGGAAACGGAATCGACGCCGACAGCGATTGCTGCACGACTTCGGGCATGCCATCCACCATCGGCGTCCAGAAGATGCCGGGTGCGATGGTCGCCACGCGGATGCCGAACCGCGCAAGTTCCCGCGCCATCGGCAAGGTCATGCCGACCACGCCACCTTTGGACGCCGAATACGCCGCTTGCCCGATCTGGCCTTCGTAGGCTGCGACGGATGCGGTGTTGACGATCACGCCGCGTTCGCCGTCGTCGCCAGCGTCGTTGTGTTGCATCAGCGCGGCACCGGCCTTGGCGACATTGAAGCTGCCGATCAGGTTCACCATCACCGTGGTCTGGAATTGCGCGAGCGGCATCGGACCTTCCTTGCCGAGCACGCGGCCGGCTCCCAGGATGCCGGCGCAATTCATCACCACGTTGAGACCACCCATTGCCTCGCGCGCGGCGGTCACGTTGGCGCTGACATCGCTCTCCGATGTGACATCGGTTCGAAAGAAACGTGCATTCGCGCCCAGCATCGCGGCGGCCTGTTGGCCTTTCACTTCATTGACATCGAACAGCGCAACTTTCGCGCCCGCCGCCACGAGATGCTGTGCAACCGCATTGCCGAGCCCCGACGCACCGCCGGTGATGATCGCTGTCACTTGATCGAGTTGCATGAAAAGTACGCTGTTGAGAATGAGCGCCCTAGTCTAATCCATGCGGAACTCTGCGGGCTCGCACTGAGCCCGCAGTAGCTTTGGAGTAATCAAGGAGCACTAGCTGGCTCGCCTTCGGATCCGGATTTCATCGTCGCCTTGGCGAAGTCCGGATCATTGAAGAGTTGACCCAACAACTTTTGAACCGCAGTCGCGTAGTTTTGCATAGCGGCGGGAATCGCTATCGCCCCCACAAATGAAGACTCCCATTCGTGGTGGGCCGAAAAGGTTTTGTCGTAGACCGTCGAGCCACTTTTGGTAACGATGAAGTGGGCCGCGACATCCGCCGTTCCGGTTTTGATCGGAGTTTCGATGCGATTGCCGGTCAGAGTTCCGCTTATTTGCGTATCCGAGTTGGCATCGTATTTGCCCGCAGTCTGAAGCTCGGTGATCAGGGCATCGCGGAGATAACCGGAAAAGGTTCCATCACTCCCGCCGTTGAGGCTCGAGCCGCGCACGCTCAAATGCGCGTTCTCCACACCCGGAGCTGCGTTGAATTTCCCTACTCCGAGTTTTTCACGAGCGGGTTGAATCAATACCTGTGTGTTGGAAATGCCAGGTTGATATTTCGGCGGAGGTGCGCTGATACAGCCACCCAACAGAAAGGCAACCGCCAACACTATTGCGAAACGGATGAGCGACATTGGATGAGTCCTCACTGGTTGAATGCCTGTTTGTCGGCGAGTTGCTTCAATGCATTCCAAGTCAATTGATCTGCGACTTGATGCACCGCATCGGCGGGCTGCAGCGGCGTCAGGCCTTGCGGAGCGGCATGATTGCCGATGGTCGTATAGATAGCGTGCTTTACTGTGGTTTCTGTGGTATGCCCGCCATACGAGTAGGAGGCTGTGCAGACATACCCGTCTGTCACCATCGTTCCAGCCAAGCCAAAAGTAAGTCCGGTTCCGAAGCCTTTTGCAGCCGCGTTCTTGTCGACCGGAACGTTGTTGATCGAGATTTTCAAAATTCCAGCCTCGCCATTTGCTGGCGTGTCACTGACGGAACTGAAAAGACCCGATTGTTCCGCGACGGCCAGTACGCGGGGCTTAATTTCACCCGTCGCACTCGCGTTGGCATTTCCCTTTGTCTGGAACTCGAAGAGAACTTGCACTGGACGAGGGTGCGGTACCACCGGGATATCGGCCTTGGAAACCTGCGGAAGGACCGGATCCACGTACATCTTTGTGGAGAGACAACCGGACAACATTCCGCAGGCGAGCAACAACAGCCCTGCAGCGCGCAGGGTGCGCGCATGGTTACCGACGTTCATGATTTTCCCCTTAGTGAAAGGTGATCAGTACAGCCCCGCCGA
>Ga0134128_10011560_pt1 | contig 10550 bp, 6 predicted proteins | sample KB31754_FD_96462 | JGI IMG/M metagenome (GOLD analysis project Ga0134128, IMG submission 96462) | Terrestrial soil microbial communities with excess Nitrogen fertilizer from Kellogg Biological Station, Michigan, USA - KB3-175-4 | ecosystem: Environmental > Terrestrial > Soil > Unclassified ...
CGCATCGCTCGGCGCAACGGCCGGGATCACGTTGTCGACCAGCTCCGAGACGAGCACCGATGGCGGCAGCGACGTGTTGTCGCGAATGCTGCGGCCCGCATAGCTCACGTAGAAGCGCTCGCGTGCGGCTAGCAGCAGATCGAGAAACACGCTGCGGTCGTCGTCGCGGCGCTGGCGATCGCCGGCGCGCGGAACGGCCGCCATCAGATCGAACTCGACGGTGCTCGCCGTGCGCGGCCACGCTCCGTCGTCCATGCCGATGACGCAGATCACCCGATACGGCAGATCGCGCAGGCTCGCCATGGCGCCGAACGTCACGGCGCCGCCTGGCACGCCGCCGCGGGCAGGATCGTCGAGCACCGACTCGAGCGCCGCGCGCACGACGTCGAGTGGAAGGTTGGCGCGTACGCCGCCCGCGTCCATCGCCGCGGCGAGCTCGCCGATCGCGGCCTGCACGTCGCGCAGGTCCTCCGTTTCCTCGTAGTCGGACGCGAGGAACGTCGCGGTCACGTCGAGCAGCGCCTGCATCCATTCCGACGCGCGTTTGGGCTGCATGACCTCCCGTCGCAGCTGTTCGAGGGCGCGCACGAAGCGCGAAAGGCAGCCGAGCGCGAGTGCGTCGTTCCCCTGCGCATCGCCGGCGGGCAGGCGATCGTCGAACGGCGCGCTTGCGGCGGCGTCGCGCACCGAGGGCAACGCATAGCCGAGATAGAGCCGCTGGAGACCGTCATCGAACGTGTATTGCGACACCGCGGGCACGCCGCATTGCTCGCGGTGCCTTGCGTCGATCCCCCAGCGCACGCCGGCGACACGGATCCAGCCGCGGATGCGCTCGAGCGCCGCTGCGTCGATGTCGAAGCGACGCGCGACGATCGGTTGCTGCAAAAGCTCCGTCACCGCGCTTGCGGGAAAGCGCGACACCGCGACGGCAAGGAGGTCGAGCAGCGCACGTGCCGCATGATTGACCCTGCTGCGCCGGCGTCCGGTGATGCTATACGGAACGTGCCGCTTGCCGCTCGCCGTGCCGAATACGGCGTCGATCAGCGGCGCGGCGTCGTCGAGCGCGGGCGTCACCACGAGGATGTCCGCGGGTCGCGGCGGATTGCGTCCCGCGAACAGCGCGAGCAGGTAGTCGTGCAGCACCTCGAGCTCGCGTGTGAGCGAGTGACAGACGTGCACCTCGACGCTGCGGTCGTCGGATGCAGCGTCGGCAACGCTTCCCGGCGACAGATCCCGAAGTTCGAGGATCGTGTTTTGCACGTGCGCGAGGATCGACTTGCCCCGACTGCGCTCGAAGCGATCGTCGTCGAGCTGCGCGTCATCGTTATCGAGCAGCAGCGCAAGCTGCGCCTTGCGCTGCTTGCCCCAGGACGCGAGCAGCGGGTTGCCCACTTCGTGATAATCGAGCGTGCCTTGCGCGGCCAGGTAGCTCAGACGTCGTCGATCGATCGTGTCGAACCAGTACTCACGGCAGGGATTGAGTGCCGAGACATGCACGTCGACGAACCGGCTCAATTGCCGCAGCATGTGGAGGTAGAGCGGCGCGATGCTCGGCAGGCAGAAGACATGTACGGTGTCCCGAATGCCGATGCGATCCAAGGTGTCGCGGCCCTGTGCGGCGATGACGTCGAGGAATTCGGCGGCCGGATGGCGCCGGCGCGCGCCGAGATCGCCTGCGATGCGACGCCACATTGCGGCCTGCCAGCGTTCATCCGCGGCGGCTTCCGCGCCTGCGCGCTCGACGTCCCCGACGGCGCGGCCGTCGGACCATGCCGCGAGCCAGTCGGCGCGATACGTGATGTATTCGTCGAAGAGCGAAGCCGTGCGCAGCGCGAGCTCGCAGCGCATCAGTGGATCGGCTTCGCGCAGATAGGCGCGCAGTCGCGCGTGCGCGTCGACGAATGCGCGATCGTCGAGGATCTCGAAGATGCGCCAGGCGAGGATCGCGGGCGTGAACGGCGAGGCTTCCGCGACCGGCACGAGCCGGCCGATCTGCCGCCAGAGCCACGCGCCGAGGAACGAAAAGTCGACGTTGGCGCAGATGCCGAACCGCTCGGCCGCGGCAAGCTCGATCTTGCGGCGTATCGCGACGCTCGGAACGATCACCTGCTGCGAAGCGAACGGCGACGACGGAGGATCGGCCAGCGCGTCGAGAAGGGCTTCGAGCAGTGCCTCGAAGCGGTTGGAGAAGCTGACCCGAAGCATCGATCGTTCGCGAGCGGCGTCGCGAATTCTATCGTATGAGCGCGAAATCCATCACCGACGCCGCATACGCCGGTGCAGTCGGTTCGTGCATGAAATAGATGTACGTCGTGTGCCACGCGGTTTCACCGAGGCGCTTCGCCCAGCGCCGCAGATCGTCGTCGGCGTAGCGCTCGAGACGCAGCCGAACGTAGCCCCATGGCGCGGTTTCGACGAGCGGCGGCGGCGCATCGTCGCTGCGCTCGGAAAGGCACAGCGCGGCACCTGCCGAGCGGAGCAGGTCGTAGACGTCGTCGGCGAACCAGCTGTCCTCGCGAAATTCGAACGCGGCGCGGTGGTCGTCGGGGAGCAGCGCAAGGAATGCCTGCAATCGGGAGACATCCTTCTTCAGGTTCGGCGGAAGCTGGAAGAGCACCGGACCGCGCTTGTTCCCGAGTGCTTCGAGCGTGCGGTAGAAGTACTGCAGCGAATCGGCGGCCGACTCGGCCTTGAGGCGCGCGATGTGCGTGATGCGGCGCGGCGCCTTGATCGCGAAGCGGAAGTGCGCAGGCGTCGTCGCCGCCCAGTTTTCCAGCATCGCCGCGTTGGGCATCCGGTAGAACGTATTGTTGATTTCGACGGTCGGCAGACGGGCACCGTACCACGCGAGCATGCCATCCGGCTTCATGTCGTCCGGATAGAACGTTCCCTTCCATTCCTTGAACGAATAGCCGCTCGCGCCGGCGAGGAGCTTCGAGTTCCCCATAGACTTGTCCTTCCTGTAATCGGGCGCTCGGCGGTCGCGATGCTCACCATGCGCCGCGTGCGAGTGTAGCCCGCTCGCGGCTTCTTGCCTGATGACGCGTGCGCTGCACCGCGTCGACGGCGCAGCACATTACGCATGACTTCTCCCGATCCCGGCCTGCTGGCTGCGGATCGCGCCTGCGTGAACACGCTCGCGCAGGCGAACGACCTCTGCGACGAGCTTGCGCCGAACGGCAACGAGGGCCTGGGCGTCGCCGTCGACGTCCACCACGTCTGGTGGGATCCGGAGCTCAAGGCACAGATCGAGCGCGCGAGCGCGCGCGATCGCCTCTACGCGTAGAGCGCGGGGTTTATGCCTGGCCGGGTCCGGGCCGCGTCGGCGAATCGAGCGGGTTCTTGAAGCGCTCCATCGCCTTGCTGCCGCGGCTGCCGAGCTCGCGCCGGACCGCATCGGCGACGAGGCCGACGCCGAGCACGATGGCGCTGACGCACGCGAGCTTTTCGAGACCCGAGAGCGTCTCGGCGCGCAGCAGCGCATAGATGCCGAGCAGGATCGTCCACACGCCGAGCCACACCTCGAGACCTGCCAGCAGGTACCAAAGGGCCGCCTTCATCGCATCGTCCCTCTCCGACGCGGCCGTGGGGCGCCGTGTGGTTTTTCGTGAACCTCGTAGTATCGTCCGTTTGCCTGCTTTCGGCTAGAGCCGGGTCGCCCGCGTCCGGGTGCCCATGCCGTCCGGATAGAATCCCTCGATGCGTACGCCCGACACCGACGCGGATCCCGACGAAACGCGTGAATGGCTCGATGCGCTCGACGCGAGCGTCCGCGCGGGCGGCAAGGACAGAGGCGCGTTCCTGCTGAAGCAGCTCGAGGCGCAGGCCCAGCATCTCGGCATTCTCGCGCACGTTCCGCCGTACTCGGCGTACCAGAACACGATACCGCTCGAAGAGCAGGGCGCGTATCCGGGCAACCTCGCGCTCGAGCAACGGATCACGTCGATCGTGCGCTGGAACGCGCTCGCAATGGTCGTGCGCGCCAATCGCGCCTATGGCGAGCTCGGCGGCCACATCGCGAGCTATGCGTCGGCGGCCGAGATCTTCGAGGTCGGCTTCAACCACTTCTTCCGCGGCGGCGACGGCGAGCACGGCGCCGATCTCGTATTCTTCCAGCCGCATTCGGCGCCGGGTGTCTACGCGCGCGCGTTTCTCGAGGGCCGCCTGACCGAAGCACAGCTCGCGAACTATCGGCAGGAAGTCGGGGGCGGCGGGCTGTCGTCGTATCCGCATCCGTGGCTGATGCCGCACTTCTGGCAGTTCCCCACCGGGTCGATGGGGATCGGCCCGATCAGCGCGATCTATCACGCGCGTTTCATGCGCTACCTCGAGCATCGGGGCATCGCGTCAATGGGCGATCGGCACGTCTTCGGCGTCTTCGGCGACGGCGAGATGGACGAGCCCGAATCGATCGGCGCGCTGACGCTCGCCGCGCGCGAGGGACTCGACAACCTGACGTTCGTCATCAACTGCAACCTGCAGCGCCTCGACGGTCCCGTGCGCGGCAACGGCCAGATCATCCAGGAACTCGAGTCGCTGTTCGTCGGCGCCGGCTGGAACGTGATCAAGGTGCTGTGGGGCTCCGACTGGGACGCGCTCTTCGCTCGCGACACCCATCACGCGCTGCTGCGGCAGTTCGCCGCGACGGTCGACGGCCAGTACCAGACGCTCGGCGCGAACGACGGCGCCTACAACCAGAGCCATTTCTTCGGGCTCGACCCCGAGCTGCGTGCGCTCGTCGCGCACATGACGCTCGAGGAAATCGACGGCCTCACGCGCGGCGGTCACGATTTCCGCAAGCTCTACGCGGGGCTTCGCGCGGCGCGTTCACACGAGGGACAGCCGACCGTCGTGCTCGCGAAGACGAAGAAGGGCTACGGCATGGGCGGCGCCGGCGAATCGCGGATGACGTCGCACCAGCAGAAGAAGCTCGACGTCGATGCGCTGCGCGCGTTTCGCGATCGCTTCCACCTCGCGCTCTCCGACGACGACGTTGCCGAGATGCGCTTCCTGTCGTTGCCGCAGGACAGTCCGGAGCTCGGCTATTTGCGTGCGCGACGCACGGCACTTGGCGGTGATCTGCCGTTGCGGCGCACGCAGGCGTCGGCGGTCGCGATTCCGCCGCTCGATTCGTACGCGCGCTTCGCCATCGAAGCGGCCGGACACGAGATGTCGACGACCATGGCCATGGTGCGGCTGATCACGAACCTGCTCAAGGATCGCGTGCTTGGGCCGCGGATCGTGCCGATCGTCGCCGACGAGGCCCGCACGTTCGGCATGGCGAACCTCTTCCGGCAGATCGGAATCTATTCGCCGCTCGGGCAGCTCTACGAGCCGGAGGACGCGGCGTCGATGCTCCGCTATCGCGAAGCGAAGGACGGGCAGCTCCTCGAGGAAGGCATCACCGAGGCGGGCGCGCTGTCGTCGTGGGTCGCCGCGGCGACGTCGTACAGCGTGCACGGCGTCGCGATGCTGCCGTTCTACATCTACTACTCGATGTTCGGTTTCCAGCGCGTCGGCGATCTCATCTGGGCCGCGGCCGATCAACGCTCGCGCGGCTTCCTGCTCGGCGGTACCGCGGGTCGCACGACGCTCGGCGGCGAGGGGCTGCAACACCAGGACGGCAGCAGCCAGCTCGTCGCGTCGACGATTCCGAATTGCCGCGCGTACGACCCGGCGTTCGCCTGCGAGCTCGCCGTCATCGTCGATCACGGCACGCGCCAGATGATGGAGCGCCAGGAAGACGTGTTCTATTACGTCACGGTGATGAACGAGAACTATGCGCAGCCGTCGCTCGCGCCGGATGTCGCCGACGACGTCGTTCGCGGCCTCTATCGCTTCGCCGCGTACGGGGCGAATGCAAAGGTACGGTTGTTGGGCTCGGGAACGATCTTCCGCGAAGTGATTGCGGCCGCCGAATTGCTGCGCGACGACTGGCGGATCGCGTGCGAAGCGTGGAGCGCGACGAGCTTCACCGAGCTCGCGCGCGAAGCGCGGGAAGTCGAACGATCGAACCGGCTGCATCCGCATGACGCGGTGAGGACCAGCCACGTCGCGCGCTGCCTTCCGGGTGCTGCACCGGTGATCGCGGCAACCGATTACGTTCGCGCGTATCCGCAGCTGATCGCCTCGTACGTCGATGCACCTTTCGTCGCGCTCGGCACCGATGGCTTTGGGCGCAGCGACACGCGCACGGCATTGCGCGCGTATTTCGAGGTCGATCGCCACAGCGTCGTCGTTGCGGCGCTCGACGCGCTCGCAAGACAGGGCACGATCGCCCGCAGCACCGTTGCCGATGCGATTGCCCGGTATGGCATCACGATCGACGAGCGGCCGCCATGGACGCATTGATGCGCTGTATCGCTGTCTTCGCCGCTCCGTGGTTCGCGCCCGTCGTGTCGGCGACCGCGCACGGCGCGACGCGGGCAATGGCTCGACGACATCCTGGCCGAGGCCGCACGCCGCGCATCCGCGTCGCCGGCGTTCGCGCGGAGCGACAGCGGAAGCATCGCCATCGCCGGCCTCGACTTGGGCGCGCAAACGGCGATGATCGCTGCCGGCGAGCAGCGCTGGCGCGGGGATCTCGCACAACTGTCGGCGAAGTAGGACGCCTGGATCAGTCGACCATCGGCAAATCCAGGCCGCGCTCGCGTGCGCAGGCGATCGCATCGTCGTAGCCGGCATCCGCGTGCCGCATCACGCCGCTGGCCGGGTCGTTCCATAGCACGCGTTCGATGCGCCGCGCCGCCGCGTCGGTGCCGTCGCAGACGATGACGACGCCGGCGTGTTGCGAATAGCCGATGCCGACGCCGCCGCCGTGATGGAAGCTCACCCAGGTCGCACCGCTCGCCGTGTTGAGCAGCGCGTTGAGCAGCGGCCAATCGGATACCGCATCGGTTCCGTCGCGCATTGCCTCCGTTTCGCGGTTCGGCGAGGCGACCGAGCCGCTGTCGAGATGGTCGCGCCCGATCACGATCGGCGCCTCGAGTTCGCCGCTTCGGACCATTTCGTTGAACGCGAGACCCGCGAGATGACGCTCGCCGAGGCCGAGCCAGCAGATGCGCGCCGGCAACCCCTGGAATGCGACGCGCTCGCCCGCCATGTCGAGCCAGCGGTGAAGATGCGCGTCGTCGAGGAACAACGTCTTCAGCTTCGCATCGGTCTTGCGAATGTCGTCGGGATTGCCGGACAGGGCGACCCACCGGAACGGACCCTTGCCGCGGCAGAAGAGCGGACGGATGTAGGCGGGCACGAAGCCCGGAAAGTCGAACGCGTTCGCGACGCCCTGATCGAGCGCGACCTGGCGGACGTTGTTGCCGTAGTCGAACGTCGGCACGCCCATCGCGTGCAGCGCGAGCATCGCGCGCACCTGCGTCGCGCAACCGCGCGCCGCCGCTTCACGCAATCGCGCATGCTGCGCAGGATCGGCCTGCGCGTCGTGCCAGCGCTCGACGCTCCAGCCGGGCGGCAGGTAGCCGTTGACGAGGTCGTGCGCCGACGTCTGGTCGGTGAGCAGGTCGGGCTTGACGCGGCGCGCGACCATTTCCGGCAGCACGTCCGCGGCGTTCCCGAGAAGACCGATCGAGACCGCTTTGCCTTCCGACGTGTAGCGCGTAACGCGCGCAAGCGCGTCGTCGAGATTTTCTGCCTGCTCGTCGAGATAGCGCGTGCGCAAGCGCGCATCGATGCGGCTTTGCTGGCATTCGACATTCAGCGAGCAGGCACCGGCGAACGAGGCGGCGAGCGGCTGCGCGCCGCCCATGCCGCCGAGTCCGGCGGTGAGGATCCAGCGGCCGCGCAGATTGCCGCCGTAGTGGCGACGACCCGCCTCGACGAACGTTTCGTACGTGCCCTGCACGATGCCCTGGCTTCCGATGTAGATCCAGGATCCGGCCGTCATCTGGCCGAACATCATCAGCCCCTTGCGATCGAGCTCGTCGAAGTGCTCCCACGTCGCCCACTTCGGCACGAGGTTCGAGTTGGCGATCAGCACACGCGGCGCATCGGGATGCGTGCGAAAGATGCCGACCGGCTTGCCGCTCTGGATCAGCAGCGACTGATCGGCTTGCAGGCGCCGAAGGCTTTCGAGGATCGCATCGAAGCAGGCCCAGTTGCGCGCCGCCTTGCCGATGCCACCGTAGACGACGAGCGCGTCGGGGTTCTCGGCGACCTCGCGGTCGAGATTGTTCTGGATCATCCGGTATGGCGCTTCGATGAGCCAGTTCGCGCACGTGATCTGCGGGCCGCGCGGCGCACGAACGGTGCGCGCGACGTGTCGGGAGCCGGACAGGTCGTTCATCGAAGTCTCCAGGCATGGACAGCCATGCTTTCAATGTACTGCAGTTCGCCGGCGCAGAGCACGCGAACGCCGATCACGAGCGAGGCTCGATCGCGACATGCGCGAGCACGGCATTCGCGTCGAGCGCCAGCAACCGATATCGTGGAAGCGGCAGCGTCGTCGACGCGCAGCGTATCGCCCGGCGGCGAGCGCGACGTGGCGGCCGTCGATCGTGACGTCGCGGTGGTCGTCCCACCGCCGTTTTTCCAGGGCTGGCGCACGTAGTCGGCGTTGGTCAGACGCGTGATTTTCGTCATCGCATCACCGTTTCGCGAATCCGACGCGCACGGACACGCGGTCGGCAGCGTCGCGAACCTGCTCGATCAACGTGCGCCGGTTCGTCGCCGCAAACCGGTACATCGGCACCGTCGCGGTGATCGCCGCGACGACAATCCCCTTGTCGTTGCGCACCGGCGTTGCAACGGCACCGACGTCGACCGACCACTCGCCCTCGTTCTGCGCGTACCCCTGTTGGCGGATCGTGGCGATTTCGGCGAGCAGCGCACTCCGCGTGCAGATCGTGCGTGGCGTGAAGCGCCGAAGCTCGCGGCGCACCACGCGATCGATCGTCTCGGCAGCAGCGAATGCGAGCAGCAGCTTGCCGGACGCGGTCGCGTGCGCCGGATTGCGGCTGCCGCGTGCCGCATAATGCTTGACGGCCTTGCCACCCAGCACCTGCTCGAGATTGACCGCACCGGCGCCGTCCCAGACGCTGATGCTGATCGTTTCGCCGCAGCGCTGCGCCAGGTCGACGAGCTGCGGCAACGCGGCATCGACGACGCGCACGGCAGGCAGCAACGGTGCAACGAGGCCGAGCAAGCCGCGGCCGAGGCGGATGCGCCGGGAATCGGGATCGCGTTCGACGAGGTCGGCCTCCGCGAGCGTGGCGATCATCCGTGACACCGAACTCTTGTGCAGGCCGACGACGCTCGCGATCTCGCTCACGCCTGCGAGCGGGGGATCGCTCGCGAGGCAGCGCAGGATTTCCACCGCGTGCGTGACCGACAATACGTGCGGCGGGCGCGCTGCCGGCTTTGGGGACGCGCGGCGGCCGGCGCCGTTGCCGGGGTGCCTGGCGATATCCGATCGCGTTCGCGCCATGCCGTATGGGGTTCGTTCGTTGCGCGCAGCGCAACGAGAATTCAGCTTTTCCGAAGCAGGCAGGTTAGCGCAGTAACGCGACGCGGGTTGCGCAATGCGCAACAAAGCGTCGCTACCCGCGATCACAATGGGATCCTTTCGCACGCGTCGCCGACGCCTTTTGGAGTACGTTCGCTCATGAGCATCGAGCTTGCGCAGATCGCCGAAGCGATCGATCATCTGATCACCGCACCGATGTCCAACTGGACGATCCTGAAGGGCATCCCGCTCGGCGTGCTCTACGCGGCGTCGCGCAATCGAGCCGGAAAGCCGCTGACACTCGCGGCGTCGGAGCTTCTCGCCAAGCGCGTAGGGCAGGGCGACCGCGTGCTGGTCGTCAGCGGGTTCATCATCCGCGATTACGGACTGCCCGAGACCGACGGACCTATCGGCGCGGCCGTTCTCGCCCGCGCGCTGGCGCTCGGCTTCGGCGCGGTCCCGATCGGCGTATCGGAAGCGAGCGTGCTTCCGTGCCTCGAAGCGTGCTTCGCGTCCGCCGGATTGATCCCGGCTGCCGCCGACGCACTCGCCCGCGGACGCAATCGCTGCGCGTTCGTCGACTTCCCGGTCGACGTGTCCGCGGCGCGACCTGCGGCGCGGCGCATTCTCGACCAGTTCGACCCCAAAGCCATCATTGCCGTCGAGCGCCCGGGTGCCGGCCGCGACGGCGAATATCATGGCGGCGGCGGATTCGAGATCTCGTCGTTCACCGCGAAGACCGATTTGCTGTTCGCACTGGCACAGGAGCGCGGCATCGCGACGATCGGCATCGGCGATCTTGGCAACGAGCTCGGAATGGGCGTCGTCGCGCCGGAAGTGCGCGCGCACGTGCCGATGGGCGAGACGATCGCCGCGGAGCTCGCCGCGGATGTGGCCGTGGTCGCGAACATCTCGAACTGGGGCGCGTATGGTGTCGCCGCGTGTCTCGCGGCGATGCTCGGCAACGACGCGATCTTCCACGACGGCCGCGAGGAGTTGCGCCTGATCGACGCGTGCGTGGCGGCCGGTGCGATCGATCCGGTCGGCGGGCAGCGCCGCGCCTGGGTCGACGGCACCGATGCGAACACGAACG
>Ga0134128_10011562_pt1 | contig 10548 bp, 10 predicted proteins | sample KB31754_FD_96462 | JGI IMG/M metagenome (GOLD analysis project Ga0134128, IMG submission 96462) | Terrestrial soil microbial communities with excess Nitrogen fertilizer from Kellogg Biological Station, Michigan, USA - KB3-175-4 | ecosystem: Environmental > Terrestrial > Soil > Unclassified ...
CTCGCGGCCTACATCGCCGCGCATCGGACGAAGTAAGCTCCTGGCCACGATCCCGCTGATCGCGCACGAATCGCCCGCTGCGGTGCTCGCTTACCGGGGTGGAGTGCCGGTGCGAGCGAGCGAGTTCCTGGCGGATGTCGTGCGCGTCGCAGCCGCCTTCCGCGGCGGCGCCCACGTCCTGAACGCCTCCACCGACCGCTATCGCTTCACAGTCGGATTGGCAGCGGCGCTGGTCGCCAACAAGGTGAGCCTGCTGCCTGCGACGCACACTCCCGCCGTCATCCGCGAGCTCACCCTGTTCGCTCCGGATGTGTTTTGCCTGACCGACGATGCGCGTTGTGAGATCGATCTGCCACGCTGCCAGTACGAGGACGCTCCGCCCGCACATCACTGGCCGCCGCCGGAGATCGACAGCGAGCGCCTCGCCGCCTACGTGTTCACCTCCGGCTCGACCGGCACGCCGCTTCCCTACGGGAAAACCTGGGGTCGACTGGTGCAATGCGTGCGCGACGGCGCGGAGCGGTTCGGACTGCTGGACGGGCGTTCCCACAGCCTGGTCGGAACGGTCCCGCCGCAGCACATGTATGGCTTCGAGTCGACGGTCCTGCTGGCCTTGCAGGCCGGCGCAGCCCTGTGTGCGGAGCGTCCGTTCTATCCAGCAGACATCTGCAGCGCGCTCGCGTGTGTTCCCCGTCCCCGAATCCTCATCTCCACGCCTGTGCATCTGCGCACGCTCGTCACCGCTGAAGTGGACCTGCCGGCGGTGGATCTGATCCTGTCCGCCACGGCGCCTCTGTCGCAGAATCTGGCGCGCGAGGTAGAGCAACGCTTCGACACGCAGCTGCAGGAGATCTATGGCTCGACGGAAACGGGCCAGATCGCCACGCGGCGCACGGCTGACACCATCGAATGGCGGCTCTGGCGGGATGTCCATCTGACGACGGATGCCGAGCGCACCTGGGCCGCCGGTGGCCACATCGAGCAGCGCACACCGATGTGCGATGTCATCGAGATCACCGCTCAGGACCGCTTTCTGCTGCACGGACGGATGGCTGACCTGGTCAACATCGCAGGCAAGAGAAGCTCACTGGCCTACCTGACTCATCAGCTGAATGCCATTCCGGGCGTGCTCGACGGCGCGTTCTTTCTGCGCGAGGAGACGCTGAACAGCGCGACCACCGGGGTCACCCGGGTCGCCGCCGTGGTCGTCGCTCCGGAGCTGGATGCGGCCTCGTTGACCGACCACTTGCGCAAGCGCATCGATCCGGTGTTCCTGCCACGGCCGCTGTTGTTCGTCGACCGGCTCCCGCGCAACGCCACGGGCAAACTGCCTCACGAGGCGCTGCAAGCCCTCACCCAGTCCTCGCGCCGGGGCGAGGGATGACAGCGCCGCAGCCGACAGTGATGCGAGAGACGCTGAACCTGGCGGCGGACCATCCGGCATTTGCCGGTCACTTCCCCGGCGCGCCCATTCTTCCGGGCGTGGTGCTGCTGGACGCGGCGGTGAGTGCGGCGTCGACTGCCATTCGGGCGGGACAGTGGCAGATCGTGACCGCAAAGTTTCATCACGTGGTGCGGCCTGGGGAAGTGTTGACGCTGGAGCACGAGAGTCTGGCCAACGGCACAGTGCAGTTTCGGGTGTTGCACGTCGATCGGCTGATCGCGAGCGGCACGCTCAAGCCGAGCCCCTCGCGGGAGCCCCGCGATGGCTAGCGAGTCCGCGAACGCCGGCGCGAAAGCACCGTCGCGGCTCGCAGAGTGGTCCACGAGACGCGAGCGCGGCAGTGTGTTTCTGCTGCGCGTCATGACTCTCATTTCGCTGCGGATCGGCCGACGTGCAGGTCGGTTCCTCCTGTATTTCATCGCTGCGTATTTCTTTGCCTTCGCGCCGCAGTCGCGCCGTCATTCGTACGCCTACCTGCGCCGGGCCCTGGGCCGCCGGCCAACCGCGCGTGACTGGTTCCGTCACGTACTCACGTTCGCATCGACCGTCCACGACCGCGTCTACCTCGTGAATGCGCAGTACGATGTGTTCGAGATCTCCATCGAGGGCCAGCCGCTGGTGGATCGTCATCTGGCCGAGGGCCGCGGTGCCTTCCTGATGGGTGCGCACCTGGGTAGCTTCGAAGTCACGCGCGCCGCCGGACAAAGGCACGCCGGTCTGCAGATAGCCATGGCGATGTACGAGGAGACCGCCAACAAAGTCATGGCGAGCCTCGCCGCGATCAACCCGGCGGCGGCGCTGGACGTGGTGCATCTGGGTCGCGTGGACGCGATGCTCAAGCTCCACTCCTATCTCGAGCGAGGCGCATTTGTGGGCGTGCTCGGGGACCGCACATTCGGCGCAGAGCAAGGGCAGATGGTTGAGTTCCTGGGCGCCCCCGCACAGCTGCCCACGGGCGCCATGCGGGCCGCCGCCGCATTACGGCAACCGGTGATTTTCATGGCAGGGCTGTATCGCGGCGGCAACCGCTACCACGTCGTGTTCGAGGAGCTCGCAGACTTCTCCGCCACTTCCTCCGCTGGGCGCAGCGCAGCTCTGCAGGCGGCGATGGTGCGGTATGCGTCGCTGTTGGAGAAGTATTGCCGCAGCGACCCGTACAACTGGTTCAACTTCTACGACTTCTGGGCGGAGGCGCAATGAGGGCTGGTGCGCTGTTGGCGGTCGTGGCGCTGCTGATGACGCAGGTTGCCACCGCGGCGACGGCGGCGGCCCCAACGACGGCGGCGGCCCCAACGACGGCGACGGCGGCAGCGGGGGACCTCGACCGAGTCATGGGCGCTCTGGCGCAGCGCAAGCACGGCCACGTGACTTTCGTCGAAGAGAAATACATCTCGGTGCTCGACACACCCGTGAAGTCATCCGGGGAGCTGCTGTACGAGGCGCCTGACCGGCTCGAACAGCTCACTTTGAGCCCGAAGCGCGAGAGGCTGGTGCTGCAGAACGGCGTCGTGACAGTTGATCGCGGGCGCCGTCATTACGTGCTGGACCTGCGCCAGTATCCGCAGATCGTGCCGTTCATCGAAAGCATTCGCGCCACCCTCGCGGGCGATCGCGCGGCGCTCGAGCGCGTCTTCCGGCTGAGCTTCTCCGGATCCTTCGACACCTGGACGCTCACGCTGGTGCCGCTGGATGAGAAGCTCGCCCACACGATCCGGCAGATCGACATCGAGGGCACGCAGGCCGCCATTCACAAGATCCAGATCCAGGAGGCCGACGGCGACCGCTCGGTCCTGTCGATCGGCTCCGAAGTGACGGAATGAAGCTGCCGGCCTCGCCCGGGCGAGCTTGCACGGTGCCAGCGTTCTCGGCGCGAGCTGTTACAGGCCGACATCGAGTGCGGGGAGGCGCCCTCGTCGCTACGTTGCTGTGGGCCGCGCTGGTGGCGGCGGCCGCCGTAATCGTCTTTCGCGCACACTTCACAGCCGATCTGTCGGCTTTCCTGCCGCAGACCCCGACAGCCACGCAACGGCTGCTGGTCAGCCAATTGCGCGAAGGGATCGCTTCGCGGCTCATTATCGTGGCGATCGAGGGCGCAGACGCGGCGAGCCGCGCACGAGTGTCGGCGACCGTGGCCGGGCAACTTCGCAAGGACTCCCGCTTCAGCTCTGTCAGCAACGGCGATCAGAGCGGCCTGGAACGCGATCGCGCCTTCCTGTTCGATCATCGCTATGTGCTCAGCGAGTCGGTCGACGCGCAGAGATTCAGCGTCGCAGGGCTCAAGGGAGCCATCCAGGACACGCTCGATCTGCTGAGCTCTCCTGCGGGGCTGCTCGTGAAGTCCCTCATCGCTCGCGACCCGACAGGTGAGATGCTGCAGGTCATCGATCAGGCGGGCACCGGCGAAGCCCCTCGCACCCAGGAGGGTGTCTGGTCCTCCCGAGACGGCCAACGCGCCCTGCTGGTGGCACAGACGCAGGCTGCAGGCTCCGACACTGACGCGCAACAGCAGGCGATCGAGGCGATCCGTGCGGCCTACGCTGCAGGCAGGGCGACCTTACCCGCAAGCGCACAGCGGACTCTGGCGCTCCAAATGAGCGGGCCCGGCGTGTTCTCGGTGTCGCCCCGCTCGACCATCGAGCACGAGGTGCTGCGCCTGTCCCTGCTCAGCACCGCGGCGATCGTTGCCTTGTTGCTGGCTGTCTATCGCTCCGTGCCGGCGCTGATCCTGGGGCTCGTCCCCGTTGCATCGGGCGCGCTCGCGGGCGTGGCGGCCGTCGCCCTGGGCTTTGGTGTCGTCCACGGAATCACCCTGGGCTTCGGCATCACCCTCATCGGAGAGTCCGTCGACTACTCCATCTACCTGTTCATCCAGGCCCGCCGCTCATGGGCGACGATCGGCCTGGGCGTACTGACTTCGATCTGCGGCTTCGCGGCCCTGCTGCCGTCGGGCTTCCCGGGACTCGCACAGCTGGGTCTGTACTCCATCTCCGGCCTGATGGCGGCGGCGCTGGTGACGCGTTTCGTGCTCCCGCACTGGCTCCCGCGCACGTTCGCGATCCGGGATGTCACGCCACTGGGTCTTGCGGTGGCCGGCGCGCTGCGGCGGGCTCGGGGCGCTGCCTGGGTGCTGGGAATCCTCGCACTGGGCGCGGCGACGATCCTCTATCTGCACCGAGCCTCACTGTGGAATCGCGAGCTGTCCGCACTGAGCCCGGTCACGCAGGCGGACCAGGACCTGGATGCACGGCTGCGAGCGGACATCGGAGCGCCGGATGTGCGTTTCCTGGTGGTCATCTCCGGAGCGCAGAAGGAATCTGTCCTGGAGGCAGCCGAGCGGGTCGGGCGCCGCCTCCAGTCCCTGGTCATGACAGGGATCATCGGTGGTTTCGAGAGTCCGACACACTACCTGCCGAGCCTGGCGGCGCAGCGTGACCGGCGGGATGCGATTCCGGAGGTGACGCAGATGCGTGCCCGGCTGCAGCAGGCGACCGCCGACTTGCCGTTGCACGCCAACCGGCTGGAGCCCTTTCTGACGGACCTCGAAGCCGCTCGTGCCCATCCTCCCCTCACGCGCAGGGATCTGGACAGCACCTCCATGGCCGCGGGCTACGACTCGATGATGCTCAGCGACTCGAACGGCTGGACAGCCATTTTGCCGCTGCGGGCGGCCACCTCGCCCACCGGCGCGTACATCGACATCGATGCGGACAAAGTGAGCGCCGCCCTTGCAGGGCTGGGCTCCCCCGGAGAGGCAGTCGTTCTGGATCTGAAGCGAGCCGCGGACGATCTGTATTCCACCTACCTGGCGCAGATCGTCAAGCTGTCGGCGCTCGGTCTCGGCGCCATCATCGTGCTGCTGCTCATCGCGCTGCGTTCAGGCATACGGATGCTGCGCGTCGTGGCTCCGCTGGCTCTGGCGGTGCTGGTGGTCGCGGCCGGGTTGGTGCTGGCGGGACGGGAGCTGACCATTCTGCACGTGATCGGAATGCTGCTGATCGTCGCCGTCGGGTCCAACTACGCGCTGTTCTTCGACCGGCGCGCGACCGACAGGCAGGGGAATGCGGTGCCCCTGACGCTGGCCTCGCTCGTCATCGCCAACGCCTCGACCGTCCTCGGCTTCGGTGTTCTGGCTTCCTCCTCGGTTCCGATCCTGGCGGCCCTCGGCTCGACGGTGGCCCCCGGTGCGCTGCTGGCACTGGTGTTCTCTGCGTTGCTCGCTGAGCGCCTTCCGGTCGCGGATGGCGCCGTGGCGGGCGGCGCAGCGGCGGGTGGCTGATGCGCAGTCGCCTCGAGCCGGTAAATCAGGGCGCGGTTGCAGCAGCGTGCGTCGTCATGCTGCCGGCCGCATATACCGGGCCGGATGACCTCGTGGGCGCGGGGTTCGTAAGCGCCGCGCGCGAGCGCTCGATCCCGCTGGACTTCGTCCTCATCGACCTGCACTTGATGCACTTGAACGATCGGACCCTGCTGACGCGCCTGCGCCAGGAGGTCATTCTTCCGGCACGTGAGGCGGGGTGCCGGACTGTGTGGCTGTGCGGCATCTCGCTCGGGGGTTTCATCGCCCTCACTTATGCGGCGCGCTACGAGGGGGAGCTCGAGGGCGTCTGCGTTCTCGCTCCCTACCTGGGCAACCGCATCGTGACACGGGAGATTGCCGCCGCGGGTGGGGTGAGCGGCTGGGAGCCGGGCAGTCTCGCCGCGGATGACGATGAGCGCCGGATCTGGCGTTTCATCAAGACCCGGCGCCCGGGAGAGTCGCTCGTGCATCTGGGCTTCGGAAGCGAGGACCGCTTCGCCGACAGCCATCGAATGATGGCCGCTGCGCTTGCGCCCGAGATGGTGCAGGTAGTGCGCGGCGGGCACGACTGGCCCGTGTGGCGTCAACTCTGGGACAATTTCCTCGACACCACCCTCCGCCTGAAGTGACGTCGGCCTTGAACCGCAAACCCAAGCGCTGGAAGCCATCACCCCTGCTCGGCGTAACCGCGTTCGTGCACGCGGGGGCGGCGGCCTGTTGGGCGGCGCGCCCACAGTCATGGCCATGGATGCTGGGAACCGTGGTCGCAAACCATCTCGTCCTGGCAGGGGCCAGCCTTTGGCCCCGGAGCCAGCTGCTGGGCCCCAACTGGACATCCCTGCCTCGCGATGCCGCCTTGCGAGGCGCGGTCGCTGTGACGATCGACGACGGTCCGGATCCTGAAGTGACGCCACGCGTACTGGATGTGCTGGAGGAGCATGGAGCCAAGGCGACCTTCTTCTGTATCGGCGAACGCGTCGCCCGATACCCTGCACTGGTCCGGGAGGCGGCGCAGCGCGGTCACGCCATCGAAAATCACAGCCAGCACCACCTCAACTACTTCTCCGTTCTCGGACCACGCGGCATGGCGCGCGAGATCGAGCGCGCGCAGGAACAGATAGGGTCGGTGACCGGAGAGCCGCCGCGCTTTTTCCGCGCACCGGCAGGCTTGCGGAATCCCTTTCTCGATCCGGTACTCGCGCGTCGGGATCTACAGCTGGCAAGCTGGACGCGACGCGGCTTCGATACATTGAATCGCAACGCGGCGGTGGTGCTGCGGAGCCTGACCCGCGGCATCGGCGGCGGGGATATTCTGCTGCTGCACGACGGACATGCGGGACGAACACCCTCGGGCTCGGCGCTGATTCTCGAGGTGTTGCCGCGCCTCCTGCAGGCGTTCGCCTCCGCACGACTGACCGCCATTACATTGCGCTCCGCGCTGCCGCCGCACGCATGAAACCACTCGTCCTCACCCACTTCACTGCAACGAGTTGCCTGGGCCGCGGCGTCGCAGCGACGCTGCAGGCGTTGCGCGAGCGACGCTCGGGATTGCGAAAGTGCACCTTCGAGACCGTCGACCTTCCTACCTATGCCGGCGAGGTCGCCGGAGTCGATGAGGTCGTCCTGCCCGATTCGCTGCGTCCATTCGACTGCCGCAACAATCGGCTCGCGCTGCTCGCGCTGCGCCAGGACGGCTTTGTGAATGCGGTGGAGGACAGCGTCAGGCGCTGGGGACGCCGGCGAGTCGGGGTATTCCTCGGCACCAGCACCTCCGGCATTCTCCAGTGCGAGATCGCGTATCGGCAACGCGATCCGGCCAGCGGCTCACTGCCGGCAGACTTCGACTACGCGACGACTCAGAACTCTTTCTCCGTCGCCGCATTCGTCCGCGGCGCACTGGATCTGGACGGACCCGCAGCGGTTGTGTGCTCAGCGTGCTCCTCCAGCGCCAAGGTGTTCGGGAGCGCGCGACGGATGATCGAAGCGGGCTTGATCGACGCGGCGGTCGTCGGCGGGGTCGATTCCCTGTGCCTGACGACGCTGTACGGTTTTCATGCCCTGCAACTCATCTCGCCCGGCCCGTGCCGTCCATTCGACGTCGCGCGCGACGGCATCTCGATCGGGGAAGCCGCGGCCTACGCGCTGCTCGAGTCGCCCTCCTCCACGGTCGGGACGGACACTGTCAGGCTGTTGGGTGTCGGCGAGTCGAGCGATGCCTACCACATGTCATCCCCGCATCCGGAGGGCGCCGGAGCGCGAGCCGCAATGTTGCATGCCCTGCACAGCGCAGGGCTGGAGCCGGGCGAGATCGACTACATCAACCTGCACGGCACCGGTACTCAAAGCAACGACAACTCCGAGAGCCGTGCCGTCAGCAGCCTGTTCGGCACCGACACGCCCTCCAGCTCGACCAAGGGAGCGACCGGCCACGCGCTCGGAGCGGCCGGCGCACTGGAGGCGGTGATCTGTGCCCTGGCGCTGCAAAATGACTTCATGCCGGCGGGAGTCAATACGACGCGGGTGGACCCGGCGCTCGCAGTGCGTTATCTCAGCGAGACCCGTTTCGGCCCGCTGACACACGTTCTCAGCAATTCGTTCGGCTTCGGAGGCAGCAACTGCAGCCTCATCTTCGGCCGCGAACGGAGCGGCACGTGAGTGCGCTGACCGCGTGGGTCGATGGAGTGGGTCTGCTCGGCCCCGGCCTGAGCGATTGGCCGGCAGCCTGTGCCGTCCTCAAGGGCGAGACCTTCTACGATCCGCGCCCGACCGTTCTGCCCGCTCCCGATTCCCTCCCCCCTACCGAGCGGCGCCGCACCGGCCGCGTGGTCAAGTTGGCTCTGGCGGTCGGCCACGAGGCAGCGTCACGCGCCGCCGTCCACCCATCGCACCTGCCGACCGTGTTTTCCTCCTCCGGCGCTGACGGCCAGATCTGCCACGAGATCTGTGAGGTGCTCGCCACGAGCGATCGCCAGCTGTCCCCGACCAGGTTTCACAACTCGGTGCACAACGTCGCCGCCGGCTACTGGAGCATTGCCAACGGTGCGCGCGCGCCCTCGAACTGCCTCTGCGGCTTCGATGCCAGCTTTGCCGCGGGCCTGCTCGAAGCGCTCACCCAGGTGGCCGTGGAAAGAATGCCCTGCCTGCTCATCGCCTACGATACGCCCTATCCGGAGCCGCTGTTCGCGAAGCGGCCCATTCCGGATGCCTTCGGTGTCGCCCTGCTGCTTTCGACCGAGCCGCGCTCTGGCTCGCTGGCCCGGATCACCGCGACGCTGACGGACGCTTCGCCGGACCGCCTGTCGCCGCCCCGCCTGGAGTCGCTCCGTTCGGCCATCCCGGCTGCCCGGTCCTTACCGCTGCTGCAGACCTTTGCCCAACGCCGGGCGCAGCGCGTGGTGCTCGACTACCTGGGTGAGTTGCGCCTCGCCGTGGAAAGCGAGCCATGCGCCTAGATCACGAGTGGATATGCACCCACATCCCCCACGCGGGCAGGATGTGTCTGCTGGATGAAGTGCTCGACTGGGATGCGCAACAGATCCGTTGCCGCAGCACCTCGCATCGCTCCCTCGAGAACCCGCTCCGAGCATACGGACGTCTCGGCGCGGCCTGCGGCGTCGAATATGCTGCGCAGTCGATGGCCGTACACGGCGTGCTCGTTGCAGCAATGGGCACCAACGGTCCGGCAGTGGGCTACCTCGCCAGTGTGCGTGGTGTGCGACTGTTCGTCGAGCGCCTCGATGACCTGCGTTCCGACCTCATCGCGACAGCAACGCGGGTCACCTCCGACGACACCACTGTGCTGTACGACTTTGCCGTGTTCGAGGGCGAGCAGCCACTGCTGCGCGGCCGCGCAACAATAATATTCGACATCCGCGGCGGCTCTACGACACACTTCGCTCCTCTATGACGGACAACACTCCTAAGCGTGCGCTCGTCACTGGAGGCAGCGGTGAGCTCGGCGCTGCAATCTGCCGCCGGCTGGCGCAAGACGGGCATCATGTCTTCGTACACGCCCGGCGGAAGACGCAAGCCGCCGCGAAGTTGGCTGCGGAGATCACTGCGGCCGGTGGACGAGCCGAGACGCTGACCTTCGACATCACAGACGCGCAGGAGACCGAGCGGGTGCTGGAGTCGGCGCTGCAGGCCGGGCCGATCCAGATCCTGGTCAACAATGCCGGCATCCACGACGATGCGCCTTTCCCCGGGATGACTTCCGGCCAGTGGCACGGTGTGCTGGATGTCTCGGTCAACGGCTTTTTCAACGTGACCCGGCCGCTCATCATGCCAATGATCCGCAGCCGCTGGGGACGCATCGTCAACACGTCCTCGATATCCGCGCTGATCGGCAATCGCGGCCAGGTGAACTACGCAGCGTCGAAGGCCGCACTCAACGGAGCCACCAAGGCTCTCGCGCTGGAGGTGGCCTCGCGCGGCATTACGGTGAATGCCATCGCCCCCGGAATCATTGCCACGAGCATGAGTGAGAAGACCTTCGACCCGGAGGCGATCGCACGCCTCGTCCCGATGAAGCGCGCCGGCACACCGCAGGAAGTCGCCGGCCTGGTGGCTTACCTGGTGTCGGATGAAGCCGGGTATCTGACTTCGCAGATCATCTCCATCAGCGGCGGCATGGCGTGACTGGAAGGCCGAGGGATCCCATCGCCTGAGGTGGAGCGTTGTGAGAGCGCGTGCGTGACGATCCGGTGTTCGGCGCGCGGCGGCTAGCTCGGACCTGCAGTGGCGACGCTCACCCGGTTGCGTCCGGCACGTTTGGCGGAGTACAGGGCCGCATCGGCTCGTTCCGCAA
>Ga0134128_10011563_pt1 | contig 10547 bp, 6 predicted proteins | sample KB31754_FD_96462 | JGI IMG/M metagenome (GOLD analysis project Ga0134128, IMG submission 96462) | Terrestrial soil microbial communities with excess Nitrogen fertilizer from Kellogg Biological Station, Michigan, USA - KB3-175-4 | ecosystem: Environmental > Terrestrial > Soil > Unclassified ...
GAGGGTGTAATTGATATACGGCGCGTCGGGATTTCCTTTGATGTTGCCGGAAGAGGCGCCGGTCCAGTTGTGATTCTCCATCACGATCACGAACACAGTTTGAATGTGATGCACGGGTTGGGTTTGCGCCAATTCGGTCAGGGCAAACGTTGAGGCAAAGGATGCGAATACGAGTGGAAGGAATTTATGGGGGAAGAGTCGCAAAAAACTATCCTTTCGACAAATGGGATATGGCCCATTGATGGGGGCCGTTTGGTTTGGTCTATGAGTAAAATGCTACCGAGGCTCGCTAAAGAACGCGAGTAGAACCCCTGCCGCGCACACCGCCACGAAGCGCAATCCGCTTGACGCAGTAAGGGATATGCGTTCCGAGAAAATCGTTCTTCTACTTTCTAAACGCGCGCATTCGGGCATCGCGGGAAGAACATGCGTCTGTCCGGCCCTGCCTGGGTTCTTCTATGCCTGTATTCTGAACAAGAGCTATGTCTTTTATCAGCCTGTTCGGCAGCCTGAACGAAGAGCCGGAAAAACCCGAGGAACCGCAGGAGCCGGAAGAAAAGAAATCCGGCTTCTTCAGCCGCATGCGCGAAGCGGTGACGCGCACCCGCGACTCCTTCAGCGAAAAGATTGAAGGCATCGTGGCGATGACGCGCCAGGTGGACGAGACCGATCTCGAAGACCTGGAAACCGCGCTCATCACCAGCGACCTGGGCGTGCAGACGACCACGGAGATTGTTGACGCGCTGCGCGACCGAGCCCGACGTCAGGGCATTGAAGGCGGAGCGGAGTTGCGCGACTTGCTGAAGCAACAAATCAAGACCATTCTCGAAAGCACGGCGCGCCCGGTGGCCGAGCCGGCGGCGCCGCCCAAAATTACTTTCCTGGTGGGCGTGAACGGCACCGGTAAGACCACCACCAGCGGCAAGCTGGCCGCCTGGTCCAAATCGCAGAACCGCTCCGTATTGTTGTGCGCCGCAGATACGTTTCGAGCAGCAGCCATCGAGCAGCTTGAAGTGTGGGCCGGGCGCTCGGGCGTGGAAATGATCAAGACACGGCAAGGCGGCGACCCGGCGGCGGTGCTTTACGACGCCATCAGCGCAGCCAAAGCGCGCAACATCAGCGATCTTTATGTGGACACGGCCGGCCGGCTGCACACCAAGACGGGGCTGATGGACGAGCTGGACAAAATGCGCCGGACAGCACAGCGGCTGGTTCCCGACGCGCCGCATGAGGTGCTTTTGGTGATGGACGCGACGACCGGACAGAATGGGCTGCAGCAGGCGCGGCTTTTCACGCAATCGGCAGGCGTGACGGGCATCGTGTTGACGAAGCTCGATGGCACGGCGAAGGGCGGCATCGCGGTGGCGATTGCGCGGGAGTTGAATCTGCCTGTGCGGTTCGTGGGTATCGGCGAGAAAATGTCTGATCTGCTGGAATTTTCGCCGGAAGCATTTGTGGATGGGCTGCTGGGGTAAGCGCTACCCGCGCGGATGCACGAAGTACACCAGGCCGAGATAATCATCAGTGAGCAGGAATGAGTCAGCGCCTACGCGCAGGAGGCCGCATGGCCGTCCGTGAACAACGGGCTTGCCGTTTTCCATGGTGAGGAATCCGGTGACGAAGTTTTGCGGCTTGCGCTCCGCTCCGGCGAGCCAGACAACGCGGTATCCCGTACCGATGTGTGGATGGCTCGCGCCGTGCAGGGCCACGAGAAAGCTCGCCTGCAGTTTGGAATCCGTTTGTGGGAAGTAAGCAAATCCCAGGGGAGAACTGTGCGCGGGGAACCAGGCATATGCTTGCGGCACGGCTTCGCAGCTTTTCAGCGGGGCGGGCGGTTCGCCGAGTGCGGCGTTGGGATCTGGGAGCGACGCGTGTCCTCCGCCTGCCGCGAGGTTGGTTCCGGCCGCTGCCACGCCGCGCTGTTTGCCGTAGACGGAGTCGCCATGCGATTGCGCAGGCAGGTCGGCGTGCGCGCGGAACGAGGCATCGTGCATCGACGGTAATGGAGTTGAATCGAGCGTGGGCTTTCCGCTGGCGAAGTAACACGTCGGCCATCCGTAGTTCACCGCGTGATCGGCTGCCGGATCGATCTTGAAAAACGTGTCGTCGGGGAGTTTGTCGCCGAGGTGATCGTCTCCCATATTGGTGGCGAACAGCGCTCCGCCATCGGCATCCGGCACGTAGTGCAAGTCCACCGCGTTGCGGACACCTTGCGCGACGATCTTCGCGTTGCGGCCATCGGGGCCCATGCTCAGAATGGACGCGCGCGCAACTTCGCGCTCCTGGCAGTAGTTGCACGACGAGCCCACTGAAACAAAGATGCGCGGCACATTGCGCACGTCCGCCACGGCGACGGTCCGCGTGAGATGCCAGCCCCCGTACTTGTAGTTCAGGCCGTAATCCGGAAATCGGATGAGCGTCTGCGGCGGAGCGGATGGCGCCTTGTCGCCGGCATGGTACGCGTAGCGGACAAGCTTGTCCGTCAAGGCGATATAGAGCCAGCTTTGGCCAGTCTTTGTGTCGGTCCAGAACGCGACGCTGTTGGGATTGTGCAGATGGCCCAGGTAACGGATGGTTCGCGCAAACGTGTGCGTCTGTTCGTTCCAGCCGTCGAGGATGAGGATCGAGCCGAGCCGGTTGTCGGCCAAGTCATACATCGACGTCACAAAGATGCGGCCGTCGGGCGATTGGGCGAAGAAGCGCGGCCGGCGGAGTCCGCGCACGGCGATGTCGATGTCGAATTCGGCGGGTAGGGATAGCGTGATGAACTTGCCGGGCGCATACGGGAGCGTGTGCGACTGCTGCTGGGCAGAGGCCGCACGCGAGCCATCAGCCACGACCACCATCAACGCCGCAATCGCCAGCCACTTCGAAAACATCATCAACAGTCTAGACGCGTTCGCGCCTTTACGCTTTTTTTGCCATTTATGAGCCGTGAAATCCTGAGAGGCCGCGCGTTTTCTTCAGCGGCCCAAAGGATCCGCAGTTGCTTTGAGGTGTCGATGAAGCGAACAATGCACCCTGGGACATCTTCTTGCTTTCCGATCCGAAGCACCAATGATTACTAATTACTGAAATTGCTCTTCTCCCACCAATTCTGGCCAATCCCATCTTGATAGACTCACCTTGGCACTCGGGTTCAAATCCTGGGAGATCGCAAATTTGTTCAATTGGCTAAGGAAAAAGTCGGAGGTGCATCAGAACCCACTTCGCGACCTGCTCTTCGGAGATGCCCCGATCGAATCGTGGGCGAGGGACGACTCGCATGCAGATTCCACGGAGCCCATCGCAAGCTTCCATCAATTTCGATCGAGTTCCGCGCGCGGCGACGTACCCTCCGCGACGCAGGCGCTTCGAAGAATCCTGGCCATGCCCAATCTGGAATCCCGCCACTATCTTCAGGCTTGGCGCTTCCTCAAGCAGCTGAACATCACCCCGCCTTCCGATCTGGAAAAGGAGCTTCTTGGGGTGGTCGTCGAAATGGGCTTGCGCCAAGGTGCCGACACTCTAGCCGCGTATGCCGACCATTCGGCACGGTACCTCAATTACAGCGGCAAGATCATCATCTGGGATCGTCCGAACGACAGCCTCGATCCACTGATTGAAGCTCTCCTCTCAGCCGGCCGCGAGGTGCTGAAGTCGATAGGGCCGTGGGATAAGCCCCGTCGCCTGCCGCCAGCGAATGGCCAGGCGCGCATCAACTTCCTCACACCTTCAGGACTCCATTTCGGAGAAGGATCTGTCGCGCTGCTTGCGAAGGATCCTCGCGGAGGTCCCGTCCTCACCGCCGCGATGCGGCTCATGAAGGAACTGATCGCCACGGCTTCGTCGGCTACGGAGCCCTGAGTTCTCAGCACCTTCCCGTACGGCCGCACCACAAATCCGCGTCGTTCAGATACTGCGTCCAGTCGCGCGCAATGCCGCGCTGCGCTTCCGCCAGCGGCAACTGGCCGGCCTTCACCTGGGCGGCGAGGTAGTTTTCCACGTGGTCTTTCTCCTTGAAGTAGCGCTGATTCAGCGTCACTGCGTCGGGCCCGCACTGCGGCCAGATGTTGCCCATGCCATCGGCGCCGCCAAGTTCGAGTGGGACAAGATGATCGAGTTCGCAGAACTGGTTCTCGTTCGAGTTGATCCGCGGCTTCACGATGCGGTACCAGCCATACGCCTGGTGCTTCTCGGCCTCGCTCTCGGCGCAGTTGCGCACTCCGCGCGTGCGCCATGACCTGTCGCGAAGCACGTCGTCCGTGATCGCCGGATTTACCCCACCGGGCGTACAGCGAGGATCGGGCATAGGGTACCCGTTCCGCTCGCGCACAGCGCAGGCGCCATCGGACGGCTCCTGCCAGAAAGCGAAGTACTGTGACGTGCAACCCACCTCGGGCGCCTGTTCCCGCTCGCCGCCCCGCTGATGCGGCGCCGCCTCTCCCGGAGGTTGCGTCCGGCCGCGCTCCGCCGGATAGTTGCCCCGGCTACTCTTATGCCGCGGGTGGACGATGAAAAAGTAAACAAGCGCCAGCACAATGGCGGCGGTAAGAAGTCGTCGAACAAAGCGGAAGACCGTGCGGGACATGGCTGCTTCAGTACATCACGCCCACTCTGCGCGGTGTTTCCCAAGCAGGGATGAAGTACCTATCTGCTAACCGGGAATGACGACGCCCCGGGAATTTGACCCCGGGGACGCCCCACAGTGAATTGACCGAACCCCACCCGAAGCTCCACCTTACGGCAGGTGATCCAGGTAGCAAGCATCGCTGACGTTTTGCGCCGGCGGCGTTGGCGGCGTCATCCACGGCGGATTGGTGAAGTCGAAGAACTCCGTCATGTCCATCTGCGCAGCATCGCGCTGGGTAAGCGCCGGCAGGTTGAATCGCGTTTCGATGAACTTGAGAATCGCAGTGGAGTCCGCCACCGTGTGCGACACGTAATTCTTCTTTGTGAACGGCGAAACCACAATCAACGGAATGCGATACCCGGTGTAAACGAAATCGCATAACGGGCCCGTCTCGCCTGCCTTTGTGCAGACATCGCCGGGGTTCAGATCGACGGGCTTGATGCCGTCGGGGCTGACTGTGGGCTGGGGCGCAACGTGGTCATAGAGGCCACCCGCTTCATCGTAGGTGAGGATGAACACGGAATCCTTCCAGGAGGTGCTCTGCATCAGTCCGTTGATCAGACCGGAGACATACCTGGCGCCCTTCTGCACGTTCGTCGCCACCTTATCCGAATCGGACCCATGCTCGTCCAGGCCAGCATTCGAAGCTGTCGCGATGTAAGCGAACTGCGGCAGCGTGCCGTTTTGCAGATCGGTGGTGTACTGCGACATCGGTACGACGTTCTGCGGGTAATTCGCAAGAATCGTCTTGTAATAGGTGAAGTTCTGCACATAGCTGTACTTGATGAGGCAGGCGGGATCGTAGGGCGGCCCGCTGCATGATGTGCCCGTCGGATTCACGTAAATCTTCCACGTGACGCCGGCATCCTGCAGTTCCTCGAATATCGTCTTTACGTTGAGCAGCGCCTGGTCGTTCGCGTTGGTGCCATTGGGATAGGCATACCCGTGCGAGGTTGCTGCGATCAGGTATTCGCGGTTGATATTGGTGCGCGACAGCACCGGATTGAAAAAGCGGTCCGAGGTGGCGAAGTTCGACGCCATGAAGTAGTAGTAGTTGAGATCTGACCCATCGTAATAGCCCATGGCGCGCAGACCGTCGGAGTCGTAGAACGGGCTCGGCGAGTTGGTGCGCGCATCGTGCGCGGCGGTGTGCACGAAGCCGTTGTTCTTGGCCGGGTAGAGCCCGAGTTGATCCTTGTAATTCCAATCGACGTGTGCTTCGTTCCACGACGGGCTCGTGTTCTCAGTGCATGCCGTCTGCAGATGGTAGGAACTGATGGGATTGTTCTCATCCCACACGCAATCGCTCGGCGGAGGACTGCTCGGGTCGCATCCGGGAATTGCCGGAGGAGGCCCGTTGAGCGGCGCGGCGCCTGAAGTTGGATTGAATTGCGCCAGGCCGTCGAACGACTGGTCCGGATAGCCGTTGTTCGCCCAATATTGCCGCAGCGCACCGAAGTAGTTGTCGAACGAGCGATTCTCCTGCGCCATGAAGACGATGTGATTGATGGAGGAGAGGCCGGAGCCGCCCGAAGAAGTATCGAAGGTGGCGGTCACCGTTGTGTCTGCGGTAAGAGTCAGGGTGCAGCCCGCCGTCCCGGTACATGGGCCTGACCATCCCGTGAACGACGACCCGGTAGCCGCCATCGCACTCAGCGTAACCTGCGTGCCGCTATCGAATTGCGCGCTGCACTGACCGGGGCAACTGATCGCCGCCGGATTGCTTGTTACGGTGCCTGATCCGGTGCCGGCCGGTTGTACGGTAAGGGTCACCTTGGGATTCGCATCGAACTCCGCACCTACGGCGGTGTTGGCGGTCAGCGTGAGAGTGCACGTTGACGTTCCGGTACAGGCGCCGGTCCAGCCGGCGAAGGTCGATCCCGAAGCTGCGGCGGCCGTCAGGGTCACTTGCGTGCCACTGGCGAAGTTCGCGCTGCAGGTGCTCGGGCAGCTTATCCCAGCCGGGGTGCTGGTCACCGTGCCCGAGCCGGTACCGGACGTGGTAACGGTGAGTTGGACCGGCGGCGACGTGGACGTGTCGAATTCCGCGGTAACCGTGGTGTTGGCCGTAAGGGTCACAGTGCATGACGATGTGCCGGTGCAGGCGCCCGTCCAGCCGGCGAACGTCGATCCCGATGCCGCGGCGGCCGTGAGAGTCACCTGAGTGCCGCTTGGATAATTTGCACTGCAGGTGCTGGGGCAGCTAATCCCGGATGGGCTGCTGGTCACCGTGCCGGTACCGGAACCGGTGGTCGTAACAGTCAGTTGGACAGGCGGCACCGTGGACGTGTCGAATTCCGCGGTAACCGTCGTGTTGGCCGTAAGGGTCACAGTGCACGACGATGTGCCGGTGCAGGCGCCGGTCCAGCCGGCGAACATCGATCCCGACGCTGCGGTGGCCGTAAGGGTCACCTGCGTGCCGCTGGGATAATTCGCGCTGCACGTGCTGGGGCAGCTAATCCCGGATGGACTGCTTGTCACCGTGCCAGTGCCGGAACCAGTGGTCGTTACGGTCAGTTGAACCGGAGGGGGCCCGGATGTGTCGAACTCGGCTGTCACTGTGGCGGCGGCGCTAAGAGTTACGACGCAAGTGCCGGTGCCGCTGCATGCGCCCGACCAGCCGGCGAACGTCGATCCAGAAGCCGCATTGGCCGTGAGCGTCACTTGCGTGCCGCTGGCGAAATTCGAACTGCATGTGCCGGGACAATTGATGCCAGACGGATTGCTGGTCACCGTGCCGGAGCCTGAGCCAGATGTCGTTACGGTGAGTTGTACGGGCGCCACCGCTTGGTCGAACGTCGCGGTGACAGACGTGTCCGCGCCCAGGGTGACTACACAACTAGCCGTTCCCTTGCACGCGCCGGACCAGCCAGTGAACGTGGAATTGGAATCCGGAGTGGCAGTGAGAGTAATCTGCGTGCCGCCCGAGTAAGTGGCGCTGCAGGTCGACCCGCAGTTAATCCCGTGAGGACTGCTGGTTACCGTGCCGCCGCCGGTGCCGGCCTTCTGCACTGAAAGTTGGAAGGTGACATCATTTTTATGGCCGCTAACTGCGGCGCAACCGGCAACAAAGCAGACAAACGCCAAGAGAGAAAGGCTGAAGACAGCTCTCAATATGGACATGAATTCCCCAGATTCCCCCGACTGAGTTGGATGCGCTTTATGCCGTTCGGGGTGGGTCGCGAATTCGGTTTTGCGCTTCAACGGCCAAAATTCATGCAGGATTCATGGGGCGCGGTTGGATGAGCCCTTGGGTCGCACGGGCGTGCACACCGCATTCTGGGAGAAAAAAGGCGGAACGGGGCGATGCCGACGCCGGGCGCTTCCACCACGCTCCTGGCGGCCTCCAGTATAGGCATGTCGGTATCGGTAGTGGCTGATTGGTCGACAGCGTAGTATCCCTTGCGGCAAAGCACCGTCATCCGTTGCGGGGCCGAGGCGACCTTCACCTGGAGGTGGTGATACTTGCCATCCCAGGCGGCGTCTCCGGGATAGTAGCCGATCTGGTACGATCCACTGCCCTGGGCGACGATCTCGCGCAGATGCTGATCGAGCGCATTGCTGTCGAACACGGCCTGGCCACCGGTCTCAGTGGCAATCATGTCGGCGCCGCTCCATTCCTCGTTGGCTGAGCCCTTGACGGTGAGACCCATGGCATCGATCGGGTACACCGAAATATCCGCATTGCTAAGCGAACGTGCAAAGTTGCGCAACTGGTCGTAGTAGCCCTCCGTTTCCGGGTGCTGTGGGCTTGGGGCCGGGTTATCCGCCGTCGGCATGGGTGTAATGTTTGCATCGCGCGCGTCGGCCATCAAAGCAAGGTTGAGATCGCTGCTGGCGGCGGGCAGCGTCGACGAGATCCATACCAGGTTCTTCCGGCCGGGCACCTCGCGGAGGTGTTCGATGATCCCGCGAAATCCGCTCCTAAGCAGGGCACCGCGCTGTTCCAGATTTCCCCAGTCTCCACCAGGCGCCTTGTTGCCGATGTGTCCTCGCGACCAGTCGCGGAGTGCGCCTGACAAGCGGCGGCGGTCCGCCGGACCTGCGGCCCTTCCCATGCCTCCCTCCCCCAGCGATTTCGCCGCGGCAACCAAGGCTGTTGGATCCTGCGTGAAGTCATGGATCACGACCACGCCGCGCAACCTCAGGGAATAGATGCCAACTTCCTCGCCGGGCTGCAGGCCCGCGAGGAAGCTCAAGATCGCCAGCCGCGCGCTGCGAATGGCGGCGATCAGTTCGAGAGGCGTACCGGCGGGGCCATCCAAAAGGGTTTCGTCGATCAGGATCGCGGTCACCCCGGGGGGGCCGCCGTCCGTTCCAGGACGATTCGAGATGGTGAGCGAAGATGGCTTAGGCGGGGAAACCGCGCCTGGGCTGGCAACGAAGTCCACAATTGTCTGCTCCTTGCCATTATCAAATACGTGGAAGTCGCCCTGCGAGAGTCCGGAGACGGGGTGGTGCTGTTTGTCCAGAACTGTGACGTTCAACTGGACGAGGCGAGTGGTACTTCGAATCACCGGAGACTCATCCTCCTGCGCCTGTGCCGCGCCTACCGCAGCGGAAAGCGAGGCCAGAACGAGGCAGCCGACGCACTTCAAGAGATGGCCCGCGGAGGTCTTCATCCACGCACCCTCGACCGGTTCACGGCCAGCGGATCTGGCCGCCCGGAATTCCGAACGTAGATGGATAGGCCCAGGGGTTGAAGCCTCAATGTGTTCCTCGCCAAAGATCAGAGATAGTAAACCGCAAAGAGTTAGGCCGAGGCGATCGAAATCGCAAAAGCGCCGCGGAATTCGGTTGAACCTGGGCGCACGCGGCGGGGCGGGAACCGGGAGACAGGTTGAGCCGTACCGGATAAAGTGCCGCTTTGTCGCCTAGAATGAAGGATAGTCCGGGCGTGCCCGCGCCAAAGATCCCAGCCCGGGGCCTTTGAGGCCCGCTCAACTCTGCTTGAGTCACAGTTGGTATCGAAGAGGTCACGATGATTCCATGTCTTTCTGTTCCTGCGCGCCGGGCCGCTGCCTTGGCCGCCTGCGCCTTGTTGTCTCTGCTTTGTGTGCCGCAGGCGACCGCTGAGCGGCTTCCACAAAGTGTCAAGCCGGAGCACTACAGCCTCAAACTCTCGCCCGACCTGAAAGCTGCGACTTTCACCGGCGTGGAGCAGATCGATGTGGATCTCAAAGAGCCCGCGAAATCCATCACGCTGGACTCGCTGGAGATCGAGTACCAGTCGGTCACCATCAGCGCCGGCGGCAAGAAGCAGACAGCCACAGTCTCCACCGACAAGGAAAAAGAGACCGCGACGTTCACGGTTCCGGAGGAGATTCCGGCGGGCAAGGCCACTCTGGCGATTCAATACACGGGCATTCTGAATAATGAGCTGCGCGGCTTTTACCTGTCGAAGACGGCGAAGCGCAATTATGCCGTAACCCAGTTCGAATCCACGGACGCGCGGCGGGCGTTTCCCAGCTTCGACGAGCCCGCGTTCAAGGCGACGTTCAGCGTAACGCTGGTAATCGACAAGGGCGATAACGCGATCTCGAACATGCCCGTCACAAGCGATACGGCTGGCCCAGGCGCGGACAAGCACACCCTCAAGTTTGAGACTACGCCGAAGATGTCGACGTACCTGCTGGCATTCCTCGTGGGCGATTTCCAGTGCACACACGGCGAAGAGGACGGCGTAAAGATCGGCGTGTGCTCCACTCCAGACAAGCTGGAGCTGACGCACTACGGGCTCGACGTTGCCAAGTACGTACTCCATTATTACGACGACTACTTTGGCATTCACTTCCCGCTGCCCAAGCTCGACCTGATCGGCATACCCGACTTTGAAGCTGGCGCGATGGAAAATTTCGGCGCCATCACCTATCGCGAGGCCGCGCTGCTAATCGATCCCCAGACCGCTGCCATCGGCTCGAAAAAGGGCGTGTCC